>WBZR01001040.1_pt1 | contig 38145 bp, 28 predicted proteins | sample 5204231 | NCBI WGS metagenome assembly WBZR01 (sample SAMN12412403, study PRJNA552823) | activated sludge metagenome | isolation source: activated sludge from anammox sidestream of wastewater treatment plant... | place: USA: Virginia | collected 2017-08 | reverse complement strand
CAGATTCGCGCCTATCTTTCTACTGCCCGCAAAAATGGCGTCAAGGCTCTTGCCGCTTTGAGCCTTGCTTTTGCTGGCTCTCCTTTTTTGCCCGATTTTGTTGCTCCGCTACCCTGAGCAGTTACAAAAAATCATGAAATGGATTCTTTGGATAATTATTGCTATCGCACTACTGATCTATGCGCTCGCGCGCTATGCCATGTCAACAGCGTTGACCACCGAAAACCCTGTGGGTTTCGAAATAATTCAAATAACCGACACAGACGGGCACGCCTTCCCCGCTGGCGTCTGGTATCCAACTCAAGTGCAGCCCAAGCCAACGACCATGTTGAGCATCGTGCTGATGGATGTGGCTCGCAATGCCCCGATTTCAGGTGACGCTTTGCCACTGGTAATCATTTCTCATGGAAATGGCGGCGGATCTGGAAGTCACGCCGACCTGGCGCTTGCGCTTGCGAATGCTGGTTATGTGGTCACAGCGCCCATGCATAGCGGCGATAACTATGCAGATCAAAGCGCGATCGGTTTAGCCGATTGGTTACCTCAACGCAATCGAGAGATCCATACTACGATTGATTACATGCTCGAAAATTGGCAATATCATGACCATATCGATCCGGAACGCATCGGCGCCTATGGATTTTCAGCAGGCGGATTCACGGTCTTGACCGCTATCGGCGGTCAGCCGGACCTTCGCATCATAGCGAAACATTGCGCCGAGTCGTCTGAGATTGTTTGTGATCTGCTGCAAAGCGTCAAATCTCCCTACTTAAATGGCGATGTGCCAAAGATGGAAGGCGCTTTCTTGCCCGACTTGAGAATTAAGGCGGCGGTTGTGGCGGCGCCGGGGCTGGGATTCACATTTTTTCCATATGGACTTGATAACGCACATGTGCCAGTTCAACTTTGGAACGCCGAGAGCGATGCCAACGTTCCGTATGACACAAATACCAAGCTGGTCCGGGAAGCGCTTGGCTCATGGGTCGAATTCCACTCCGTTCCTGGCGCAAGTCATTTTTCATTTCTGACGCCTTGTAGTTTTATCGCGCCCAGTGCAATTTGTTCCGACGAGGAACAGTTTGACAGGAAGATTTTTCACACGGACATGAATACCAGCATCATCATGTTCTTTAAAGAAAATATGAAACAGCCATAAAACATGGGCTTATTTCAATGTTTGAATTCAATGAATTCACGAACAATCAGGATCGTCTATGACCTTCAATCCGTTTCTGAACTCTGAACGACAACTTCGCAATGGCTGGTGGATTCTGATCTTTTTTCTTGTGCTTGCCACATTCCTTGTGCCAGTCTTGATCACAGCGCAGGAGAATAATAAGGAAATCTCCATTGGCGCGCAAGCTATCATCATAGTGTTAGCATCCATGATTTGCCAACTGTTGCGAAGAAAACCATTGGCTGAACTGATGGGAAAATTTGATGTGCTTTGGCTCAAAGAACTATGTGTAGGCGGCTTGATCGGCTCTGCGCTCATGCTAATCCCCGCACTGGTTTTGGGAGTCTTCGGCTGGGTTCACTGGCAATGGAATCCCGAGGGCATTTCGATCCTCATGCCGAGTTTGTTGCTCTTTGCCGGGGTTGCAATCGCAGAGGAACTGTTGTTTCGAGGCTTCGTCTTTCAACGCCTCATCTTTGGAATGGGTCAATGGCCAGCCCAATTGATCATCGCCGCCTATTTTCTCCTGACCCACCTAAATAATCCGGGCATGACCAGCAATGTCAAAGTGATGGCGAGTATGAACATTTTTCTCGCGTCGATCCTGTTCGGTCTGGCATTTATCCAGACGAAAAGTCTGGCGATGCCTCTTGGGTTGCATTGGATGGCGAATTGGGTGCAAGGAGGTGTCCTTGGCTTTGGTGTGAGTGGTTCAGAGCAATCTGGTTTGATGAAACCCATGTTTGGAGAATCGCCAGTATGGTTAACAGGTGGTCAATTTGGGTTGGAAGCCAGCCTGCCCGGGTTGATTTGTATTGTGATTACTTTACTCCTGCTCCATATGAGAAAGCAAAAAACCAAATGAATAATTCAATTCTCTACTTCCTTAGCCCCATCATTGTTGGAGTAGGCTCAACTTTGATTTTTGATCTTTGGGGGTTGTTTCTCAAATGTGCTTTCAAAATCACCCCATCGAACCTCTGTTTGGTGGGACACTGGATCCTATATATGCCCGATGGGATCATTCGACATCCCAATATTAGCTCTGCTCCACAGAAGACTACAGAATGTACAGTTGGGTGGATCGCGCATTACACAACCGGCATCGTATTTGCTGTGATCTTTCTTGTATTCACGGGCAAGGATTGGCTTCAACACCCGACACTGATTTCGGCGATCCTTTTTGGATTAGTCACCGTCTCCGCGCCCCTCTTCGTCATGCAGCCTGCATTTGGGCTGGGAGTTGCCGCATCGAAAACGCCAAATCCGATGCAAGCAAGGCTTCGCAGTTTGATGAATCACATTGTATTTGGATTTGGTTTGTACATTTTCGGATTATTGACATGTTTGTTACTATAGACATTGTCAATATTTGAAAGGTTTCACCATCACGCGACTGTTCCTTGTAGCCATAGGTATATTCTTTGGCGGATTCCAAAATCCCATAGAAAAACGCCTTGATAATTCCTTCGCGTTCTTCGGATTGTAGTGGTCAAAGTTAACAATAGGATAATTCCCATTCAAACTTCTCAAGGAGAATGCCTTGAGAAGTTTTTTGATTCTTGCTTGCCAGCCTTCCGATATCTTCATGGGATTAATTTCTCAATTGCCGCGACCTGCCAAATATCGCGAAGGCGATCAATGCCATTGAAAATGGGATGAAGAACTGCGGATACCCGTTGCTGTGCGAACCGATGAAATCCAGCCCTAGGACTTTGTTGAGCGGAACTAAATACCAGATGACCATATAGAGGATCTCAAAGAGTTTGCTGGTTCCGCTCCACACGCCTGAGGCAAGCGCAAGGGATGGGATGAAGGTCGCGCCTGAAAACAAAGACAGCAAGCCAATGGTGTCACCATCAATCACGAATCGGAGAGCGGCGCCACTTGCCATGAGTAGGGTGACAATGAAACCCGCAAGCCATTGCGCAGGGAGTTGACGCCATAAAGGGGAAGCAGAGGAAAAGGTTAATTGCTGAACATTGTTGCGAATTTCGCGGTTGCCGATGGCAGACCAGATAAGGATAGGACAGACCCATGCAATAGGAAGAACGATCTCGCGTGTAATTGTGGATGAATTCACCAAACAGACAATGATGATTCCACCCATAATGGCATACCACCACCAGCGTTGACCTTTGAGCAGTAGTTTTAATTCAGCAAGGAGGACGCGGAAGAAATTAAATCGGTTGGCGGCTTTATGTAGTGGAGTCAGATGAGGCGTGGCGATTGCTTGAGATGTTGAAGCAGGTGCGGGCGCAGAGTCTGACGCGCTTCTTTTCGTCCGCACGCTACGCGGTTTTGTGCGCGAGGGATCGAATCGGTCAAAGAAAAGTGCGGCGAGAAAAGTCAGCGCGAGAGCAATAACGATCAGTGAAAGACGCGCAAAAACAAATTCGGGCGTCCAGTGAATGCCATTCCAAATAAAAGTGGTGGTGGCTTGTTCAACAAATCCGCCGCCGAGGGAGAAGTCGCCGTTGTAATCGGGATAGACTGCGCTGACTGCTTTACCCATTTCACTTGCCAATAAACCCAACCCCATGGGTTCGAATGCGGGATAGTTCTTCAGGACGTTGTTTTCCATAAAGAGCGGTACGAACATAATGAATGCGAAAAAATATACGATGTTTCCGAAGCCGCCCTGCAAAAACGAAATGGATACAAACAAGACTGCGGTAGCGGCAACGAGCGCCATGAGCGGCATAACGATGAAGAAGAATGGATCAAGAAAGGCGACTAAATTTATTTGGGTGTTTTCGCCCTGCAAAAGTTGAATGATGATGCCTGCCAACGCAAGCACGGCAACCATTGCCATGAGTACTAGAAAGTTGCTCAACCATTTGCCTATTAAATAAAGCGGACGAGTGAGCGGCGTGGTTGCCATGATCTGCCCAACGCCAGTCTCACGGTCACGCGCCACCGAGCCTTTCACCATATAAAAACCAAACCAACCGATGAAGAATGTACCGATCAATGACATCATTGCGCCAACCCACGCCGAATTAAATTCGCCGCGATACTGACCCAGTTCCAATGCCATGTTGCCGATGGCGGTTTGATAGCCGAGAAAGACCACCAATCCGAGCATGACCAGAAAACTATAACGACGCACACGCTCCAAAAAATCGGCGCGCGCCAAATGGTAGATGATGTGTGCGGAGTTCATTGTTTGCCGCCAATAAAATAAAGGTATGCGTCTTCAAGATTCGGTGAGACGGTTTGCGCGTTCGTGTCGGGTTTATCTGCGCTGACCACGCGCACTTGCACGCCGTCGCTGCGGCGAATAGTTCCGTTGATGATGTGTTTTTGTTTCAGCGCGGGCAGGTCACCGCTGTGGATTGTCCACTCCCAAACTTTATTTTCGAGCTCGTTGAGCAGATTTTCAGGCGCAGCTTCATGCAGGAGTCGACCTTTATTGACAAGCGCGATATGCGTAGCAGTCGCTTCCACATCTGAAACAATATGCGTGGACAAAATCACGATTCTTTCTCCCGATAAATCTGAGAGTAGATTCCGAAAGCGGACTCTCTCTTCGGGGTCCAACCCGACAGTGGGTTCATCCACGATCAGCAGTTGAGGGTCGTTGAGCAGTGCCTGCGCGATGCCCACGCGCTGTTTCATGCCGCCTGAATATCCGCCAAGCGGACGTTTCGCGGCTTCGATTAGATTGGTGAGTTGCAGAAGCTCGTTAATGCGCTTCTTTGCAGTTGTAGCATTGAGTCCTTTGATCGCAGCCATGTATTCGAGGAATTCAACCGCGTTGAGATTCGGGTAGACGCCAAAATCTTGCGGTAAATATCCGAGTACATCGCGCAAAGTGTCAGGTGATTTGGCGATGTTTGTGCCGTTCCAGGTGATCGTCCCGTCAGTGGGCTTGGTGATCGTTGCCAGCATCCGCATAAATGTGGATTTACCCGCGCCGTTCGGTCCAAGTAATCCTAAAATGCCAGGTTTAATTTCGAGAGAAAAATCTTTGAGTCCCCAAAAACCACGTTTGTATTCTTTTCCTAATTTATTGATGCTAAGTTGCATAGGGTTCTCCAATAAGTCAGATGTTTTCAAAATTATAGTTTGTTTACGAGCCACAGAACAGATGGTTAAGGAGTTGAGCCTGCTATTCAGGGAGTCAGTTTTCTGGTTGATTGCCTATGAAAAGAACTATCCTCAATAATCCCCATAGAATGGCAATGACTCCGGTAATACTAGCTATCCAACCAACATCGGGTTGAAAAAGAAGAATCACTGGCATCTTAGACTCAAACGCAATAGGCAAAATGACGAGTAGCATAAAAGCAAGTGCGGCATTCCAGATGGGCGGTAAAACGACAAAGCGCATCACTTGGATGACCGTCCAGCACGGCATTCCCCTGCGTACATACCCTTTTCTGCGAAATACAAGCAGAATATCTATAAACAGTAAAACTGGCGTCAACATTACAAGGGAATAAGCGATTCGCATATAAGGAAATTCATGCCCTGGAATGATTTCCTGTCCAAGGAGCATTCGCAGCACACTGCTTGGAAGTCGCGATATACGAATCCCCAACATTGGGCTATAAGTGTTCATCACCATCGCAACCGCAAGATTTTTCTGCGGCACGAGGAACATATCCGTTGTATACCCTGGAACTTCCCCATTGTGTCTTATCACTTCCACATCTTGAAAGTGTTGGACTTCCCACCCCATGGCGTAATAATCGGTTGAGCCGGTCATCTGGGCGTCGGGGTGGTGCAACACAGCAATTCCAACCGGCGACAGCACTGCAGTATCTTGATAGTAACCTTCGTTCGATTGAGCAATCAAATAATGTCCAAAATCCTCAGCACTCATGATAAGCTGACCCGCCGGGAGCGAACCGCGTGAAAATGGCAGGTTGGGTGATGCAACAGGTATGCCAAACCATTTCTGGTATCCCACTGCAAGTCCGTTTTGTTGAGCTTCAATTTTCGATGTAAAGCTATTCTGCATATCAAGAGGGGTGAAGATATGTTCTTTGATATACATCTCATAGGATTGACCCGTGACCGCTTGAATGACCATGCCCAAGGTAACATAGTTTGCATTGGAATATTCATACCGTTCCCCTGGTGCTGCAATGAGCTCGACATTCGCCAAAGCTCGCACGTTATTCTCGATCGCGGAGTCGCTCATGTCGGCAATTGCCAATTGCTCCCGTCCAATGGATACGGGAAGTCCGCTGGTCTGATTGAGAAGTTGACGGACAGTGATCAATTTCGATGCGTTGACATCTGCGACACGAAACCATGGCAGGTGGGTTTGTACGGACGCGTCCAACTCAACTTTACCTGCTTCCACCAATTGCATGACGGCAAGGGCAGTAAAAGATTTACCAGTGGAACCGGTAAAGAATGGCGTCTGCGGCGTGACCGGGCGTCCAGTAGAGTCTGCAACTCCAAACCCTTTCATGTGAACAATTTGATCACCCTGCACAATAACAAGAGCTGCACCAGGAATATCAAGTTCTTGCATCTTTGTGGTGACATATGCGTCAACTTCATCAAATTCAGTGAGATTGGCTTTGGCAAAGGATCGACTGACACCAAAATTTGCAGAGACGAACGCCAAGATCGTCAAACTTACAGAGATTATTTTGCGAATCATAACGCTTACCTCGTTCCCATCTCCCGCACCTGCTCGACCATCTGGAGGATTGCCGCAATTGCAGACTCTGGCTCTTCAAAATGAATATTGTGATCGCTCTCGGCAAATAGCTGTTGGCTATTGGATGATAATTGAAGAAGTTCAGTCTGCCACTCCTGCCAACCCTGTATGGGATTCAACTTGGCGGTCAGAACGATCAATGGCAGGTCGCCGAAAGTCTCCACAGCCGAAGCTTCTACGCCGGATGCTGGCATACCCTGCGATTCGTTGGTTAAGGTTTGTGCGCTTTGTGTGCGCACCATTCGGGAAAAGTAGGCATTCTCTTCAGATGGAACAGAGGGCATAATTCCCAACGGTCGCGCGAGCAAACGCACGATTCCGAAACGTGCCAACATGGCTGGCAGGGAAAATGGCTGCGACTGTGTACCTGGCTGAGGCTGCGCCATGCCTGGTGATTGGGTAAATTGCCTCGGGCTCATCGAGTCGATCAATACAACCCCGGCAACTTCTGAGGCATACTCTTTAGCAAATACACTCACAGCAAGACCGCCGAGCGAATGTCCCACCATGACATAAGGTCCCGGGATATTGGCGTTTTGCAGTAAAGTATGCAATTCCTTTGCGAATTGAACTGCATCGCGTGGAAGTGGACCCGCCTCGCTCCACCCCAAGCCTGCCCGGTCATACGTGCAGACTCTCGTCGCCTTGGCAACTCCCTCCTGAACAATATCCCACCCGGTTGACCAATCTCCCAGCCCGGCTTCGATGACCACAGTGGGGCTTCCGGTACCGATACAGTTGATATGCAGGTGATGACCGCCGACATCCACCAATTGACCGGGCGGCGGATATGCCTTTGCATCAGCGGCTTCTGCCATACGCTCGTAAATGGCTCCCACCAGCGCCAAGCCGATAATCAAAGCCATAACCCGCCCCAGCCAGATTAAGATTGTGTTCATTTCTTTTTTTCCTTTTTCGTTGATAATGCTTTCACGGTCTCTTCTCCTTTGGGTAGTATCCGTCACTTCGCAGACATGGCCGACGTTGTTGAACGGCGCTATTTTCCAAGTAGCCATTTCTTTGCTTTGTCAATATCCGTAAACACCTTTTCGTTTTGTCCCCGATTGACCATGACGTTTTCATGAAAAATATAATCATCCAGATCTTTTGCTACGACATTTGCTCGTTTGTAGAGCAATATGTTCATGCCAATTGCAGCGAATATATTCTTGGTGCGATCAGGCAATCTGTATATCTCTACAACCGATAGTTTTTGTGATACTTCACGAAAATCAGTGAAGATCAAACGGCAATCTTTCTCTTTGGCTGTTTCTGCAATTTTGGCAATGATTACATCGACTTCGCCTAACGTCATATCCCCTTGCAATTTTGATTCGACAATGTGTAATTCTGAATTGTAAATAACTGCATGAGACATGCTTTCACCTCGTCGAATGGTGACTTTGTGAAGAAAGAACGGTAATACCATGGCTTGTTCTTTTGACTTCCTTCACACAGCAACACAGACTTTCACCAAATCTTTTCGGCGGCCAGCATGAATCAACATCAACGCTTTCAGGGTGCTTTGCGACCATCCCACCGCAATTCCAGCATGGAGCAGGGACTGATTCAATCAGTAGACTGCAGCTCTGATTTTGAAAGCGAAACTAAAATACAAGCCACGAGCAGTAAGAAGGAAATTGGACCAAACAGAATTTTCTCTCCGCTGCTCAGTGAAGCAAGAATGCCCAGGAAATTGAGGGCAGAAAACGCAGTGATCAGCCAGGACAAAACCTTGATAATTAACGTGATGGGTGCATCACTAACAAGTCCGGCACGACGGCGGATGACATAGACAAAGAATAATAGGAGAGCCGCAGATGCCAGGCTGGCAATTCTCAAGTTCGTTGTCAACACAGGCTCCCGCCCTCCCCAAGCCATTGTGATCGGTAGGATTCCAGAGGCAAGTAAAAGTTGCAAAATAATCGTTAGAGCGTACAATGCAGTTGCGGTATTCCCTGCAATTCTCGGGGTCTTTTGAATTGAGTTCATTTTTCCTCTTTATTTGATAATGCTTTCACGGCTTATTTACCTTTGGGTAGGATCCGCCACTGCAAGCGCGCGATACTACGTCCAACTCCACGCATACCAATCTGTACTTAGATTTTGGTGTTATGGCTTATGGTAATAACAATATTTCCCTTTTTCTTTCCTGTATCAGCATACCTATGACCATCTGCGATTTGCTCCAGCGAAAAGCGTCGATCGATCACCGCCTTTATGTGTCCTGCCTCAATTAGGTCTCGGAGGAAAATCAGATCTTCCGTCTTTTGGCTTGCTGCTCCAAATATTACTTTCTTACCGCCTCTCATCAATGTCCATGGTCCTTGAAGGATATGTGACAGTCCCGGGTTTGCCAAAAGATAGCGTCCATTTTGCCTTAGTGATCTCATGCTGCCTGAAAATGAACTCTTGCCAGGCACGTCAAAAATAACATCATAGGTCTCACCGTTGCGGGTGAAAGATTCCTGGGTGTAATCAATGACATGGTCTGCGCCAATCGAACGCATCATTTCCAACTTGCTTGTGCTATCCACACCAGTTACTTCAGCCCCAAAGTATTTGGCTAGCTGTACTGCAAAAGAACCGATACTTCCACCAGCGCCAATAATCAAAACCTTTTCACCGCGCTGGATATTTCCTCTTCTGATGAAATGCAAGGCTTCGAGCCCGCCGGTTGGAACGGTGGCGGCTTCCTCGTAAGTCATATTGGCTGGTTTCGTTGCCAGCACTCCCATTGCCGATTCTTCGGGGAGACATATGTATTCAGCATATGCTCCAAAGCCCAAACCGGTAGTCCCAAAAACCTGGTCACCGACTCTAAATCGTTTTACATCTTTGCCGATTGCTTCAATTTCTCCCGCGAACTCCTGTCCTAATATCGTGATTCGTTTTGGTTTTCTGAGACCTACATACATTCGCATCGGAAGCCGGATTAGGATTGGCATCTTGAGGTTTCGAGCTTCGCAGTCCCCTGCAGTTACCGTGGCAGCATGGATCTTTATCAGTACTTCATTGGCTATGGGAGTAGGTTTGGCTATCTCTTTGAGCTGAAGAACATCCGGTGATCCGTATTTTGTCCACACAATAGCTTTCATAATAAGTCACTGTTCCTTACGTTGATAACAACATTTCCCTTTTTATGTCCTGCTTCGACATAGCGATGAGCCTCGGCGGTTTGCTCCAGAGGATAGTATCGATCGATGACAGGTTTAATTTTCCCCGCCTCCATCAGCTCTTTGAGGAAAATGAGATTTTCGACTTTTTCGCGGGTTGAAGATCGAACTGAAAGATAAACTCCCTTCTCTTTCAGCGCGCCTTTACTACGAGAGTACGAAGTCTTGCGGACCGCGTCAAAAATAACATCATAGGTCTGACCTCTTTTGGTGAAATCCTCTTTGACATAATCAATGACATGATCGGCTCCCAAAGACTTCACCAATTCCACATTCGCGGTACTGCATACTCCTGTCACCTTTGCACCGTAGTATTTGGCGACCTGCACTGCAAACGTACCTACGCTTCCGGAAGCACCGTAGATCAGGATTTCTTGTCCGCTTTCGATCTTGGCTTTTCGAAGAAAATACAATGCTGTCATTCCCCCGACAGGGACCGCAGCGGCTTCCTCGTAAGTCATATTGGCCGGTGCATCTGCCAGTACACCTGCCTGCCACGTTTCAGGCAGACAGACATACTCAGCATTGGCACCCACACTCAACCCGGTCGTCGTTCCAAAGACATGATCCCCTATCCTAAATCGCTTCACCACTTTGCCAACTGCTTCGATTTCGCCGGCAAACTCATGCCCAGGGATTCGTTTTCTTTTCATGCCAAACAGTTGCAGCGGGAGAAAAAACAGCGGATGCAGCTTTCGAAGTATCACGTCTCCAATTACTACAGTTGCCGCATATACTCTTACCAGCACTTCATTCTCCCCGGGCATAGGTTTCTCTACGTCTCGGAGCTGCAAAACGTCCGCAGGACCAGATTTTGTGCACATGATCGCCTTCATTGTGTGTCTCAGCATCTCATTCCAGATTTAGCTATTCTGTGTCACGGTGATGACGACTTTTCCCTGAGCGTGTCCTGCTTCAAGGTATCGGATTGCTTCGGCTGTTTCAGCGAGCGGGTAACATCTATCAATGACAGGTTTTACTTTGCCAGATTCAAGCAGTTCCTTCATGGTAACCAAATCTTTTTTGTTTGGTTTCGTGACTCCCATGCTCCCCATTTTCTGGCTCCCGGTCATTGAAATCAATGATCCCTGGAACATAGCCTGAGACATTTGAGCCACGGAACCACCGGTGTGAACATAAATCCCTGTAGGACTTAATGCACGCCGATAATCTGAAATCGAGCGGTCTCCATTCGTGGCAAGGATCAAGTCATACTGCTTTCCATTCCTGGCAAAATCTTCCTTAGTGTAGTCAATGACATGGTCTGAACCAATCGAGCGCGCCATCTCCAAGTTCCTGGTGCTGCACACCGCGGTCACTTCAGCCCCGAACGCCTTGGCAAGCTGTACTGCAAAGGTGCCCACACCGCCGGAGGCGCCATGAATCAGAACCTTTTGCCCGGGATGAATCTGTCCGGCGTAGCGAATACCTTGCAGGGCGGTGAATGCCGCCATGGGTACTGCCGCGGCTTTCTCAAAAGATAGATTGGCCGGTTTCAACGTGAATGCATCTTCACGAGCACATGCATACTCGGCAAAACCGCCCCAGCCATTCGCCGAGATATCGCCAAATACATCATCGCCCGGCTTGAACTCCTTTACGTTTTTACCGACTGCCTCAATCCGTCCCGCAATGTCGGATCCGAGGATCTGGTTTTTGGGTTTCAGAAGTCCGGAGCTCAGGCGGATCAGGAAGGGGTCCGCTCTCAAGAGGTGGAGGTCGGCTGCATTTGCAGATACCGCATAAACTTTTACCAGTACTTCATCATCTTTTGGGGTAGGTTTGGCTACCTCTTTGAATTCCAGAACATCCGGGGATCCATATTGTGTGTATACAATAGCTTTCATTAGATTTCTCCTTTGGTTATTTGATTCGGATTTGGTCGAAAGTCTTGCATTCATATCGATACTGCCGTTCTTTAAGTTTGTGTTTCTTTTTTTCCTCTTTTTAACTCCTTTTGCATGGTAATTTATTGGTTTCATTCTATTTGTCCTAATATTTATTTTCATTCTGAGCGACCCGTCCATAACGTCAAGCGAATACAATCATATTGACGGGTCGCACCTGAATGGTTTTATTTTGCATACTCATAGACGAATGCCGCAGAATTGAAGCCTTTGACGATCAGCCAAACCCCGAGAGATATTTCCCACAATCCGCCTGGAAGTGTGTGGAGCAGTTGCAGACTGAAGCCCAGGATTTCCAACATGGACCCGATCAGGAAGCTCACATATCCGATGAAGCCCCAGAGGACGAAAAACTGCGGCACCAACTTTGTCCGATAAAAACCGTAGCAAAGCGTCAAGCCAGCCATTCCTAAAGTGACCATGCCGATCTGGTAGGCATAAGCCTGTGATTGCGCGATCAGCGCGCTCAGGGACTGAAGATGGGAAGTTTCGGAGGTACCAGTTTTCAGGAACTCGGCACCCAGCGGAATTTGCAGCAAGATGAACAAAGCCGAGACAGCAATGATCGCGGCTTCAACGATCCGGGCAGCAAAATAGCCGAGCGCAACGCGCTCATCATTTTGCTTCAAAATAGGGAACATCACGACCCCATGGATGGCATCACCTGCGGCGGCAAGCATCCAGAGCAATGCACCAATTGCAATCATCGTGCTACTGGCAGAAACCGTGTCAAGCTGACCTGGTGCGCCAAGCATCGATCCCGCAATGCCCACAACGAATCCTAAAATATATAGCGTGCCCACCACTTTTGCTGTCGTTCTGTATGTATTAACTTTTGTTTCCATGCTATCTTCTCCTTTGGCTGAATAATGTTGATTGACCGATAACAATGTCATTCCGACATCTCGTACTTTCTTCAGCAATCCGTGTAGCTCAGCCTGATCGATCACCGGACCCGTTAACTGTGTGTTGCCGTCTTCTTCAAGGGTGATCGTCATGCCCTCAAACCATTCTGCCCATTGATCGGTCAGATGTCCTCTGATCCTGATCTGATAAACCATTGGCAGACTCGGGTCGGTTTTCAGGTTACGTTCATTCGTCATTACGTTGTTCCTCTTGTGGTCGGTTGTTTCAGTCCGCGCCACTTGTTCAATGTAGAGTTAGTTTATCTACAAGGAGGTATTAACGAATAGACACTTAAGTGTTGTTGGGGGGTGTTGTTTTTGGGGAACTACGGGAAAAGAGGTTTTCAGATGTGCTTTACAAAATACAGATTAAGCCCCCTTGGCTTATGTAAAGTTCTTGATACCGATTGTGCGGGTAAAGTGCTGTTGTGGCTACAATAGACCTAACTCGCGGGCGCGTGCTACGGCTTCGGTGCGATTTTGGACCTGTAGTTTGTCAAAAATAATTCGATTGTGCCCTTTAACGGTATTCAAGGCGAGGAAAAGCCGCTTGCTGATCTCACTATTTGAGAGTCCCTGGGCAATAAGTTGCAGAATTTCGAGCTCGCGCTTACTGAGCGGCTCGACCAGTTTGGATTGCTGTTTTTCTTTGGGTTGTGCGAAAGCAGACAGGAGTTTATCTACATAACCCCACAAATCATGGTCTTTGCCGCGCGGTTGCTTTTCAAGTGACCCACGAAATTCCAAAAGCAATGACCGCATGGGTTCGCGCTCATTCACAAAGATTCGGAAGTATCCCTCGAGGTGCGCAAGAGTCAGAGCACGCTCCAGCGAGACGAATGCCTGGGAGGTGCTGCCAAGCGCATGGTAGGCAATAGCCGTCACGATCAGAATTTCGAGCATACTGCCCATTCTTTTTTGTTCTTCCGCTGCTTTCAATAGGCGTTTCAATAAGCTCAATGCATCTTGAATCATGCGTTCTTTCCGATTCGCTCGATACTCAGCCACTAGGACCCGTGCAAACGTTATATGTTCAAATTCGCGCAAATAGCTAAGATCACCATTCACAGAGAATCCATGCTCACGTGCCCACTCTTGTGCATTGGATAATCGTCCTTCCTTGAGATAGATACCAACCTTGAGAGCATCTATGGGACGTGTATAGGGTATGAGAGACCTGACATAAAAGCGTTGGGCATCATCCAACAAGTCGAGCGCAGAGTCCAAATCTCCATCAGACTCTTTTAATTGAGCCTGAGCAAGATACTTGCGATACGACCAATCCCGCAAGACAGACTGTTGACCGAGTTCCATGCTCTTTTGAAGGTGTTGCATGGTAGATTCGTCATCTCTCATTTCATGGTAAAGCAGCGCCAACCCCAAATGGTGATGCGCAATGATCGGCTGTGACTCTATTTCATGCTCCGAAGCAAATTGTAATGACTGTTGATAGGTTTTTAACGCTTCACGGAGATGTCCTTGCTCCGTCAGAATATCTGCTTTTCCAGAAGCACTGGCAATGGCAAAAGAGAAATTACCTGCTTTCTGTGCATTATCGATCCAGTCGCTCATGGATTTACAGGCAGCCTCGAGATCACCATTTGCCCAGTACGTGCCCCCCAGAATCGCTTTGGTTTGGGCACGCATGAAATGATCTTCTTCAGGGGCAAGTTTGAGCGCCAGTTCCGCATACTTCACCGCGGCGGGAAAATCACTTACAGATTGGGCATTGTACGTGCGGACAATCGCGATCCTGGCTGGCAGGGCACGAAATTGTTCTTCAACCACAACGACCATATCATTTGGCGGATTTTCCAAGCACCGTTCGGCATCCCTCAGACGGGACTCACTGGCATCCACTTCACTGATATCCATATATCCCCAGGCGATCTGTGTGCAAAGTACGGGACGAGAGCGGATCAACTCCTCTGGCAACTGCTTCGCCCAATCAAGCCAGATAGCATACTGAAAACTTTCACTCATTCCCCGCCAGTTCTTTTCAGCCAACATCGCCGCCCTACTGTAATCCCCGGCGGCAATGGCGTGATGGAAGGCATGATCCGGGTCATCGTTCTTTTCATACCATTCGCTGGCACGGATGTGATATTGGGCAATCTCTTCGGGGTTCAGGCTTTTTCCCAACCTCTGGCGCAGTAAACTTCCAAAGAGATGATGATAACGGTACCAATGTCGCTCACTGTCCAGGGGGATGATGAACAGGTTGGTATGTTCCAGATGTTCAAGAGTCTCCTGCCCCGACGGGGAGGGATCAAGCAGAATGGCATCGCAAAGGGGACCGCACATGCGGTCAAGGATGGAGGTGCGCAGCAAAACAGCCTGAACGCTTTCAGGCTGTTGTTGCAAGACCTCTTCAATTAGGTAGTCCAGCACAAATTGATGGCTACCTGTAAACGATTTTATAAAGCTGCCGGCATCTTTTTGCCCCTGCATTGAGATCGCGGCTAATTGCAGTCCCGCAATCCAGCCTTCCGTTCGGGCTTCCAATGCGGCGATATCTTCCACTGAAAGGCTTAAGCCCATGACTTGGTTGAGAAATTCGGCAGCTTCGGAGTCCGTAAACCGCAAGTCCGTGGCGCGCAGTCCGGTCAATTGATCGCGGGCACGCAGTCGAGCCAATGGAAGACTTGGGTCCTCACGAGTAGTGATAACCAGATGCATTTGTGGCGGCAGGTGCTCCAACAAAAAAGTTAGCGCATTACCAACCGCTTTGTCTTCGATCACATGGTAGTCGTCCAGGACGAGGATGAAATTATTCGGGATGGTGGCGATTTCATTAAGCAGGATCGTCAGGACCGATTCGGTCAGCGGCGGCTGTGGGGATTGGATCAGACGCAACGCTTCAGCCCCAATATGTGGAACAATCGTTTGGAGAGCGGTGATTAAATAAGTCAGAAACCGTGTGGGCTCATTATCCTCTTCATCCAATGACAGCCAGGCGACAGGTCTTCCGCAGCTTGCAACCCATTCTCCAACCAATGTCGTCTTGCCAGAACCGGCGTGAGCAGAGATGAGGGTCAGCTTGCGGTGCATACCCTGGTTCAGCCTTTCGATTAGGCGAGGGCGCGGGACGAGTTGTGACCGAGTAAGAGGAATGTAAAGTTTAGTCGCTAATACCGGTACAGGCATGGATTCATTATAAGTCACATACAAAGATTCAGCGGCTTTTAATAGAAGTGGTATCTTCCCATATCTCGAAGGACAAGGCTTGGAAACGTTAGGCATTGTGTCAGCAAACCAGGTCGCTTCGAGCCAGAAAAATTCATTCGTCACCCAAGCGCAATATTTTCTATTGAAGGCTGTATTCCTATCGCCCTTGACAACCGGCATTTTCCACCTCACAACTGCAATCGGATCTCTCCAGAGTGGCATATATCATGTATACGGGTATAAATTTCGCCCGCAAAATTTTGTACCCGCCCAATAGAGAATAATCCGTCCGTAAATGAACAAACATCCCTACATGTAGGGATGTTTGTTCATTTAATCTATTCCATCTTTTTCCGTCTGCCGATGGTGGGTTACTCAAACAAGCCCTTCACATCGTCCTGCGTGAGCGACTTGAAGAAACTGGCTTCGGTGGCGATGAGGTTCTTGACGAGGGCGCGTTTCTTTTCCTGCAATTGCAGGATTTTCTCTTCGACCGTATCGCGGGCGATGATTTTGTAAACGAAGACGGGCTTAGTCTGCCCGATGCGGTGGGCGCGGTCGGAGGCTTGCATTTCAACGGCGGGATTCCACCACGGGTCGAGGTGGATGACATAATCGGCGGCGGTCAGGTTCAAGCCCACGCCGCCCGCTTTGAGGCTGATGAGGAAGAAGGGAATTTTTTCGTTGGACTGGAACTCATCAACTTTGTCCTGGCGGTTTTTCGTCTGCCCGTCGAGATACATGTATTTGATCTTGCGCGCATCCAGTTCCCTCTTCGCCAGTTTCAGCGTTTCGACAAACTGCGAGAAGATGAGCGCCTTGTGGTTTTCGGCTTGCAGGGTTTCCAGCGTTTCAAGCAACACGTCAAACTTGGGCGCTTCGCCTTTGTATTTTTTGTCCACCAGCGCGGGGTGAACGGCGATCTGGCGCAGTCTCAACAAGCCTTCCAGCACTTTGAAGCGGGCGTTGTTCATGCCTTCGCTTTCGATCAGCCCCAGCAATTCGGCGCGGTATCGCTCGCGGGTTTGGTTGTAGAACTTTTTCTGCGCCGTGTCCATGTCGGTGTAGACGATACGTTCAGTGCGCGGCGGAAGTTCGAGCGCGACTTGTTCTTTGGTGCGCCGCAAGATGAATGGATAGACCAATTTCCGCAGGGTCTCGGCAGATTTTTCATCGCCCGCGCTTTCGATGGGGTTGGCGAACTGACTCTTGAAATAGTCCATACTGCCAAGCAAGCCAGGGTTGAGAAACGCGAACTGCGACCATAGTTCAAACGTATTATTTTCCACGGGTGTGCCTGTCATCACGATGCGGTGTTCCGCGTTCAACAGCCGCGCCGCCTTGGCGCTCTTCGCCAGCGGATTTTTGATGGCTTGCGATTCGTCGAGGATAATATGATTGAATTTGTATTTGCGCAACAACTCAATATCGCGCAACATTGTGCCATACGTTGTGATAATCACATCATACTCGTCGAAAACCGAAACGTCCTTATTGCGGAAGTTGCCCATGTATTCGAGGAATTTCAAAGACGGCGTGAACTTTTCGGATTCTCTTTGCCAGTTGGTGATTAAACTTTTCGGGACGATGAGCAGAGCCGCTTCTTTCTCCACCTTTGCCTGTTCCTGCAATGACTGGAGATAGGTCAACACCTGAACCGTTTTCCCCAGCCCCATGTCGTCGGCGAGGATGCCGCCGAATTTGTATTCGCGTAAAAAGTGCAGCCAATCAAATCCATGTTTTTGGTAGGGACGCAGTTCGCCAGCGAAACCTTTGGGCAGGGGTTGTGGCGCGATCCGCTCGAAGTGGCGGAAACGCTCGCGCCGCTGAATCAGGTCGGGCGGGGTTTGAAGCGCGGGGTTTTCATCCAGCAGTTGATCTAATAATGAGAGGTGCAAGTCGCTGACGCGGAATCCATCTTCGGTTTCTTCCGCCAAGCCCCACAGGTGTTTGTATTTTTCGAGCCACTCTTGCGGAATTTGCCCGATGGAGCCGTCGGCAAGTTTGATGTAGTTCTCGCCGCGTTTGAGGGCTTTGCGGATGTCGTGAAAGTTTGCTTGCTGGTCGCCGAACTCGACGACGGTTTGCAGGTCGAACCAATCTATGCCCGATGTGATGTTGACGCGCAACGTGGCGGGATACCGATTGATGCGTCCCGCTTTGAGATTGTCTTCGCCGTACATTTCAAAGCCCGCTTTGAGTAGTGCGGGGATGGAGTGCATGAGAAAATCATACGGGTGGGCGCGGGCGCGCAGTTCGAGCGTGCCGAGCGGATGCGGCGAACCTGCGCGTTTGAGGCGGTAGATGGGGTCGGTGAGCAGTTGATAAAAATATTCTTCGCGCGCAGGCTGGCGGTGAATGCGGACGAGGTTCCATGTATCGGGGATGCTGGCGAGGGCGTAGGGTTCATCCTTCGCGAGCGGCGCTGTGAAATCTCCGTAGCCAAATTTGAGCGTGGCGCGTAAAACTTTTTCCTTGTTATCGTCGTGCAAATATAATTGCGGGACTGCCTCAGCGCGAATGTCTTGATAGGCGATCAGGTCGCCTCTGATGGGCAGAGCCTGCGCGATGAGCGGAAAGTATTGCTCGCGGAAGAGGTCAACCTGTTGGTTGGGAATTTCAACGGGGAAGGCAGAGAGAATTTCGAGGGCGCGGCTGTTTTCGATTTGCGCGATGGTTTCATCCATAAGTACCCAGGTTGGGTTGCTGGTCATTACTTCGATTTTCTTTTGGATGTGGCTGAAAGTTCCGTTCTTCTCGAAACCCGCTTGCAGGCTGAGTTTTTTGTCGTCCTGTTGCATGTCAATTTGAACGCGGATGGGGTCGGGCAGGATGTGAAGTCGGCGTTCGATTTTTTCGGGGTAGTCTGTTTTGCCCAAAAATACAGGAATGTCAAATTTAGAAAGCATGGGCAGCAGGTTGGATAAATTGTTGCCTGCCTGTCCACCATATATGCGAGTTACATTAAATAGCAGACTGACAAATGAAAGGGCTTCCTGAGTTAAATTGAGACATCCCTTAGCGCTGAATGATGGATAGTATTGCCCTTCATTTTTGATCCAGTTTTTGGATGTTTCCAAAATGCGATTCACGCGCTCAGGGTCGAAGCCATTCACTTCCTGTAATGGCTGCCACTCGTTTTCTTTAATTACGAACGGCTCCAGTGAATAGGCATAAGGCGAATTTCCGCCATAATTGTAAAAGTTGTATCGGTTGCGCTCGATGACAATGGCAATGGCGTACCGCTTCCCCTGACTTCCCCCCGCAGACTGGCGCGGCATGAGCGCCACGCTTTGCATTAGTTTTGTTTTCCAATCACCTGTGGGTTCTTTTGTTTTTGACGCAGGTGGGACAAACTCTTCTTCGTCTTCATCCTCTTCTTCATCGCGCAGGTATTCGCTCGCTTCCATTGCGGCGGCGATCATGTGTTTGCAAAAATCTATCTCGGCGTAGGGGCAGTCACAGTCAAAGTAAAGCTCGCCTGTTTTTTTGTCCGCTTCGATCTCAACGGTGTATTCGCCCGTATCACCAACCACGAGGCAGGTGACTTTCTGGTCGCTGACCATGTTGATATCACAGACGCGATTGTCTTTGTAGTAGGCGCGTCCGCGTTGGAGGGTTTGCGCCGTGGCATGTTTGGAGTAGGGGAAGGCGTCGAGCGCCTGGGAGGTGAGACGAGACATGGCGGGGATTATAAAACAGAGAGTAGAGATTAGAGAGTAGAGAATAGTCCACTCAGAAATGCACAAAGTCGCTACGCATGGGCGGTATTTACTTTTCGTTTATACTTGAAGCGGAAGAACTTCTCTCGCAAGGCAATCTATAAACAGCGGAAAATCTAACAAAAGGCTTCGCATGTCTTCCGAACTTTCATCTCTCCTCCGTCACCGCTTCGGCTTCGACTCCTTCCGCGCGGGACAGGAAGAAGCGATTCAATCCCTCCTCAACAAACAACACACTCTTGCCATTATGCCCACAGGCGCGGGCAAATCGCTCATCTATCAATTTGCCGCGCTGCACTTCGAAGGACTCACGCTCGTCATCTCGCCGCTCATCGCATTGATGAAAGACCAGGTGGACGCGCTCAACCGCAAAGGGATTTCCGCCACATTCATCAACAGCGCCATCCCGACCGCCGAACAAAACCAACGCTTGACCCTGCTAGCACAGGGAAAATATCGACTCGTCTACGTGGCGCCTGAACGCCTGCGTAGTGTGACCTTTCTCCGCTCGCTTCAAAATCGGACCCTCAGCCTGCTCGCCATTGATGAAGCGCACTGCATCTCCGAGTGGGGTCACGACTTCCGCCCCGACTACCTGCACATTGCCGAAGCGCGGCATCGTCTTGGCAATCCGCTCACCGTTGCATTGACCGCCACAGCGACTCCCAAAGTCCAAAATGATATTGTGCGCTTATTGGGACTCCTCGACTCGACCAAACGCATCGTCACCGGTTTCAACCGTCCCAACCTGACGCTGGAAGTGAAATATACATCGGATACCGAATCTAAATTTCGCGCGTTGAGCGAATTGCTTGGTAACGCAAATTACCAATTTGCGCCACATGGCTCATCGATCATCTACACCGGCACGCGCCGCGACACAGAAGAAGTCGCTGAATTTATTCGCGTTATTTGCAAAGTGCAAGCCGAACATTACCATGCGGGGCTCCTCCCCAAAGAACGCGCGCAGATTCAAGAACGCTTTATCAGTGGAGCAACTCCCGTCATTGTAGCGACCAACGCCTTCGGCATGGGCATAGATCGCGCCGATGTGCGACAGGTGATTCACTATTCCGTGCCGGGTTCGCTCGAAGCGTATTATCAGGAAGCGGGTCGCGCGGGACGCGACGGGCATCCTGCCAAAGCCGTGCTGTTGTACGATCCGCAAGACCGCGCTTTGCAGGAGTTTTTCATCCAGAACAGCATGGTCACTTCCAGCGAATTGCAATCGCTGTATCGAGCATTGGGAAACTCCAACGATGAGGTCTGGCTCACCACTGAAGACCTCCAACGCCGCACTGAATTGCATCCCGTCAAGATCAAGGTGGGACTCGCCGAACTCGAACGGATCGGCGCGCTCGAACATCTTGGCGACGATGGGTATCGCATGTCGCTCAAGCGTCAGGCGTGGGATCAAACAGAGGCTGAACACGCCGCGGCGCGCAGCAGGGAGCATATCCGTCACCGCACCGAACAACTCGATCGCATGATCCATTACGCCGAGACCAACTCCTGCCGCCGCCGAATCGTGCTTCAACACTTCGGCGATAGTGGCAGCGCGGACGCGCCTATCTGCTGTGACAACTGCGAAGCACGGAAGTCCCTGCCCGCTGAAGCGGCTGGCGAATTCAGCGGTGACGTATCACAGATGGACATGATCGAACGCGCCGCGCTCATCATTCTGGATACGGTCCGCAGGCAGGGAACGCGAATGGTGGGGCGGACAAAACTCGCCCAAATTCTCAAAGGCTCCAAAGCGCGGGATATTCAGCAATTCCATTACGACAAAAATACCTATTACGGCAAACTCGCCGCGCTGAAACAAAAGGACATTGAAGACCTGATCCTTGAACTTGTTTCGCTTGGCTATTTCAAAGTTATCGGCGGCGAATATCCTGTCGTCAAACTCACGCCCAAAGGCGAAAACGCCATTCAACTAAAGGTTCCCATTCCGCTGAAACTCCCGCAAGGGTTTTCCAAACACAAGCTTGAAAAGAAGAAAGCCCAAATGCAGGCGGGCGGCACGGTGGAATACACCGCGCAACTCATCAACGAAGGACTCGCACCTGAACAAATTGCCCGTCAACGCGAACTGACCCTGATGACCGTCTACGGTCACTGCGCCAAACTCATCGAAGCGGGCAAACTCCAGGTGGACAAGGTTGTAGCGAAAGACATTCAAGAGAAAATAGATAAGGCGATTCAAAAAGTCGGCTCGACGCAGTATTTATTTCCAATCAAAAGCATACTCCCCGATGAAATCTCGTATGAAATGATCCGTTGCGTTGTTGCCGCGCGCTCGCAGACTTCCGAAGTTTCGGAAACTTCGGAAGTCTCACAGCCAGATTCCATCACCTCCTACCTCGCCTCCTCCCACCCTCGCCCACTCAAAGGCAATTGGCAGGCGGGTTTTGCCCTCGACTTTCACAGTTCCTACAAAGGCGCCGAATGGAATCGCAGCGGCGTCGGCGATCTTGTCTATCGCCTCAAATACGAATCAGACTCGTCCGTTCTGCCCGCGCTCATCGAACACACGCGCAAACTATTCGACGCGCATCCCGAAATGAGCGGATTCGACATCATTCTCCCCGTGCCATCCTCCACATCGCGCGAGTTCAGCCCCGTGCATGAATTTTGCAAAGCGCTATCGAACGCCGTAGGGAAACCCACGCAAACCTGCATCGTCAAAACGCGCCAGACTCAACCGCAAAAAGAAATGCAAACCCTTCCGCAAAAACGCGATAACGTCGCGGGCGCGTTCGCGCTGAACAATGATATAAATGGCAAACGCATCCTGCTTGTGGACGACCTCTTCGACTCAGGCGCGACCCTCGAAGAAATCGCCCGCCTGCTTCACAAACAGGGCGCGGCAAACATCAACATCCTAACCCTAACGCGCACGATCCATTCCGATCTGTAAACACGTATCTCGTAACTCGTATCTCCTAACTCGTATCTCGTATCTCGCACCTCGTTTCTCGTATCATGAACCCCGACTCCCTCCCCCTCCTCCTCCTCTGCTCTCAACTTGGATTGGATAACGACTCCGTCAAGCCGTTGACACTGCGCGAATGGAATCCGATCGCTCGCAAACTTCAAGCCGCCTCACTCCGACCTTCCAGCCTGCTTCAACAACCCGAGCCTGATCTCCGCTTCAAACTCGATCTCGATGAGCAACTCGTAACTCGTATCTCGCATCTCGTGTCACGCGACATTCAGCCCGAACTCAATCGCCTCGCCTCCCTCAAGATATTCCCCCTCACCCGCGCCGACTCGGACTACCCCGAAAAATATCGCTCACGCTTGAAAGATTCCGCGCCTGCTGTATTGTTCTATGCCGGGGAAAAGGCTTTGCTCGGACAGCCCGGAATTGCCGTGGTCGGCTCGCGTCATTTAGATGAAGCGGGACAGGAATGCGCGCGATTTGTCGGCAACGCATGCGGGATGTCGGGACAGGTGTTGTATTCGGGCGGCGCGCGAGGCGTGGACACGCTCAGCATGGAGTCGGCGCTTGAGGCGCGGGGAACCGCCGTCGGCGTGCTGGCGGATAGTTTGGAGAAGCAGGTCAAAAGTCGGAAAGAAGCGTTGAGTCGCGGAGACTTGTGTCTGGTCACGCCGTATAGTCCCAATGCGGGGTTTTCCGTCGGCGCGGCGATGGGTCGCAATCGCCTCATCTATTGCCTTGCCGATTACGCCATCGTAGTCGCCTCGGATGCCGAGACAGGCGGCACCTGGGCGGGCGCGACCGAGACGCTCAAGAATAGTTGGGTTCCCGTGTTTGTGTTGGATCACGATCACATGCCAGAGGGAAATAAACTGCTCCTGCAAAAAGGCGCGCTGGCTTTTCCTCATCCGTTCAAAGATAAACCCGCGCAATTGCCCAATTGGATGGAACGAGAAGCCGCGAGCCTGCCTCTTCGGCAACCGACACAACCAGGTTTATTCTGATGACCACTTACCCTGATTACGTTCGCCAAACATTAGCCCGTGCCAGAGAGGATGGTCAATGGCATGCGGGGCAAGCCGATGCGGCGGCGTTGTGTTTCGATGTGTTGGCTTTGTTCCCTGATTGTGAAGAGGCAAAGGAACTTGTGTATGAACTTTTTTGCGACGAATGGATGATCTACGACAACCGTGTCGCCATTCAGCAGAACATTGACGAATGGGATGACCGTCCGTGGCAACAACGGCGCAGGCTGGCGTTGTCGTATCGTTTTACGAGTCGGTGGGATGGGAAGCGCGAGTTGAAGCGCGATCGGGGTGGGCTAAACGATGTGCAAAAAATTCTCGAAGACGGCAAGAGGGAGTTGCTTGGAGCGTACTGTCTCGGTGATGAGGAATGCGCCGATTACGCGTGGACGATCTTTGCAGACGCAATTGCCAAAGGCAAAAACCCACAAGAGACTTTGTTCTGGATCGGCTGGCAATATGCCGATCTGGGATTCTTCGCCGACGCCGCCGAAGCGTTGGGCGAACTGTCTTCACGCTTTAACGATGAGAAGGCAAGGCGATTGCTTGCTGAAGTGATTTGGTGGCGGGACAATGCCCACCGCATCCCATGGATTCCACCCGCGGGCGATGGTTCTCGTTATGACCGTATGATGGAGTTCGTTGATCCCTCCGCGCCGAAGACGAAGGATTATTTGCAAAGAGCGCGCAACGCGAATCAATTGAAACGCATTGTTCCGTACCGCCCCAGCATCGACAAGGGATTGGCAAAACTGTTCGAGGCGTCCATCCCTGAGAAAAAGGAAACACCCACATCCACGCTTGTGGATTGGAGTTTTCTCGATATGGATGATGGTCAGCCAGGGGAATTGCCCGATTGGGCAAAGAAACAGATCCGCATGTACGAGAAGTGGAAGGATGAACTCCATGCGGAAATGCTGGAGGAGTTGAAGAATTCACATCAATGGACGCGCAACATTACTCCCCCATCCACGCCAAAACGATATGACCCGAATGAACCGCCATTCATTCCGCCCACTGAATTTTTTGATGGTCTGGAAGAGGACGATGAAGATGAATTATAAGTTGATTGGTTTCCAGCCGCTCTTTGGACGCAGAGGGACGCGGGTTTTTTGGAAAAGATCCTCTAAATAATCAATCGGTATCAGCGCTTTCAGCGTTCACGCCGCGCTGGCGCCAGCGTCTGCGTCCCAGTTTAAAACTGTCAGGAGGCAGGTCGTTTTTCATAAAAACAAGGTTATGGCGGGGGTACAAATCTACTCAACGGGGTGTAAATTTCGCCCCTCACTCCATGTCACAGCCTGCTATCCGAATAAACGCTCCGAGGGGAATATGCCTTTCTACATGCGGAAAAGGGAATGATGTGACTGTTGCGCCGAACCAGAGTAACGGTAGAATGAATCGGAATGAAATCGCACAGCGCTTTTCGGCAGCGGTCAGCGTTTTTGGTTGTAATTAACTGCGAATTCGACAATACACCTGCGGGGAATCAACAGAGGTTTGCGCTCAACTCAGGGAGGAAGCGCGCCGCTACCGAAAATAAGCAGAAAGGAATTTCCGATGAATACATCGAACAAGATTGGAGTTCGAATGCTCTTCCTGCTCATTCCTTTGTTGTTAGTCACGGTGGTGATCTACTCACAGTGGACGGCGCATACTCCCGCCATCCTCGGCGCGGATGGGAAAAACCTGCCCGGCAGTATCGCCTCGCTTGAAAAAGTGAAACTTGGCGGCGTCGACCAGTGGCTCATCATTCGCGGTCATGATGTCAACAAGCCTGTCCTGCTCTTTCTCTCCGGAGGACCTGGAGCCAGCGAGTCGGCGCGCGTGTTGCGCTTCAACAGCGAACTGGAAAAACACTTTGTGGTCGTCATCTGGGAACAGCGAGGCTGCGGTAAATCTTATCCCTCGCTCAACCCTAAATCCGACTTGACCATTGACCAATATGTGTCAGATGTCATCGAACTAAGCGAATTGTTGCGCGTCCGCTTCAAGGAGCAGAAAATCTATCTGGTGGGACATTCCTGGGGCACCATCATCGGAGCGCTTGCCGCCCAACAACGCCCCGATCTATTCCACGCCTACATTGGAACAGCGCAGATGGTGGACGTGCGGGCAACTGACCAGATGATTTACGATCTGGTGCTGGAACACTCCATTCAAACCGGCGACACGGACTTTGCGCAAACCCTTGAAAAGCAGGGGCCGCCGCCGTACTTCGGCAAGAGCCCCATCAAGCCATATGCCACGCTGTTCGGACGCGAATACCAACTCTTTGAAGTGCCGAACATCAAAGACGAAACCTATCGCCGCGAAGGTGACGCCATTCAGTTGATGCTCAAACAACCCGAATACGGCTGGCTGGACCGGGTTTATTACCTGCTTGGGCTGATGAACACCTTCAATGTAGTCTATCCGCAATTGCAGGAGTTGGATTTCCGTGTGGACGCCGCCCGTCTTGATCTGCCCGTCTACATCGTGCTTGGGCGGCACGACATGAACAATCCATCGAGCATTCCAGAAGAGTATTTCAACTTGCTCGAAGCGCCAAAAAAAGAATTGATCTTTTTTGAAAACTCCGGACACGGCATGATCTGGGAGGAAGCCGATCTGTTCCACCGCCTGATGGTGGAGACCATCCTCCCTGAAACCTACAAATAGAAATAGCGGATTCGTTGTCCAGAAGGTTGGTTCAAAACCGCCTCTAACGAGATAGGCACTATCGTCTCATCCAGGAGCCTCCCATGAAACTCGCCCCATTGATCGAACGTCATCCGTATCGGTTTGTTGCCATCATGGAGGCTATGGTCGTGGTGGTTTACCTTCTTGCGGGGACATTTGCCTACTTCTTCGGTCTCGCCAACATGACGCTCTACGGTCTTGCCAATCTTGGGCTGACGCTCATCGTCATTGTTTTGCTGACCCGATTGAAGTGGTGGGAGTCCGTCGGCTTCACGCCTCTGCGACGGCGAAGCGACCTGCTCTATTTCCTCATTCCTCTCATTCCCGCAATCCTCAATTTGATCCCAGGCGCGCAGATCGAAAGTTTTGCCCAAGTATCCGCAGTGTTTGCCGTTGCGTTGGCTGTGGCATTCGCCGAGGAAACCGTCTTTCGCGGGTTGATGTTGCAAGCCATAAAACCTCTCGGTCATTGGAGAGCCGCGATCGTCACCGCATTGCTCTTTGGGTTGACCCATGCCATGAACGCCCTGACGGGAAAAAATATATTGGAAAGCGCGATGCAAATCGGGTATGCGACCGCCATCGGTTTTGCCTACGCCGCGCTGGCGCTTAAGAAAGACGCTCTCTGGCTTTTGATCCTCTCGCACTTCCTCACAGACTTTATTTTCTTCCTTCAGAAGCCTGGCTTTGTGATGCCTCCCTTCTGGCAATCCTCCCTTGTCGTCGGTCTGACGATCATCTTCACAGCCTATGGAATTTTCATGATGCGACAAAAATCCCGTTTGCAAAGTAACGCGCCAGCGCAACGCCTGAGCGAAGGAAAAAGCGCATGAACACCAACTCCCCACTTAAATGGCTCGTCCCCGCGATCATTCTGCTGACGCTCCTCGCTACGCTGGCTGGTTTATTTCCGGGCGAGGGACAACCCTTTGCCATCACCAACTTTCGCGGCGAGGCGGTGACCATCAACGCGCGCGGACTCTACTACTGGGATACCGTCAGTTCCGCCGCGCAGATGCAAGCCAACGACCTGGTGACGCTAGCGCTTGGTTTGCCCCTGCTTGCCATCTCTTTTTGGCTGACCCTACGCGGCTCCCTGCGCGGACGCCTGCTCATGACCGGCACGCTCGGCTTCATCCTCTACACCTACATCACCATGTGCTTCGGCGCGGCATATAACAAATTCTTTCTGATCTATGTGGCGCTATCCAGCCTGAGCCTGTTCGCCTTTATCCTGAGCATGATGTCGTTTGACCTCAAGACGCTTCCCTCTCACTTCTCCGAAAAACTGCCGCGCGGCTCGATCGCCGGACTGCTTTTCTTTGCCGCCGCGTTCCTCTCGCTGGCGTGGCTGGGGCGCATCGCCGCAACCTTCGCGCCGAACGCCATCCCTGCGCTGGAAAACACAACCAGCATGTTCATCCAGGCGATGGACTTGGGACTCATCGTCCCGCTCTGTGTGATGTCGGGCATCCTGCTTCTGCGCCGCCGCGCGTGGGGCTACCTGCTGGCGTCTATCGGTTTGATGAAATTCCTGACGATGGGCGTCGCGGTCAGTGTGATGAGCCTCAACATGTTGCGCGTTGGCGTGTCCATCAGCATGGTGGAAGTGACAATGTTTCCGATCATCGCCATCGCCAACATGGTCATGGTGGCGTTATTGCTCAGAAACATCAAGGAGTAAAAATGAACAACACGTTTGGTCTCTACGTTGTTTTGGGATTGATCGTCGGGGCGCTGTTTGGCGCATCTTTCATCCCCATCAGCGAGAACGATGCGCTTGCGATTTTGGGCGGAGCGCTAGCGGGCGTTTTCATCGGATGGTTCATATTCGCCGCCATGAACATGCGCAAGCAGGATCGAAAATGATTCGGAGGCGATCAAGGCTGACGACGGGCGCATCAAACCGACGGGAGACCAGATTCGCCGCCTGACGCCTTGAGTCAACCTTGAGGAGGAATCATCCAGCCATGCGCGTCGTCATCTTTGGCGCGGGGTCGCAAGGCGATATCCAGCCCTGCGTTCGATTCGGAAAGGGCTTGCGAAACGACGGCTACGATGTGCTCGTGGCGGCTCCGCAAAACTTTGCGAACCTGAGCGCCGAATATGGCTTGGCATTTTATCCATTGCGCGGCGATACGCAAAAAATTATGGTGGGCGAGACAGGGCGTGACTTTATGGAACGAAGCGGCGCGAATCCGATTCGTTCCATCGTCGCAATGCGAAACATGTTGAGACCGATCGCAACCCAAATGGCGGAAGACGCGCTCACCGCCAGCCGCGAGGCGGAGGCGTTCATCACGCTGGCGGTGTTCGCACCGTTTGGTAAAACAATCGCCGAGATTCTGGGCATTCCGCTGATGCTCATCGAGCCGACGCCAACGTTGCCGACTGGCGATTTTGCGGGCGCGGGGTTTCCCATTCAAAAGAATCTTGGCAGGTTGTTCAATCGTCTTTCGGGCTTGGTCATGTTGGAAGTGATCTGGCAATGGTATCGCCCATTTGTAAACGAGTTTCGGAAACGGCATGGATTGAAGCCGTTGCATGGCGCGGACTTCCATCGCGCGTTGACCTCCGCGCCTTTGTTGGGCGCCTATAGCCCGACGGTGATTCCACATCCGCGCGATTGGGGGGATCACGCGCATATCGTTGGGTATTGGTTTCAGAAGGATGCAAACGAATGGCATCCGCCCATTGAATTGAAAAAGTTTTTAGATCAAGGTGAAACGCCCGTTTATATCGGCTTTGGGAGCATGTCGGGACGCGACCCTGAACGCTTCACAAAGGTGGTACTCGATGCCTTGCTGAACACGGGTCAACGCGGAGTGATCGCCACTGGCTGGGGCGGCATGAGCGCGATGAATGTTCCGAAAAATATCTTCGCGCTGGATTCTGCGCCGCATGGCTGGCTCTTTCCGCGCATGGCGGCGGTTGTACATCATGGCGGGGCTGGCACAACCGCAGAGGGCTTGCGGGCGGGGATGCCATCGGTCATTGTTCCGTTCACGGTGGACCAACCATTTTGGGGAAACAGAGTCAGGTCGCTGGGCGCGGGACCCGAGCCCATCCGCGCTTCACAATTGACAGCCGAGGCGCTGGCGAACGCGATTCACATTGCAGTCACAGACAAGAGCATGAGGGAGCGGGCATGTTCAATCGGACAAGCGATCCGCGCCGAGGATGGCATCGGCAACGCTGTGAAGATCGTCGGGCAATATTTGGGAGCATAAACAATGAAGATTGAGCCGTATCAGGTTATCCCCTTTCCAAAGATCCGCCGCCTGATGGTGGACGGCGGGCGGCTGGCTAAACAGAAACATCTCATCCACGGCTTGGTGGAGATGGATGTCACCGACGCGCGTCGGTTGATTCGCGAGCATAAGGCGAAGACCGGCGAAGCGCTTTCGTTTACTGCCTTTATCGCTTCCTGTCTTGGGCAGGCGGTGGATGCGAACAAGCACATGCAAGCCTATCGCACATGGCGGGAGAAACTCGTCCTGTTTCACGATGTGGATGTCAACACCATGTTCGAAGTGGAAGTAGGCGGTCGCAAGATCATCCGTCCGCATATTCTTCGGGCGGTCAACAGGAAAACCCTGCGCGAGATTCATGAGGAGTTGCGCGCCTTTCAGGCTGAACACGAAAACGGGCGGGAAGCGAGTTTCATCGGCTGGTTTGTCCTCCTGCCCGCATTCATCCGCCGCCTGTTTTTGGGAGCGCTGTTCAAGAACCCACATTGGTTGAAGGAAATGAACGGCACAGTCTCCCTGACCTCTGTGGGCATGTTTGGGGATGGCGGCGGCTGGGGCATTCCCGTTCCCATTCATACGCTTCAGGTCACGCTGGGGGGCATCGCGAAGAAACCGATGCTCGTCAACGGACAACTGGAGAACCGCGAATATCTATGCGTGACGATCAGCCTCGATCACGACATCGTGGATGGCGCTCCCGCCGCGCGCTTTATCCAACGGTTGAAGGAGCTTGTCGAAAGCGGTCACAAGATCTCCGACTTCATCGAGAAAGCGTGAGGTAATATGAACCCTCTACATCATCAACAATCCGCCGCTGAACGCCGCAGGAAAACTGCGGCGCGAATCGGAATTGGAATCCTCTCAATGATTGTCTTGAGTAGGATGGCGTTATTCCCGCCGTACCGTCCGATCGCCCCCAGTGGACCGCACAAAGTCATCACAGTCCGCCATAGCTACGTTGATCCAAATCGCATCGAAGGATTCAACGATAACGGCGAACATAGAAAGGTCAATGTCGTCTTCTGGTTTCCAGAAAATGCCAGGGACGACGATAAATTTCCCCTTGTCGTATTTTCACACGGAGGGCTTGGCACGGAAACCAGCAACGAATCCCTCTATCTTGAACTGGCAAGTCACGGCTATGTTGTTGCCTCCATCGGACATCCGTATCATACGCTCTGGACAACGGATGAAGCGGGTCGTACCACCTTGATCAACGGAGACTATTTCAAAGACATTCAGCGGGAAAACGCAAAAAAGGATAAGGAGCAGAGCCTTCGCTTGTACGGGGAATGGATGAAAACCCGCACAGAGGATATCAACTTTGTGATTGACACAATCGTGGCAAACGCGGCGGACAAGGATGCGGGCGTTTACGCATTGGTTGATACGGGAAAAATCGGCGTCATCGGTCACTCGCTCGGCGGTTCCGCCATGCTAGCCATCCCGCGACAGCGGGACGACGTGGATGCGGTCATTGCGCTGGAATCCCCATTTCTTTATGACATTGTCGGCGTTGACAACAACGAATTCGTATGGATGGACCAACCCTATCTCGCGCCAACGCTGAACATCTATTCAGATAGTTCCTGGGATCATCTCTCGGAATGGTCGCAATATGCCAGAAACTACGAATTCATCTCCAATCCATCTGAGAATGTTCATAACCTTTATTTTTCCGGCGCGGGTCACTTTTCATTGACCGATCTGGCGCTTGCCAGTCCGCTATTGACAAGGCTGTTGGAAGGCGGGCAGGCTAATCATGATCGTGAAGGCTACCTGCGAAGGGTCAATGTGGCGTGTCTTGAATTTTTCGACCGCTACTTGAAAAATATTGACGAGGCGACGGAGGGGAAACGATGAAAAACAAATACTCAACCCTCTTCCGCTTCGACAGGCTCAGCGCAACGCTCGTTGTTACGGCAATCATAACGATATTTCTCGCGCGCGCCTGGCTGGCTTCCTCGATCCCAGCGCCGCGCACATTTGAAGTTTTCGATACGCTCACTGTGGCGGGCGCATTCCTCGTTCTTGTGATGAGCCATCGCAACCTGCGGCGTGACGATTGGATCATCGCATTGATCTTGGGCGCGGTGATCGGAGTGGAGATGCTGTTCGCCTCTCTCTTTTCGCCTTATCCCTTCTTTGGAATCGTTCGCGACAAAATCGGGCAGGCATGGGTTCGCGGAAGTTTGACGTTCCTCGCCGCCCTAGGCGGGCTCGCGATCATGCGTCAGGGTGGACCGGTGCAACTCCATGCCGCCAATGGCAACTGGCGGGAAACGAGTCGAGGCATCCTGCTGGGGTTAGCCATGGGTCTGCCGCTGGCTCTTTTGAACGTCTTTGCCTTGCAGATGACCCAGGGACAGTCGGCGCAATGGCAAAAACCCATGCCCGCGCTTCTGGACGCTCTTCAACCGGGCATTGTTGAGGAGGTAATCTATCGCTTCGCCCTCTGGGGGTTGCTCTGGTTGATATTGCAACGTTCACTCCCGCAACAGGCGATCTGGCTGGCGGGCTTGCTGGCAATGCTCACGCATACGTACTCACATTTTGACGATTTGTTCATCCAGTCGCCTCTGACCGCCTTGGGAATGGGCGCCGCGCTGGCTCTCCTCTGGGGACTTCCGCCGCTAATTCTGGCGCGCCGCCGCGGACTCGAGTCTGCTATTGCGTTTCACTGGATTCAGGACGCCGCGCGATTCATGACAGGATTTTGATCTCCTTGACGACGAAGAAAGACGTTGCAAGAAGCCTGAGTCGCATCCCTGTTGCAGGTTTCCCGGCTCCTGGTTTTCGTCATACCGCCACATTACTCATGTAGCGCGCAAAAGCCTCAGGTTTCAGAAACAAGAAGATGAAAATACAGGCGACAAATCCGCCAAGATGCGCCCAATACCCGATGCCGTAGTGAACGCCATTCATAAAGCTATCGAGCGCGGGGGGAATTTGTATCACAAGGTAATACAGCACAAACCAGAAGGCGCGTATTTTAGGCCACGTGGGAATAATATAAATAATCCATAATGCGCGAATACGCCCCTCGGGGAACAATAATAAGTAAGCGCCCATCACGCCGAAGATCGCTCCGCTTGCGCCAATGCCGGGAATTGCCTCATGAGGTTGAACGAGCGCGGTAATGAAATCGGCGGAGGTTCCAGCCACCAGATAATACAGCAGGAAGCGGATCGGTCCGCAGGCATCTTCCACCCGTCGACCAAACACCCACAGGAAGAGCATATTACTGACCAGGTGAAACATGCCGCCGTGCAAGAACACCGAGGTAATGCTCGAGATCATTCCAGCGCCCTCTCTGGACCACATCAGCGACGGCGTGGAGCCAAAAAGCCAGAATACCGCATTCAGAGTTTCAGCAGGTAGAGTGAGTTCCCAGACAAGAACGATCGAGTTGACCGCGATCAGGAAAACGGTCATGATCGGAAACAGGCTGTAACGGTTCGGCTCAGTGTCATTGAGTGGAAGCATACTGTTTTATGGAGATCCCCAAAGGATGGAGTTTACCAGGCGCTGATACGCCATGAGGACCAACATCACATGCGGAAGCAGGACGAAACACCAGCCTGCCGAAGCAACCAGCGCGCGGGCGGCTGGAGCGCCGCCCGCGCCGACATCCTTGAAGAGGAGATACCATAGGCGATGACGAGAGCGCACGGATGCCAGCGCGATCATGAAGCCCCCGAACAAAACCAATAAAAATCCAAACCATAAAAACGGCTCGGGGTGGGCAAATGGGTTGATCCCTGTCTGGATCAACATCAAAAGCAGGTATAAAAGCGCAGGTCCGCCGGTCAGGCGGGCAACCGAGATACCGGGCGGGATACGAGCGATATTTTCCTGAAGCAGGTTTTCCAATTTGACGATGCGCCAATAGATCATATTCCATTGCCGCTTTGATTTTGTATTTGCCGCAACCTGCCCATAGACCGAGATCGCTTGTTCAAAATTCCCCTGCTCTTCATACATCTCAGCCAGTTCCATCGGATTTTGCTGAAAATGCTTGAGCCGCTGAAGGTCGCGTTTCACCTGGATATCCTCCGGCGTCAACGCCAACAATTTTTCAAGCGAGCGGATTTTTTCATCGGCATCGGGAGATAACTGCGCCAGGGAGCGCCAGACATCGGCATGGTTGATATTCCTTTGAGCCAGACTGCGAGCAAGTTCCAATGCCGATTCAAGTTTTCGCTCTTTAATCAACTCTTGTATATGGCGCGCCTGTTCACCGGCTTGGATTCGTTGCTCCTCTACTTGCTGTTGCCGTTCAGCCTGCAACCTGATGAGCAAGTGTCTGGCGTTTAAGTTCCCCGCATTGATCGCCAAAACTTGTTCGCAAGCATAGATGCGGTCATCCAGATCGTCCAACAGATCGATCAACCACATCCATGCCAATTCGTTCCGAGGCTCTGCCTCGATGACTTGCAGGAACATATCCCGCGCGCCCAATTCACGTCCAGCGCGCGCCGCCGCTATCGCTTGTCGAAGCAGGTTATCTTCCGTCATGGCTTATTGGATAAGGCGTATTGTATCCGTAATTCCCCTCCATGAAGCGATCAAAGTAAACGCAAGTTCCTCTGTTCATAAATAATCCCCGAAGGTCTCAAAACCTTCAGGGACTATTCATCGACTATCTACCCTCTACTTTTACACCACCACGCTCACCAACTTCCCATGCGCCACGATGACCTTGCGCGGCTCCCTGCCTTCCAGATATTTCTGGATGATCTCACTCGCCAGCGCGGCTGTGCGGATTTCATCCTCACTCGCGTCAACCGCGACAACGATTCGGTCTCGCACTTTGCCGTTGACTTGCACGGGAATCTCAATCGAGTCTTCGCGCGCGGCGGCTTCGTCCACTTGGGGCCACTTCTGCTGATGGATCGAATACGGCTTGCCCAGGTGATTCGTCCACAGTTCTTCGGCGATGTGCGGCGCGACGGGAGCCATCATCTTCACGTAGATCTCAGTCGCTTCGTCCCATTCGGGCGTGCCGACCGCGCCAGCCTCGCGCGCTTTGTACATTTCGTTCAGCAATTCCATTAGCGAGGAGATGATCGTGTTGAACTCGAAGTTCTCGAAGTCGTGAGTGACACGCTTCAACGTCTGGTGAACGCGTCGGCGTAGATTCTTTTTCACGTCGGCAGAGGCAGTTATCAGTTCGCCCTGAGCGGAGCGGAGCGCAGTCGAAGGGTCCGTGAACAGAGTCCACACGCGGCGCATCCATCTTGCAGTCCCTTCGATGCCGTTTGAGTCCCAGGGCGCGCCTTGTTGCCAGCGCGCGAAGAACATCAAATACGCGCGGACGGTATCGGCTCCGTATTTTTGCACCAGCACATCGGGCGCAACGACATTGCCTTTGCTCTTCGACATCTTGCTGTTATCTTCCGCCAACACCATGCCCTGATTGCGCAACTGCATCACGGGTTCGTTGCCCTCGGTGATGCCCATGTCGCGCAATGCCTTGTGAAAAAAGCGGAAGTACAGCAAGTGCATGTTCGCGTGTTCGCTTCCGCCTGTGTACGTGTCAACGGGCATCCAATAGTTGTACTCGGCATCGTCGAACGGCGCGTCGTTATCGCGCGGACTCAAATAACGCAAGTGATACCACGATGAACACATGAATGTATCCATCGTATCCGTCTCGCGCACCGCAGGCTCGCCGCCGATCGGGCATATCGCATTCTTCCACGTCGGATGAAACTTCAACGGCGACTCGCCCGTCGGTTTCCATTCATCAATATCGTCGGGCAACAACACAGGCAGTTGAGCATCAGGCACAGGATTCCATCCATGCGTTTCGCAATACACCATCGGAATCGGCGCGCCCCAAAAACGTTGGCGCGAGATCAACCAATCGCGATAGCGATAATTCACATCGCGCTTGCCGATTCCCTTTTGCTCCAGCCATTCGATCACCGCTTTGATCGCGGGATTCTTCGTGCCCTTGTCGTTCGTCGCCCGCGTGCCATTGAACGGACCCGAATTGATCATCACACCGTCATGCTCGTACGCGCGTTCCATTGTGTCACCGTTCAGTTCCACGCCTTCGGGTTGTATAACGGGAATCACTTTCAACCCAAACTTGCGCGCAAACTCGAAGTCGCGCTCGTCATGCGCGGGCACAGCCATGATCGCGCCCGTGCCATACGACATCAACACATAATCCGCAACCCAGATGGGGATGCGCTCCTCGTTCACTGGATTGATGGCATAGCCGCCTGTGAAGACTCCCGTCTTCTCTTTATCTTTCGCTTCGCGCTGGATGTCGGTCTGCTTCGCCGCTTCAGCCTTATACACGCGGACGGCTTCCGCGTTCTCCGCCGTAGTGACTTTATCCACCAGCGGATGCTCTGGCGAGAAGACCATGAACGTCGCGCCCCACAACGTGTCGGGACGAGTTGTGAAAACAGTGATCAGTGATCGGTGATCAGTGTTCGAGTCATCGCCGTCTACTGATGACTGTTCACTGCTGACTGCTGACTGCTCACCTTCCACACGAAAATTAACCGACGCGCCCTCCGACCGACCGATCCAATTCGTCTGCGAGGTCTTGATGAACTCGGGCCAGTCAATACCATCGAAATGCAACAGTTCATCCGCGTACTTCGTCGCTTTGAAGAACCATTGATCCAATTCCTTTTTAATCACAGGCGTTCCACAACGGTCGCAGACTCGATCCTCGCCTTTCACTTGTTCGCGCGCCAGCGTGGTATTGTCCTTCGGGCACCAGTCCACGGTCGCTTTTTTGCGATACGCCAACCCGTGTTTGTACAACTGGATGAAGAACCACTGAGTCCATCGGTAATATTCTGGGTCAGACGAAACCGCCTCGCGCTCCCAATCGAACATCGCGCCCATCGTGCGCATCTGCGCGCGCATCCGCTCGATGTTTTGATATGTCCACTTCTTCGGATGGATATTGTGCTTGATCGCCGCGCCCTCCGCGGGCAGACCGAACGCGTCGAATCCCATCGGGAACATGACGTTGTAGCCTTGCATCCGCTTGAACCTCGCCCGCGCATCTGGAGGCACCATCGCGTACCAGTGACCGATGTGCAGGTCGCCGCTGGGATACGGTAACATCGTCAACGCGTAATGTTTCGGTTTGCTGTTATCAATCACCGCGCGATACAACTTATCCGCTTCCCACTTTGCCTGCCACTTCGGCTCAAACGCCTGCGGGTTGAAGGACATATCCTTATTTGACCCAGGAGCGCGGACTTCAGTCCGCCTTTTCACAGGAGCAGACTTCTTAGCCATCGATACAGGCTTCGTCACCTTCTTCTTCACCGCGACAACTTTCTTCTTCGCTGGCGATGCCTTTGGATTCAAAGACTTCTTAGCCTTCGACGCGGTTTTCTTTGTCGTAGTTTTCTTCTTCTTAGTAGCCATTCTTACCTCATTATGAGTTTCAGGTTCCAGGTTTCAAGTTCCAAGCGTTGCCCTGAGATTGTCGATGGGTTTTGGGTTTTCGTTTCTTTGCACACGAGGAGGCGAGGAAGTAGAGGTCCCTGCTTCCAGAAAATGAAATTGATTCCATCGCTCATATGTGCCACCTTTCAGATCTGACCATAGACCATCGACGCCAGATGATACAGGATGGTCTATCGTCCATCGTCCAGTACAAAACAAAAAACTCCTCATCCACATCAGGGACGAAGAGTTCACTCCGCGGTACCACCCGAATTGTAGAGCGAGATTTATCTCGCTTTACCTCTCAATCGCGATAACGGGCTAACCCGTCGCTGACTACTCGATTCACCAGCGAAATCCCTCTTGCGAGGAGACAGGCGAGTTCGGTCTCTTGGTATTCCCGTTCGATACCATTTGAAGGGCTTCCACCTTACCTTCCCTTCTCGCTGACGGGATGACCTACTACTCCTGCCATAACTTTTGTTGTACGTCAAACTTAAGTTTGACATACTAAATTGTGGACCCAGAGGGATTCGAACCCTCGACCTTCTCAATGCCATTGAGACGCGCTCCCAACTGCGCTATGGGCCCCATTTCGATTTCAGATTTTCGATTTCAGATTTACGATTTGGATCGTGGGTTTCAATCGTCAATCCAAAATCGGCAATCGTAAATCGGTGGTGGACCTGAGGGGATTCGAACCCCTGACCTCATCAGTGCGATTGATGCGCGCTCCCAACTGCGCTACAGGCCCAAGTTGTTCCATTTCCTGACCTTGGCGCTACGAGCGCCACGCGCTCCCAACTGCGCTACAGGCCCAAGTTGTTCCATTTCCTGACCTTGGCGCTACGAGCGCCACGCGCTCCCAACTGCGCTACAGGCCAAAGGAAATTGCGTTCGGTATTCTACTGTACGGGTTGGGTGATGTCAAGCAACGTTTCGCTGTAAAATATGGCTTTACCAAAGTAGAGAAAAGGGTGTGGTGAGTAGGGCAAAGGCTTGTGAGATGTGCGCGGCAAACCAGCGACGGGCGTGAGCGGCATTATGAAATTTAGCCTGTCGAATGAGAGCCAAAAC
>WBZR01000592.1_pt1 | contig 38208 bp, 36 predicted proteins | sample 5204231 | NCBI WGS metagenome assembly WBZR01 (sample SAMN12412403, study PRJNA552823) | activated sludge metagenome | isolation source: activated sludge from anammox sidestream of wastewater treatment plant... | place: USA: Virginia | collected 2017-08 | reverse complement strand
GTGACCGCAATGCCCGGCGTTATGACGACTGTAGTCAACTATCCTCCGCCGATGGTGACCGACAATTGCCCTGGCGCGGTTGTTATGTGTTCGCCGCCATCTGGCGCCAGCTTTTCGCTCGGAGTGACAACGGTCAAATGCACGGTGACCGATTCCGGTGGCGCGACGGCCTCGTGCAACTTCAACATTACTGTCTGGGATGTTTGCATCAAGGATGACCGCAGCGGCGACTTCATTGTGTTCAATTCCTTCACCGGAGATTACAGCTTCACCAGATGCGGGCCTGGCGGTTTCGTGATGGAAGGAACGGGCAGAGTCAGTCGTGATGGTTGTGTCACCAAACTGAAAGACGATACCAGAATCGTCTCGGCTGAGATTGATCGCTGTCCGATTGCGCCGAAGAACACGGGAACCGCGTCAATCAAGCGCACCACGCCGGGAACCACGTTTTCGCTCAAGGACGGCAACATTCTAAACAACATTCCCGCCTGTCCCTGATGCGATTATTTTTGAACTCGATTCGCTGGGCGGTGTCGCGGTATCTCCGATTTGAAATCGCCGAGGCTCGCCCAGCGCAATCGCTCGTTCAGATCAACTTCGGCCACGACCACCGTTCCCCATTTCTCAGCGTGAACGAGTTTATTGCCCGCGTGATCGTAAACGGCTGTGAACATCCAATCGCGCGAGATGTCTTCATAAGTGCTGCTGACCAGATAGACGTGATTTTCAACGGCGCGCGCCGAAGCCAGCAGCGGGTTGCACCCCCACACCGGCCACGCAATCACTTCGGCGCCGTTGTCGCTCAGGCGGCGCGCGACTTCCGGAAAGAAGCCGTCGTAACAAACCATCATTCCGACCTTGCCGAATCGCGTGTCGAAGACCGGATATTCATCGCCCGGCGTGATGCCGCCTGCGATTTCGCCGCGCGGCAACGCCACCTTGCGGTATTTGCCGACAATCTTCCCGTCAGGCCCCAACATCACCGCGACGTTGTAAATCAGATGCCGGTCGCGTTCGACCAGTCCGGCGACGATGTACAGGTTATGCTTCTTCGCCAGTTCGCCGAAGTAATCTGTTGAAGGGCCGGGCACAGGCTCGGACACGTCGAAATAGCTTTTGCCCAGACCGACAAAGGTCAGCGTTTCGGGCAGCACAATAAGATCGGCGCGCTGCCGCGCAGCGTCGGCGATGAGCGGCTCGAACATCCGGCAATTGTCCATCGGCGTCTTGCCGCCCCGCGGACGAAAATGCGCGGCGGCCAGCCGGACTTTGCGTTCACGCGGAGGATCAGTTTCGGCCAACGACACGTTGCTCCATTCAACACGCCCGCGCGGCGCCCAGCGCAGATGCAATTCGACGACGGCTCGCGCTGCCTTCGACGGCGCAAGATACGTGTCCGAAACTTCAGTCCATCCGCTGGCGTCTGTCGCTTTGTCCCTGGGATATTCAGGCTCGGCTTGATAAAACGCGCCTTTCATATAACCGGTCGGGACAGGCTTGTCCCAATTGACGGGTTTCCCGCTGGAGTCCTGCCAGATAATCCTGACAACCAGGCTGCGGCCCGTCTCCGTGACATTTTCAATCTTGCGCAGCGCGAAGAAGCGATAATGTCTGCCGCCGGTGATCGAAAACGCTTTCACCCAATAGCCATCAAGTCCTTCGCGTTCATCGGCGATGATCAGCAACGCGCCTTTGCCGTCCTTGCCGCCTTTCGGGTTGTAATCGAATAGCGGGCGAATTTCATCGCGAGGCGCGGCGGTCTGCCATCCGCCAGGAGCGGTCTCTGCGCCGTCCGCCATCGCTACAGCGCCGAATAATGCAATCAAAGCGATTGTTGTAAGAAAGCAGTTGAGTCTGAGCATATTCGCGCCTCCTGTGAATATCCCCGGAAGCGATGCGCTACCGGGAACGATTTTCATTTGATCCATCTTCCATTCAGCATTACGCGCTTGATCCGCCGCAACGCGCCGATCTCTTTTGACGGATCGCCTTCGACCAGAATCAGGTCGGCGAGTTTGCCCGATTCAATGCTTCCCAAACGATCATCAATACGGAGAAAGCGCGCGTTCTCCGTCGTCGCGGCGACAATCGCCTCCATCGGCGTCATTCCGCTTTCGACGAACAGTTCCATCTCGCGCTGGTAAGCCCAGCCGCGTTCGGCGTGCGGCACGTTCGAATGCGAGCCTATGACCGCGCGCGCTCCGGCCCGCTTCGCCATCCCGACAAATTTCAGCATGTTTTTGAACCCGTTCACATGCATTTCATTTGTGTTCCGGTCGCCTGCGCGCCGCTCAAACACGGCCAGCGTCGCAGAGACGAACACACCGCGCCTGACGATCAAATCCAAAACGTTTTTCACGCGCGGCGAATCAAGATCAATCTCGCTCCACATCTTGTATCGCCCTTCACGCCGGGCGTTGCTATCGGCCAACACCGCCTGTCGGTACTTCTCGGCTTCGCGCAGCGGCGTCAGAGACGTGCCGAAAGAAGTGATGTGTTCAATGCCGTCAACGCCCGCGCGAATGGCGTCGGTCGCGTCAACGATCTCAAGGTGGGCTGTGACCGGCACGCTGCGCGCGTGCGCCGTTTCGGTCACGACTTTGATCAATCCGAGCGGCAGCCGGAAATAGACCTTGATCACCGACCCGCCCTGATCAATGAAACGATTGACCGCGTCGCGCGTCTCATCGGTGTCGCGCACGATGAAGGAATCCGCCGGGTATGCGGGCGGGTTCGTGTCCAGATGCGGGCCGGCAAGAAACAGTCGCGGGATCGGCGCGCCCGATTTTCGCGCCGTGTCGTAAGCTTCGATCCATTGCCCCGGATCGCGCACCGACGTGACGCCGTGAGTCAGAAAGAGCGCGGGCAGCGTATTCCCGCCATCAATATGGAAATGCGAATCAATGAGGCCCGGAAGGAGCGCCAGGCCGCTGGCGTCAACGATTTCAGCATCTTTCGGAATATTTATCGAATTTCGTTTGCCGGCGGCCACGATGCGGGCCCCACGCACTATGACGGCTGAATCGCTGATCGGCGAGCCTCCGCGCCCGTCAATCAACGTCGCTCCGAGGATCGCAATTAATTTACCGTTTTCAGGCCGCGCGACCTGGTTGATCTCGCGCAGCGAATGTTTACGCGATTGTTTCGCGGCCTGTTGCTGAGCGCCCGTGACCGGGCAAACCAGCAATATCAGCAGCAGCGATTGAATAACATTGCGAAGTTTGGTTGTCATTTCATCTCCGTATGGACTTCGGTTTTACGCGGCAACATCGCAATCGCAATCGCGCCGATCACCGCCAATCCAATCAACGAGGCGAAGCCATTAGCGTAGCTCTTGCTCACATCGTATAAACGCCCGACCAGCATTGGCGACAATGCTTCAGCCAATCCGTCAGCGGTCAGGATAATGCCCATCACGCGCCCCATCACTTTCAACCCGAACAATTCAACCGCCATCAGCGGGATGATCATGTAATCGCCGCCGAACGCGATGCCGAAGGCGATGGCGAAAATGTAAATCACCCCCGGCGTCTCGGCGAAATAGAGCAGCGGGATCGCCGTCGAAACCATCGCATAGATCAACAGCATCACGTACTTCTTCGGGAATCGGTCGGCCAGCCAACCCATCAGCAATCTTCCGATGATGCTCGACGCCAACACCAGCGAGATAACGTTGGCCGCCTGCGCCTGCGAATATTTCAAGTCGAGGCTCATGAAAAGTTTGAGATGCTGGTTCGTGCCCCCTACAGCGCCGATAGAGCACATGCTGCCGATGGCCAGCAGGTAAAAGGCTTTGCTTTTGAGAATGCCGCCTAAGGGCGGCGCGAGTTCGGCCGTCTTCTTTTCATAACCTTCCGGATGCTCTTTGACGAACCAGGCCATCGGGAAAGCGATGGCGATCATCAACAGGCCGAGCGTCGCAAGCGCCGCGTGCCATCCAAGCCTGCTCTCCAACCATCGCGCCAGTTGCGGCACAACCGCGCCGCCAACGCCTATGCCGAGATAAGCGAAGCCCATCGCCTTGCCCCGCGCTTTGTCGAACCAGCGCGAGAGCAGCACCTGATTGGGCAACGGCCCGCCGCACACGTAGCCGAGCGCATTGAAGAGATAAAAGAAATAAAGCATCCAGAGCGCGGACATCTGGCTCAAGCCGACCACGGCGAAACCACCCATCAGAATCCCAGCCAGCATCAGCCGCCTCGGCCCGAAGCGGTCAACGATCCACCCGGCCAGAAAACCGAACAGCGGGCCGACGATGATCTTGGCGACAGCGTTGCCCGAAGTGACCGTCGCGCGCGACCAGCCGAATTCCTGAACCATGAAATCGTAAAAGAACGGCAGGCCGTAAAACGACAGCCCGACGAGCGAAAAGAGGGTCAGAAATGCATTTGCGGCGACCTGCAACTGAGGCGCAGTCAGTTTTTCAGTAGCGCTCCGTTCGGCTATAACTTGTTGACTCATTACTCTCCTTGCTGGGATCAATCTGTCTTCGGATGTTTTCTGCTACTGGCCGTTCTGTGACGCCAACCGTCCCGGCTCGCGCACGTTCCTGCCTTCGCGCTTCGTGAGCGCGTCGCCTAAATCTTCGCGCGCGCGTTCGGCGAACGTCATCAGCTTTTTGACGACCTCAGGATTTTTATCAGCGACGTTCGTCGTTTCGCCTGCATCTTTCTCCAGATCGAACAGCGAGAGCTTGATCTCCTCTCGGACGTAACGTCCGGGCTTGCCGCCGCCGCCTGCGATTTCCAGATGCTGGTAAGGATGAGGCAGGTGCAACTTCCATTTCCCGCTGCGAACCGCGTGCAGTTCCTTGCCCCAGTAAAAATAGAGTGCGTCGTGCGGGCTTTGCGTATTTCGTTTTGTCAACAAAGGCCAGATGTCCAATCCGTCAATTCTCTCTTTCGGCAAGGCGGCGCCAGCGAGTTTTGCAATCGTCGGCAGCAGATCAATCGTCATCGCTGGTTGATGGTTGACCGCGCCCGCCGGAATTTTGCCCGGCCATCGCGCGATGAATGGTTCACGCATGCCGCCTTCAAACGATGTCCCTTTGCCTTCGCGGAAAGGTTTTGCCGAGCCCGCGTGATCGCCGTAACTCAACCAGGGGCCGTTGTCCGACGTGAAGATGACCAGTGTGTCGTTGTCGAGTTTCAATCGCTTCAGCGTGTCGAGCACTTGTCCAACCGACCAGTCAATCTCTTCGATCACATCGCCATAGAGTCCCTTCTCAGTTTTGCCTTTGAATTTGTCCGAGACGAAAAGCGGCACGTGCGGCATCGAATGCGGCAGGTAGAGGAAGAAGGGCTTGTCGTTATTCTTCTCGATGAATTTGACCGCGCGTTCGGTGTACCACGTCGTCAACTGCGTTTGATCGGGCATCAGTTGAACGACTTTGTCGTTCTCGATCAGCGGCAGGTCGGGATAAAAGCCTTTCGCCGCCTGCGGGTGATTCGGCCACATATCGTTCGAGTATGGCAGGCCGAGATATTCATCGAAGCCGTGACGCGTCGGCAAAAACTGCGGGTGATGACCGAGATGCCACTTGCCGAAAATCGCCGTCGCGTAACCGCGAGTCTTCAGCATCTCGGCAATCGTCGTTTCGTTGTCGTTGATGCCGTACCGCGCGGTGTGATTCAACGCGCCCTGAATGCCCACGCGATTTGAATAACAACCGGTCAACAACGCCGCGCGCGAGGCCGAACAGACCGCCTGCGCGGCGTAAAAATCTGTCAGCCGCACGCCCTCTTTCGCCATCCGGTCGAGGTTCGGCGTTTTGTAACCGGCGGCGCCGAAGCTGCCGATGTCCGCATAGCCAAGATCGTCGGCGAAGATGATGACGAAGTTCGGCGTCCGCGCAACCGGGCGCTGTTGAGCCGAGCTTGTGAAGGCCGCCAGAAACGCCAGCAGTCCAATCGAGAAGGCGCGCCTGAATCCTGTCGTTGTCATAATTGATCTCTATCTGGCTGTGAAAGGCTCCATCAACTTTGCGGTGATCTGCTGATTCACTTGTTTTGAAGCTCGCGAATGCGGATGTTGCGGAAGCGCGCCCGGCTGTTTTCGCCCCACGCGCCTTCGCCGCCGTGAACCTGCAAGCCGATGTAGCCCTCGCGCGGATAACGTTCGCGGTTGTCCTGGAAATCAGTCATCTTCACGTCGTTGAGCCACGCGGTGACATGAGCAGGCTGGCCTTCGATGCGCGCTCGCAGCCTATTCCACGCGTCCTTCTTAAAATACTTCACCCAATCCTTGTTCTGCTGAATGAATCCGCCTTCGGCTGGCGCGTACAAACTTCCGATGAAGCCGTCTTTGCGATGATCAATCGTAATCTGATAACCCATCCCGTCGTCGCGCACGCGCAGGAACAGGCCGGTATCAACCGGGAAATCGGCTTTGAATTCAAGCTCGATCTCGTAATCTGAATATTTCTTTTCGGTGCCGATCAATCCGCCTTTGTGATCTTTCTCCTGATTGGCCACGAGCGCGCCTTGTTCGACAGCCCACACGCCCCCGTTGCCGTCGTGCACAGCCATCAGCCGCCATCCGTTCATCGTCTTTCCGTCGAACAGTTTCTGCCATCCGTTTTCGGCGATAACAACAAACGGCAGCGATAGACACAAAATCAAGATTGTTGCGATAACACTTTGTCGTGACATAACAACTCCTACGGATAATCATCGAAGCGCCCACTGCGACGATTGCCCAAGGAGCGCTCCGGCGATGAAATTCAGTTTTGATGAGATGGTTAGAAAGCTACAGATCGAAAAAGCGGGCCGATTATGCCCTGCGCGGCGGGTGAGCGTCCATAGCCGGGAGACGCTCTGAATTGATGGCGCAAAAAAAGCCGCCCGCTGATTGCGTAATCAGCAGGCGGCGTCTGGGAATCAGGTTCCCGCAATGCGACAGATGAGCGACGGATCAGATCGTTATCTTCGTGCCGTCGAACCTGGTCAGCGACATCTCGACCTTGTCGTTATAAGTCAGTTTCTGCTCTTGAAGAATGCCGATGGTCACGGCTTCACCGAGCCTCATTCCCTCAAGCGCGTCCGTCCGCCAATGCACTCCCGCGCCGTTGCGCGCAAACGCGACGTTGCGCGCCACCTTGTTGAGTTCACCCAACACGGTCAGCGGCGGCCCTTCGTACGGAACGAGCGCCGTGCCGTCCGCATTCGGAACCACTGGATCCTTAACGATGTCCGTTTCGTCGAAGAAAGCTTTCAGGACAGTCACGCAAGCGCCAGCGACGGTCGCGTGGCCCGATCCGTATGACGAATGCGTCGGCGAGCCTTCCGGGAAAGCCTGCGGCAGCAGATACGTTCCGTATTTCTTGAAGGTCTCCTGCACGGCCTGCGAGTTCAGAACGTCCGGATGGATCGGATATTTCGCCGCGCCGGTCAGGTGATTATGCACTCGCCCGCCGAACTCTTCAGGACGCAGCCGATGATGCACGAACCATTTCTGATACCAGACGGCCTTGAGCGCGCGCGTCGCAACCTCGCACACGAAACTTAAAACGTGAGGGCCGCCGCATTGAGCGAATCCCGCTTGCGCCTTGGCGTTGTATAGCGGCAGACCCGGATCGAGACGCGCGTTTTGTCCCAATAGAATGATGCAGGCTTGCAAATAAGCCTGATAGAGCTGATCAACGTGTACCCACTCGGCAATGTCACGCAGGTTGCGGATGTAGCGCGGCGTCGGATCGTAGACGTTGTTGTTCGGCTCGGCGCCGTTCTGCACGTCGAGCCAGTCGGAGTAGTTCGTCATGTGATCCACTCCGGCAGCCGAGGTCTTCATCTTCTGCGAGAAGAAGTTGGCGCCGAAGTAGAAATCCTTGAGCAGGAACTGCGACATCCACGGCCCGTTCAAATCGTCCGGCGTGTTAGAGCGGAAGAGAGTCTGGGGCGTGACTCGACCGTTCTGGCGCGGCCCTCGAAAATCCGTCAGCCTGGAAATCTCGTCCGCCGCCTGGGCGACCAGCGGGCTGGTTTCGTAATCGCTGAAGTTCACATCGCGCAGGAGAGCCATCCAGTAAAGCTCGACCATTTCGCCGGCCTCTTCGGCGCTGGCGAAGCGCGGCGGCGGCGGCATCGTCACGTGATGCGAATCAGGCCCTTCCAAATCCATCGCCAGGCCGGCCTGCGGGCTGGTCAGTTTGCGGCCAAGCCCGAGTTGAATCTTCTCGAAATCATCCGGATTCTGAGTTGTGCGCGCGAGCGCCAGCGTTTCGTATGCCGCGAGGTCAACCTCGCCCAGTTGGTTATGCGGCAGGGCTTTGGTATAGCTGGCGATCTTGTTCGGATAACGATCGTCGTCGCCGTTGCTGACGTGATTGACGAGCGGTCTTTTCTGCGCCAGCTTCGCCGCCTCAAGCCGGCACTTGTAGGCTTTCATAAACCGGTTAGAAGCGAAATTGGATGGCTCGACGCCGAGCGGGAAATTGGGATCATCGCACTTATTGGCCTGGAAGGGCGATTGCGCCGAGGCGCTTCCACTGGCAGCCCCAGCCGCAATCGTCGCTGCGACGCCAAGCCCTGCCTGGCCGAGAAATTTGCGGCGGCCAGCCGATGAAGGTTTGCGCCGGTTGGATGGTTGATGCTCATGCGTTGAATCAACGCTGTCAGTCGGCTTTTGACCGGCTGACAACTCTGTCGTCTCATTATCGTTATCTTTATCTTTCATGGATACCTCTAGTGTATGTAGAAATGGAATGCTTCAGCTTGTCTGAAACGTCGCAAGTGGCGCGACGAATCATGTAGCTGCGATTTAGGATTGAAGGAGTTGTACGGGGCGGGCCGTGAGGCGTGTTAAGAAATCAGTGTTGAAATATGAGGCCTGACAACTCAGCCATAACGCCGTTCTTATCTTAACCGGGCGAAGAATATGGCAAATCCTGATCATTGACAACAATTTTTGTATTGGACAAAGAAGAATGCGTACAACCATCAGGCCAGCCGTCCTTCCAGAGGCGGCCATCGGGCCACCGACTGATGATTGAGCATATACCACACCGATGCTAGACTCCGCGCGCCTGTCCACCAGGATGTACCCCTGTAAATTTCTACTTTCGCAAGAGGTCTGATGAAATATCGAGGAGACCATGCGCCGCACAACCCAATTCAAAGGCGCGCATTCGCGGCTTCGGCGCCAGGATGGCTTTTCATAATCTCTGCTCTGGCGTTCGCCGCCGCTTCGGCGCTGAATGGCGAATACTTCGCTTGCGACCTCGCCTCTGCCACACAAAAACTCAAACCCGGACGCAAATACACCACGCTCGAACGGTTGAAGCCTGAACATCTGCGCGCGGTTCACGAAGACCGTTTGCGCTATCAACGCTCGCGCAAGCCTGTCGCGTTGCAAAACGGCTATCAGGATTTCAAGGCCATCCTGCACGCGCACGCCGAAGATTCCGCGCACACTGGCGGCTCGCGCCCTGAACTGCTCGCGGCGGCGAAACAGACCGGCGTGAAGATCGTTATGTTGTCCGATCACGTCCGCCCACCGCGCGATTTCATCAGCGACAGTTGGCGAGGTCTGCGCGAAGGCGTGCTCTTCATCCCCGGCGCCGAGAGCGAAGGCTTTCTGGTCTACCCGCAGCATTCGATCATCGCCGCGCACATCAACAAAACGTTCAAGTCGCGCGACGAATACATCCAGCTCGTCAAAGAAGGCGGCGGCAATATCTTCCTCTCGCACGTCGAAGAGAAGGACGATTGGGCGACCGGCGAACTCGACGGCCTGGAGATTTACAACCATCACACCGATTTCGCCGACGAACGCGAATTCGTGATGTGGCTGCGCGGATCGTTCACAAATCCCGACCGGCTGAAAGAGATCGAGCGCATGCTGGCCGAATATCCGATGGAAGTCTTCGGCTCATCGCAGGATTACCTGGAACAGATCATCGCCAAGTGGGACCGCGACCTGCTTCAGCATCGGCTGACCGGCGTCTCGGCCAACGACTGCCACCACAACCAGGTCTTCACAGTGAAAGTCGCCGATTCAAACGCCATCGAGATCAACATCATCGGCGACCCGCCTCGCCGCGTCACAACCGGGCAATCGCCGCGCGTAGCTGAAATGTTGAAAGACAGGAAAGATGGCGAGGTGATCGCAAAGTTGGATTTCGATCCTTACGAGCGAAGCCTGAGCTACGTCACGACGCACATCCTGACGAACAAATTGAATGAAGCCGCGGTCAGGCAGGCGTTGCGGCAATCGCGGGCTTATGTCGCGCACGACTGGCTCTGCGACGCGACCGGCTTCGCATTCATCGCCGAACGCGGCGGCAAACGAGTTGGCGTGATGGGCGATGATGCTCAGTTGGCGAAAGGATTGCGATTGCGACTGGCCGCGCCGGTCGCAGGCACGATCAAACTCTTCCACAACGGCAAGACGATTCAAGAGGCCAAATCGGACAAGCTGGATTTTGACGTGAGCGAAGCCGGAGTCTATCGCGCCGAAGTCTGGCTGGAATTGGACGGAGAGATGCGCCCGTGGGTATACTCCAACGCGATTCGAATCGTGATATGACCAGTAATTCATTACCTCAGAACATCGCCACGCCCCGCCCGACAGTCTTCATCAGCTACGCGCATCAGGACGCCGCCTTCGCCAACCGCCTGATCGCCGACCTGGACGCCAACGGCCACGCCTGCTGGATTGACAGCAGCAGCATCAAGGGCGGCGACGAATGGATGATGACCATCGCCGAAGGCATCAGCGACTCCTACGCTTTCGTCGTCATCGTCACCCAAAAGGCGCTCGAAAGCCGCTGGGTGCGCGATGAAATTCTCTGGGCCAGAAATGAAGGCAAGCCGATCATCCCGTTGATTCTGGAAAATGTCTTTCGCGACAAACGGTTCTTCCTGCTCAACAGTTTTCAGGGCGTGACGCTGCTTGACAGTGATTACGACGCCGCGCTGGCCAAATTACTGGGCGCGCTCCCTGCGCCCACGTTCCCCAGGATCGAACCTGATTGGCGGCGCAAGGCGGAGTTGGCTTATCTGAACCGGCTGAGGCTGGAAGACCTGCTCAACGCCGAGAAATACACGCCGATGGGCGGCTCGTCCGAGCAGAGGCAATCGCGCGTCGAGATGCGCGCCGTCTTCGAGTTGCTGCCGATGACGAAAGATCGTCAACTTCACTCTCCGGGGCGAGAGCCGAAACGGTTCGAGAACGCGGTCGAAGAGATTCGACGCATCCGTCGCGCCGTGCTGCTCGGCGAGCCGGGCGGCGGCAAGACGACCACCATCTGGAAACTCGCGGCTGATCTGGTAGCCGAAGCCGCGCAAGACCGCGAAGCTCCCATCCCGCTGCTCATCCGGTTGGGCCGGTGGACGGACGCCGATCAACCGCTGAACGATTTCATCGCGTCGCAGTTGGGCGATCTGGGCGCGGCGCTCGACCTGCTGCTGGCTGAAAAGCGCGCGGCGCTGCTGCTTGACGGATTGAACGAATTGCCCGCCGGACAACGCGGCGTCAAATACCCGCAGGTGCGGCGGCTGATCGAACAACATCCCGCGCTGCTGGCCGTCGTTTCGTGCCGCGAACTGGATTACACAGACGACCTCGGCTTCGACCGCATCAACATCACGCCGCTCGACCCGCTTCGCATCCGGGAATTCACCGGGCGCTACCTGGGCGCCGAAAAGGGCGAGGCGTTGTTTTGGAAGCTGGCCGGTGAACGAACACGCGGCTACTACGACAGCTTCATCGAAAAATTCGGGCAGTCGCGCGAGGCGATCTTCTGGCTCTCGGATCATCTGCCGAATGATTTGAAATGGACTTACGACTGGGACACCGAAAATGAGTACGGCCATTGGCCAAAGTGGATCAAACTCCGCGAGGAGCCTTCCAGTTTGATGGTTTTGGCGCGCAACCCGTACATACTCCTGATGCTGACCAGCGTCTTCGCCGAGCAGCAGGGCGAATTGCCGGAGAATCGCGGAGAGTTGTTCCGGTTGTTTGTCGAAACGTTGCTCAAGCGCGAGAAGGTTCCTGAAGATGAACAAACGTCGTTGACCGATGGATTGGCGAAGATCGCTTACGAGATGCAAATCCGTCGCGCCGGCGGCGACGCGAGCGACGCGTTGACCGTCCTGTCAAAAGACGCCGTGGACGCCATCCTTTCTGGGCAAGACGGGGGCGAGCGATTGCTCTATCTGGCAGGGAGCGCCAGCATCCTCAACGTCGGCGAACAGGTGCGCTTCACTCATCAACTGCTGCAGGAATATTTCGCCGCGAAATTCATGGACATCGAGATTAGCGCCGGACGATTGAAGGCCAGCGACATCTGGCCGACCGACCGATGGTGGGAGCGCACGAACTGGGAAGAGGCCGCCATCCTGCTCGCGGGCCTCTACAGTGACGATTGCTCGCGGGTGGTCGAATGGGTGGCCGAAGCGAACCCGGAAGTCGCGGCGCAATGCGTCGTTCGCGGCGGAGCGGCGTTGGCCGAAGCGACGCGCGAGCGGCTGCGTTCAAAATGGATTCCGCGATTGACCGATCTCAAACGCGATCCGGACGCGAAGGCGCGCGCAGCCGTCGGACGCGCTCTGGGATTGACCGGATGGGACAATCGCAAAGGCGTCGGGATCGGTCGCGCCGCAAACGGCGTTGCGCTGCCCGACATTGACTGGGTGGAGATTCCCGAAGGCGAGTTTCAGTACGGCGACGCAAGCCAAGGGGCTGCCAAGCCGCAAAAGCTCACGCTGCCGACTTTTCACATCAGCCGCTACCCGGTGACTCACGCTCAGTTCCAAACGTTTCTGGATGATCCCGAAGGCTTCGCCGACCCGCGATGGTTCGATGGTCTGGCGGCGAGCGAGGACGACCGGCGGATGGACGAGCAATATTTCAAATTCGCCAACCACCCGCGCGAGACGGTGAACTGGTATCAGGCGATGGCCTTCTGCCGCTGGCTCTCGTGGCGGCTCGGCGGCGAACATGATTTGAAGAAGGCGCCGGATTGGGCCGTGCGGTTGCCGACCGAGTTTGAATGGGAAAAAGCTGCGCGCGGAACCGACGGGCGCATCTATCCTTACAAAGGCGATTACGACAAGGTGAAGGGCAACACGGATGACACCGGCATCGGCCAAACCAGCGCGGTTGGCATCTTCCCGAACGGAGCGTCGCCTTACGGCGTGATGGATATGAGCGGGAATGTGTGGGAGTGGTGTCTGAGCAGTTATCAAAATCCTGCGCCTGATGCGCGGAATGAAAATCTGCGTACAGATGAGTGGCGTGTGCTGCGTGGCGGCGCGTGGTTCGGCGATCATATCCTTGCGCGCGCCGTCTCCCGCGACGGCTACTTCTATGCCGCCGACCGCTACTTCAATATCGGTTTTCGGTTGGTGTGTGTTGTGCGTCCCCCTTCTCTTCTTCTCTGATCTCTGTTGGGGCGGCGCCGCGAATGCGGCGTGCGCGTAGCGCAAGCCCCCATGCGCCGAAGGCGCATGAAATTTTTTTGCATGCGCGAGTGGGAAAGAAAATTGTCGCGGGCATGATTCGGGTTTATCATTGACGCTGGAGGTCGGTTATGTATTCACAAGTCGTTATCGAAGAGCGCGAGATGCCGTTGGAGTTGGGCCGGCTGTTTGAACAGGCGCGGCGCAATCTGCTCTGGTTTAACGAGAATGCCAAGCGTTTGGATGTGTTCAATCGTTACCGCGGGCGCTATGTGGCGGCCGCTGGCGGCGAGTTGTTCGTTGGCGACAGCCGGGCAGAGGTCGAGAGATTGGCTCGCGCCAAATATCCCGATGAAGCGCCACATATCCGCCGCATTCCGGCGGAGAAACGAGCTTGGATTTATGCGGATCAACGGCGAATGGGCGCTTTGTGAAGATGGCGTAGTCAGACCCATCGTTCAAGGCTTTGTTCAATTGGCGAATAGCCAATGGTATGAAGTCATGTTTCTGCTCGATGCGGGAGCTGATCGAACAGTCTTCAGCGACGACTTTCTGGCTTTGTTGAAGCCCCTGGCCGTGACGCAAACCGAGCCGTTGGGGCTTGCAGGCATTGGCGGCGCGGCGGATGCGATCACGATTGAGACCTCGCTGGGATTTACCCGCGACGATGGAAAGCTGGTGACTGTGCGTGGCGCATATGCCGTCTTTGCGGAAAACGGCGGAACCGATTTGGCCGTCCTGGGCCGCGACGTGACCAACAATTTCGGCGTCATTTACGATTACCCAAACGGGTCAGTCGCGCTGCTCGCGCCGCCGCATTACTACGAAATAAAACGGCGCTGACCCTGACTCAATCGAAATTTTTTGGAAAAGAGGGTATGTTGCTCAGCGCAGCGCAAGCTGTGGGGTTCTCCGCGACGCGACTGCGTGGCGGCGCGTGGTTCAACGATCATATCAATGCGCGCGCCGTCTCCCGCAACAACAACAATGCCGCCGACCGCAACAACAATATCGGTTTTCGGTTGGTGTGTGTTGTGCGTCCCACTCCTCCATCCCCTCTTCAATGGCCTTGCCGCGCGGGCGGCGGGCGGGCCGCCCCCTTTGATCAGGATCGGCGGCTTCCCGGATGCTGGCCGAGCACGCTTTGCCAGCCAGGGCGAAGAGATAGAGAAGGCGCGGATGAATCCCGTCCGCACGGGCGAAACACACCGTCGGGCGCATACATAAAACAGTTGAGGGGGCGGCGAACGTCGCCCCTTCAGCGTCGTTGCGCTATGTCGCGTTCATCCACCCGCCAAGCAACCGCCCGATCTCCGCAACCATAACGCTGACGTGCCGGTACTGGCCGTTGTTGAGCCATCGCCAACGATGCGCCAGGCGCAGGTAGAGCCGCAGTTTGTTCAAATTATTACGCCAATCGAAAACGCAAAGGCGCGCATCGCGCTGTTAACCGGCTACAGTTATTTGCGCAGCGCCATCGCGACACCTGGGGATTGCGAACGCATGTGCTCGGCTAGGGATTGGTGTGTAAAAAACCAGGACAACACCGCAAGCGGCGCACAAGCTCCCGCCGGGACTTTTTGACTGACAATCCAACATACAGCTTGACAATCTAACTCTACCTATATAGAGTTAAGCCCATGAAGCGTCACAGACAACCTTCGGAACAGACTACAGCGGTATTGCTTGCTCTGGCGCAAGCTCCCCTTGACTGGCATTACGGCTACGATTTGTGCCAGCAGACCGGCCTCAAGGCGGGTTCGATGTATCCCATTCTTATTCGATTGGCGGATCGCGGATTGTTGGAAACCACCTGGGAAACAGACATTCCCGTGGGGCGGCCGCCGCGCCATTTGTATCGTTTGACCGAGGCGGGACTCGAGGTGTCGAGCGAACTCGCCGCGGCACAAGCGCAAACGGCCAAGGCGAAGCGCGCCAGATTGGTACCGCGAACGGAGGGCGCGTGATGAATCGAATCAACCGCAGCCAATCCACGCCGGACACGCCAGGAATGCTGCTGAGCATAGCCGCACGATGGATGCCCTCTGAGCGCGGCGAATGGGGCGAGGCAATGCTGGCTGAACTGGCTCAACTTCAACATCCATCCACACGCTGGCGGTTCGCGCTGGGCTGCGCCTGTGTGGCGCTGTTTCCGCCGCGCAAAGGAGGTCTACTGCAAACCATAATGAACGACAAAACGAAACGCATCGTCATCACCTTCGGCGCGGCGTCGCTCATCAGCTTAATCCTCATAGCGCCGCTCGCCTTTCTCCAATTACGGTACGGTTCGCGCAACTACCCCAGGTTCCCTTTCGAGTTATTTGGCATGCTGTGGTTCCTCGGAGCATTCTTCCTCATCACAGTTGAGCCAATTGTGCGAACCGTGCGCGCTGGCGACAGCCTTCTGGCGCATCCTGTCACGCTCTTGTTCCGCCTCGTTTTTCTGACACTGATCGCGCTGATGTGGGAAGGCGTCGTTAATGATCAACTGCCCTGTTTTCTTGGCGTCCCGAACTGCGATTAGCGGTTTGCAGGCTGTTCGGTAGTCCGCTGGGAAGAATCTCAAAACTGACCGTTCTCAAAAGGAGATTGATATGAAACGAATACCGACATTGATCGGCTTGGTGAAGTGCGCCTTGACGCTGGCAATCCTGCTGTTGCTACTAGCCGTTTCAGGCATCAAGCCCTGGCAGGCGGCAGTACAGACCGAAGTTACCTTGCCCGCGCCCACCGGTCCACACAAGACCGGCCGGACGAGTTTTCACTGGAAGGACGCCGCGCGACCTGAGTTGGAAACGAGCGCTCCTGACGACAAGCGCGAGTTGATGATACACCTGTTTTACCCAACGGACGCGAAAGCTTCGGGAGCGCGAGCGGTTTATGTTCCCGACGCCGACGCAATGCGCGGCCCGTGGGATGACGCAAAGCTGGCGCGCATCACGGCAATGCGCTCGTTCAGCGTCGAGAACGCCGCGCTGCCGCGCGGCAAAGCGCGCTATCCCGTCGTCATCTTCATGCCCGGCGGCGGGATGAAGGCGCTTACCTATCACACGCTGCTCGAAGACCTCGCAAGCCACGGATGGGTTGTCGCCGCCATTGATCCGCCCTACAACGCGCGGGGCATTCGCTTCCCTGACGGTCCCGTTCTCGGCAATCTACCGCCCGCCGAACGCGGGTGGCCTCAGCCACGCAATCGCGAAGAGAATCAACGCTTCTATCAGGAGCGGATTGTTCACTTGTCGCGCGACATAAGCTTCGTGATAGATCAACTCATCGCGCTCAATCAAGGAAAAGGGCAGTTCGCGCAGCGGTTCGACCTGCAGCGAGGCGTCGGCGTGTTCGGCCACTCGCGCGGAGGCCAGGCGGCGGGAGCTGTGCGGCTGCTCGACGAACGCGTGCGTGGCGGCATCAACATTGACGGCACAGCGAGCGAATACCCAATCTTGCCGGTCAAAGGTGAAGGCGTGAGCGGTTCGCAGCCATTCCTCTGGATTCAAGCCTCGTTGCCCCCGCCGCCCACCGACGAACAACTCCAACGCGCTCGGCGGACGCGCGCGGAGTACGACGCGGAGATGCGGAGGATCATGGCGAGTTGGAACCAGAAACTGGGAACGGTGACCAGCGGCGCGCTGCGCGTCTATATTGATCGGCCCGGAATCACGCACATTGATTTCTCCGACGAGCCGTTCTGGGATGGCTCGATGACGCCAGAAACACGCCCCGGCAAGCTCAAGACGATTGCGAACACGCGCGACTGGGTGCGGGCCTTCTTCGACGGAACGGTGCGCGGCGAGTGGGCGGATCTCAAACGGCTCGTGGGTGAGGCGAACAAGTCGCAGCCCGAAGTAACGGTGCAGGCGTTTGGGAAGATGTGGCCTTAAATGATTTCATCGTTCTCGTAAAAGCCCGATTGGTTTACGCTGAAAGCAAACAGCGGATGGCAAGATCGTCTCTCGAACGCCCCCGCCATCCGCTATTCGTTTTTTGATTTCCTCTTTCCGTCTACCTGCTCAGCGCCTGCGCCTGCTGGGATTGCGCGCCGCCCGATCCGCTGCCCATCGCATTGATCACCCGGTTCGGCACAATACCCAGGTAAAACACACCGAGCAAGGTCACAACCAACGCGATGGCCGCGCCCGCGCTCACCCTCGGTCTGACAAATCCCGGCGCGAGCGGGCGGAAGAACATCACCACAATCGGATAGAGGTAGTAATAAATCGAGATGATGCTGTTGACGACCGCCACGACCACCAGCCATTTCAGATGGTGCGGTGAATCCCACGCCGTTTTGAAGACGAAGAACTTGCTGATGAAACCGGCGGTGGGCGGAATGCCGGCGAGGCTGAGCAGGAAGATCGAGAGCGAGAACGTCAGCGCGGGAGCTTCAAAGCCGATGCCCGCGTAATCGCCGATCTCGGTCTTCTGGTCTCCGGCGCGCGCCAGCAGTTGAATGACCGCGAACGCGCCGATTCCCATGATGCAATAAGCCAGCATGTAAAACGCGACCGAGGCGTATTCGCCGGTCACGAATCCGACCAGCGCGTAACCGGCGTGCGCGATGGACGAATAGGCCAGCATTCGTTTGATGTTCTTTTGCGAGATGGCGATGACGTTGCCGGTGGTCATCGTGATGGCGGCGATGATGGTCAGCGCGGTCATCCACGTGTTGTGCAATTCGGCGCCGACGCCCGGCGCGCCGCTGGCGAAACCGGCGGCGAAGACGCGCAGGAAGGCCGCGAAGACTGCGGCTTTCGGGCCTGTGCTCATAAAGCCGGTGACGATGGTCGGCGCGCCTTCGTAAACGTCCGGCGTCCACAGGTGGAACGGCGCGCTGGCGATCTTGAATCCGAAACCGACCAGCATCATCGCAGCGCCGACCAGCAACAGCGCAGGATAACCGACCTGCCCGGCCTTGATAATCTCGCTCAGTTTGGCGATGTTGGTCGTGCCCGTCGCGCCGTAAACCAGCGCCATCCCGTAAAGCAGAAACGCAGTGGCGAACGATCCGAGCAGAAAGTATTTCAGTGACGATTCGGACGCGCGCGTGTCGTAACGGCGATAACCGGCCATCACGTAAGTCGTGATCGAGGCGATTTCAAGGCCCAAAAAGACCATCACAAGATCGCCAGCCGAAGCCAGCAACAGCATCCCGGCGGTCGCAAACAAAATCAGCGTGAAGAATTCGCCCGGCGGCAAACCTTCGTCGCGCACGAATTGCGAGGCCATCAGCGTGGCCACAATCGCCACAATCAGAATCGTCACCGAGAAGAAAATGCGGATCGGATCGGTGACGATCATTCCGGCAAAATAGCTTCCACCGCCATCCAGTCTGAGAACGGCAAGAAGCGTCAGCGCAAGGCCAGCAAGCGCAACCACAGCGTTCAGCCGGCGCTCGCCTTTCTTCTGCAAAGCGTCAACGAGCATCAGCAGCACGCCCGTGATTGACGCGATGATTTCGGGGGCGATTGCGCAGTAGTTTGGGTTTAGGTTTTCGAGTTGCATTTTTACTGTCGAACTTGTTTATGTTTCGGCTGTCTACAATGAATTTCAGCGGTTTCTACTGAAATAAGCGCGCGGAATTCAGTCAGGAAATCCATTCCGAGGATACCGTCGAAACGGGAGCTTCCGATTGAATGGGCGGCTACCTCGAAATTCTTGGCGACCTGTCCCAAACAGTTAAACCACGCCACTTTGATGATCGGCGCTACGACAATTCCATTTGCGCTGATCAGCCGCTCTTTCCGTAAAGGCTTATGGATCAGGCAGCCCAATTTGACTAACGTTTCCGGCGGTATCATTGTGAAGCTGGCTCCCGTGTCAACCAGCATCCGCAATCTGGCTATCTTGCCCTGGCCTTTTCCGACAGACGCTATGACCAGAAGATTGTTTCCGATCCAGCCTGCGCGTTGTGGCCGTTCCCTACTCACAAAATGTAAGCCTCGTGTTCGGGAAATTCGCCCGTGTACTCGATGGCGAACTTCTTGACATCAGCGCCCAATAATTTCCGATATATCTCATCCTTGCTGGATGCAGTCTCAACAACCTTGCCACTGACGATGTTCAGGTCTTCATCGAGCCTCGTGAATTCGATCAACACCCATTGATCCGGGTACTGTTGTTTAATTTCATCCATCGTCAAATTTTTCTGTCGCATAACTTCACCTCCTTGCGGTGATTATAAACTACCTCTCCGCTTTGAGGATTTTAGCTTCAATGCGCTATCTGACGCTGCTGACCGACTTTTCACCCGTCCCGACAACGATCTGCCTGACGCTGTTGACCGACTTTTCAGTCGCGCGCAGGAAGAGCATCGGCCCAAAGCCCATCACGATCGCCATCAGGACCAGCGGCACGAGCGCCCACTTCTCGCGCGCGTCCGCATCTTCAAGCTCGGCGTTTTCCGGGTTGGTGATTTCGCCGAACATCACGCGCTGCAACATCCACAGCAGGTAAACCGCCGAGAAGATCACGCCTGTCGCGCCGAGCACGGCGAACAGCTTCGCGTGCGGGACTGTCGAAACGAACGTGCCGATCAGGATCAGGAATTCGCCGATGAAGCCGGCGAGCAGCGGCAAGCCGAGCGACGCCAGCGAGATGATCATAAACATCATCGAATATTGCGGCATCGGCGTGGCGATCCCGCCGTACTCCGCAATCATCCGCGTGTGGCGGCGGTCGTAAACAATGCCGACGCACAAAAACAGCCCGCCCGTAGCGACGCCGTGAGCCAGCATTTGATAGATCGCGCCCTGCATCGCCTGTTCGGTGAACGCGAAGGTGCCGAGCACTACGAAACCGAGGTGGCTGACCGATGTATAGGCCACGAGCCTTTTCATGTCCGGCTGCACCATCGCCACCAGCGCCCCGTAAATGATGCCGATCACAGCCAGGGCCATCACGTAAGGCGCCGCTTTCTGCGAAACATCCGGGAAGAACGGCAGATTGAATCGCATCAGACCGTAAGTTCCCATCTTCAGCAGCACGCCCGCCAGAATGATCGAGCCTGCTGTCGGCGCTTCGGTGTGCGCGTCGGGCAGCCAGGTGTGAAATGGGAAGAGCGGGACTTTGATGCAGAACGCCAGCGCGAAAGCCAGCCACAGCCAGATCTTCACGTTGCCGGGAATCAGTCCGGGATTGGCGGCCAGGCGGCTCGTGATCTCGACGATGTCGAACGTGCCGCCGCAATACTGGTAGACAGCGATGATCGCAACCAGCATCAACAGGCTGCCGACCACCGTGTAGACGAAGAATTTGATCGCCGCGTAAATCCGCCGCTCGCCGCCCCAGACGCCGATCAGGAAGTACATCGGGATCAGCGTGATCTCGAAGAACAGGTAAAACAGAAGCAAGTCCCACGAGACGAAGACGCCGACCATTCCCGTTTCGAGCGTGAGCATGAAGAGCATGTACTCGCGCACGCGTTTCGTAACGCGCCAACTCGCCAGCACCGAAATCGGCATCAGGAATGTCGTCAGGATCACCAGCCAGATGCTGATGCCGTCAACGCCCACGAAATAATTGGCGTTGAGAACGCCGATCCAGGGCGATCTTTGGACAAGCTGCGGCCCGGCGATGGAAGAATCGAACTTCAAAATGGCGCCGAGCGAAACGGCGAACGTGATGATCGTGACGATCAGCGTGATCCAGCGGTACTGGTTGTCGCGCTTCTCCTGATCGCTGTCACGTCCGGCGACAGCGCTGTAAAGCAGCAGAACTATTGCGCCAACGAGCGGCAGAAATGTTGTGATCGTGATGATGTTCATAAAATTATGCAACCGCGTCTTCCTTTACCGCAGCGCGACAAACCCGAAATATCCAATGACAATGATCGCGCCGACCAGGATCACCGCCGCGTAGTTGCGCGCAAAGCCCGTCTGCGTGTAGCGCAGTATCCCAGCCAATCCAGCGAATACGCGCGCGACTCCGTTCACGAAACCGTCAATGATCTTCACATCAACGAACTTCCACAGCCCCTCGCGCGAGAGGCCTTCAATCGGTTCGACGACCGTCGCGTCGTAGAGTTCGTCAATGCGGTATTTGTCTTCGAGCAGCTTTGGCGCGCGCCAGAGCGGATTGCGACTAAAGAACAGGAGGCCAAAGATCAATCCGAGAATCGCCACAACCGATGAAATAAGCGTGAACATCCGCTCGGTTCCGACATCGTGTCCGCCTTCGTGCGCGGCTAACTGCGAGGCCTGCGCGCCTGGCGCCGCGCCATGAGGTTCAGGCGCCGGCGTCGCGGCGTGCGATTCAGTTTGCGCTGTGATTCGAGCCGGACCGGTGTGCGCCGCGGTCGGAGGTTCGACTTTGGAGATTGTGGGTTCAAGGAAATGCTCGAAATGATTCGATCCGCCGAGCGACGCCGGGACTCCGACATAACCTCCGGCAATTGACAACATCGCCAGGATGATCAGCGGAATCGTCATCAGCCAGCCCGATTCGTGCGGATCGCCGTGATGCGCGTGCGCGTCTGCGCTGTGGCCGTGTTGATCGTTGTGGGCTTCCCTGAAACGCTCGCTGCCCCAGAAAGTCATCCACATCAACCGGGTCATATAGACAGCGGTCAACAGAGCGGTGAATATGGCGATTCCCCACAGCGCCTTGCCCCAGTTGTGCGGCAAGGCGCCGGTTGCCCAAGTGCGCCACAGGATTTCATCCTTGCTGAAGAAACCTGACAGCAGCGGGAAACCGCTGATCGCCAGCCAGCCGGCCAGCATCGTCGAAAACGTGATCGGCATGTATTTTCTCAAGCCGCCCATACAGCGCATATCCTGCTCCTGATGCGCCCCGTGAATGACCGAGCCGGCGCCGAGGAAGAGCAGCGCCTTGAAAAACGCATGCGTCACCACGTGAAAGATGCCCGCAGTGAACGCGCCCACGCCGCAGGCCAGGAACATGTAACCGAGTTGCGAAACGGTCGAATAGGCCAGGACTTTCTTGATGTCGTTTTGCGCGATGCCGATGGTCGCAGCGAAGATCGCGGTCGCCGCGCCGATCACAGCCACAACAGCCATCGCGGTCGGCGATTTGACGAAGACCGCGCTCGTCCGCGCCGTCAGATAAACGCCCGCCGTGACCATCGTCGCCGCGTGAATCAGCGCCGACACCGGCGTCGGGCCGGCCATCGCGTCCGGCAGCCAGACGTAGAGCGGAATCTGCGCCGACTTCCCTGTCGAGCCGGCGAGGAACAAAAGCGCGATTATGGTCAGCACGCCGAACACCATCCAGCCTTCAACCGGCATCGCTTTCGCCTGCTCCAGAAAACCAGCCACGCCGTTTTTGCTGACGAAACTGATCGTGCCGAATGTCGTGAAGACCAGAAACGTGGCGATCATATAACCGAAATCGCCGATGCGGTTCACGACGAACGCCTTTTTGGCCGCGCTTCCGGCGACATCCCATCTGATGTAATAACCGATCAGCAGGTACGAGCACAGTCCCACGCCTTCCCACCCGACAAACAGCAGCAACAGATTGTCGGCCAGCACCAGCGTCAGCATCATGAACATAAACAGGTTCATGTAAGCGAAAAATCTGTAGTAGCCGGGATCGCCGCTCATGTAACCCGTCGCGTAAATGTGAATCAGCAATCCGACGCCGGTGACGAACAGAATGTAAACGCCTGAAAGCGGATCGAGCAGGTAAGCGAAATCGGCCTGAAACGAGCCGACTTTGATCCAGGTGAAGAAATGTTCGGTGATCAGCCGCTGACCTTCAGGCAACGGCCGCAGTCTGCCGAAGAAAGCGATGAACGCCAGCGCGGTCGAAACGCCGACCGACGCGCAGGCGATGAACCCGGTCAACTTCTCGGCCACTCGCTGGCCGAAGAGCGTCACGAAGCGCCTGCCGAGCAATCCGTTGATGATCGCGCCGATCAGCGGCGCGAGAGTAATCCACTTAAGCATATTTACAATTTGAGTAGATCAGCTTCGTCCACGTTGAGCGTTTCGCGGTTGCGGAAGAGCGAGATGATGATCGCCAGTCCGACAGCGGCTTCAGCGGCGGCCACAGCCATCACGATGAAGACGAACAACTGGCCAGTGACGTCATTGTGCAGGCGCGAGAACGCGATCAACGAGAGATTGACCGCATTGAGCATCAACTCGATGCACATAAACAGCGCGATGACGTTGCGCTGGATGAGCACGCCGACAACGCCGATGGTGAATAACACGGCGCTCAGCGCCAGATACCATGAAAGCGGAACCATAAATTTTCGCCCCTGGGAGCGCGCGCTTCCAGCGCGCGACGCGCTGGAAGCGCGTGCCCGGAAATTAGGCGGCGACCTCCTCTTTGGAAATTTCTTCCTCCTGCTGGCGGGTGAGCGCCTTCTCGATGCGCGCGATCTCTTCCGGCTTCTCGCGGCGCGCGAGCAGCATCGAGCCGACAATCGCCATCAGGATCAAAACCGACGCGGCCTCGAACGGGATGACGTAGTTCGTGAACATCCCGTGCGCGATGTTTTCAACTGTTCCGAGCACGGTTGACGGATCGCCGGCGTTGTTCGCGCTCGGCAAAGGTTGAGGCGTCAGATTGACGTAACGGACGACGGCGATGACTTCGGCCAGCAGCGCCAGAAACAAAGGCGCGGCCAGAAACTTCAGATATTTCTGTTTGTCTGTCCTGGCCTCTTCAGAGCGCACGTTCAGAAGCATGATCACGAAGACGAACAGAACCATGATCGCGCCCGCGTAGACGATGATCTGCATCGCCGAGATGAACTGCGCGTTGAGCGTCAAAAAGAGCGTCGCCAGAGAACACAGCACCACGATCAAACCAATCGCGCTGTAAATCGGGTTGCGCTGCAGGATCACGTTGAACGCGGCCACAACGGCCAGCGCAGCAAAAGCCAGAAAAAGAATGTGGGCAAATTCCATAACAAACTCACAAGAACAAGACTCCGATCACCGAAGCCAACACGATGTTGAAGAGCGCCGCAGGCAGCAAAACCTTCCACCCGAAATTCATTAACTGATCGTAGCGGAAACGCGGCAGCGTTCCGCGCAGCCAGATATACAGGAACAGGAAGAAGAAGACTTTGGCCAGAAACCAGAAGACGCCCAGCCAGGGGAATTGCTCGACGCCCGGCCCGTTCCATCCGCCCAGAAACAGCGTCGTCGCCAGCACGGAGACGGTCATCATATTGACGTACTCGGCCATAAAGAACAGCGCGAATTTCAGCGAACTGTACTCGGTGTGGAATCCGGCGACCAGTTCGGTTTCGGCTTCTGGCAGATCGAACGGCACACGGTTGGTTTCGGCGATCGCGCTGATTAGGTAGATGGTAAAAGCGATGATGCACGGCAGGAACAGCGGCGGTTGAAAGATGTTCCACTTCATTCCGAACCAGCCGGATTGCTGCGCGACAATCTTCGTCAAATCCAGCGTGCCCGCCTGAATCAGCACAGCGACGACTGAAAGAGACAGCGCAAGCTCGTAGCTGATCATCTGCGCTGACGAACGCAATCCGCCGAGCAGACTGTATTTCGAGTTCGACGCCCAACCGCCAACCACGATGCCGTAAATGCCCAGGCTGGTCAGCGCGAAGACGTAGAGCAGCCCGACATTCATGTTCGTGACGTAGAGATTGATCGTCCTCAGATCAACGTTCCAGTTCAGGCCGATTTTGGCCGTCAAATCGTTGATGGTTTGGCTGATGACATCGCCGAACGGCAGCGGCACTTCAGGCCCGAAAGGATAGACGATCAAAACCATCATCGCCGGAATCAGCACAATGATCGGCGCCAGAATGTAGAGCCATTTGTTGACCGCCAGCGGGATGATGTCTTCTTTGAAGATGAATTTGAGCAGATCGGCGAAAGGTTGCAACAGTCCCTGCCATCCGACGCGGTTCGGTCCCAGGCGGTTTTGAATCACGGCCAGCACGCGGCGTTCGGCGTAAACCGTGTAGGCGACCACGAGCATGATGAAGATCCAGAAGATGGCGATCTTCACCAAAGCTCCGATGACGTATTGAAGATCAATCGAGTTGAGTAGTGATGACATAAGCTTCAGTGTGTCAGTAGCCCGACCGTGAGGGAGGGCGCGGGTTGATAATCCACGCCCTCCCTCACGGTCGGGCTACTGACACGCAGTTTAAGCCGGGAATATTAACGGCGCGGCGACCTCTTCCTCCTGCGGCGACACCGGCGAAATCATTTCGGAATAGCGCGTGATCAGCGGATAACGGTTGTGCAGACGCGATCCCGCTTTGGCAGTTATCGCGGACGTGTCAACCGCGACGCTTCGATTCACGCGCGCGACTTCGCCCGCCAGACGATTCATCAGTTCTGCGCGGTCAATTTTGCTCGTGTCGGCTTGCGCGCGTTTGATCGGCGTCGCGCCTTCGTTCGCCAGGAAGTTGTGCGACAGGCCCTCGTAACCGTCTACCTTTTCGGCGATCTCTTTGAAGATGTTCTTGAGCTGTCCCTGATAGCCGAAATCAACGCCCATCAATTTGGCGATCTGATTCGTGACCATCCAATCGGGGCGCGCCTGACCGACAGGCGGAATCGTGCGGCGCACGAACTGAACCTGCGAGCCGTTGTTGACCTGCGTACCCTGCGCTTCGGCGAAACTGGTCACGGGCAAAACCACGTCGGCCATCTTCGCCGTCTCGGTCAGGAACATTTCCTGCACGACCAGAAAATCGAGCTTTTCAAGTTGCGATCTGACGATTGACGCCTCGCCGTTGGCCTTTGCGATCAGGTCTTCGCCTGCGACGATCAGAGCCTTCACTCCGCCGCCCGAGCTGTTAAGCATCGCCTGCGCCGACATTCCGCCGTTTTGCGCCGCAGACATTCCCATCTGCCACGCGCCCATCGAGTTTGAATAGCGGACAAGCGGGACAAACGAGAACTTGGTTTCGGTTCGCGCGGCGTCCTGGCCGACTTCGAGCGTCGGATGTTCGACGATGTACGTGTACGGGTTTTCGTTGATCGAAGGCTTCTGCGTCGAGTTTGACGATTTGACTTCGCGTTGCAGCGCGTCAATGTGCGCCTTCCTGGCCGCCGCCGCGACATCAGCGTTCGGCGTAGCAAGAATCTGTTCGAGCAGCGGCAAGGCTTCCAAAGCCGCGCCGCGCAATTCGTCGCCGAAGATCACGACCACGCGGTCGCTTTCGAGAAGGGTCTGGCGAATCGCCTTGATTTGATCAACGCTCGCGCCCATCGCGCCAGCAGCTTCGTCAGCCTTCGATTCATCAAGCAGCGCGTAAATCAGCGCGCCCTCGCTGCCTTCGCGCACACGGACAGCCAATTGAGCCTGGCGTTCCAAACGCGATGGCGTCGAATTGACGACGATCAATCGTGCGGCCTTCTGGCGCACGGCCCAGCGGATCGAAAACGCCGTCAGCGGATTCTCTTCATTCGGGTCGGAGCCGACGAGCAAAATCGCGTCGGCGCTCTGAATGTGCGATTGCGTGGCGATTGCCGGCTGACCGTGTTTGAAAAACGCCGCCAGATCAATCTCGTCGTCGTCGCGATAAAAGTCCGCGTGCTTGGTTCCGATGACTTCGGTGGCGAACCGCTTGAGCGTGAACTGATCTTCGTTGAGCAGTCGCGCCGCGCTGATCACGCCGATTGAATCGCCGCCGCTCTGCGCTTTGATTTCACCGAGTCGCGCCGCAACGTGACTCAACGCCTCGTCCCACGTGGCCGGGACCAGATGCTCGCCGCGACGGATCATCGGGCGATCAACGCGCTCATCGCTGTGGACGAAATCAACCGTGTAGCGTCCGAGCGCGCACAGGAAGTCGTGGTTGATGCCGCCCGCCGTGCGCCCGCGCCCGTCGCGCGCAACAGCGCGGATCAATTTCTCGCTGCGCGTTCCGGCCAGAATCGAGCAGCCGTCCGAGCAGAAGTTGCAGACCGTCGGCGTTTGCTTCAAATCCCACGGGCGCGCGACGTATTTGTAAGGCACGTGCAGCAGCGTTCCCGTCGGACAAACATCAACACAGTTGCCGCAATCGGAACATTCGACCCAGCCAGTGAAAGAACTGATCAACGTGGCCGAGCCGCGATTGATCGTCGTAATGGCGAACTCGTCCATCCACTCTTCGCAGACGCGCGTGCAGCGTTTGCACATAACGCAGCGCTGCGGGTCGTTGTACATAAACGGCGAAATCTGGCGCTCCAGATAATTCTCTTTGTCGGCGTACTGCGAACGCGTCCGGTCTTCGCCGAAGCCGTAAGTCTGATCCTGCAACTCGCATTCGCCCGCGCGGTCGCACACCGGGCAATCCACCGGATGATTCGAGAGCAGGAATTCGATCATCGCCGCGCGCACTTCCTCGATCTCTTTCGAGTCGGTAGTGACGACCATCCCATCGCTGACCGGCATCGTGCAGGCGGTTTGCAGCTTCGGAATCTTCGGATTGTCCACGCGCACAACGCACATCCGGCACGAAGCCTGCGGCGTCAGCCCGCGATGATGACAGAAGCGCGGCAAGTAAATGCCGTTCATCTCGCAGGCTTCGATCAAAAGCTCGCCTTTCGGCGCGGTCATCTCTTGTCCGTTGATTGTTATCTTGACTGTTTCCATAAATCAGTTTTATTTCTCTCCCTCAACCGTCTCATCCAGTCGGTCGGGAGGAGGAATCGTCCAATCGCACTGCACCGCCGCTATCGCCAGTGAGAGAATGATTATGATCAATATCGCTGTCCCACACCCGCCGCCGAAGGGCTTTTTAGGCCGCGTCTTTTCAATATAAATTTCCCAGTAATACCGATCGGCGTCTTTCTTGTATGTGGCGGAAATCGCCGAGTTGCAATCCGGGCAACGCACCATCTGGTCACCCTTCTTTTCCAGGTAACCTAGTTCGACGGGCTGTTTGCACCTTGGGCAGAGAACTATCATTCGCGGTTATGGCTGACCGAACGTTACCCACCGCCAGCGCTACCTCAAGCGCTGACCACGGCCGTCTTCCGATCCTCTTTCTCCCGCGAATCTCTACCGAATCACACTATCAAAAGTTGTGCTTAATCCGCCGCCTTCTGAATCTGCACGACGTTGAGCTTGATCCTGCGCTCGAAATCCTCTCGGAACTTCTTGATCGCCGACTGCACGGGCATCGCCGCCGCGTCGCCGAGCGCGCAAAAACTCTTGCCTAAAATTTTATCGGCCAGATCGTAAAGCAATTCGACATCACCAGGACGGCCTTCGTAACGATGCATGCGCTCGAAAACTTTGTAGAGCCAGCGCGTGCCTTCGCGGCACGGCGTACACCATCCGCACGATTCGTGTTTGTAAAAATGCGTGACGTTTCGCGTCGTCTCGAAAATATCGGTCGTCTCGTCCATCACGATCACGCCGCCGGAACCGAGCATCGAACCAGCCGCAGCTACCGATTCGTAATCCATCGTGATCTTCTCGCACTCTTCGGCGGTCAGGATCGGCACCGACGATCCGCCCGGAATGCAGGCTTTCATCTTCTTCCCGCCCGCAATGCCGCCGCATTCGTTGTTGATCAGCGACATCAGCGGATAACCCATCGGGACTTCGTAATTGCCTGGACGGTTGACGTGACCGCTGACGGTGAAGAGTTTCGTCCCGCCGCTCTTCTCGGTTCCAAGCTGGCGATACCAATCGCCGCCGTTCAGGATGACCCACGGCACGACGGCCAGCGTCTCGACGTTGTTGACGACGGTCGGGCCGCCGTACAAACCGACAACAGCCGGGAACGGCGGTTTCAAGCGCGGATGGCCGCGTTTACCTTCGAGCGATTCGAGCAGCGCGGTCTCTTCGCCGCAAATGTACGCGCCCGCGCCCGGATGCACGTAGAGGTTGCATTCGAAGCCCGATCCGAGAATGTTCTTGCCCAGATAGCCGCGCTCGTAAGCCTGCGCGACAGCCTTCTCCAGAATCTCCTTGATGTACCAGTACTCGCCGCGAATGTAGATGTAGTTGTCGCGCGCGCCGAGCGCGTAAGCCGCGATGATCATTCCCTCGATCATCTGGTGCGGATCGTAGCGCATCAGGTCGCGGTCTTTGCCCGTGCCGGGTTCCGATTCGTCGGCGTTGCAGACGACGTATTTCGGACGTTTGGATTCTTTCGGCACGAAGCTCCATTTCATGCCCGTCGGGAAGCCCGCGCCGCCGCGGCCGCGCAGAGCCGATTTCTTTACTTCCTCGATCACCTGATCGGGCGTGAACTCCTTGAGCGCTTTGGGGAGAGCCTGATAGCCGCCCGTTTGCAGGTACACGTCAATGTCGCAGGCGCGGCCATTCAGATGAAATCTCGATGTCAGAACTTTAGTCATGGCTTTTTGTGTTTGAACTATTTCGTCTTCAAACCGTCAATCAGCTTGTCCACGTTCTCCGGCGTGACTTTCTCGTGATAATCGAAATTGACCTGCAGGCACGGCGCGAGATCGCAATAGCCCAGGCATTCGACCTCCATCAGCGTGAACTTGCCATCCTTCGAGGTCTCGCCGACGCCGCAGCCGATCTTATGCTCGATCTGTTCGGCGATCTGCTCCGCGCCCTGAAGCCAGCACGACAGAGTGCGGCAAACCTGGAGTTTGTATTTGCCGACGGGCTTGCGCGAATACATCGTGTAGAAGGTGACGACCTCTTCCACCTCGTTGACGCGCATATCCAGCCGATTGGCGATGTATCTCACATCATCATCGGTCACGTGGCCGTGCTCTTCCTGCGCGATGTAGAGCGCGGGCAAAACAGCCGAACGTTTGACCGGATAATGCGTGATGATTTCGTCTAGTTTCTTTTCGTTTGCTTCGCTGAACATATTCTCAGGTGTAAGGTGTAAGGTGTCAGGTGTCAGGTGTCAGGTGTCAGCGCTTAGCCAGTCACTGCAACCTGAAACCTGAAACCTGTCACCTGTCAACGTCTCCCAAAACAATATCAATGCTGCCGATGACTGCGACCACATCCGCGATCAGCGAGCCTTCGACCATCGCGGGCAGCGCCGAGAGGTTGATGAACGACGGCGCGCGCACGTGAACGCGGTAAGGCCGTTCCGTACCGTCGCTGACGACGTGGAAGCCGATCTCGCCGCGCGCCGATTCGATTGATTGATAAACCTCGCCAATCGGCACGGTGAAACCTTCCGAAGCGATCAGGAAGTGATGGATCATCACGTCAATGTGCTGCTTCATCAGGTCGCGTTCAGGCAGTTTGAGCTTCGGATGGTTGGCGATGTGCTCGCCCGGCTCGCGCAGACGTTTGAGAGCCTCGACGCAAATCTTCCAGCTCTCCTCCATCTCGTCCATCCGCACGAGGTAGCGCGCCCACACGTCGCAACTGTCGTAGACCGGAACGTTGAAATCGTAAGTGTCGTAGCCGGAATAAGGCTCGGATTTGCGAATGTCCCAGTTGACGCCGCTGCCGCGCAGCGTAGGCCCGGACAAGCCCCAACTGATCGCTTCGTCTTTCTTCATCACGCCCACGCCTTGCGTGCGGCGCTGGAAGATTCGGTTGCCAGTGACCAGGCGTTTGCACTCGTCCAGAAATTTCGGAAAGCCTTTGAGGAATTCGTCGCAGAGAGGAATGAAGGTATCGGGAAGGTCCCAACGCGCGCCGCCGATGATGAAATAACTCTAATGAAACCGCGCGCCCGTCGCGCATTCGTAAAGATCGAGAATGAGTTCGCGTTCGGTGAAGGCGTAGAAGAACGCCGTCATCGCGCCGATGTCCATCGCGTGTGTGCCGAACCAGACCAGATGCGATGAGAGGCGATTCAATTCGGTGAAGAGCACGCGCAGGTCCTGAGCGCGTTTGGGCACGTCAACGCCCATCAGCTTTTCGACAGCGAGGCAATAGCCGAGATCGTTGCCCATGGAATTCAGGTAATCCATGCGGCAGGTGACGGTCACGACCTGCTGCCACTTCTCCTTCTCCATCGTCTTCTCGATGCCGGTGTGCAGGTAGCCGATGTCGGGGATGGCTTTGACCACCGTCTCGCCGTCGAGCACGAGTTCGAGACGAAGCACACCGTGCGTCGAAGGATGCTGCGGCCCGAGCGAGACTGTCATCAGAGTGTCAGAGAGCGGATCGGGTTTTCGCAGCATCGAAATGGAGGATGTCGGAACGACGATTTCTTTTGCTTGCATAGTTCTCAATATCCCTTAATCGGGAAATCCTTGCGCAGCGGATGGCCGTCATAATCCGCCGGCATCAGTATCCGGCGCAGATCGGGATGGCCGTCAAAGGTGACGCCGAACATATCGTAAACTTCGCGCTCCAGCCAGTTCGACGACTTCCATACATTCCACATAGTCGGCACGCGCGCGTCGTCCTCTTCGAGGAAAACCTTCACCCGCAACCGGTGATTGTGATCGAGTGAATAGAGATGGTAGGCGACCGCAAAGCGCGGGCTTGCGAATTCGCCCAGATCAACGCCGCTGATGTCGCTCAGGTAATTGAACCGCAGGCTCGGCTCATCGCGCAGCCAGGTCATCAATTCGGCCAGACCTTCGCGCTTGGCGACTAACGTAATCTCGCTTGCGGCCTCGATGATCTCCTCGACCGCGCCCGTGAATCTGGAGCGAATCAAAGAAGCGTCAGCATAACGCGGGTAGCGAGTCGTGTTTTGCGTCTGTTCCAGGTTCTGAGACATTGGTTTTAAGCAGCCTTCTCTTCCTTGAAAACCTTGTCGCGTTCGATCTTCTCTTGCAATTTCATAATGGCCCAGATCAGGCCTTCGGGGCGCGGCGGGCAGCCCGGCACGAAGATGTCTACCGGAACTACCTTATCAACACCCTGCACGATTGCATAGTTGTTGAACACGCCGCCTGCGGAGGCGCACACGCCCATCGAGATAACCCACTTCGGTTCCGGCATCTGGTCATAAATGCGGCGCAGCACTGGAGCCATTTTGATCGAGACACGCCCCGCGACGATCATCACATCGGCCTGACGCGGGCTGGCGCGAAAGACCTCAGCGCCGAACCTCGCCACATCATTTCGCGGGTCGGTCATCGCCATCATCTCAATTGCGCAGCAGGCCAGACCGAATGTCGCCGGCCAGAGCGCCGATTTGCGCGCCCAGTTGACAAGCGAGTCGAGCTGCGTCGTGATTACTTCAGGTAGAACTTCACCGATTTTAGTTTCGAGTCCCATAGTTGTATTGATCTCAAATTGCAGAGTGGGGATTTAAAATTAGTTCCGATTCCACTCAAACAACCCCTTCTTCCAAACGTAGATGTACCCGACGAGCAGCACCGCCACGAAGATCATCATCTCGAAGAAGACAAATGGTTTGGAAATGGTTTGGCTTAACGTCTTGAACACCACGGCCCAGGGAAGCAGGAAGATCGCTTCGATGTCGAAGAGAATGAAAAGCATCGCGATCAGGTAGAACTTCACTGAAAACCGCTGGTGCGCCGATCCGACCGGATCCATACCGCATTCGTAGGGCATGAGTTTGGCGCGCGTATCTTTGCGCTTACCAACCAGGTGCGAAAGAACGATGTTCGTCACGGCAAATCCCGCGACGAAAATGAAGACGATAAGAACTGGTATGTACTCTTTCATCTGAATACTCCTGCCGGACTTACGTCTGCGGCGGATTTGATCCTCTGCTTGCTTACGGTACTCTGCGTCCACCCCGCGGCCAGTCCTCATCGAAGGATGAGGCTTACGGCGATGGCGATTACGTCTTGATCAACACTTGTAAGGGTACCAAAAGGAAGCTCGTTTCAAGATTGAGAATATTAGTACAATCTCCACGCCCTTGCAAGATAAGCACGAAGCAGCGCGCAAAAATGCGATGCTCCGTGATTGAACTATTGAACTCGCGCCAGCGCACCCAGTGCGATTATCCAGTTGACCGATCACGCATCCGCGATTCACCTCGGAAGGAGATCCACCCATTCAGGCTGCCAGTTAATGGCCTCACCTTGACACGATTTCTGAGGCGGTGGTAAGTTGCGCTACGAAGGTCAAAGGTACATAAACTGATCTATCTTGCCTGTTTGAGACGTGAAGGCTCACGCAAAGTCGCAATGATTAAAAGAAGGACGGAGATATTAGACGAGCGCAGCCGTGAAATGCTGGCTCTACTGATCAAGACGCACATCACGACCGGTGAGCCGGTCGGGTCGCGCGCAATCTCCAGGATGACCAGCGAAGGATTATCGCCCGCCACCGTCCGAAATATCATCGCCGACCTGGAAGAGGCCGGGTATTTGGAGCAGCCACACACCTCGGCAGGACGCATCCCAAGCGATAAGGGCTATCGTTTTTACGTTGACAGCATGCTCGACCAGACCGGGCTTTCCGGCGACGAAGAAACGGCGATTCAACAAGGGCTACTCGGCGAACGGGCCGTCGCAGGCTGGCCGAGCGCAGATCAGTTGATGTCCCGCGCGTCATATCTCCTTTCTCGATTTTCGGCGAGCGTGGGGATCGTCATCTCTCCAAATATCGCTTATGACATTGTCAAACATATTGACTTCGTCCGCTTGAGCGACGGGCGCATTCTGGTCATCACGGTTTCGCGCGCTGGATTGGTACAGGATCGGCTCGTGAGGATTGATGAAAACCTGACGCAGGATGACCTCAATCGCACCGCTAATTACGTCAACGCCAATTTCAGCGGCATGAGTCTTGCCGCCATCCGTTCAGAACTGCTCAAACGTTTGTCCGAAGAAAAAGCTCTATACGACCGCCTGTTGCAGAATGCAATTCTGCTGTGCGAACGGGGATTGAGTGAGACTGCTCAATCCGAGCCGGAAGTTTTCGTCGAGGGAGCATCAAACATTGTCACCAAACCTGACTTCGGTGACCTTGAAAAAATACACGAGTTATTGCGCGTCTTCGAGGAAAAAAGCCGTTTAATCAAAATCCTCAGTGAATGCGTTGAACAGGTGGCTCTACAACCGGTCGCCATCCGCATCGGGGCTGAAAACACATTGCCTACTCTGCGCGGTTGCGCCGTGATCACTTCTTATTACAGTTATGGCGATCAGGTTGTGGGCAGTTTAGGTATCGTAGGCCCGGTGAGAATGGAATATGCGCGCACTATCGGGGCGGTTAATTTTATTGCGCGGTTGCTGGAACAGGCGCTTGCCGACGCTCCTGCAGGCGCGCTCAATTGAATCAGGACTGACCAACCATTCACAATCCCGTTGCCCTGCCTGTCAAATACCGACATCTTGTTACAAAGTTTATGTATCCCTATAATCGGCGGCGTCGTTGGGGTCGCGTTCAAGGTGATCTGATCAATGACGCGGCGCGGCAATCAAGCGCAATCCAAGGGAAGAGGAAATCAAGTTGAGTAAAAGAGACTACTATGAGGTGCTTGGCGTCAACCGGAACGCCACAGAACAGGAACTGAAGAGCGCCTACAGGAAACTGGCGTTGCAATACCACCCGGATCGTAATCCAGGCAATCACGAAGCCGAAGAAAATTTCAAAGAGATCAACGAAGCTTACGGAGTTCTTTCAAGCGCCGAAAGCCGTTCGCGTTATGACCGGTTTGGGCACGCTGGTGTCGGATCATCCGCCGCTTCGGGCGCGTGGGCGGCTCCGGATTTCGGCGGCTTTGAGGATATTCTCGGAGACATCTTCGGAGACATTTTCGGTGGGCGAAGTTCGCGCCGCAACGGACCTCAGCGCGGCGCCGACCTCCGATACGACCTTGAGATCACACTGGAGCAGGCCGCAGCCGGATTCAAAACTCAAGTTACCATTCCCCGGCTCGAAAACTGCGATACATGCAATGGGTCGGGAGCCGCGCCCGGCACCTCGCCAATCGTCTGCAATCTTTGCGGCGGAACAGGGCAAGTCAGGTTTCAACAGGGATTCTTCTCGGTCAGCCGCACCTGCCACCAATGCCGAGGCACAGGCCGGACGATCACCAATCACTGCAAAACCTGTCACGGCCAGGGACGAATCGAGAAAGAACAGCAACTCGAAATCAAAATCCCCGCAGGCGTGGACACGGGCGCGCGTTTGCGGCTGGCGGGCGAAGGCGAGGCCGGCGCGAACTCCGGGCCGGCAGGTGATCTTTACGTGGTAATCCACGTCAAAGAGCACGAGCTGTTTGAACGGCAGGGCAACAATCTTTACGTCAGTGTTCCCGTCACTTTCACGCAAGCCGCGCTTGGCGCGGAAATCAAAGTGCCCACGCTCGATGGCGAAGACACACTGACCATTCCCGAAGGCACGCAGACTGGCTCGATCTTCCGACTCAAAGGCAAGGGCATCGTCTCCTTGCAGGGGCACGGGCGAGGCGACCTGTTCGTAGTCACAACCATCGTGACGCCGACTCGATTGACCCGCGAACAGAAACGACTGCTTGAAGAGTTCGCCGTTATCGAAGAGAAGCTTAACCAGGGAACCGCGTGGCGATTTGGCAATAAGGTCAAAGACATCTTCAGCTAATTTTGCAGAGCCGGGCAGATTGCAGTTTCTTGCCAGTATGCGAGTTCGCAATCTGCCTTTAATCCTTTAATCCTTTCTACCTTGCTCCTCACATTTTAGACCTCAGAGCCAGGGTTCAAATCTTGCGCCGTAGCTTAATTTGTTGTAGCTTCCCCCTTCCCTACTATATCTTGTGGTGAGATTTTATTCGTGGGCAAAAAGCTGAAATCGGTTTTTATTCTGGCGATTGGCCTGGGATTGGCTTGGTGGTTTGTCAGTCGTCTGGATTGGGAAACAGTCGGAGCGCATCTGCGGAACGCCAGAATATGGCCCTTGTTGTTAGCGGCGGTACTCATCAATTTGACGCTGCTCGCGCGCAGTTTAAGGTGGAAAGCCTTTCTTGCCCCAATCACGGCAACGAAGTTGAACAATCTCTTCGCTGCGACATCGGTCGGCTTCGGCTCGATATTTGTTATTGGACGCGCTGGCGAAATCATCAGGCCCGCAGTTCTCAGTTTGCGGGAGCGAATAAGACCTAGCGCGACCTTGGCGACCATTCTGATCGAGCGTTTGTATGACACCACTGCTGTAGTCTCTCTTTTTGCTGTCAACCTGCTATTTTTCAGATTGCCTCCGGGCCAAGAGAACGCAAGTTCGCTTGAGACAATTAAGGCTATTGGGTTGATTCTTCTAATCGGTGTTGTAGTTGGGATTTCGGTTCTCATATTGCTGAGACTCAAGGCTCCGCCAATAATCTCATGGTTGGAGCGTCATTCAGCCAAACTCCCGCAAACGCTGATTCAACCATTGTTGAACTTTTTTAGCCATCTCGCCGAAGGATTATCGGTGTTGCTCAATTTACGCGAACTCGCAGTGACAGCTTTTTTGACCGGCTGTGTCTGGGCGCTGATTATTGCCGCGACCTGGTTCACACTTTATGCGTTCGACCTCAATTTTTCGATTAGTCCTGTCATTTTTATTCTGGGATTTGGTCTTGTCGGTTCTGTAGTGCCGACGCCCGGCGGTTCGGCGGGGGCTTTTCATGCGGCGGCGGCCAAGGGATTGGAATTTTTAGGACTTGATCCGAACCTCGCCGCAAGCATCGCGATTGTCTATCACCTGATCGCGTTCGGGCCGCCATTTGTGATCGGGCTATTTTATTTGATTCGTGATGACATCAGCTTCAGGCAGTTGCGCGAAATGATCGCGAGCGAAAATGAAATGGAAGATTCGGCACGGAAAGAGGCGGGCGCATCAAGCTAGCCAACCAGCCTTACAAAACACCGGAGGAATTATCTTATGAAGTGCCCATTCTGCGGACACCTCGAAGATAGAGTTGTTGATTCACGTGAATCCCGAGAGGGCGATTCAATACGCCGCCGCCGCGAATGCTTGAAATGCGAGCGGCGTTTCACCAGCTATGAACGGATTGACGAGATTCCCTACATGGTTATCAAAAAAGATGGCCGGCGAGAGCCTTTCAATCGCGATAAGGTAATGTCGGGACTGTTGCGCGCGTGTGAAAAACGCCCAGTCTCGACTGCCAAACTTGAGGCCATAGTCAACGCGGTCGAAGCCTATGTGCAGACGTCACCAGAGCGCGAGCGCCCAACATCGAAAATAGGCGAGACTATCATGCGCCGACTGAAAGACCTTGATAAAGTCGCTTATGTCCGATTCGCGTCTGTTTATCTGGAATTTCAGGATGTCTCAGAGTTCATGGATGAACTCAAAGGTTTGATCAGGCTGCGCAAGTAGATCGTCCAGCCGCAAAATCATTATGTCCCGATTAGAATACCGGGTAGGTGCTTGCAAAAATTAGCCCCCATTGCTAGTATGCGCGTTTTGATGGAGACGCTCTTTCTATGACTAACGCTAGTTATGATCCGGTTTACGGGCGCAGGCCGGTGTAGCTCAGTTGGTAGAGCAACTGATTTGTAATCAGTAGGTCGGGGGTTCGAGTCCCTTCACCGGCTCTCGGTATCAGATATTTGATTTGTCAAGATTGCAGGGGTGGTCGAGTGGCTAATGGCACCGGGCTGTAAACCCGGCGGACGACAGTCCTACGTAGGTTCGAATCCTACCCCCTGCACCATTTTCAAATTTCAGATCTCAGATCTCAAATTTGACAAAGTGAGCGGGCGTAGCGCAATGGTAGCGCACTAGCCTTCCAAGCTAGGTGTTGCGGGTTCGAGTCCCGTCGCCCGCTCCAAAATAACTTTCAGGTTAAGCCCACATAGCTCAGTAGGTAGAGCGCGTCCTTGGTAAGGACGAGGTCACCGGTTCAAGTCCGGTTGTGGGCTCCAGTTTTTGACTCGATTTATACAGCAGAGGTTAAGGGCCATCCTGATGAAGCAGGATAAGGATTGAGATATGGCGAAAGAGAAATTTGATCGTAGTAAGCCACACGTCAACGTGGGAACGATCGGCCACGTTGATCACGGCAAGACCACCCTGACGGCGGCCATCACGAAGGTGCTCG
>WBZR01001037.1_pt1 | contig 38223 bp, 32 predicted proteins | sample 5204231 | NCBI WGS metagenome assembly WBZR01 (sample SAMN12412403, study PRJNA552823) | activated sludge metagenome | isolation source: activated sludge from anammox sidestream of wastewater treatment plant... | place: USA: Virginia | collected 2017-08 | reverse complement strand
AACCCATCAGGGACGTGAGTCGGTTGTCGCGCCAAATCGGACGACCGAACGACCACCAACGCCCACAAGCGCCAGCGACCCGCCCAGTGCGGGACGAACCCACCAGGGACGTGAGTCGGTTGTCGCACCGAAGCGGACGACCGAGCGATCACCAACGCCCACAAGCGCCAGCGACCCGCCCGGTGCGGGACGAATCCATCAGGGACGTGGGTCGGTTGTCGCGCCGAAGCGGACGACCGGACGACCACCAGCGTCCACAAGCGCGAGCGCCCCCCAAGTGCGGAACGCACCCGCCGCGCACGTGGGTCCAGCCCCGCGCTGCGGCCAGCCCATCGCGCGTGCGTCCTCACGACGCCCCCGCCTGCGCGTGTGCGAGGGCATGGCGCTCACGGCGCGCCTTGAGCCAGTCGGAAAGACGCTCGAAGTACAGGTAGATCACCGGCGTGGTGTACAGCGTGAGCAGCTGCGACAGCAGCAGGCCGCCGACGATGGCGATGCCCAGCGGCTTGCGCAGCTCCGAGCCGATGCCGTTGCCGAGCGCGAGCGGCAGCGCGCCGAACAGCGCCGCGGCGGTGGTCATCATGATCGGGCGGAAGCGCAGCAGGCAGGCGCGATGGATCGCGTCGTAGGCGCGCATGCCCTCGCGCTGCGCCTCGATCGCGAAATCGATCATGAGGATCGCGTTCTTCTTGACGATGCCGATCAGCAGCACGATGCCGACGATGCCGTCGACCGACAGCGGCATGCCGAACAGGTACAGCGCGAGCAGCGCGCCGACGCCGGCCGGCGGCAGGGTCGACAGGATCGTGATCGGGTGGATGTAGCTCTCGTAGAGCACGCCCAGCACGATGTAGATAACCACCACCGCGGCGATGAGCAGCAGCACCGTGTCGGACAGCGAGGCGGAGAACTCGGCAGCCTTGCCGACGAAGCGGCCACGCACCTGCGGCGGCAGCTTGAGTTGCGCCTGCACCTGCTCGAAAGCGCGCACCGCGTCCGACAGCGAGTAGCCGGGTGCGAGGTTGAACGAGATCGTGACCGCGGGCAGCTGGTCCTGGTGGCTGACCACCAGCGGGGTGTTGCCCTGCCTGGCGGTGGCCAGCGCCGACAGCGGAATCGTGCCGCCACCGCCGAGCGCGATGCCGACGTTGCCGGTGCTGCCGATGCCGGCCGGCGTGGCCGAGTTGCTCGACTTGACCTGGCCGTAGCTGGTGGCGTTGCTGCCGGTGAGCGCGCCGCCGCCGGTGCCGCGCACCGTGAGCTGGTCGAGCAGCGCGGTGCTGGTGCGGAACTGCGGCGCCACTTCCAGCACCACGCGGTACTGGTTGAGCTGGGTGAAGATGGTCGAGATCTGGCGCTGGCCGAAGGCGTCGTAGAGCGTGTCGTCGATGGTCTGCACCGGCACGCCGAGGCGGCTGGCCTTTTCGCGATCGATGGTGAGTTCGAGCGCATTGCCGAGCACGGCGAGGTTGTTGTCGACGTCGGCGAGTTCGGGCCGCTGCTTGAGCGCCTGGGTCATGCGCGTGGCGTGGCCGGCCAGTTCGCCCGCATCGACCTGCGACAGCGAGTACTGGTACTCGGTTGGCGCCACGCGCGTGTCGAGCGCCACGTCCTGCACCGGCTTGAGGTACAAGGCCACGCCGGGAATGTGCGCGGCGGCCTGCTGCAGGCGCGGCAGCAGGCGTTCCAGCCCGTCGCGCTCGTGGCGCGGTTTGAGCACGATGCTGAGCTGGCCCTGGTTGAGCGTGGGGTTGATCGAGCCGGCGCCGATGAACGCGGCCACGCCGGCCACGCCGGGCACGGTGCGCACCGCCTCGGCGACGGCCTTGGTGCGTTCTTCCATGGCCGGGAAGGCGATGTTCTGGTCGGCCTGCACCACGCCGGTGACGAGACCGGTGTCCTGTTCGGGCAGCAGGCCCTTGGGAATGATCACGTACAGCGCGATGGTGACCACCAGCGTGGCCAGCGCGATCAGCAGCGTGAGGCGCTGGCGCGCGAGCACCCAGTCGAGCGAGCGCGCATAGGCGTCGAGCGTGCGCAGCCACAAGTCGCGCGGCCGGCCGCTGCGAGCGGCCAGCGCCGCGACGTCGGCATGGTCGCCTGCCGGCAGTGCGTCGGCGCGCAGCAGGTAGGCGCACATCATCGGCGTGAGCGTGAGCGAGATCACCATCGAGATCGCCACCGCGATCGCGAGCACCCAGGCGAACTCGTGGAACAGCCGGCCGGTCACGCCGGGCATGAGCAGCAGCGGCAGGAACACCGCGATCAGCGACACGGTCAGCGACAGCACCGTGAAGCCGATCTCGCGCGCGCCGATCTCGGCCGCCTCGCGCGGCTGCTTGCCCTGCTCGATGTAGCGCACGATGTTCTCGATCATCACGATCGCATCGTCGACCACGAAGCCGGTGGCCACGGTCAGCGCCATGAGCGACAGGTTGTCGAGCGAGAAGCCGGCGAAGGCCATCACGCCGAACGTGCCCAGCAGCGACAGCGGCACCGCCACCGACGGGATCACGGTGGCCCACAGCCGGCGCAGGAACACGAAGATCACCGCGATCACCAGCACCACGGTGAGGCCGAGCGTGAACTGCACGTCCTCGACCGAGGCGCGGATCGTCACGGTGCGGTCGGAGAACACCTCGAGCTTGACGTCGGCGGGCAGCAACGCCTGCAGCTGCGGCAGTTGCGCGCGGATGTCGGCCACTGTCTGCACGATGTTGGCGCCGGGCTGGCGGCGGATGTCGAGCAGCACCGCGGGCTTGCTGTTGGCCCACGCCGCGAGCTGGTCGTTCTCGACGCCATCGACCACCTGCGCCACGTCCGACAGCAGCACCGGCGCGTCATTCTTGTAGCTGATGATGGTGGAGCGGTATTCGGCGGCATTGGCGAGCTGGTCGTTGGTGCCGATCGAGAAGCTCTGCACGGTGCCGTTGAGGCTGCCCTTGGGCGCGTTGACGTTGGCTTGCGTGAGCGCGCTGCGCACGTCCTCGAGCGTGAGCCCGAGGTTGGCCAGCTGGGCCGGGTTGACCTGCACGCGCACCGCCGGGCGCACGTTGCCCGCGATCGACACCAGGCCCACGCCCGCGATCTGCGACAGGCGCTGGGCGAGGATCGAATCGGCGTAATCGTTGACCTCGCGCAGCGCGCGCGAGTCGGAGGTGAGCATGAGGGTCAGGATCGGCGCATCGGCCGGATTGACCTTGTTGTAGACCGGCGGGTACGGCAGGTTCGACGGCAGGGTGCCGCGCGCGGCATTGATCGCGGCCTGCACGTCCTGGCCCGCGTTGTCGATGTCGCGGCCTTGGTCGAACTCGATGATGATGGTCGACAGCCCGGCCGAGCTGTCCGAGGTCATCAGCGTCACGCCCGAGATCTGGCCGAGCTGGCGCTCCAGCGGCGTGGTCACCAGCGTGGCCATGGTCGACGCGCTCGCACCCGGGTACTGGGTGGTGACGATGAGGCTGGGCGCCTCGATGTCGGGCAGCGCGGCCACCGGCAGCGCGCGATAGCCGATCACGCCCAGCAGCAGCAGCGCGAGCATGAGCAGCGAGGTCGCGATCGGGCGGCGGATGAACAGCGTCGAGAAGCTCATGCGCCGCTCCGCCGGGTGTGTGGCACGGCGTCGGCGCGACGCGAGCGCGGCGATCCGGCGCGCGGACCGGAGTTGGGCCGGTTCATGGCTCAGTGCCTCGGGCCGCGCCCACCACCACCCGACGGGCCGCCGGCCGCCTTGAGCTTGGCCAGCTCCTCGGCGCTGAGCGGCGCCGCGGCCTGGCCGGGCGCGAGCGGCTGCACCTTGCTGCCGGGCTTGAGGCGGAACTGGCCTTCGGTGACCACGCGCGTGCCGGCGCTGAGCCCCTTGCTCACGAGCACGTTGTTGTCGCCCGCGTCACCAGCGGGTTGCACCGGCTGCATCGCCACCGTGTCGTCGGGTTGCAGCACGTAGGCGTAGCTGCCTTCGGGGCCGCGCTGCACCGCGGTCGCCGGCACCACGATGCCGCCCTCGACCGTGCGCACCCTGACGCGCACGTTGACGAACTGCCCCGGCCACAAGGTGCTGTCGGCGTTGTCGAACTCGGACTTGACCTTGAACGTGCCGGTGGCGGTGTCGATCTGGTTGTCGATCACCTTGAGCACGCCGGTGGCGATGATGTGGGCGTCGGTGCGGTCGAGCGCCGCGACCTCGACGCCATCGGGATCGGCCGCGAGCGCATCGCGCACCGCCGCGAGGTTCTGCTCGGGCAGCGTAAACATCACGTTGAGCGGGTGCACCTGGGTGAGCGTCACGATGCCGGTGCCATTGGCACTGACGAGGTTGCCCACGTCGACCTGGCGGATGCCCGCGATGCCGGTGATCGGGGCGACGATGCGGGTGTAGCCGAGCTGGGTCTGCGCATTGCTGATCGCGGCATCGTCGGCCGCCACGATCGCCTGCTGCTGGCGCACGCTCTGGCGCTGGTTCTCCAGGTCCTGGCCCGACACGAAGTTGCGCTTCATGAGTTCCTCGTAGCGCGCCAGCGTGCTTTGCGAGGCGGTCAGCAGTGCCATGTCCTGCTTCTTCTTGGCCAGCGCCTGGTCGTAGGCGGCCTGGAACGTGCGTGGATCGATCTCGGCGATGAGTTGGCCCTGCTTGACCTCCTGGCCTTCGCCGAAATGCAGCGCCTTGAGCTGGCCACTCACCTGCGCGTTGACCGTCACCGTGTTGAGCGCCTGCACCGTGCCCAGCGCGGTGAGATACACCGGCACGTCCTGCGCGACCGCGGCAACCACCGTGACGGGCACGGGCGCGCTGTCGCCACCGCGCTGCCAGCCGGCGCCGCCGGCAGTGCCGCGCGAGGAATACATGCGCCAGCCGATCACGGCGACGAGGGCGACGGCGACGACGATCAGCGCGATTTTCCAACGCGACATGAGGCAGGTCCTTGCGGCTTGCGGGCAGGGCGGAAACATCACCGCGGCGAGGTGCGAAGGCTAGCAGCCGCGGCTGTATGGTGGAGCGCAACAGCGCGTAAATCCCTCTTTACAAAGCCCGTCCGCGCGCACGCGCAGGCGTGCGGCGCATCCGCTGCGCCACCGGGTACCGGCCGGGCTTGGGATGCCCAGACCACGCCACCATGTGCAAGGTTCCCGCGGCGTACCAGGACGCTTCCTGGCGACGATGCCGCGGCCCACCAAGGCATGCTGATGAACCAGACCTGTGAGTTGCCCGCGTTGCCGCACGCGCCGATCCCGGCCGCGAGCCTGGATCCGCCGCCGCCGGCCGCTGCACGCGAGGCGGTCGCGGTGCTCGCGGGCGGCTGTTTCTGGTGTGTGGAGGCGGTGTTCCGCGAGCTCGAAGGCGTGCTCGGCGTGCGCGCGGGCTATTGCGGCGGCAGTACCGACAGTGCCAGTTACGAGGCGGTGTGCAGCGGCACCACCGACCACGCCGAGGCCATCGAGATCCGCCACGACCCGCAGCGCATCCGCTTTGCCCGGCTGCTGCGCGTGTTCTTCGCGGTGGCCCACGATCCGACCCAGCGCGATGGCCAGGGCAACGACCGCGGTCGCCAGTACCGCTCGGCGATCTTCTGCGCCGATGCGACCCAGCACCAGATCGCGCGCAGCTACATCGACCAGCTCGATGCGGCCGGCGTGTTCGCCGCGCCGATCGCCACCGAGCTCTTGCCACTGCGGCGTTTCCATCCCGCCGAGGCCTGCCACCAGGACTACGCCGCGCGCCATCCGCAACAGCCCTACATCGCGCTGGTCGCCGCGCCCAAGGTGGCCAAATTGCAGGCGCAGTTCGGCAGCTGGCTCAAGCCGGGCGCCGCGCGCGGAGTGCGTGCATGAGCCTGCGATCGGCATCCGGCCACGACCTCACGCCGCTGGCGCCGGACGAACGCGAGCGGCGCGCCGCGCGCCTCACGCCCGAGCAGCGCCATGTACTGCTCGCGAGCGGCACCGAGCGGCCGTTCTGCGGCGGCCTGCTGCATGAGCACGGCGCGGGCGTGTTCGCCTGCGCGCTGTGCGACCTGCCGCTGTTCGCCGCGACCGCCAAGTTCGACTCGGGTACCGGCTGGCCCAGTTTCAGCGCAGCGTTCGATCCGGCGCACCTGCGCGAATTGCGCGACACCAGCCACGGCATGATCCGCACCGAGATCCGTTGCGCGCGCTGCGACAGCCACATCGGCCACGTGTTCGACGACGGCCCGCCGCCAACCGGCCTGCGCTACTGCATGAACTCGGCCGCGCTGGCGTTTCGTCCCGGCTGATCGATCGACCGTGCGGCGCCATCGCGGCCGACTTCAGCCCACGCGCCGACCGGCTCGCGATCCGCGAGGCATCGAAGAACTGGAAATCGATCCATCACTGGAAGCCGGCATTGCAGCGCTTCCAGTTGATGTTCGGCGAAGAGCGCGCGCCACTGGGTGAGCTGTGAAAATCGAGGTTACACCGTTCGTTTGACAGACCCCACGAAGCGGTGTCGACTTGAATCGTTAGGCGCGGCCACGGAACAGTGAGTTGTTTTGGTTGTGGAAAGTCGACTCTGGAAAGTCGACTCTGACCCCAGTTTCCGGCAGTCGTTCAGCGTGGCCTTGAACGGTGACATGCCGACCGTCGCTCAGCGCAGGCCCGTCGCTGGCTGGTGGGGACGGCTGCGCAGGTAGGCCGGCAGGATGTGACGAGCGCTGAGCGGCGCGACCTCGACCGGGTAGGGCGGCTGCGGGTCGATCCAGCACAGCTGCTCGATCTCGGCCTGGGCGCGCGGCGTGCCGGCGATGCGCACCACCCAGGCGTCGCCGCGCACGCGCATGCCGGCCTCGTGCACCGCGTCGGCCTCGAACTCGCCCAGCGGCACGGCGCTGCCGGCAACCGGGCGCACGCCCAGTTCCTCGGCCAGTTCGCGCGCGAGCGTGGCGAGCGCATCCTCGCCCGCGACGGGTTTGCCGCCGGGCTGGATGAAGATGCGCGAGCCGCGCTTGCGCACCAGCAGCACGCGACCGGCGTCGTCGGCGATCACCGCGGCCACGGTGCGGATCACGCTGGCTTGGCTCATTGCGCCGGCCTGGCAGATTGGCCGTGCGGGCCGCGGCGTGCAGGTCCGTCGAAATCGAGCACCACGATGGTGTCGTCGACCACGGCGGCTGGCGGCTGCGCGTTCGTGGTCATGCGTTGCCACAACCCGCGCAACCATGCCGACAGCGCGCGCCGTGGCGGTGTCGGCTCGCGCAGCGCGCGTCCGACCGCATCGCGTCCGGTGGTGGGCGAGGCGGCATACACGCGCGCTTCGGTCACCTGCGCGGCCAGCGCGGCCGGTACCGGCAGGCGGAAGCGCACCGCATCGACGCGGTATTGGTCGCGCGCAAGCCGGTCGCCCTTGCCATCGAGCCAGTCCACCGTGACGTTGCCGTCGAAGCGCGGCAGGCGCAGGTCGACCAGCGCGCCCGGGCTCCAGCGTGCGCCGTCGAACATCACGCTGGCCTCGTCGCTGGGGCGCTCCAGCACCAGTGCGGGATCGCCGAGCAGGTTGTACATCTCCACCAGCACGCGGTCGGTGGTCTCGCGCTTGGCACGCACCAGCGCCTCGCCGATCGTCGCGCCCGGCCGCAGCAACTGCGAAATCACGGCCTTGCTGTAGGGCAGCGTGGGCGAATTGCGCCACGAGGCCGCGAACACCGCCACCGCGCCCTTGCCCGGTTCGCGCAGGAAGCGTTCGCCGATCGAGTCCTCGGTCGGGTTGTCGAACGGCGCCGAATAGCAGGTCATCGACAGCACCATCGGCAGCCGCTCGCCGTTGCCGAGACTGCCCACGTCATCGAGCGTGAACAGGTCCTGGTTGTTGGTGAGGTCGGGTGGGCCGGTGCGCCAGATGTAGCGCCCGCCGTGGCCGATGAAGTGCACGAGCAGGCGGCCCTGGTCGATGCCGTCGTGGATCGCGCGCTGGTGCGCGGCGTTGGCGCTGAGCTCGGGCGTGGCGTAGACCTTGTCGGCGACGAAGCCTTCGGCCGCGAGCGTGGCCGCGAGCTGGTCGGAGGCGGAATGGAAGCTGCGCACCTCGTCGGCGATGAACATCACGTCGCGCCGCCACGCACCCAGTTGCGGCTTGCTCTGGTAGTCGATGGTCTTGGCGACGATCGCGCCGACTTCCTCGGGCTTGACCACCGGCAGGCGCCCGACCGCGACCACCGGGTGCCAGTCGCCCGGCTCGACCGCGCCGTACCAGTTGTCGCTGGCCGACTGGCCTTCGGGCGAGGGGAACTGCCAGGTCGGGATGAGGTTGCGGTCGGCGAGCTTTTTCGGCACGTCCTTGTAGGTGCCACCGGGCACCGCGCCGAAGTGGCCCGGGAACAGCAGCTCGCGATCGGTCCACTTGGCATAGGCCAGGTCGTTGTAGGTCTCGTGGCGGATGTCGAAGCTCGCATCGCCCACCAGCAGCAGGAAGCGCACGCGCTTGGGCCAGCGGTGGTAGGCCGCATCGACGAGGTTGCGGATCGCCTGCGGGTGGCTGATGCCATGGTTGAACTGATCGTAGACCTCGTCTATGTCGAGCACGGCGACCGACAGCCCGCGCTGGCGGTGGAACTGCGCCAGCGGCAGGATCGCCTCGTGCAGGCTCGGATGGGTCACGATGAGATAGTCGTAACCCTGTGCGGGCGCCTGCCACTGTTCGCCGCGCACCGCGCGCAGCGCGGTCGGACGCAGGAACGCATCCCCGGGCAGCGGGTACAGCTCGGTATCGGGCGTCGCCGCCGCATAGGCCAGGCGCCCGCCGCCGAGGGCATGGCCGCTGCGGCGCACGCCGTCGCTGCCGTACAGCACCGGCGCGCTGGCGGCATGCGAGCGCAGCTCGAGCGCCACCTCGCCCTCGCGCGCGCGCAGCGGCAGCCGCGTGGTGTCGAGGTCGCCCGCGATCGGATAGACCGCTTCGAGCCAGTTGAACATCACCACGTCGATGAGATCGTTCTGCGCCAGGCTCGATGCGCGGCGCCTGGCCACCTGCATCACCAGCGTGTTGCCCGTGGCCTTGAGCCGGGCGGCCGGCACCACCAGCGCCTGCACGGTCTCGTCGCGGTCGTGCCACATGCGCGGGGCCAGTTCCTGGCCATTGAGCGTGAGCTTGAGCACGTGGTCGAAGGGCCGGTCGTCGCGCCGCGCACCGCCACCGATCTGCGACAGGCCGCGCAGGTTCAGGCGCAGCGTGACCTCGCCGCCGCGCGCGTCGAAATCGGGCAGGTCGAAATCGATCGTCACCGGCTGCGGATCGACCTGGGTGAGCTTGGCCCACATCCACACGTCCGGTTCCTCGCCCGGCTGCTGCTGCTCCTGGTCGAGTCGGATCATGAGGTTGTCCTGCTCCAGGTGCAGGCGCCGCTGCGCGCGACCGCTGGCGACCGCGGGCGCGGCCGCCTCGCGCAGGCGCGCGTGCGGGCCCGGCGTGGCCGCAAGCAGGTACACGTTGTGCACCGCATAGGGATCGAACCATGACTCGGGTCCGTGCAGCTGGCGGCCGAGCCACTCGATGCGATCGCCCGCGGCGAAGCGCTCGCCGCGCGCGACCACGCGCAGCGGCACTTCCTCGCCGCGCCAGCTCAGCACGAGGTCGTCGGCCTTGCAGTCGGCCAGTCCCGGCTGCGCGGCCACGATCGCGGCGTGGTCGAGCGCGTACACGCCGCTCTGCTCGAGCTCGATGTGCAGGCGGCCCTCGCAGGCATGCGCGGGCGGCGCCAGCAAGGCAAGGAGTAGCGCGGCGGTGCGCAGGAGGGACAGGCGTGGGAGCATGGGCGGGGTCGGCCGCACGGGACGGGCGCGCGCGGCAGCAGCATCGGGAACCGGCAAGGCTAGCCGGCGCGCCACGCGCCCGCAACCGCGGTCCCGTTCATGCGTGCGCGGCGGGTGCGCCGTAGTAGCGCGCGAGCAGGCTCGCGACCGCGGGTGCGGCGCGGCGCAGCAGCGCGGGGTCGGAGAAATGCAGCTCGCTCGTCACCGCGAAGAACTCGTCGGCGCTGTCGGCCGCGTAGGGATCGATGAGGGTGTCGCGGCCGTGGTCGAGCGCGCGGCACAGCGCATCGTAGGCGGCCTGCATCGTGCTGATCCATTCGCGGCGTGCGATGTGCGCGGGCAGGCGCGGCACACCGTCGGCCGGGCCGTCGAGCATGTCGAGCTTGTGCGCGATCTCGTGCACGACCACGTTGAAGCCGTCGAACGGCTGCGCGAGGTCGGTGGCGACATCGGCCCACGACAGGATCAGCGGACCGCGCTCCCACGCCTCGCCGATGAGCTCGTCGGCGCCTTCGGTGACCACGCCCGAGTCCTCGTCGTGGTACTGCCGCTGCACGCGAAACTCGCCCGGATACACGATGACCTCGCGCCAGCCATCGAGCCAGCGCGCGTCCAGGCCCAGCACGGGCAGGCTCGCCAATGCCGCGATCGCGAGGCACTGGCCCGGCTCGAATTCGTGGCCTGCGGCGGCGCTGAAGGTCTTGCGTGCGAGGAAGCGCGCCGCGAGCGCGCGCAGGCGCGCGAGCGCGGCGGCGTCGAGCGTGGCGAACAGCGGCGATGACGCCAGCAGCGCCTGCCAGTCGGGGTCGGCGATCGCGGCCACCGCAGCGCGCGTCGCCCACCAGCGACGCAGCGCCTGGATCATGCGCGCACCCGCGCCGCTGCGCGCGGTGCCTGCCGCCGCCGCACCGCTTGCCTACTTGATCGCGCCGGGCACCAGCGACTGCCAGCGGTAGGTCGGCCGGTGCGGCGTGGTGACCGCGGGGGCCACCGCATCGCCGGTCGAGCCGGCGCCACGCGCGGCCGTCGCGGCACCCGCATCGGTACTGCCGCGCGTGCTTGCGGCGGCGGGCAGGGCGGGCAGGGTCGCGGCATCCTCGTTGCAATCGGTGGCGGCACCGGGCCGGCCCATGGCACCCGAGGCGCCGTAGTCGGCCGTGGCGAAGGCCGCCGCAGCGACCTCGTCGGGCACGGACTGGCGGGCAAGGACGCTGGTGCTGGCAACGCAACCCGCGCCCATGATGAGGGCGACGATCAATGCTTTCATGGCAAGGACTCCTGGCGCTGCGCCGAGGAAGCGCCAATGCTCGCACGAGTGGCGACACGGCTCCATCAGCTTGGTGTAAAGAACTGCATGGGGCGTGCCAGCGGTGGCGAGGCCATGCAAGCGCCCTGCCATGCGCATGCCGCGGTCGCGACCCCTGTCCGCTGTCCGCGCGCGGACATCCGCCGGACGGGGCGCGACCGGCTGGCGGTCGCCACGTACACTGGTGTAGTGCCCGCTTCCGGCCAGGCGATGTCCAAGCCCGCGTTGTCCACCCAGGCCACCCCCCTGCGCGCCCTGTTGCTCGAACTGGGCCGGGCGCGCGAGTGCTCGGGCCAGGACCTCGCAAGCCTGCTCGGCCTGAGCCGCACCGCGGTGTGGAAGCAGGTCGAGCGGCTGCGCGCGGCCGGGGTCGACATCGAGGCGGTGGCGGGCCGCGGCTATCGGCTGGCCGCGCGGCCCGACCTGCTCGATGCGCAGGCGATCGCCGCGGCGCTGCCCGCGGCGCTGCGCCGGCGCCTGGGCATGCTCGAGGTGGCCTGGCAGCTCGATTCCACCAACAGCGCCTTGCTGCGCCGCATCGATACGGGCCTGGCCGACCGCAGCGTGTGCCTGGCCGAGCAGCAGAGCGCGGGCCGCGGCCGTCGCGGCCGGCCGTGGCGGATGCCGCTCGCGGGCGGGCTCGCGCTGTCGCTGTACCGGCGCTTCGATGGCGCGCTGGCGAGCCTGGCGGGACTCAGCCTCGTGGCCGGCCTGGCCGCGGCCGAGACACTGGCAGCCTGTGGCGTGGCCGGTGTCGGTCTCAAGTGGCCCAACGACCTGGTCGCACGTGGCGCCAAGCTCGGCGGCGTGCTGGTCGAACTCGGCGGCGAGGCACTGGGACCGTGCCATGCGGTGATCGGCGTGGGCATCAACCTGCGCCTGGGCACGACACTGGCGGCGATCGGGCAGCCCGCGATCGACTTGGCCACGCTGGGGCCGCCGCCGCCGCGCAGCCTGCTCGCGGCGCGGCTCATCGCTGCGCTGGAGCGCGCGATCGACGAGTTCGCGCAGGTCGGCCTGGGCCCGTTCGCGGCGCGTTACGCGCGGCTGGACGTGCTGCGCGGGCAGCCGGTGCAGGTGCTGCACGCGGGCGGCAGCCGGCCTGGCATCGCGCGCGGCATCGACGCGCGCGGCGCGCTGCGGGTGGCCTTCGACGAGGGTGAACGCGCAATCGACAGCGGCGAGGTGAGTGTGAGGACGAACCGATGAAATTGCTGGTCGACATCGGCAATTCGCGTGTGAAGTGGGCCAGCCTCGGGCGCGAGGGGCTGGTTCCCGGCGGCGCGTTCGCGCATGCGGGGCAAGCGCTGCCCGAGCTGCTCGCGCGCGAATGGCGCACGCTCGCGGGTGTCACCGCGGTATGGGTGGCGAGCGTGGTCGGCGCCGCGGTCGAAGCCGAACTGGGCCAGTTCGTGCGCGAGCGCTTCGGCCGCGTCGCCCATTTCGTGCGCAGTCCGGCCGCGGCACTGGGCGTGCGCAACGCCTACGCCCAGCCGCAGCAGTTGGGCGTGGACCGCTTCCTCGCGCTGGCCGCCGCGCATGCGCGCTCGCCCGCGCTGCAGGTGCTGGCCAGCGTCGGTACCGCGCTCACGATCGATGCGCTCACGGCCGACGGCATGCACCTGGGCGGCCTCATCCTGCCCAGCCCGATGCTGATGCGCCGCACCCTCGGCAACGCGACCGCACGCGTCGAGACGCAGGGGGGCAGCTACCAGGCTTGGCCGGCCTCGACCGCGGATGGCGTGTACAGCGGTGCGCTGGTGGCGGCGGTGGCGGCGATCGGGCACTTCCATGGCGCGCTGGAGCGGCGCTGCGAGGCACGCGCGGCGCTGCTGCTCGCAGGCGGCGGCAGCGACGAACTGCTGCCGCTGCTGCCCGCCGCGCAGCGCGTGCCCGACCTGGTGCTGCAGGGCCTGGCGTTGTGGGCGCGCACACCGCCGGCGTGACGCGGCGGCAGGCACGGCGCTGCTAGACTCGCGGTCCGGCTCGCCCCGCCCGCTTTCGGTTGTCATGGTTGCCCGCATCCTGTTCCTGCTGCTGCTCGCGCTCAATCTCGGCGCCGCTGCGTGGCTGGTGTTCGCGCCCGCGCGCGAAACGCGCCGCGCCGCGCTGACCGACCCGGGCGTGCCGATGCTGCAACTGCTGGCCGAACGCGATGCCGCGATCGCGCAACCGGAGCTGGACAGCCTGCCCGAGAGCGAGGCCGACCTGGCCAACGACGTGTGCCGCACGCTGGGGCCGTTCCACACCCAGGCCGATGCGCGCGCCGCGGCCACCGCGCTGCGGCCGCTGGTCAAGCGCAGCCGCACGCGCGAGACGCAGCAGACGCAGACGCGCGGCTACTGGGTGTACTTCGCGGCCGCTCCAAGCCGCGAGCAGGCGCTGGCCAGCGCGCGCCAGCTGGCCGAGCGCAAAGTGCGCGACTACTACGTGATCACCGCGGGCGAGCAGCAGAACATGATCTCGCTCGGCCTGTTCCGCGACCAGGGCAATGCCGAGCGGCGGCGCGCCGAACTGGCCGCGCTCGGCTTCGATCCCAGGATCGCCACGCGCAGCGAGGACCTGCCGCTGTACTGGATCGACTTCGCGCTGGTCGGCAACGAACTGCCGGCCGATTTCGCCGCCACGGTGCCGATGCCTGGCGGCGCGAGCGTGGCGCCGGTGGCCTGCTTTTGATCCGTGGCGGTGCGGGCTACACTGCGCGCCGCGCCGCTTTAGCTCAGTTGGTAGAGCAACCGCCTTGTAAGCGGTAGGTCATCTGTTCGAGTCAGATAAGCGGCATACCCCTTGCGCGCGCCGCGCTGCCGCGCGCGCACCGGTCAGGGATTGATGCGGATCGGCAGCGGCACGCGCACGCGCTCCCACAGCGCCTGCATGTCCGCATCCGACAGCGCGATGCAGCCGTCGGTCCAGTCCACGCCCGGGTTGAGCTGCAGCCAGGCGCGGAACGCCGCGTTGTTGGGCTGGCCGTGGATCATGATGTCGCCGCCGGGTGCGACGCCACGCGCACGCGCCTGCCGCCGGTCGGCCGCGTTGGGATAGGAAATGTGGATCGAGCGGTAGTACGCGCTCGCGGCGTTCTTGTAGTCGAGCACATAATCGCCCTCGGGCGTGCGCCGGTCGCCCTCGCGCGTCTTGTGCCCGAGCGGGTTGCCGCCCAGCGCCACCGCATAGCTCGCCAGCAGCGTGTCGCCCGCGTACACCGACAGGCGCCGCGCCGCCTTGTCGACCACGATGTGGCTGGCCCGGACCGCGGCCGGGGTGGCGGCCTGCGCGGGTGCGCAGGTGGCGAGCGTGGCGAGCAGCAGCGTGGCGATCATGGCGATGGCGCGGGTGGGGAGCGCCGATCCTGGCCAATCGCGCCCGCGTGCGCCACGGGCGCGGGGTTCTTCCGCGCCGCGCCCGCACCCGCTCGCGGCCGCATGCGCGCTCATCCCTGCGCCTCGAACAGCTCGGCCTGCGCGGGCGTATCGTCGGGATCGATGAAGTTGGCCAGCCCCACACCGACCAGCCGGTACAGCGTGGTCGCGGGCAGCTCGATGCGTTCGCGCAGCTGCAGGGCCATGCGCGCGACCTCGGCCGCCGAGCCTGGTGGCTGCACCGGCGTGAGGCTGCGCGTGAGGATGCGGAACTCGCGGGTCTTGAGCTTGAGCACCACGGTGCGCGCGATGCGCCGGCTGCGCCGGCTCGCGCTCCAGCTGCGCTGGGCGAGGTCACGGATCATCGCGGTGGTGGCCGCCAGTGGCACGTCGCTGCTCAGGGTGTCCTCGCACGAGATCGAGCGCGTCGGCCGGTCGGGATGCACCTGGCCATGGTCGATGCCATGCGCCAGTTCGGACAGGCGGCGGCCGTGGCGGCCAAAGCGTGCTTCCAGCGCATGCACCTCGCACGCGCGCAGTTCGCCCACGGTGCGGATGCCGAGTGCGGCCAGGCGCGCCTCCATCACGCGGCCCACGCCATGGATGCGTGCCACCGGCAGTGGCGCGAGGAAGTCGAGCACCTGGTGCGGCTTGATCACGAACAGGCCGTCGGGCTTGCGCCAATCCGAGGCGATCTTGGCGAGGAACTTGGCCGGCGCCACGCCGGCCGAGGCGGTGAGGCCGGTTTCCGCGCGGATCTGCGCGCGGATCGCCTGCGCGATCGCGGTCGCGCTGCCGAGCGTGGAGGTGGCTGCGGTGACGTCGAGGTAGGCCTCGTCCAGCGACAGCGGTTCCACCAGGTCGGTATGGCGCAGCAGGATCGTCCGCACCTGTTGCGACACCGCCTTGTAGCGCGCGAAATCCGGTGGCACGAAGATCGCGTCCGGGCACAGCCGTTCGGCCCGCGCCGCGGGCATGGCCGAGCGCACGCCGTGGCGCCGCGCCTCGTAGCTGGCCGCGCACACCACCGAGCGCGCGCCGCGCCAGGCCACCACCACGGGTCGCCCGCGCAGCGAGGGATCGTCGCGTTGCTCGACCGAGGCGTAGAACGCGTCCATGTCGATGTGGATGAACTTGTGCATGGCCGGACCGGCGGACTGGCGCATCCGCCTACGCGATGATGCGCGATTTTCCTGCACCGTGCCGCGCCGGGTGGCGGCAGCCGGTCGCCGCCGCGGACGCGATGCTTGGCGCGTGTGGATGATGGAGCAACGCGCATGCACCGGTGGCTCACAGGATGGCTCGCACTCGCGCTTGCTGGCGCGGCACCGGCGCTGTCCGCGCAGGGAGTGTATCGCTGCGATGGCGCCGATGGCGCGATCATCTTCCAGGACCATGCCTGCGCCGCGGGCCAGCGCCAGCGCGAAGTGGTGATCGTGGCGGCGCCCGGGTGGACGCCCTCGCCCAGCTACCGCGTGGCTGATCCAGCGCCGGCCCGGCGCCACCGGCCCCGGACGCGCACGGCGCGGGCCGAGCCGCGCTCGTGGCAGTGCCGCGCCAGCAACGGCGAGGTCTTCCACCGCCACGCGCGCTGCCCGGCCACGCTGCGCGGCGCGGCGGGCAAGACCGTGATCACAGTGACGGCGACGCCGATCACGCGCCGCGCGGCGTGCCGCGCGATCGAGCGCGGCCACCAGCGTGGCCACGAGCGTGACGAGCGGGTGTCGAGCTACCAGCGCAACCTCGGCCAGGATCCATGCCGGTGGCTGTGAGCCCGCGGCTCGCCGCGACGCGGCCATGGCGGTTAGGATGCAGGTCCGCCCGTGGCCAGGAGTGCGTGATGTCCACACCGATGCGTTGCCTGTGCGCGGTCGCCGCGCTGCTGCTGCTGGCCGCATGTTCGCCTTCGCCGCAAACGGGTGCGCCGGCCGGCGCGCAGGCGCCTGCGGGCGGCGCTGGCGCCGACTCCGCGCAGCAGGCCAAGGCGCTGGGCATGTACCGCGACATGCTCGCGGCCCAGCAGTGGGAACTGGCCGCGCCGATCGGCAAGGAAATCGTCGACAAATACCCGGGCAGCGCAGCCGCGGCCGAAGTGCAAAAGACGCTGGCCGATGCCAGCGCCAAGGCCGACGCCGAAGCCACGCGCCGGCGCCTCGCGGCGCTGTGGATCTACCAGTCGGGCAAGGAATCGGGCGCCGACCAGGTCACCGCCTCGATCTACAGCCGCGACCTGGCCGCGGCCAACCGCGTGCGGCTGATCCTGCGCCGCCACGCCAAGTGGGGCCAGAGCGTGTACCTGTTCGGCAGCGGCAAGGGCTTCGCCTGCAAGGGCGTGTGCAAGCTCGAGGCGAGCTTTGACGGGCAGCCGGCAAAGCTCGCCGCGTTCCTGCCCGACAGCGGCGAACCGGCGATCTTCATCAAGGACGACAAGGGCTTCATCGCCAGGCTCGCGGGCACCCGCCTGCTCACGATCAAGGTGACCGAGAAGGGCAAGGATGCGCGCGAGCTCGGCTTCGAGGTCGGCGGCTACGACGCGGCGAAATTCCCGCAGCTGGCTGGTTCGCGCAAGTAGCACGCGCTCACACCGCATCGGTTGCGCCGGTGGCGAGGCGTACGCCGGTCGCCACCACTTCGTAGTGGTGGTGCGAGAGCACGCGCAGTTCGCCACCGTCGGCCAGGCACACCTTGGCGATGCGCTCGATCCAGGCATTGTCCCGGTGCGCGGGCTCGACGTAGACATGCACCTCGTAGTCGCGTCCGTCGCTGCCGCGCGCGTGGTACAGGTGCTTGAGGACGAGATTGATCGGACCGCGTGGCACGTCGCATGCTCCAGCCTGCGCGCATTGTGCGACGGCGCCCCGGGCATTGCACGGGCGCGTACACTGCGCATGGCCGCCGCAGTGGAGACGCATCATGGCAAGCCTCATCCAGTCCGTCGCACTCGCCGCCGCGTTCGCACTCGGCAGCGCCGGTGGGCCGCCGGTATCCGGCCCGCAGGTGGGCGCGATGGCGCCGCCGTTGCGCCTGCAGGACCAGCACGGCACCTGGCACACGCTGGAGGCCGAGCGCGGCAAGTGGCTGGTGGTGTACTTCTACCCCAAGGATTTCACGCCCGGCTGCACCACCCAGGTGTGTGCGTTCCGCGATGACATCGTGGCGCTGCGCAAGGCCGGCGCCAAGGTATTCGGCGTGAGCCTGGACGATGTGCAGTCGCATGCCGAGTTTGCGGCGAAGTACCAGGTGCCGTTTGCGCTGCTGTCCGACGCGCAGGGCAGCGTCGCGCGCGCCTGGGGTGTGTATGCCGAGCGCGCGGGCGTGGCCTGGGCGCGGCGCGAGACGTTCCTGATCGATCCGCAGGGACGCGTGGCCAGGCGTTACGTCGATGTCGATCCGCAGGAGAACGCGCGCCAGGTGCTCGCCGACCTCGATGCGCTCCGCCAAGCCGCGCAGTGAGGCTGCGCGCGCGCCGCGCGCACCGCGCGTTGCCAGTTTCGCGCCACAGGTGGGCGCGTGCTGCCGCGTGCTCATCCTCGGCACCGTGCCCAGCCCGCGTTCACTCGAACTGCGGCAGTCCTACGGCCACCACCAGAACCTGTTCTGGCCCTTCATGGGCGAGCTGTTCGATGCGGGGCCGCAGTTGCCCTACGCACAGCGCGTCGCACGGCTGCAGGCCCACGGCGTGGGCATCTGGGACGTGCTCGCGCAGTGCCGCCGCCGCGGCGCGCTCGACAGCGACATCCTGCGCGCGAGCGAGGTGCCCAACGACATCGCGGGCCTGCTCGCGGCGCATCCGGAGACGGGCGCGATCGCGCTCAACGGCGCCAAGGCGCACGAGCTGTTCCGGCGCCGCATCGTGCCGCAGCTGCCCGCGCCACGACTGGCCGCGCTGCGCATCCTCGCCCTGCCCTCGACCAGTCCGGCCAATGCCTCGATCCCGCGCGCGACCAAGCTCGCGCGCTGGCGCGCACTGGTCGCACTGGCCGCGCCGCCGCATTGACTCGCGCTGGCGCTGGCACAAGACTGCGCGAGGTCCATGTCCTTGGAGGCCAACCATGAATGCTTCGATCCGCTGCGCCGTCGTGCTCGCCCTCGCGCTGGGTGCATCCGCGGCCAGCCCGCTCGCGCAGGCCGAGCGCGCCAATCTCGACTGCAAGCTCAAGTTCTCGCTCACGGGCTGGGCGGCGTTCTACAAGCATGCCGAAGGCTCCGGCACGGTCACTTGCGACAACGGCCAGCGCATGCGTGTGAAGATCAGCGCCAAGGGTGGCGGGCTCACCATCGGCAAGTCGCGCATCGACGATGGCACCGGCAAGTTCAGCAACGTGCGTACGATCAGCGACGTGCTCGGCACCTATGTGCAGGGCGACGCGAGCGCGGGCGCGGTCAAGGCCGCCACCGCGCAGGTGCTGACCAAGGGCACGGTGTCGCTGGCGCTGGCGGGGACCGGCGAGGGCGTCGCGCTGGGCGTGAGCTTCGGCGGCTTCACCATCAAGCGCGCCACCCAGGGCGTCGACAGCCGCTGATGCGGGCGGCGCGCCGCGCGCCGCACATGACTTGTGGAGGTTGACGCGGCGCGGCCGCGGGGCGAGCCTTGCGCCTTCGCACACGTGGAGGCGCCGATGCGATCGATGCTGTGGTGGCTGATGGGCGTGCTCGCGCTCGCCTGCTTCGCATTGCCCGCGCAGGCGGCGCCTGATGCGCCTGGCGCACGCGAGTTCCCGCCGGGCCTGCAGATCCCGGAGGCCGCGCGCACCGGCCCCGACTTCGACGTCGATCGCGCGACCCAGGCCTACCTCGACCTGCTCACGCCCGAGCAGCGCGCGCTGTCGGATGCCTACTTCGAAGGTGGCTACTGGCTGCAGCTGTGGGGCTTCCTGTACGGGCTGGGCGTGTGCGCGCTGTTGCTGCTGAGCGGCCTGTCGCGTTGGATGCGCGACCTGTCCGAGCGCCTGCTGCGGCGAACCTACCTGCAGAATGCGCTCTACGTGGCGCTGTGGCTGGTGGCCGGCTTCGTGTTGGCCCTGCCGCTGTCGATCTACGCCGACTTCTACCGCGAGCACCAGTACGGCCTGGCCACGCAGGACTTCGGCGGCTGGTTCGGCGACCAGCTCAAGGGCCTGGCGATCGGCCTGGTGGTGATGCCGTGGCTGGTCGCGCTGCTGTATCGGGCGATCCGCCGCGTCGGTGCACGCTGGTGGCTGTGGGGCAGCGGCGGGGCGCTCGTGTTCTTCGTGATCAGCGCGATGCTCGCACCGGTCTACCTCGCGCCGCTGTTCAACGACTACAAGCCGCTGCGGGACGGCGCGGTGCGCGATGCGGTGTTTTCACTCGCGCGCGCCAACCAGATCCCGACCGACAACGTGGTCGAGTTCGACGCCTCGCGCCAGACCACGCGCATCAGCGCCAACGTGTCGGGTTTCGCCGGCACCACGCGCGTGGCGCTCAACGACAACCTGCTCGACAAGACCTCGCTGCCCGAGATCAAGGCGGTGATGGGCCACGAGATGGGCCACTACGTGCTCAACCACTCCATGCGCCTGATCATCTACCTCACGCTCGTGATCGGCTTCGCGTTGTGGTTCACCCAGCGTGGCTTCGATGCGCTGCTCGCACGCTGGGGCGCGCGCCTGGGCCTGCGCGATCGCGCCGACACCGCGGCGCTGCCGCTGGCGTGGGCGGTGCTGACGCTGTTCTTCTTCCTCGCCACGCCCGTGACCAATTCGATCACGCGCCAGGCCGAGGCCGAAGCCGACATGTTCGGGCTCGACGCGGCGCGCGAACCGTACGGGTTTGCGATGGCCGCGATGCGGCTGTCGACCTACCGCAAGATCCACCCCGGCCCGCTTGAGGAGATCGTGTTCTACGACCATCCCAGCGGCTACGCGCGGGTGCGCGGCTCGATGATCTGGCTCAAGGAGAACCAGGCCCTGCTGCAGCGCGAGTCGACCGCGCCCACGCCCTGAGCCGCGTATTCACTGCTGCGCAGTGGCAGGCAGCTTGCGCGCCTGCCACTGCGCCAGCGCGGCGGGCTTGTGCCAGGCGCGGTACAGCTCGATGCAGCTGTCGACCACGTCCTGCGCGCGCGGGTGGCTGGCACCGTAGCCCGGGGCCGCGCTGAAGATCGCCCAGGCGTGGTCGAGTTGACGTTCGGCCTCGTCGTAGCGTTGCAGGCGGATCAGGATGGTGGCGTATTCACGCGACATGATCGCGCGCATCGCATTGTCGCCGAACGCGGCGTCGGCATGCTCGACGGCGCGCCGTCCGTAACGTTCGGCGCCGGCCAGGTCGCCCGCGTCACGCAACAGCAGCGACAGGTTGGACTCGGCGATCACCGTGGCCGAATTGGTGGGCCCGTACAGCTGCCCGGCCAGGGCCAACGCGCGCTCGTAGTACGGTCGCGCCTCCTCGTTGCGCCCCTGTTGGCGAATGAAGCTGCCCAGATTGCTGATCAGGCGCAGCATCATCGGGTGATCCTTGCCGTAGATGCGCTCATACACAGCCTGCTCGGGCGCGAGCAGCGCTTCGGCGTCGGCAAAGCGCCGCTGCATCGCGGCCACGATCGCCAGTTCGTTGATCGCCGAGGCGGTGCGGGTGGAGTCCTCGCCGTACTGCGCGCGGCTGCGCGCGACGAGCTCCTCGGCCAAGGCGCGGGCCTGGTCCAGTCGCGCAAGGTTGCTGTTGACGATGACGAGGCCGCCCAGCGTATCGAGCGTGTCGCGCGCATCGCTGCCCAGCACCTGGCGCTGCAGCGCGAGCACGTGCTCGAAGCGCAGTCGGGCCGCCTCGGCCGAACCGCTGTCGCCCTCGGCACCGGCCAGCACCGATTCCACCCACAACCGGTCGGGGTTGGTCGCATCCAGGCCTGCCACCAATGCGAAGGCCTGCTGGGCGCGCTCCAGCGCGGTGCGGGACTGGGCGAAATTGCCCAGGTTTTGCGCCGCGCGCGCGATGAGGCGCGCGAGCTGCGCAGGCGTCGCGCCGGCCGCCTGCGCGGCCTCACGCGCGGCCGTGAAGTGGGTGTCGGCCAAGGCCGGCTCACCGATCGAGGCGTAGCTGTCGGCGATGGTGCGCTCGATCTCGGCGCGCACAGCGGGTTGGCCGGACAACTCGCCGGCGGCACGCTGGGCGGCGGAGTCGAGCACGAGCCGCATGAGGCTGCGATCCATGCCCTTGGCCCGCTGCGGATCGATGCCGGCGAGCATGTTGCGTACGAACTCGGATACCTGCGCGGCCTTGGTCGCTTCGAGCTGGGCGTGGCGCGCGGATTCACGCGCGAGGTCGCGCCCGCGCAGCGCCAGCACGATGCCCGCGAGCAACGCGCAGGTCACCAGTCCGGCAGCGGCCAAGCCGAGGCGATGACGCAGCACGAAGGTGCGCGCGAGATACCAGCGCGTGGGTGGAATCGCCTGCAACGGCCGGTGCTCGCGAAAGCGCCCCAGGTCATCGGCCAGTGCCGCGGCCGAGGCGTAGCGGTCGTCGCGGCTGGTCGCGAGTGCCTTGCGCAGGATCGCGCGCAGGCTGGCGGGCAGGCGCCGCGCGGCATCAAGCAGGGTGGTGGCGTCGGGGGCGGACTCCGGTGTGCCGCCGGCGTGCTCGCCCACCGCGGCGAGCAGGGTCGCGTGCACGGTCTGGCGCGAGGCATGCACGTTGCTCGCCAGCTGCATGGCATCGCGACCGGTCAGCAGCTCGCACAGCATCACACCCAAGGCATACACATCGCTGCGGGTGTCGAGATCGCGGCCGCTGCCCAGCGCCTGCTCGGGGCTCATGTAGGCAAGCGTGCCGGCGCGATCGCGCACCACCACCCGCGCGGCGACATCGGTGTCGGCCGAACTGCTGCCCCCCAGTGCGATGCCGAAATCGATCAGCGTGGGCTGCGGACTGCCATCGACCTCGCGCACGAGCACGTTGGCCGGCTTGAGGTCGCGATGGATGATGCCCTTCTGGTGCGCATGCTGCACGCCATGGCACAGGCGCTGGAACAGTGCGATGCGCGCGGCGCGGTCGAGCGCATGGTCGCGGCAGTATTGGGTCAGCGGCACGCCTTCGACGAACTCCATCGCAAAGTAGGGATGGCCGTCATCGGTGGTGCCCGCATCGAACACGCGCGCGATGCCCGGATGCTGCATCTGTGCGAGTGCCTGCCGCTCGACCTCGAAGTACGCACGTGCCAGCGGGCTGGCCGCCTGCGCGCGGATGAGCTTGAGCGCGACCTTGCGCTGCACCGGCTGCAACTGGGTGGCGAGGTAGACATCGCCCATGCCGCCGCGGCCGAGCCTGGCTTCGACGCGGTAGGGCCCGATGCGCGTACCTGGCGCGAGATCGGCCTCGTCGGCCGCGCCGCTGGGCAGTGGCGGCAATGCCTGCGTCGCAGCATCGCCTGACCGGTCGCTTGCATGCATGGAATGTCCCGTGTCTGTGCCCCGCTCGCACCAGACAGTGTATTGGGCCGCCCGTTGTAATGCACCGCGGCGGCGGTGCTGGCGTACACTGCGGCGCCGGCCACCGGATCGCCTGATGAAGCACTCGATCCCCGATTCCAACGCCTCGACCATGCAGATGCGCACCGACCGGGTGGACGGTAGCGACGGCGAGCCCAGCGGTGGCGCGTGCCTGGTGGTGCTGCAAGGCTCTTCCCTGGGCCAGCGCCTGGACCTGGACGAACACACGGTCACGATCGGCCGCGATCCCGCCTGCGAACTGCACCTGGACGTGCGCAGCGTGTCGCGCCGCCATGCCGCGGTGTGGCGTGCGGGCGACGGGTATCGCATCCGTGACTTGGGCGCTACCAACCCGACCCTGCTCAATGAACATCCGGTCAAGGAAGCCGTACTGGCCGATGGCGACTACATCACGATCGGCGGCTGCGTGCTCAAGTTCATGCAGCGCTCGTCGGTGGAGGCGCGCTATCACGAGGAGATCTACCAGCGCGCCACGCGTGATGCGCTCACCGGCCTGTGCAACCGGAGGCTGTTCCTCGAACTGCTTGAGCGTGAGTTGCAACGCTCGGTGCAGCGTGGTTACGCGCTCGCGCTGCTCATCATCGACCTCGACCATTTCAAGTCAATCAACGACAGTCATGGTCACGTGGTCGGCGACCGCGTGCTGGAGCAGGTCGGGGCCGTGCTGCAGGCGGTCGCACGTGGCAACGCGCTGGCGGCACGCATCGGCGGCGAGGAGTTCGCGATCGCGCTGCCCGAGCACGACGCGGCGGCTGCCCGCGCCGTCGCCGAGCGCATCCGTGCCAACGTCGAGGCGCTGCCGCTGCGCCTGGGCGAGCAGGTCCACACACTCACGGTGAGCGTGGGCGTGGCCAGCTGGCGGCCGGGCTGGCACACGGTGGGCCAAGTGCTGGCCGCCGCCGACCAGGCGCTGTACCGCGCCAAGGAAGCAGGCCGCAATCGCGTCGAGGCAGCCACCTGAGCGCAGCCGGTGCAGGTCCCGGGCGGCGACTCATGCGCCCGCGCCGCACGCGGGGCCGGGTGTCGTCCGTGTCGAGCCGCGATGCCGACGATTGGCCTTGCGCCATGCCGGCGTGACAGAATCACAGGCTCGGATCACCTGCCACGCACTGCAACCGGAGTCAGCGGATGGCCACGCACGAAATCAAGGTTCCTGACATCGGCCACTATCAGGGCATCCCCGTGATCGAGGTGCTGGTCAAGCCCGGCGACACCGTGGCCAAGGACCAGGGCCTGGTCACGCTCGAGTCGGACAAGGCCACCATGGAGGTGCCATCCACGGTCGCCGGCGTGGTGAAGTCGATCGCGGTCAAGGTCGGTGACGAGGTATCCGAAGGCCACGTCGTCGCCGTGGTCGAGGCCGCGGGTGCCACCGCCGCAGCGCCTGCTGCGCCCGCGCCCGCGCCTGCCCAGACGCCGCCGGCAGCTCCGGTGAGCGCGCCGCGCCCGCGGGTCGCGCCCGCCGAAGGCGACCCGCAGCCGCCATCGGCAGCGGCACCGGCGGCGGATGCCGCGGTCCGCAGCGCCGCGCCCGCGGTCGACCCGGTGGCCACCAGTCCGGCGCAGTTGCCCTATGCGAGCCCCGCGGTGCGCCGCTTCGCGCGCGAACTGGGCGTGGACCTCACCCAGGTCAAGGGCAGCGAACGCAAGGGCCGCATCAGCAAGGATGACGTGCAGAACTTCGTCAAGGCCGCGTTGGCAGGTGGCGGCGCGCCACGCGCGGCCGCGGCGGGCACGGGACTGGCGCTGTTGCCGTGGCCGGTGGTCGATTTCGCGCGCTTCGGCGAGGTCGAGACCCGTCCCCTGTCACGCATCCAGAAGATTTCCGGCGCCAACCTCGCGCGCAACTGGGCGATGATCCCGCACGTCACCCAGTTCGACGATGCCGACATCACCGACCTCGAGGCGCTGCGCGTGGCGCTCAACAAGGAGCACGAGAAGGCCGGCATCAAGCTCACCATGCTCGCCTTCCTGGTCAAGGCCGTGGTCGCCGCGCTCAAGCAGTTCCCGGCGTTCAACGCCTCGCTCGATGCGAGCGGCGAAAACCTAACGCTCAAGAAGTATTTCCACATCGGCTTCGCCGCCGACACGCCCAATGGGCTGGTCGTGCCCGTGCTCAAGGACGCCGACCGCAAGGGCGTGATCGAGATCGCGCAGGAAAGCGGCGCGCTGGCCAGGAAGGCGCGCGAGGGCAAGCTCGGGCCCGGCGACATGCAGGGCGGCTGTTTCTCGATCTCCTCGCTCGGTGGCATCGGCGGCACCGCATTCACGCCGATCGTCAATGCGCCCGAGGTGGCGATCCTCGGCGTGTCCAAGGCGGCGATGAAGCCGGTGTGGAATGGCGACAAGTTCAAGCCGCGCCTCGTGCTGCCGCTGTCGCTGAGCTATGACCACCGCGTGATCGACGGCGCCGCCGCGGCGCGCTTCACCAGCTACCTTGCGCAGGTGCTCGCCGACATGCGGCGCGTGCTGCTGTAACGCCATCGGCCTTGGGGTCCGTTCCTGCAGCGCTTGGGCATGATGCGGGTGGCCTTCGACAGCATCTTTGTGGACGGACTGGAGCCACAGCCCTCCAGCAGCTGCGGCCTGTTACAGTAGCCCGATGCAGCTTTTGATTCGCGCCGCGTGCGCAGTATGTGTGGTGATCGGTTGTGGGGCGGCATCGGCGCGCCCGGCCGAGACCGTCGTCGATGCCAGCGTGAGCGCGGATGCGGCACAACGCGAATTCGCCGACGAGGTCGCGCGGGCGGGCGGACCGGCCGCGGACGTGGTGTTGGCCACGCTGGCCACGGCCAAGCTGCAGCCGTCGATCCTCGAGGCCATCGCGCGTCCGGCCGAGGCAACCCGCAGCTGGGCCCAGTATCGGCCGATCTTCATCACCGAGCGGCGCATCGATGCGGGCGTGGCGTTCTACCGCGAGCACCGCGAGCTCATCGAGCGCATCGCGCGCGAGCAGGGCGTGGCGCCCGAACTGCTGGTCGCGATCATGGGCGTGGAGACCGGCTACGGCAAGATCACCGGCAAGTACCGCGTGCTCGATGCACTGGCCACGCTCGCGTTCCACTATCCGCCGCGCGCGAAGTTCTTCCGCGGGGAACTCAAGCAGCTGTTCCTGCTCGGCGACAAGCAATTGGCCTACCCGCTCGACGAGCTGCGCGGTTCCTATGCGGGCGCGATGGGCTGGGGCCAGTTCATGCCCACCAGCATCGCGCAGTGGGCGCGCGACGAGGATGACGACGGTCGCATCGACCTGTGGAACTCGCTGCCCGACATCGTCGCGAGCATCGCCAACTACTTCGTCGCCCACGGCTGGCAGGCGGGCGCGCCGGTGGCGATCCGCGCACAACCGGCCGAGGGCGCCACGCCGCCGGCCGAGCCGGGGCTGGATCCGCTGTACTCGGTGCAACAGCTGGAAGCCTGGGGCTTTGCCCCACTCGAGCACGTCGACGCGGCCACACCGGCGAGCCTGCTCACGCTCGAAGGCGAGCGCGGTGTCGAGTACTGGCTGATCTTCGGCAACTTCCGCGCGATCACGCGCTACAACAAGAGCCCGCTGTACGCGATGGCGGTGTACCAGCTCGCCCAGGCCATCGCCGCCGGAGCCGCCACGCCGTGAAGGGCGCGCTGCGTGCCGCGGCGCTGGCGACCTGTCTGCTCGGTGCCGCCTGTGCCAGCCGCGCGCCGCGCCAGCCACGCACCCCCACGCCTGGCGGCACGGTCGCGCCCGGCCAGGTCGAGGACGACCTGCGCAAGCCGCAGGCGCAGCGCTATCGGCAGGGGCGCGACGATGGCCCGGCTGCACCGCCGATCGACGTGTCGAAGATCCCCGAACCTGTGCCCAGGGTCGAGCCGCGCTCGCGCTACGGCAACAAGGAACGCTATGAAGTGCTCGGCAAGAGCTATCGCGTGCTGCCCGATGCGCGCGGCTATGTCGAGCGCGGCATCGCCTCGTGGTACGGCAACAAGTTCCACGGTTACCTGACCTCGTCGCTGGAGAAGTACGACATGTACGCATTCAGCGCCGCGCACAAGACCCTGCCGCTGCCCAGCTACGCGCGCGTGACCAACCTCGACAACGGCCGCAGTGTGGTCGTGCGCATCAACGATCGCGGCCCGTTCCACGACAACCGCCTCATCGACCTGTCGTATGCGGCCGCGGTCAAGCTCGGCGTGTGGCCCAAGGGCACCGGCCTGGTCGAGGTGCGCGCGATCGATCCCGCGCGCGCGGATGCAGCCACCGCCGCGGCCCCACGAGCGCAGGCATCGACCGCGCTGCCCTCGCCCGCGGCGATCGAGCGCGCGCTCGATGCGACGCCGCTGCCGCCCGGTGATGCGCGCATCTACCTGCAGCTGGGCGCATTCGGCGAACGCGCCAACGCCGAGCGCGCGCTGGCCAATGCGCAGCGCGCGCGGCTGGGCCCGGTGTCGATCGCCAGCGTGAGCGTGGATGGACGCACGATCCACCGGGTGCGCATCGGGCCGCTGGCCGATGCCGCCGCCGCCGATGCGCTCAGTGCCCGCATCGAGCGCCTCGGGCTGGGCACGCCGCGCGTCGCGATCGAACGTTGATCGCGCATGAACGCCTGCCGGCGCCGCGCGCGCGCGGCATCGCCCGGGGGTGTCACGGGTGGAACGCTCTGCGACAATCGCGGTCTTGTCGTACTCGTCCGTGGTGGGTGTGCCGCAATGAAGTGGTCCTGTTCCAGTCTCCTCATCGCCTTCCTGTCCGCTGCCGGCGTTGCCGGCGCCCAGCCGCGACCCGCGCCAGCGCCCGGTCCGCAGCCGGCAGCGGCCACCGCGGCGCCGACGCCGCCGCCACCGGCGATCGAGGCCAAGGCCTGGCTGCTCATGGACTACGCCAGCGGCCAGATCCTCGCGGGGCAGAACATCGATACGCGCGTGGCGCCGGCCTCGATCACCAAGGTGATGACCTCCTACGTGGTCTCGGCGGAACTGGCGCAGGGCAAGATCAAGCTCGACGATGCGGTCACGATCAGCGAGAACGCCTGGCGCGGTGGCGGCGCCGGCACCGACGGCTCCACGAGCTTCCTGCAGCTGGGCAGCAAGGTGCCGCTCAAGGACCTGCTGTACGGCATGATCATCCAGTCGGGCAACGACGCGGCGATGGCACTGGCCGAACACGTGGCCGGCTCCGAGGCCACCTTCGCCCAGCTCATGAACCAGTACGCGCAGCGGCTGGGCATGAGCGGCACCCACTATATGGATGCCAGCGGCCTGCCCAATCCCGAGCACTACACCACCGCGCGCGACGTGGCGCTGCTGTCGCGCGCGCTGATCCACGACTATCCCGAGGAGTACAAGATCTACGCCCTCAAGGAGTTCGAGTGGAACGGCATCAAGCAGCACAACCGCAACACGCTGCTGTGGCGCGATGACACGGTCGACGGCATCAAGACCGGCCACACCTCGGAAGCGGGCTTTTGCCTGGCCACTTCGGCCAGGCGCGGCGACCAGCGCCTCATCGCGGTGGTGATGGGCGCGGCGAGCGAGAAGGCGCGCGCCGACGCCAACCAGGCACTGCTCAACTACGGCTTCCGCTTCTTCGAGACCCACAAGCTGTACGCGGCCAACACGCCGCTGGTGGCGCCCGAACTGTGGAAGGGCGCGACCCCGACGCTGCCCTTGGGCGTGGTCGAGGACGTGCTGGCCACGTTCCCGCGTGGCCGCTACGGCGACCTCAAGGCCAGCCTGCAACTGCCCAGCCGCCTCATCGCGCCGATCGAACAGGGCAAGGCGGTGGGCACGCTCAAGGTCGAGCTCGACGGCAAGGTCCTGCTCGAACGCCCGCTGGTGGCGCTGGCTGCCGGTGGCGAGGGTGGCTTCTTCAAGCGCATGGGCGACGGCCTGCTGCTGTGGTGGAAGGGCGATGCCGGGTCGGCGGTATCCGCCGAGGCGCCCAGGTCGCCGTGAACTTGCGCCAGCAGGGTTGCGACCCCACATCGAGCCGTCCGCGCATGGGCGCGGCTGGCCGGAGCGGCGCATGAAGGAACTGGGCGAGATCCAACCACGCGAACCCGGACAGGGATTCCAGTTTCCGGGCGTGTTCGAGATCACCGCGATGGGCAGCGCGCGCGCGCAGCTCGAGCACGAGGTCGTGCGCATCATCGGCGAGGCCGGGCTGAGCGTGCTGGCCGAGGCGGTGCGCGTGCGGCCCTCGCGCGAGGGCAACTACGTGTCGGTCACCGCCAGCTTCATGTGCCCCACGCGTGCCAAGTACGACGAGGTGCACGCCGCGCTGCGCGCCCACCCGCACGTGCGCTGGACGCTGTGATCGCAGTCACGCGGGGCGTCAGCCGGGCTTGAGCATCGCTTCGAGGAAGGCGTAGATGTCGGCCCATTGCCGCGCGCTGGCATCGCCGCTGGTGGCGAAATGGCCGCTGTCCTCGTCGCCGCGATACCACACCGGCGTGGCCGGTGAGGCCTGCTGCACGCGTGCACCGAACTTGCCGCTGTTCCATGGCGCCACGCGCTGGTCATTCATGCCGATGACGAGCAGCAGCGGCGGGTAGGGTGCGCCATCGCGCACGCGCTGGTAAGGGTCCATCGCCAGCAATTGGCGCAGCCCCGGCTCGGTACGCGGATCCCCCAGCTCCGTCATCTGGTTGGCACCATTCCTGGCTGCCAGCAGCCGCACCGGGTTGAGCACGCCGGCGTGGATCACCATCGCGCCCCAGTGCGTGGGCGCGCTGGTGTAGGCGCCGCCAACCAACACGCCACCCATGCTCGCGCCGGTGCCCGCGGTGCGCGTGGGCACGCTGTAGCCGCGCCGCGCCAGTTCCGCGGCACAGGCGATGAAATCCTCGACGCCTCGTTGCTTGTTGCTGCCGCTGCCGGCGATGCGCCAACCATCGCCCAGTTCACCTCCGCCGCGCACATGGCAGATCGCCCAGACATTGCCGGCCTGCGACCACTCCAGCTGCGATGGCGCGAACATCGGTTGCAGGCTCACGCCATAGCCGCCGTAGCCTTCCAGCAGCGCGCGGGCGTGGCCATCGAGCCTGAGGTCGCGGCGCCGCACCACGCTGAGCGGCACGCGGGTGCCGTCGGCGCTGCGCGCGAACAGTGGCTCGGTGATGAGATCGGGGTAATCGGGAGCGCCATCGTCGCCGAGGCCGATGTCATGCAGCACACGACCATCGTAGCGATGGACGCTGGCCGCCCGGGTCCAGCCTTCCAGCGACAGCAGCGCGCCGGCGACGCGGCCATCGGTCCGCAACAGACGGCTGGTGCCCGCATACGGCAGCTCGATGTGCGTGGACGCACCATCGGCGTAGGCGCGCCGCTCGATCCGGTCCAGGCCCTGCTGCATGGCCTTGAGGTACAGCCCATCGGCCGCGGCGCTGACCTGGGTCAGCACCGCGTCCGCACGCTCGGGCACCAGCACGCGCGCCTGCGCCGGCGTGGGCGCAGGCTCGCGCAGATCCAGTGCCAGCACGCGGCCGTTGGCTGCGCCATGGGTCGACAACAGATACAGCAGGTCGCCATGCTGCGCGTAGTCCTGCACCTGGTCGGGATCATCCACCACGCAGCGCCAGTGCGGCTGCAACGCGATGGTGTCGGCCAGTGGCGCCACGCACAGGCGCCGTGACGCGCGCGCGCCGGAGATTTCGAGCACGGCCCAATGGCCGCCCGGCGTGATCGTGAGGTTGGGAAAGTCGCGGGCCGCGATGGCCAGGGTGTCGCCCGCACCTGCCTGCGCCAGCAGACGATCGCTTGCGGGCGGCGTACCGAAGCGATGGAGCAGCGTCGTCATGCCCTGCAGCGCATCGGGGTCGTCGCCGCCGACCTCGCGCATGCGCGTGTAGAACACACCGCTGCCGTCGGGCAGCCAGGCGGGCGCGAATTCACTCCACACCGGCTTGAGCGTGTCAGCCAGACGCGCGCCGCTGCGGCTGTCGAAGAACGCGAGCTCACCGATCTCGTTGCCGCCGAACCCCAGGTGCACCGCGACCCGGTCACCCGCGGGCGAGACGTTGAATCCACCGATGCTGGCGCCCTCGCCGAGCTTGGCCGGATCGACCAGCACGCGCTCGCTGCCATCGGCTTCGCGCACGCCCAGCAGCGCCGGCTTGCCGGTCTGCAGGCGCAGGAAGAATACGCGCCCGTCGACGAGGCGATGCCCGGCGTGGCGCGTGCTCGCCGTCATCACGCGTCCGAGCCGCTCACTCCAGCCGGCGATGGCGGGCAATGCGTCGAGCCGCTCGCGCGTGGCCGCGGCCTGCGCGCGCAACCAGCCGTCGAAGCGGCCGTTGCGCTCGTCTTCCATCCAGCGGTACGGATCGGGCATAACCAGCCCGAACTGCCGGTCGACCACATCGACGGTCGCGGGGGCTTCCGCCACGCGGCCGGTCGCGACCGCCGGTGGTTGCCGCTGGGGTTGCGAGGAACAGCCGGCCAACGAGGCGACCAGCAGCATCACCGCCCGGTTCGAACTGCGCATGTTGTCATCCCCTGTCCGTGCACATGTGACGCTGGCGCAGCGCATGCCGCGCGTCGGGTGCACGATACGCGATCGGGTGCGGCGGCACGACAGCGCAAGGCCCGCGCAACACCGGAACGCGCGATCGGCCGCAGCGGAGCCGGACGCCGCGGGCGCGCGGCGTGCGCCTCAGCGCTGCCGACGCGGCTGCCACTGCGCTGGCGGTGTCGCCTTGCCGCTGCGCGCGAGCGTGCGCTGCAGCGCTTCCAGCTCGCTGCCGGTGGCGAGGAAGGTCTCGATGTGGGTGGCCATGTCCGCGGCCAGCGACGGCGCCTGCTCGTCCAGCCACTGCACTTGGCGCGCGCGCGTGGCGTCGGCCGGGTCCAGCGCATCCAGTGCGCGCAACAGCGCGGCTGCAAACTTGCCCGACGCCAGCGTCGTGCCCCGGTGCAGCAGATGCCGTGCCAGCCTCACGCAGGCATCGACACGGGCCTGCTCGGCGGCGGCCCTGGCCTGCTCGCAGGCGCGCAGCAGCGGCACGCCGGGCACCCCGGCGTGGGTGGGAGCGAGGAACCCGAGGGCCAGGGCGACATCGGGGTCCGGCCCGGCCGGGCCCACGTCCATGGCGACCGATTCGAGCATGGCCTGCCGCAGGTCCGGCGGCAGCGGATGACGCGCGAATGCGGCCACGCCCACGCGCAGCCACTCGCCCACATGCGCACCGTCCCCTGCCTCGACCACCGCCTCCTGCAGGCGCCGTGCGAACTCGCCGTCAGGCGCGGCCACCAGCATGGCTGACAGCGGATTGCCGGGCTCCAGGCGCTGCAGCGCGGCGATCGCCGCCGCATCGAACGGGTCGGCACGCAGCGCCAGCCACTGCACGGCCGCCGCGCCGGGATGGGCCGCAGCAAGGTCGGCCAGCAGGGTGGCCGAGCTTGCCGGCGCGTCGCCGTCATCCGACAGGGAGCGGGCCAGCTGCAGCGCCAGCGCGCGTTCGCGCGGATCGCGGCTCGCACCCAGGTCATCGGTGACTTCATCCACCCATGCCTGCCAGCTCCGGTCGAGCCGCTCGGACTCGGCATCGGCGACCCATCCCGCGGGCGCCTGTGGCGGCAGTCCCAGGCGCGCGAGCCGCCGGCCGGTGGCGGCGACTTCGTCCTGCACGCCGCGCCAGTCGTCCACCAGCGTGGCGGGATCGAGGTGGACCTTGGGGTTGTACTGCGGTGTGGCCGCATTGGCGCGGAGCCAGTCGAACTCGCGGCGCAGGTCGGCGATGTCGGCGACACCGGCGCCCGTGGCCTCGAGCAGGGCCAGGCCGCGCTCGCGCAAGGCCAGGCTGTTGCCCTTGCTGGCGAGCAGGGTGCCCGCCTGCACGCACCAGCCCAGCCGTTGCCAGCTGCCGGCGCGGTCGCCGCCGGGCCGGCACGCCGCCTCGAGTGCGGCATCGGTGCCGCTGGCGTAGTTCACCGCCTGCTGCAGGCCCAGCAGCAGGGCTGCGCCTGGCGCAGGGGCGGCCTCGGTCGCGCTGGGCCCGACCGCTGGCGGCTGCAGCGAGTTGAACGTCTGGGGATGACGCGCGGCGAACCCGCTCCAGGCCAAAGCGAGTTCGCCGCGATGGTCCTGCGCGCGCGTGGCCGCAGCCATGTGCGCGAGCGCCGCGTCGACCGCCGCCGCATCGCCCTTGGCCTGCGCCAGCGCCACCGCGTACTGCCAGGCCGCGGCATTGTCGGGCTCCAGCCGCGTGAGATTGGTCACCTCGGTCTCGGGCCAGCGGGTCGGGCCGCACCGGTTGCTGCTGTACTTGCCCTGGTCGGCGGCCTGCCACTGCACGAACGCATCGTCGGGGGCGAGCCCCACCGCGCGCGCGAGCACATCCTCCGGCGCGGGCAGCAGGCGGTTGGCGGGATCGTCCCGATCGAGCCAGAGGCTGCCGGCCAGCGCCTGCAGCCGTGGCGAGCCGTCGTTGCGCAGCAGTTCGAAACGTTCGCGTTGCTGCTGCGCGTAACGGTCCGCCAAGCCGTCGCCGCCGGCCGCCGCGCCGGCATCGCCGGGCAACGGTGCCCGGGCATGACCGGCCGTGGCGGCGCCGGCCAGCATCAGCAGCAGGGCGAGGCGGGTGAGGCGCATGATCCTTCTCCTTGGCCAGTGCAGCGGCGCCAGTGTAGCGACCCGGATCTGGCCATGTCCGGGCAAATCGGCGACAGTGGGGCGATTTTGGCTGCCATCCACGTCTCGTCGCATGTCCCGCCCCGTCCTAGTGCGCCGCCTCGGTCGCCAGCCCTACGTGCCGGTCTGGCAGGCGATGCAGGCTTTCACTGCGAGCCGCGAAGCCGACACGCCCGACGAGCTGTGGCTGCTGCAGCACGAGCCGGTGTTCACGCTCGGCCAGGCCGGCAAGTGGGAACACGTGCTGTTGCCCGGCGACATCCAGGTGGTGGCGGTCGACCGCGGCGGCCAGGTCACCTACCACGGCCCGGGCCAGATCGTGGCCTATCCGTTGCTCGACCTGCGGCGCCTGCGACTGGGTGTGCGCGAGCTCGTGTGTCGCATCGAGCAGGCGGTGATCGACACGCTGGCCGAGTGGAACGTGGTCGCGGTGCGCCGCGCCGGCGCGCCGGGCGTGTACGTGGGTGAGGCCAAGATCGCCGCGCTCGGCCTGCGCGTGCGCCGCGGCTGCACGCTGCATGGGTTGGCGTTCAACATCGACATGGACCTGGAACCGTTCCGGCGCATCAATCCCTGCGGCTACCAGGGGCTGGCCGTGACCCAGCTTGCCGACCTCGGCGGGCCCGGCTCGCTGGCGCGGGTCGAGGAGGTCTTGTTGGCCGAACTCGCGCGCCAGTTCGACCTTGTGCCGCAGGTTGCGCGGCCCCAGTTGCCGGTGCGACAGACCAGTGCGGCGGAGGCCGTGGCAGGCGCCTGAGCGGGCGCAAGCGCGCGGAACGATCGGCATCGCGCCGTGGTCACAACCGCGGCGGCGCCCTTGGCGCCGTCGCACGCCGCTGGCGCTGGCGCTGCATCGACTGTCGGCGGCCCCGGTCAACCCCTATGATGGCGGGCACGCCGACATCGGCGGCCGGTCACGCCGGAGCGCGTGGCTGCTTGAGGCAATCCTGTGGAGAGAGCAATGCGGAACCTGTTTGTCCTCGCGCTCGCACTGGCGTTCGCGAGCGCCGCCGGCGCCAAGCCGACCGATGCGCCGGCTGCACCGCCGCTGCTCAAGCCGACCCCGAGCCAGGCCGAAGCCGCGATCTGGGCCACCCGCTTCCTCACCCATTTCCACTACAAGCCGACGCCGCTGGACGATGCGATGTCGGCGCGCATCTACCAGAGCTACCTCGACGCGCTCGACGGCGACAAGCTGTTCTTCACCCAGGCCGACATCGACAAGTTCGATGCGTGGAAGGACACGCTCGACGATGCGATCTACGACCAGGACCTCACCGCGCCGTATGCGATGTTCAACATCTACGAGCAGCGCGTGGGCGAGCGCGTCGCGCATGCACGCGCGCTGCTGGCCAAGGGTTTCGACTTCAGCAGCGACGAGACCTACGACTACGACCGCAGCAAGGCGGCGTGGCCCAAAGACGAGGCCGAGGCCAACGACCAGTGGCGCAAGCGCGTCAAGAACGACTGGTTGCGGCTCAAGCTGGCCGGCAAGGCCGACAAGGACATCCGCGACACGCTCGACAAACGCTACGCCAATTACCTCGATCGCGTGCGCCAGCTCAACAGCGAAGACGTGTTCCAGACGTTCATGAACGCCTACGCCTCGTCGATCGAACCGCACACCAACTACCTCGGGCCGCGCGCGTCGGAGAACTTCGACATCTCGATGCGGCTGTCGCTGGAGGGCATCGGCGCGGTGCTGCAGCGTGACGACGACTACATCGCGATCCGCGAGATCGTGCCGGGCGGGCCGGCCGCGCTGTCGGGCAAGCTCAAGGTCGGCGACCGCATCGTCGGCGTGGGACAGGGCGAGAGCGGGCCGATGCTCGACATCATCGGCTGGCGCATCGACGATGCGGTGGAGAAGATCCGCGGCCCCAAGGACACCACCGTGCGGCTGGAAGTCCTGCCGGCGGACGCGGGTCCCGACGGCAAGCATTTCACGCTGGCGCTGGTGCGCAAGAAGGTTTCGATCGAGGAGCAGGCGGCCAAGAAGTCGATCATCGAGGTCAAGCAGGGCGAGCAGACGCGGCGCATCGGCGTGATCTCGCTGCCGACCTTCTACCAGGACTTCGACGCGCGACGGCGCGGCGAGCGTGACTACAAGAGCGCCACGCGCGACGTGGCGCGCCTGCTGGGCGAACTCAAGGCCGACAAGGTCGATGGCGTGCTCGTCGACCTGCGCAACAACGGCGGCGGTTCGCTGGCCGAGGCCACCGACCTCAGCGGCCTGTTCATCGGCGGTGGTCCGGTGGTGCAGGTGCGCAATGCCAGCGGCCAGGTCGAGGTCGAGCGGGCGCCGGAGAAGAAGATGGTGTGGGACGGCCCGCTCGCGGTGCTCATCAATCGCGGCTCGGCCTCGGCCTCGGAGATCTTCGCCGCGGCGATGCAGGATTACGGCCGCGGCGTCATCATCGGCGAACCGAGCTTCGGCAAGGGCACGGTGCAGAACCTCGTCGACCTCGACGATGTCGCGCACAACGAGAAGCCGACCTTCGGCGAGGTCAAGATGACCATCGCGCAGTTCTTCCGCATCAACGGCGGCTCCACCCAGTTGCGCGGCGTCACGCCCGACATCAGCTTCCCGCTCACCGTCGATGCCAAGGATTTCGGCGAATCCAGCTACGACAACGCGTTGCCGTGGACCTCGATCGCGGCGGCCAAGTACGTGCCTACCGGCCAGCTCAAGACCATCGTGCCGCTGCTGGAACAGCGCCATGCCGAGCGCGTGGCGCACAACGTGCCGTGGCAGAACTTCGAAGCCGATGTGGCCGATGCCCGCACGCTGCGCGCGCGCAAGACGATCTCGCTCAACGAGACGGTGCGGCGCCAGCAGCGTGACGAGCAAGAGGCCAAGCGCAAGGCGCGCGAGGCCGCCACCAAGGCAGCCGAGGATGGCGGGGCCGACGCGGCTGCGGCAGGCAAGACGAGCACCGCGGCAGCCACCGGCAAGCCGGCGGACGGGGCCGGCCAGGCCGGCCAGGGCGGGACGGACGATGCGGTGGGCCCGACGCTCACCGATGCGGACGATGCACCAGTCGACCTGACCAGTGATGATGGCCTGCAGCCCGACGAACGTGGCGTGAGCAAGGAAGTCGCGCGCGAGAAGGAGGCCAGGCAGCGGCGCGACGTGATCCTCAACGAGGCCGCGCACATCCTTGCCGACGAGATCGACCTCGTGCGCGCCGACGTCAAGCTCGCACAACAGGTGCTGCCGCACGCGGTGCGCACCCCGCTCGACTGAGCGCCGGCGTGGCACGCACCATCCGCGTGCAGGACCGCGGCCGCACCCACCTTGCCGCGCGCGCCCGCGCGCGAATCAGGCCGGTGCACGCCTGATCCGCGCGAGACCCCCTTGACCGTGCTCGCCGTCGCCGGCGTCGCACCTGCTCAGCGCGTGCCGGGCGTGCTCTCGAATCCGTTGGCGAAGATCAGATCAACGGCCTGGAGTTCGAACGCACCGATGTCGGTGGCCGCCCCCGCGCTGCGCACAAACCCGCTGCCGCGCTGGTCGAACTCGAGGCCTGCGGCGTTGCTGCCCGCATCCAGCGCCGGGCTGGTCGCCGCCAGTGCATGGGTGTGGGTGGCACCGCCGTTGTCGGCCAGTGGCAACAGTTGTGGGTCGGCGCCCAGGGTGTCACCCGGCAGCGTGAGCAGCGGACCCGCCTGCATCACGAGATTGTGGTCGCCCGCGACGGCAAGCGTCTCGGTACTGCCGAGGTCGGCGCCGCTGTCGGCGCCGTTGCCGGCAATGATCGTGCTGTGCAGTGCGGTCGGGATGCTGTAGCCGATGTAGACGCCACCACCGCCCGTGCCCGCGGCGTTGGCGCTGACGGTGCTGTTGCTGATCGTGAGCGTGCCGCCAGCGGCGGCCTCGCCACCGTGGTACAGGCCACCTCCGAGCACGGCGGCGGCGTTGCCGGAGATCGTGCTGTTGCGCACCACCACGGCGCCGTCGGCGGTTGCGCCGCCGCCGGCAATCGCACCGCTGTTGCCCGACAGTGTGCTCGACTCGAGCGTGAGGTCGCCGAGCACGAGTACGCCGGCACCGGAGCTGTAGGATTCGTTGCCGCGGCAGTCGCGCACCGTCGATGCGACCAGGGTGAGGTTGGCCTGCGAGAACACGCAGCCACCACCGCCCACGTAGTACCCGTTGGCGAGCGTGAGCCGTTCGATGCGCAAAATGCCGGCGCCATAGTGGGCGAGCACGCTGGCGTTGCCGCTGCCATCGATCACGAGCGGGCTGTCCGGGCCGCGCAGGGTGAGTGAATCCAGATTGGTGCTGATCGCGCCCTGCGTGAGCGTGATGCTCGAACAGGTCAGCGCCGAAAGGTCGACCGTGTCACCGCTGGCCGCGGTGGCGACCACCTCACGCAAGCTGCCGCTGCTGCCGTCGTCGGCACAGTGGGTGACCGGCAGTATCGCGCCGCCCTCGGGCAGCGTGGCGCTGTGTTTGCGCGGCAGCGCACGCCGGCCGAACGTTCGTGCGGTCTCCAGGCGCGCCTGCAGCGTGGTGTCGACAAGGTGCTGGTCTGGCACACGCGGCGCCGCGTGCGCGGGACCGGTGGCGAGTCCGCCCAGTGCCAAGGCGAGGCTGGCGACGATCGTGTCCCAGTCCGTGGTGTAACAGTCGGTCATCGCGACGCTGGGCGTCGGTGTTTGGTCAGTGCGCCACGGCGGGTACGCTGACGAGGTCAGTGTCGCCGACTGTCGCCAGGGTTTCCAGTG
>WBZR01001035.1_pt1 | contig 38290 bp, 36 predicted proteins | sample 5204231 | NCBI WGS metagenome assembly WBZR01 (sample SAMN12412403, study PRJNA552823) | activated sludge metagenome | isolation source: activated sludge from anammox sidestream of wastewater treatment plant... | place: USA: Virginia | collected 2017-08 | reverse complement strand
GTTACCTTCTTCATGGTGGGTCCTCCTCCGGTTCGTTCGTCGCTGAACTCACCTTACGAGTGACCCACCCCTTACACACTCAACGGATCGCTTCTACGCTCCAGCCGACTGTCGTCTGGCGCCCGTTAGCCCTCGTGCTCGTGTGCGAGCAGGGCCCGTGCCGTTCGTAACCGCTGCAACGAGCGTTCGCGCCCCAGCAGGACCATCGAGTCGAAGAGCGGGATGCCCTGTGCACGTCCCATTTCGGCCACGTACAGTACCGACACGAACTTCCGCAGCTTCAATCCGAGCGGTTCCTCCATCCCGCGGATGGCGGCTTCGATGGGCTCCTTCTGCCAATCACCCACAGAGACTGCGTCGAGCGCGACCAGTGCCGCATCGATGACGCGCCGCGCCACACCGAGGTCGCCGCCCAACTTCTCGGCGAGCAGAGCGGCCGGGTACGCCGGCGCCTCGTAGCCGAAGAGGAACGCCACGAGCGGTGCGATTTCATCCAGCCGTCCGACGCGTTCGCGCAGCAACGGCGACACCTGCGCAACCAGTTCCTGGTCGATTGGCCGCGGCACGTCTGGGCCGAGGCCGTGTTCGCACCACCGGGTGATTGCCGCGCGGAACGCCTCCTCGCTCATCTGCCGAATGTAGTGTCCGTTGAGGTAGTTCAGCCGCTCGATATCGAATACCGCCGGATTCGGCACGACCCTCGCCAGGTCGAAGTGCTCCCGGAACTCTTCGAAAGAGATGATCGTGGTGTGGTCGTCGAGCGACCACCCGAGGAGTGCGAGGAAGTTGACCATTGCCTCGGGGAGGTACCCATTTCGTGCGTAGTCCAGTAGGGCCGTGTCCCCGGACCGTTTCGAGAGCTTTTTGTGGTCTGGCCCGAGGATGAGCGGAAGGTGCACCCACTGCGGCGGCTCCCAGCCCAGCGCCTCGTAGAGCTGGATGTGCTTGGGCGCGCTCGAAATCCATTCATCGCCCCGGATCACATGGCTTATTTCCATCTCCGTGTCGTCGACGACGACGGCGAGGTGATACGTTGGGTATCCATCGGCCTTCAACGCCACGAAGTCGTCCTGGAGCGCGTTTTCGAACACGATGCGGCCACGAACAAGGTCGTCGAGTACTGTCTGGCCTTCGCCCTTCATTTTGAAACGCACGACAAACCGCTCATCGTGTGCCCGTCGTCCCGACTCATCGGCGGATATTGTCAGGCAGAGCCCGTCGTAGCCGGGCGGCTGCTTTGCTGCGGTTTGTGCCGCTCGCATCTGGTCGAGCCGCTCGGGGGTGCAGAAGCAGCGGTATGCCTTCCCCTCATCGATTAGCCGCCTGGCCGCCTCCTGGTAGAGATGCAGCCGCTGCGACTGGAAGTACGGTTCGTGGGGGCCGCCCTTCCCGGGGCCCTCGTCCCAGTCGATCCCCAGCCATTCGAGGCTCTCCATGATGGCCGTGACCGATGTCTCCTGGAGGCGGTTCCGGTCAGTGTCCTCAATCCGCAGGATGAACTGCCCGCCATGCGCGCGAGCGTAGGCCCAGCTGAAGAGTGCCGACCGGATGTTACCAATGTGCGGGTCGCCGGTCGGACTCGGTGCATAACGCGTGCGGACGCTCTTCACTTCACGAATCACCGGATGGAGATTCACACGTCCAGGCGGGCTGGCTCAGGGACGGTGTAGTCCAAGGCTAGCTGTTCGAGCCCAAGCGAGCGAACGACGGCCGTGAAGTCGTGAGGCAATGGCGCTGTGACCGTGAGGGTTCCGCCCGATGGATGGGGAAGCTCGAGCCGCCACGCATGGAGCAACTGGCGGCCCTCGCCGGGCCTCCCGTAGAGGCGGTCGAACATCACCGGGCAACCGATTGCAGCCAGGTGGACGCGAATCTGGTGCGTTCTACCTGTTTCCGGACGGACAACGACGAGCGCGTGTTCGCCATCGCTGCCCAACACCTCGTATTCGGTCCGCGAGGCACGGCCCCGTTTTGCGATCGCCATCTTCGTCCGGTCGCCGGGGTGGCGTGCGATATCAGCGTCGATGACAGCCCGAGCGGGCCTCGGTACGCCGTCTGTCACGGCGAGGTACGTCTTGTGAGCGGTCCGGTGCTCGAATGCGGCGCTGAGTGATGCCTGGGAGGCGGGTGTCTTCGCGAGGAGCAACACACCGCTCGTGTCTTTGTCGAGCCGGTGGACGATCCCGGGCCGCTCAACCTCGAACTGTGCTGCGAGTGCACCGAGCCGCGTGAGCATCCATCCCGCGACAGCGGGCCCGGTGTCACCGGGTGCACCATGTACCGCCAGGCCGGCAGGCTTGTCTACGGCGATGAGCAACGCATCCTCAAATAGGACCGGCAGGTCGAAATCGACGACAGCCACCGCGTGTTCGGTCACCGGGGTGTACAGGTCGAGCCGGTCGCCCGGTCTCGCGAGCACCGATTTCCGCACGACCTCGCCATTGAGCCGTGCGTGCCCGCGTTCAATGAGCCGTTGAATCCGTGCCCGGCTAAGGTCGGTGAATGCCTCGGCGAGGAGCGTATCGATGCGGCCGGGCCGCCCTGCTACGTGCTCTCGCCGGACGGGTTCGCCGACGGTTCCTTCAGCATGGCCCATAGCAGCAGCACCACTCCGATCGAGATCGCCGAATCGGCGATATTGAAGGCCGGGAAGTCCGGCACATGCAGAAAGTCGACGACCTCACCGTTCCACAACCGGTCGATCAGGTTTCCGACCGCGCCACCGAACATCATCGCAAGGCCGAGACGCGTCAGCGGATGTGCAAACCCGGGATTGAACAGGTAGACGAGGATCGCGGCCATGCCGATCAGGCTTGTCACGACGAGCAATGGCCCCGCGTCCTGGAGCATTCCGAATGCTGCGCCCGTGTTGCGATAGTGGACGAGACGAACGGGCCAGCCAGCATTCGGCCACGAATCACCACGCGTGATGTTCGACCGGATGATCCATTTCGTGAGCTGGTCAAGGCCGATGATGAGCACCGCAACTGCCAGGAACCAGCCGTCGCGCCGCCGCACCGAGATGCGCAATCCAGTGCGCGCCGGGGTGACTCGCGACGAAGCGTCTTCCATCCCATCCATCTTACCCCAACGTTGCATGGCGTCCCGGTGAAATGTATAGGCACATCATCTTGCCGCGGCGGCCAGCAAACCGATACGCTGGATGACACGAGCGCCAGCACAGCTCGAGGAGGCCGGTCAAATGACCCAGGTAATCGCCAGGGAGATGCGCTCCGACGGGAAGCTGCGGCTGCCGCCGGGCCAGCACCTTACCACCGGTTGGCCCGTCCTTCATTATGGCAGCATCCCGCGGATCGACCTTGAATCATGGAAGTTCCATGTCTGGGGCCTGGTCGAAGAAGAGAAGAGCTTCAACTGGGAGCAGTTCAACGCCATCGGCCAGACCAGTGACGTGAGCGACATCCACTGTGTCACCACCTGGAGCAAGTACGACAACGAGTGGCAGGGCATCCCGTTCAAGGCGTTCCTCGACCAGGTGAAGCTCAGGCCCGAGGCGAAGTTCGTGATGCTCCACAGCTACGGTGGCTACACGACGAATGTCCCGCTCGAGGACCTGATGCGTGAGGGCGTGATGTTCGTGCATACGCACAACGGTGAGCCGCTCACAAAGGAGCACGGCTGGCCGCTTCGCCTCGTCATTCCCCATCTCTACTTCTGGAAATCGGCCAAGTGGGTTGGCGGTATCCAGTTCCTCGACCGCGACCGCCCCGGTTTTTGGGAAACCTACGGCTACCACATGTACGGCGACCCGTGGCGCGAGGAACGCTACAGCTAGCCTATTTCCGATCGTCGATTGGCCATTCCTGAAAGGCCCGGGGAAATCCCCCGGGCCTTCATAGGGTCAGTGTCAGAACTCCAATATCGCCCGGCCCGCGACCTTCCCCGCCTGGAGCGCCTCTGTCGCTTCATTGATCTGGTCGATGGTGTAGCGCGCGGTCACCATCGCATCGAGATCGAGCTGCCCTTCACGGAACCAGCGGAGGAACATCGGGAAGTCGCGGTCGGGCCGGCACGATCCGCCGATACTTCCGATGTACTTCTTCTCGTTGAGCAACAGGTCCACTGCCTGGAGCTCAACGGGAGTCTGCGGTACACCAACGAGGACCGCGGTCCCGCCGCTTTTCGCACCAAGCACGCCCGAACGAGCTGCCGGGAGGATCTGTTCCATCGTGGCCCGCACGCCGATGCAGTCGAAGGCGAAGTCGACGCCCGCAACGGGCTGCCCCAGCATGTCGAATTCGGTGGTGCTGGCGGTTAGTTCGCGAATCTTCGCCACCGGGTCGGCCTGGGAGGCGTTGATGCCCACGGTCGCACCGAACCTGCGTGCGAACTCGAGCTTCGATTCGTCCAGGTCGACGGCGATGATCGGGTCGGCACCGATCACAGCGGCGGCGGCAATCGCCGAGAGACCGACGCCGCCAACGCCGAAGATCGCGACGCTCTGGCCCTTCTTCACGCTTGCGGTGTGGTAGACCGCGCCAGCTCCCGTCATCACCGCGCAGCCGATGATCGACGTGACGTCGGTTCGTTCGCCCTTGTCGATGCGGACTACGTACTGCTCGTCGGCGATGGTGTTGTCGGCCCAGGTAAAGACGTTGCCAGTCACCGCTTTCACCCCACCGGGGACATCGAGTGCGACCGGGGCAGCACGGCGCGTTGCATTCTCACCGTCGCGTGGTACCCAGGTGACCATCACGTGGTCGCCTTCCTTCACATGCTCCACCTGGCCACCCTTCGCGATGACGACTCCCGTTGACTCATGACCGAGGATCACGGGGCTCATCCGCGGGCGATGCAATTGGTGCAGTTGCGAATGGCAGACGCCCGAGGCGAACTGCTTCACGACCACCTGGTATGGGCCGGGATCGGGCAGGTGGAGTTCCTCCACCCGCAGTGGTCCCGGCTGCTGCGGGACGACAACGACGCGTGCTGGTGTGGGCAAATCTGGCCTCCAGGAGTCTGGTGGCCGGGATTTTACGCCGTTCCGTTGTGTGGAGTCAGGCAATCCGGAAAGCTCAACCTGCCATTCGACAAACAGGGCAACCCGGGAGTCATCAGAAGGGCCGGGGCACGGGTTGCAGTCGACTTGCGCCAAGGGCCGCCGGATCGGACGTTGGGGCCGATGCGCCCGCCCACCGTGCTCGTTCTCGCCTTCGCCTGTTTGTTTTCGCTGGTGCTGGTGGCATGTTCGAACGATTCGACTACGGCTCCGGCACCTGCCGATGCCACTGTTGCGAAGAATGCCCTGCTGACCGTTGCCGATTTCCCCACAGGTTGGACGGTTGTGGATAGTGCTCGAAGCGGGTCGAGCCCGCTCGAGAAATGCCGCGACGCGAAGACCGGGAAGAACCAAACGGGCGAAGCCGAAAGTGGCTCGTTCACGAACGGACCGGCAAGCGTTCGCCAGACGGTGCTCATTTACCGGTCCGCGGCTGACGCTGCATCGGCCATGGACTCCCTCGCGAATGAACTCGGCTGTGCCGTGAACCTGATGAACACCGGCAAGGCCGAGACAGCAGAGGCGAACATCTCGGGCGCCGTCGCAGGGACCGTCGCTGCGCCTGTTGTGGGCGACCGCACCAATGCCTACCGCATCAAGTTCCACCTCGCCCTCAAAGCATCGAAGGCGGAGGCCGACGGATACATCGACGTGGTTTACGTCCAGTCGGGCCGCTCGATTGTGGGCCTGGTGGCATCGAATGCCTACGAGCCCCTTGCTGCTGACGTGCTCAACCTGCTGACCTCGAAGGCCGCCGCGAAGTTGCAGGGGTAGACTTGCGCCCACGGCTGTGAGCGAAACACCTTTCGGGACTATCTTTGGCGTGCACGCCAGCGGACAGGAGATTCCCATGCAGTTCACGGACGCCCATAACCTCTTCCGCCAGACCGTCCGGAACTTCGTCGAGAAGGAGATCAATCCGCACGCCGACGAGTGGGAACGCGCCGGGATCTTCCCCGGCCATGACCTTTTCAAGAGGATGGGGGCCCTTGGATTCCTCGGCCTCGAATACGAACCGGAGTACGGTGGCGGAGGTGTAGACCACACCTACACGGTCATCCTCGGCGAAGAGATGGGCCGCTGCGACTCAGGTGGTGTCGCGATGGCTGTCTCCGTCCAGACCGACATGGCGACGCCAGCCCTGGCCAAGTGGGGGACATCCGAGCAGAAGCGCGATTTCCTTGCCCCCGCCCTCCGCGGGGAGATGATCGCGTCCATCGCTGTTACCGAGCCCGATGCCGGGTCTGATGTGGCGGGATTGAAGACGTTCGCCCGCCGCGATGGTGACGAGTACATCATCAACGGGTCGAAGATTTTCATCACGAATGGCACCCAGGCGGACTTCCTCACCCTCCTCGCCCGGACCTCCGGCGAAGGCGGATCGAAGGGCATGTCGCTCATCCTCGTGCCCACGAAAAACGCCGGCTTCCAGGTGAGCCGCAAGCTCGAGAAGCTCGGCATGCACGCCTCCGACACCGCCGAACTGGCATTCAACGACCTCCGCGTGCCTGTGACAAATCGCATCGGTCCCGAAGGAAAGGGCTTCCAGCTCCAGATGCAGCAGTTCCAGAAGGAGCGCCTCATTGCGGTCTACAACGCCGTTGGTGCCATGCAACGAGCCATCGAACGGACCGTCACCTACCTCAAGGAACGTCACGCCTTCGGCGGCCCCCTCATCAACAACCAGTCTATCCAGTATCAACTCGCCGACCTCATCAGCGAGATCGACCTCCTCCGCGAGTACGGCTACGCTTGCGCCGAGACGGTGAACAGCGGCAAGGACGCGACACGAATGGCAACGATAGCCAAGCTTCGTGCTGGCCGGCTGCAACGCCGGGTCGCCGATACGTGCCTGCAGTACCACGGTGGCATGGGTTACATGGCCGAGATGTGGGTTAGCCGCTACTTTCGGGATTCGCGCCTGCTCTCTATCGGTGGTGGCGCAGATGAGATCATGCTCCGCATCCTCGCGAAGACCGAAGGGCTCGAGGCTTAGGCCGGGCTCGAACCACCGCGCAGTGACGCGCTCTCCCTGTGGAGGTGCGCCAGGATCTCACGATAGGAGCGGAAGAGGCCCGTGGAGTAGTAGGCGATGCCCTTCTCCGCGCAATATGCTCGGATAATTGGCTGCGCCTCAGCGAGCCGGTTACGGGGCATCGTTGGGAACAGGTGGTGCTCGATCTGGTAGTTCAGCCCGCCGTACCAGAAGTCGGTGAACCGGTGACCGTCCACGTTCCGCGACGTGAGCACCTGTTCGCGTAGAAACCCCAGCCGTTCTCCGCGATGAATGATCGCCATGCCCTTGTGGTTCGAGGCAAAGACCGAGCTGTTGTACAGCCCCCAGCTCACGTGGTGGACGAGCGCGAACGCGATGGCGAGTGACCAGCTTCCAAACTGAACCAGCAGCGCGGCGTAGAGCACGACGTGCAGCGCCATCATGCTCGCCTGGAGCGCCCTGTTTCGTACACGCCCACCGAAGAGGTGGCCAACGCTGTTCATCCGCATGGCGAACGCCTGGAACGGAAGCAGGAACACGAAAAGGTATGCCTGGACCGCGATGACGGGGCGTAGCCACCGCCGCCGGGTTGCGATTTGCTCGGCCGAGAACACCAGCATGGGAAACTGGATATCTGGATCCTCATCGATGTGGTTTGGTGTCGCGTGGTGTTGATTGTGCTTGGTATTCCACCACGTGTAGCTCACTCCGAGGAGCAGATTCCCCCAGAGAACGCGGCCAAACAGATTCATCCCGGGCGACCGGAATGCCTGGCGATGCCCCACGTCGTGGGCAAGCAGTGCGACTTGCGTCGTCGCAATGCCGAGCAGCACCGCATCGAGCATGAGGATTGCAGGATTACGGACGAGCACAGCCACTGCCACGGCGGCCGCGACGGTGCCCAGCGCGACAATCGACTTCATCAAGTAGTAGAGAGGCTGAGGCCGCATTAGCCCGGCCGCGATGATCCGACGCTTGAGTTCGGCATAGTCATCGGTGGGGCGGGCGGAGCGAGGAGGAGATTCGACGGGTGTAAGCAGTTGGGGCGAAGCGGTCAGGCCGGTACCTCGGCGTCAGATGCGGTGCGTGGCCGGTCTTCTTCGGGAATGCCCCATCGTACCGGCCGGTGAGACGCTGGGAGGCCCTGGAACCGTGGATATGCTCTCCTGCACCGTATCATGATGTTGCGTACGTGCCCGTCATGGCCGTCTGCTCCTGTTTACTGCAAACAGGTTTGCCATCTCGGTAGGCACAGGGCCTGCCACCAATAATGGCAGGCAACCTTGCGTGCGCCGATCGATATCAACCTGGGGCCCTGCGATAGGCTATAGCCGGCATATCGCTTTGCCTTATGCCACATTGTACAGTCTACCCCGATCACGGGGCGATTCGCCCCACGGAGGAAGGGATGTCTCTTGGCGGATATGCGGGCCGGGTGGGCCATGTGGACCTCACCTCGCGCACAGTCGACTACCGTCCGATTCCGGAAGAATGGGCGCGGAAGTACGTCGGTGGACGCGGTCTCGGCGTCCGGTACGTGTATGAAGCAGGCCCGGCTATCGACCCTCTTTCCCCGGAGAACCCGCTCTGCTTCATGAACGGCCCGCTCACCGGGTCGGAAGCGACGATGAGTGGACGCCTCGCCGTCGTGACCAAGAGCCCCCTCACGGGCACTGTCACGGATAGCCACCAGGGTGGCTGGACCGCTGCGCGCCTGCGCTGGGCTGGTTTTGATGCGCTCATCTTCACCGGAAGGGCGAATGGTCCGGTCTACGCCGTTGTCGAAAACGGTAAGGTCGAGATCCGTGACGCCTCCGACCTCTGGGGCAAGGGCGCCCACGAGACCATCCAGATCCTCCGGGAGCGCCATGGCGGTGACGATATCTCGGTCGAGGCCATTGGGCAGGCAGGCGAGAACCTCGTGAAGTTCTCTGCGTGGATGAACGAAAACGACCGCGCGGCCGGCCGCGGAGGCACCGGCTGTGTCGGTGGCTCGAAGAACCTCAAGGCAATCGTCATCAAGGCTGCTCGCAACTATCCTCGTGCCGCGAATCGCGATGAGTGGAAGGAAGCGCACCGGGCGGCACTCGGCAAGATCATGGACGAGTCCACCATCACGTCACCGCGCAAGGGTGGCCTCTCGCTCTACGGTACGAACATGCTGATGAACGTCTCCAACACGATTGGTGCTCTCGGCGCCCGTAACAGCCAGGAGACGCACTTTGATAATGCCGAGAAACTTTCCGGTGAGTACGTCAAGGAAACGATTCTCATCCACGACCCCACCTGCCATGCCTGCCCCGTTGCCTGCAAGAAGGAAGTTGAGGTAACCGACGGCCCGTATAAGGTGAAGATGGAGTCGGTCGAGTACGAGCCCGCATGGTCGCTGGGCGCTAACTGCGGTAACGATGACATCAACTCGGTCGCCTTCATGATCGACATGACGAATGACCTTGGTCTCGACGCTATCGAAATCGGCCAGGCACTCTCGGCGATGATGGAAGCCACCCAGCGTGAGTACATCCCCGCCAGCGAAGGGCTCGCCTGGGGCGCCAGGGACGACATGATCGAGACCATCCGCGAGGTCGCCTTCCGCAGAGGCAAGGGTGCGAGGCTCGCCGATGGGATCGACCCGTTCGTGAAGTCGCTCGGCCACCCGGAACTCGCCATGACCGTGAAAGGCCAGGCAACCCCGGCCTATGATCCGCGGGGCCTCAAGGGTATGGGGCTGGGCTACGCGACCTCGAATCGTGGCGCCTGCCATCTCCGCGGCTATAGCCCCGCGAGCGAACTCGGCGTCATCGGCCTCAAGACCGATCCCCTGGCCTGGGAGGGAAAGGGGGAACTGCTCAAGCTCCTCCAGGACATCCACGCCTTCAGCGACAGCCTCGACCTCTGCAAGTTCAGCGCGTTCGCTGAAGGCCCCGAGGAGTACGCCGAGCAGTATCGTGTCATGGTTGGCCTCGACAAGTTCGATATGAACGACGCCCTGACCACCGGCGAACGCATCTACAACCTCGAACGCCACTACAACAACCAGGCTGGCTTCCGCGAAGGCTCCGACTATCTGCCAAGACGCTTCACCGATGAGCCCTCAAACTCGCAGGGTTCGATGGGGCAGGTCTGTGAACTCGACAAGATGCTCATCGAGTACTACGACGTCCGCGGCTGGAAGGACGGTGTCGTTCCTGACGAGAAGCTCAGGGAGCTCGCGGTCCTCTAACGCTTCGGCGCTGTCATTAGTAGTGAGGCCCTTCCCAGTGCTGGAAGGGGCCTCACTGCTTCCCGGCCTACCAGCTCCCTCCACCGCCCCCACCGCCACCTCCACCCGAAAAGCCACCCCCTCCGCTAAAGCCGGTGAAGCTGCTGCCCGAGTGGCTTGAACCACCCGAACTTACCGGTGCCGGCACTGCCGATAGAGTCTCGTTCATGCCGGATGCCATCTGGGCGAGCGAGCTCGAAAACGCCGTCACCGCGAATCCTCGTGCGACATCGCCCCCCGAATACCAATCCATCGATTGCCCAACCTCATCATCGAGTCCGCGGAATGCGCGTGCCCACTTCGTCACGCTCCCGAAGACGATTGCGTAAGGAAGGTAACGAGCAAAGATGTTCGCCTTCTCGTTGAACTCCTGCTGCCGCGTCTCGGCAGTTTCGATGTAGAGCCGGAACCCAAGGACGCGCCGCAGCGCTTCACTCCCCGTGGCTGTGCGCCGCGACAGGGTGTGCGAGAGCGGTATCATCGCGAGCCCCGCGACCGGTACTGCATTGAATAGCAGCGCCCGCCCGATAGTAATACCCGCCAGGAAGCACAACGCCAGTCCGGCGAGTGTCAGCACGACAGACGGCATGACCCAGGCCGCTTTCGCCTTCCGGGGATCACCGACGAACCATGCGTGCCGGGCGGCATCCGCATAGAGCGCCTCCTGGATACTCTCCAGCCGCGAAGAGAAGTGAAATCGCAGTTCGGAGAGCCGAACCCGCGTGGCTGGCTTCTTTCTTCGACCGAACACACCCTCGGAAAATAACGCGTCGAGTGTGACCTGTTCGAAACCGAGGAGTTGCTTGTCACCATCCTTGAGTTTCGTCAGCCGCCAGTCCTTTCCCCCGGAGAATGCTCTTCGTCCCGTCATCTCCTCGATCGAAAGGTAGCCGCGGACTGCGAGGTCGACGATGGTTGCGGTGATGTCGAGCGTGTCGGGCCGTTCGTCCAGCAGGAATCCCATCTGTCCCGGGCGCAGGCCGTCGGGCGGTGTGAACTCGACCACCACTGGCGGCCCCCCGAATAATGGCCTTCGATGTTGAGCGACGTCGTGTGTCAGGTAGAACACGGTCTTGTACACGTAGTCGCGTCCATCCCGCCACCAGAGCGCTGCGAGCACGAGCGCTGCCGCGAGCCCGATGGCGATTGAGCCTCCGAGTTCGAACGCGTCGAGGGTATAGAAGTCGCGGAAGCTCTCACCGTGCCAGAGGAGCGGTTGGGGCACGGTCACAATTCCATGCGAGAAGGTTGCGAGGATAGTCACCTGGTCGCGCCGTTCGAGCCGGGTCGTTGACCGGAAATCGGCGGTCGGGCTGCCCGTCCCGTCGGCGGCGCAGCCGCGGCTCACGGTGGAGACGACCTGGAAGCAACGCACCTCACTCACCGAGCCTGACGGCAAGCTCATGCTCGCATGAAACGCCAGGATGGGAACGGGCCACGCGCCGCTTGCATTCCAGTAGAACTCATCGTGGTTGGTGTAGGAGTCCAGCGCCCCGCGTACTGTGTACGAAACCTGGTAGCTCTGTGCGCCAGAGACGAATGTGTCCGCGTCGCCGATCCTGATACGGAAGGTATCTCCGATGGAACTGCTCTCGTACGTTCGGGCGGTGCCCTGCGCGTCTGTCACGCCTGTGACTTTGATGTCATACGTCCGATAGCCCGCCGTGGGGCAGCTCGAGATGCGTGCCTCCTCACCGGTTCGCGCAGGGCTGCAATCAACCCGCCAGAATAGGTCACGGAAGATCCCGTGCTTCTGGAGCGAATGGAAGTCGACGTCAATCCGTTCGTCGACGGAAATCGTCCCCGAAGCATCTACCAGGTAGTTTGCATCGAAGTTCGTGACTTCCCAGCCGGCCTCCATCGAGGTGTTCGCGGTCCCGCGCAACGGCTCGGTCGAGACTCCCGACACACACGCGGCCGCCGCGAGTACGATGAGTGCGCACGCGCCAAACGCAAGGATGATGGCCGCCAGCCAGAGGACGATCCGCAGGCCGGCACGAACGACCTTCACCGCCGCGATTGTACGGAAGGGTGTGGCCGGGACAAGCTACCCGCCCCCGCGCATCGTCATGCGCATCATGAAGCTCGTCGCCGTCTCTTCGGATGGCCCCTCGAACTCGATGAACAGCACTGGAATTCGTGCATGGTGGCCGGTCGCCGGCTCACCCTCGATGAATCGTGCGGTCCAGCCCTCACCGGTGACAGTCCCATCTCCGTGGTCGGCGCCGCCGAGATCGCGGACGAGGTAGCCGATCAACTGGCTCGCTGGAAGGAGCCGGACCTCGAGCCGCCTCATCCGCCGGCCGCGGGCGGGAAGATATCGATCGTAGAGGTTGCCAGCACCGGCGTCTCGAGCCCCTGGAGATGACGCGATTCACGCCCATCGACGAATACCTTGATGTAGTCGCTCAGGCTCCCGTCGGTGTTCCAGATGAGCTCCCTGATCGCCGGATACCGGTCGCCGACGGCATCGAGGAGTGTCTGGACGGTCGCACCGTCGGGCAACTCGAACGGTACTTTCCTGGTGCCGACGATGCCGCGAAGGGTGGCGTAGAACGAGACTTCCATCGTGTGCGTCCTGTTAGCCCGGAGTGTTCCCAGCCTGGAGGGTCGCGATCGCCCGGTCGAGGTCACCGGCGCTCGTTACGTCTCGCATCACCCGCAGGAACCGGCCGACATCATTCGTGAGTGACCAGACTCGCTCGATCTTCGGGCCCACCGGGCTCGACGATGCTGCCGTGTCACCGTATGTGCCATAGAACGCGAAGTATGCCTGGTTGATCTTCCGGATGACGATGCCGTGCTCGGCCAGGTACTGGCGTGTGTCCTCCATCGCCTTTTCAGCCTCTTCCACCTTGCCCTGTCTCAACAGGTCGTCGACCCGGAGGCGCAGCGCACGCATCTCCTTGTCGTAGTCGGCCGTTGGCGCCGCCATGGGCGGTGCGCTCCCATCCTGCCCTTGCGGGAGGGAAACCGGGTGGTGTTTCCGAATGAGGTTGGCGATCTCCCGCCCGGCGATGTTCGCGGTCGTTTCGTTCAGCGTCTCGGCATCTCCTCCTTTCCCCCATTGTTCCCCGAGCGGAAAGAATGCCAGGTAGTGATGCGTCCACTCATGTGCCGCCGTATCGAGCAATGAGTCATACGACCGGTCGTCACGGACGATAGCCGGATACGCTGCTATCCCGCCGATGGGTACAACGATGGAGACTGTATCGGCATCGGCGGTCTCCGCTTCGATCTTCTGGATCTCCGACAGGCTTAGCCCGTTTTCGAGCAGCGTGTCGCCTTCGCGCCGGACCACAGTTCGGGGCGAGCGAACGAGTAGCTGGGGCGGCGTGGTGAGTTCGAAGTCAACGGGTGGCCATGTCAGGCGGACGGCGTTGAATAACGGCAGCCCCCGCTGAAGCCCGGCGCTGGTCACCGCTTCATCGATATACCGCTCAATCAGCCGCTCAACGGTGTTCTCGTACTGCGAACGCTGGCTTTCGAGGGCATCAAGCGCCACTACATCGGGCTCAGCTCGGGATTCCTCTGCGCGAATCGCACTCGTGAGTGCGAAATAGTGCGTAACGGCCTCCTGCCCGGTGCTGTCGGAAGGGTCCGGCCCGATCCCCATGCGGGCAAACAGGTTGTTGACAATTCCGTTCGCTTCCCAGCGCCACAGGTGATACTCATAGGGCGCCAGGGCGTCCCGGGGCCAGAGGACACTCAGGAGCGCGCCCAGCGGCAGCCCAATCCCTGCTGCAGCTACCAGGGCGAGTACCCAGAACGCCGGCCGCCACGGGCGGTACTCCGGAGAGGCTGCGGCGGCTACAGGCCCTGGAAACGGCATTACCACACAGGATAGCGCTCGGCATGCAAGGCCGGCGAAAGACGTGCCCGCATCAGCCCGCGAGGGCCGCCTTCAGACGGTCAATCTGTGGTACGGGGCTCGGGTCGGTACCATGCAACAACGCCAGGTAGCACGAGACGTAATCACCCCATGCCGTAGCAAGCAGAAGCTGTTCGAGGATCGTTGAGCCACCTACTTCTAACCGGTGCACTGGAATCCCGGTCTCTGCAAAGAGAGACGCGGTAACCTCGAAGCGCTTGCGCGTTCTTCGGTCATAGAGCGATGACTCGAGTGTTACTAACGAGAGATACTCCGCTGCCTTCGTGCCTGTCCCAAGGCCGACGATCAGGTTGTGGCCGGCCTCGGGAAGCGTATCTGCACCGGCGAGCGACTTGCCGTTTTCCGCAAGCTGATTCTTGAATCGTGAAGCCACCGAGCCCAGGTGCTCTGCGCCGATAACCAGTGCGACCCTCCCCTGCAGATCGTTGGCGAGCTGCTTCGCACCATTGCGGCTGTGTGGAATCCCGGGCACGAACTCGCGCTCCACCCACTCGCGGTGGAGCGCTCCGGCAGCGTTCACCTGGCCATCGTTGAGTGCGCAAACGCCCATCTGGACGCCCATCCGCAGGAGCGGTGCGAGGCTGTGCGCGATTGCGGCCCGCGGTGCAGCGTGATAGCTAATACGGTGTACCCCGACACCGTCGCTGGCGGCGCGCTCAGCAAGCCTCCCCCCGGTCGTTGTGGCGATGACGGTCGCGCCGCGCTTCCAGGCATCGTCGTAGCAGCTCAGCGATTCCTCCGTGTTGCCGCTGTAGGACGAAATCACCACGACACTCCGGTCGTTCACATAATTAGGAAGAGCGTAGCCGCGTACCACTGAGACGGGAATCTCCGACGTATCGGTGCAGAGTGCCGTGAAGTAGTCACCGGCGGTGGCCGAACCCCCCATCCCGGCGATCACAATGCAGGTTGCGTCAGCGGCGGATGGCGGGATCTCCATCTCGGCGGTCTCGTCCCAGGCCCTGGCCAACTCGGTGCCAAGGTCACGGATTCGGCCGAACATGTCCGACGCATCGAGCGCCAGGAGTGCCGGATCGTCGAGCAGGCTCAAGTGCCCATTCCGGCAAGCCGCTTACCGGCCTCGAGCAGTTGTGGCACGAGTGCTTGCTTCGTGACCTCCGTGTAGATCCGCAGCAACGGTTCCGTCCCGGAGAGTCGCAGGAGGAGGAATCCCTCGTCGATGAAAAACCGCCAGCCATCGGTCCGGTCACTGCTGACGACTGGTTTGCCTGCGAGTTCCGCCGGGTTCGCGGCATTGAGCGTGGCCTTGATGCGATCGTTGGATCCGGGTTCGAGGTCGAAGTCGAGCCGCTCATAGAAGTGCGGCCCGGTGATGGCGAACACTTCGTCCAGCAGCTCTGATGGAGGCTTGCCAGTTGCCGCGACGTAATCGAGCAAGAAGAGCCCGGAGAGAATGCCATCCCGCTCGGGCAGGTGGCCGCGGAAGCCGTATCCGCCGCTCTCCTCCCCGCCGATCAGTGCATTTTCACGCATCATCAATGGCCCGATGTGCTTGAACCCCACCGGCGTCTCGAAGCAGGGCACACCGTAGTGGTCGGCCAGCAGCTTCGCCATGTGTGTCGTTGTCACGGACTTCACCACCGGCCCACGCATACCGCGATTGCCGAGCAGGTAGTTCACGAGGAGCGCGAACGTCCGAAGTTGGTCCACATATGCTCCTCGCTCATCCACGAGCCCCACGCGGTCGGCGTCGCCATCGTTGGCGATTCCGACGCTGTACTCGCGGCTCGACATCAGGAGCATGAACTCGCCGAGGTTCGCCTCAATTGGCTCGGGTGCGCGAATTCCGGGGAAGAGCGGATTCCGGTCGGCGTGGATCTCCCGGACCGTGGTGCTCCCGCCACTGAGCAGCTCGCCGAGGAGTCCGGCCCCCGCGCCATACATTGGATCGAGTGCCACGCGTAGCCCGGCGGCCCGGATTCGCTGGACATCGACCTGCTTCGCGAGCGCCGCCAGGTAGCCTGGGACCGGGTCAAAGCGGTGGATGGCATCGGTCGACGCCACGGCCGTCCGGATCGCTGTCGGATCGCCCAGGATAGCTGGTACGCGGCGCTCGATGTCCGCCACGATCTCCGGGCTCGCGCTCCCGCCATAATGAGGCTTCACCTTGATCCCGTTCCATCGGAATGGGTTATGCGAGCTCGTAACGACCACGCCACCGCATGCACCAATCTCGATGATCCGATAGCTGAGTGCCGGAGTCGGCGCCGGCCGGTCGGCCAGTTCTACCTGGAAGCCGTTTCCGGCGAGTACCCGCGCCACCGCATCGGCGAATTCATTCGAAAGGAACCGGGTGTCGTATCCGACGACGACCGGCTTCTGCTTGCCGTAGGTCTCAGCGAAGTGGTCGGCTATTGCCTGCGAGCAGGCTCGCACGTTCTCGAAAGTGAACGTCTCGGCGATGATTGCTCGCCAGCCATCGGTGCCGAAGTGGACGGGATTCTCATTCATTCCGCGCATCATACCGTGTGCCGGGGTCGAAAGACGTTCCCGGAAGGGCCACACTCCTTGCGCCGATATGAGTATTGCTTCCTGCGACCACCCCCCGTAGCACGGCTCCCGCGCCAACGACCACACCGTCTGCGAGGACGCTATCCTCGATTACGGCGCCCTCACTCACGGTTACGTTTTCCCACAAGACGGAGCGTCGCACCGTCGCACCCGGCCCAATCGTCGCCCCCTCGCCGGCACAGCTCGATTCCACCGTCGCATCGGGGGCCACCGTTACTGTCCCGGCCATGCAGTTGTGGCCGGGCTCGAGTAGCGCCTGGTTCACGGCGAGGTACCGTGCTGCTGTACCAACATCGGCCCAGAGCCCCTCGAACCGGTACCCGAGCACCCGCCGTCCGCGGCCGACGAGAGACGGGAAGAGGGTCTCTTCGACGCGTACCGGTCCCGGTGGAATGTCATCGATGAGGTGTGGTTCGAAGATCCACACGCCGGCATTCACCAGCGTGCTCGGCTCGGTGCCCAGCGGTGGCTTCTCCACGAAACCGATCACCATGCCTTCGGCGTCGGTTACCGCCACACCGAATTGCGAAACATCTGGCATCTCGTAGAGGGCAATGGTGAGTTCGGCCCGTGCCGCCTCGTGCGCTGCCAGGGCATGGGCAAAATCGAAATCGAGCATCACGTCGCCATTCACCACGGTGAACCGGCCCTCAATGCCCGCCTCGCGGAAGGCGTTGCGAATCGCCCCACCCGACTCGAGCCTCCTCTGTTCCTGGACGATTACCACGTTCAGGCCATGGTGATGCCCCGCTGGGTACGCCTCAGCGAGATCCTCGTTGTTCTGCCCCAGGGCCAGGATCGCGCGCTGGAACCCGCTCCGGTGCAGCCAGTCGAACAGGTACGCCATGTAGGGGCGGTTGCAGATGGGCACGAGGCTCTTGTGGCGGGTCAGCGTGAGTGGCCGGAGCCGCGTACCCTGTCCGCCAACGAGAACGATCGCATCCATCTGGGGCGGCCCGGGGGCCTAGAGTCCGCAGCTCACGGCAAGCTCCCTGGCCCGCGACGTGTCTTCCCATGGCACGTGAAGGTCGTTCCGGCCGAAGTGGCCGTAGCTTGCGGTGGGCTTATAGATGGGCCGCCGGAGATTCAGGTCGCGGATGATCGCGCCTGGGCGAAGGTCGAAGTGGGCGCGGACCGCGTCCAGGATCGCATGGTCCGGTACGCGCCCGGTCCCAAATGTCTCGACTCCAATCGATGTTGGCTGTGCCACACCGATGGCATAGCTGAGCATGAACTCGCAACGCGTCGCGAGGCCTGCTGCCACGATGTTCTTTGCCACCCACCGCGCAGCATAGGCTCCCGAGCGGTCGACCTTGGTCGGGTCCTTCCCGCTGAATGCGCCGCCACCATGCCGGGCAATTCCGCCGTACGTGTCGACGATGATCTTTCGGCCGGTAAGCCCGGCATCGCCCTTCGGCCCGCCAACCACAAACCGCCCCGAAGGATTCACGTAGATCCGCGTCCGGGGATCGATGAGCTTCGAGTCGACGATCGTCCCGATGATGTGTGCGCGAACGTCGGTCTCGATGGTCTCGTTGTCGACTTCGGGCGCGTGCTGCGTCGAGATAACCACTGCTTCAGCCCGCACTGGCTCCCAGTTCTCGTCGTATTCGATGGTCACCTGCGACTTGCCATCGGGCCGAAGCCAGGGCAACTCGCCGCTCTTGCGGGCCTCTGCCAGCCTCCGCGTGAGGCGGTGCGCAAGGGAGATCGTGAGCGGCATGAGTTCTGGCGTCTCGGTGCAGGCGAAGCCGATCATCATCCCCTGGTCACCGGCGCCCGTGTCGAGCTCCGCTCCGTTCGACTTGCCGTGCCTTGCCTCCCACGAGCGGTCCACTCCGCTGGCGATATCCGGTGACTGGCTATTGATTGCCGTGATAACGCCGCACGTTTCACTGTCGAAGCCGATATCCGATGAGACGTAGCCGATGTCCTGGATCGTCTTGCGAACCAGTGCCGGGATGTCGGCATACCCATCGGTTGTGATTTCACCCGTCACGAGCACGAGGCCGTTGGTGATGGCGGTCTCGCAGGCGACGCGCGAGAGCGGGTCTTTGCTGATGAGGTCGTCGAGGACGGCATCGGAGATCTGGTCGCAGACCTTGTCAGGGTGCCCTTCCGTAACTGATTCTGACGTGAGGAGCCGGCGTTCGGCCATTGCGTTGCGTGTTCCTTTCGTTGCTTTCGTAGCCATGAGTGGGGGTGGCGGGCAACGAAAAGCCCCTCGACCGACGAGGGGCGGGCTCGAGCACCCGCCTTTTGTTGCCCTTCTTGTTGAAGGACCGCGTCGTCTTGGCACCTTGGAGGCTTAACCAGGTTGCCGGGCCCCGGGGCGTTGAGCCCTCCAGCCCTCTGGACGCTGATGAGATAGTAGCAGGGGATCAGCGGCCGGGCGAGAGGATAGCGAACCAATGCCCGGGCCCTTCTACCTCGCGCCGGGCACGGTGAGTGACCGGTACCAATATGGACATGGTGGTCGCCCGGCCGGGAACGCTATGCCGGTACCAGTTGCCTCGGCGGCGCGCTCATCGAGTACTCCCGACCGCATGGCGTGAATGACCATCGCGCTCGAAACTTGCCCTATTCGGAATAGCTGGAGCTTCCATGAAGTGGGAATACGCCTCGATCCTCAACGACGGCCCGGCCCCCAAGCCAACCCTCGATGCACTCGGCCAGGAGGGGTGGGAGCTTGTGACCGTGCTTCAGGGCGCCCAGACCCTGCAGCTGCTCTACATCTTCAAACGGCCCGCTGGATCCCAGGCTGAGGCCGCCACAGTGAGTGACTGATCTCAGTCAATCGCGTCACCGTGCAAGGCCGTGCCATCTGCGTTTCCCTGCTGGGGAGGCAGGTCGTGACGTTCGCGGTAAGGCGCGTTCATCGCGTACGCTCCTCGACGCGTAGCCGCTTCCGGCACTCCCGGTTTGCAGCCTTCGCACACTGCACGGCTGGAAGTTGCCCGGGCGCGAGAGGCAGGCCGAGTGCTTCGTGCCAGGCTCCGACGCGATCGAATACCGCGCATTCGTAACTATCGGCCATGCCGGCTCGGGTGATGTGGTCCGCCACGAAGCAGCGTGTCACATGGATTTCGTATGAATCCGAATCCATCTGCCGGGTTTCCATCTCCATGAGCGAAGGCCCGACGTAGACCGAGTCGCCTGCTGCAATGAACTCGATCATCCCCGGCACGTTTTCGATGGTGTTCACATCGAGTGCTCGTGCCAGGCGCCGCGCCTCTGCGAAACCGACCGTATGGACCGCACGGCGGTTGAGCCGGTTCGCCATCTCGATACCGAGTTCCTCGCGGGTAGCTGTGAACCAGGCTGCGTCGTGGATGTACCAGGCGCGTCGCAGCAAGTCTTCCCGCACTTCGGGTGCTAACTCGGAAGCGGGCCTCATCGCCGCACCTCCTGAACCATCTGATTGCCAAACATGTTGCCTCCGGGGCCAGCCCCGTGTGGTGACGCGGAAAGTCCGCGCCGCGGCGACATTCGGGCTCGGGGTTCACGACCTCTGGCCTCTCAGGGAAGCGCATCAGTGCGCGGGTGCCTTAACCGCTACGACCTCCTCCAACCACGGGATGATATGAACACGTTTGCACCGCCGGCAGAGAATTTCGACTCCGGACTCGCTACGGATTGCGACGAGATTCCCGCAGGTGCAGCGCTCCTCTGCGCGTACGCATACGTGCGTTGCAGGGCGGTTCATGGCTCCCTCCGGAGGGAGTCGATGAACATCTTGCCCCACGTCTCAACCTTGACCCGGTCCAGTTCCGCGTCGAGTTGGAGGTGGTGCAGCACATCGAACATCAATCCGATTGCCATGAACTGCCATCCGCCCAGCCTGGGGTCCAGGTCCTCCCGAACGAGGCCGGTGTGCTTTGCCAGATCGAGCTGTGCTGAAACCAGGTCCACGGTCGCCTTGAAATTTTCTGCAATGGCCTGCCGAACCTCTTCGTCGGAGGCGTCGCCAAGTGCCTGGAACCAGAGCCGGGCATAGGCTGACCGGTCGTTGACGCGATCGTAGTAGGCGAGGCCAAAACGCCAGATCGTTTCGAGTGGATCACCTGTGTCGATGGCCGTGCTACCGATTAGATCGAGGAGTCTCGGACCAGCGTCCCGGAGTGCGGCAAGGTAGAGGTCACGCTTGCTCGGGAAGTACCGGTAGATTGCGGCAGGCGCTACTCCGGCCGCCGCAGCCACATCCGCGGTAGCCGTGTTTGCATAGCCCGCCCGGGCGAAGACGTCCTGTGCGGTTTCAATGATCTGCTGGCGTCGTTCGCCGGCCGGTTTGCGAGCAGCTCGCTGTCTCACGTTTGCCTCTAATAAGTAGTGACTCGCAAGTTACTAGTCCTGAATCCAGCGTGTCAACAGACCGTCTGCGAACCGCTGACACGGTATGGACACATCCGGGAGACAAGGCTCTCATCTATACCGCCGATAGAAGAGTTGCGCATGAACCCTTCATTGGGCGTAAAATCGCCCTTACGGGGTCGCGGATCGTTCACATCGCTCGAACTTCCGCGCCCGGGCAATTACGCCGTGGGGGATATGTGGTGCGGGCAGATACATCGGACGTTGCGTTTCGCTTGCTCCTGGCGCTGGGAGAGATCTGGGAAGGGCTGGAGCGAGCAGATATCGACCCGACCTGCCGGGGCCTTCACCTCACCCAGGAACCCCTCGGCGGGTACACACGGTACTCGGCTGGCCCGTCCAGCACCCCGCGCCTCGTCGTCGAATGGAACGAATCATCGCGGCACCTTCGCGTCATCCGCTGCAACGAATGGCCCGGCGTCGACGCCACCATCTCCGCCACCGTCGCCGCTATCCGGCACGAAGCCCGCTCACGAGGGCTGACGGACGTCGTCGATCGCGTGCTTGCTCGCGCGTGTGCCGATCCGGCGCCCTCGCGGCGCACGGTGCTTTCTTCGGCTGCTCTCTCGTCAGTCCAGGTCACCGGCAGGCGCTCCTAGCGGGCATCCCCGGCGGGACAGTAGGATTCCCGCATGCGCCTTCCCCCTGAATCGCTTCCCCGGCGCGCCCGGCTTCTGCCGTTGCTCTTCGCCGCCCACGAACGCGATGGATACCTCCAGCACGAAACGGTCGCGGCGTGCGCCCGTGACGCTCGCATTCCGCTCGCCGAAGCCTGGGAAGCCGCAACTTCCTACCCGCTCTTTCGCTTCGATCGGCCGGCAAACGATCGACGGGTCTGCACGGGTCTCAGCTGCACCCTTGCTGGCGCTCGCACCGGCCCGGGTGATGAGGCCATGGATTGCCAGTTCCGCTGTTACGCCGCGCCAGTTGCCGGCGTCGATGAGCCGTTCGACGAGGCGTTCGTGCGCATCGCCGGCCCCCTGCTGGCTCCCGACATCGGTGACTGGCGGGGATATGAGCGAGCACTGGCGCTTGGGCCCGGGGCGTCCCTCTCCGAACTCCAGCGGACGAGCCTCCGGGGACGCGGTGGCGCCTACTTCCCCGTCGCCCGCAAGTGGAACAATGCGCTCGTCCACGAGCGGCCACTCGCCCTCGTGGTCAATGCGGAAGAGGGCGAGCCGGGTGTATTCAAAGACCGTGCACTCCTCTGTCTTCGACCTCGCCGGGTGCTGGAAGGGGTGGCAATCGCCGCCGCCATCCTGCGGCCGTCCGTCGTGGTCATCCTCGTCAATGGTGAGGCGACAGCCGCACACGCGTCGCTGGAATCTGCACTCGAAGAGTTTGGTCTTCCGGGCAGCCCTGAACCATGGGTTGTGAGCGGCGGTGGCGGCTACGTTCTTGGTGAGGAAACGACGCTTCTCAATGCCCTCGAGGGCCGTAAGCCCGTCCCTCGCCTTCGCCCGCCGTACCCGGTCGACGCGGGACTGTTCGGCATGCCCACGGTCGTCAATAACGTCGAGACCCTTGCCAACCTCTCCGTCATCTTCCGCGATGGTGCCGATGCATTTCGCGATTCGGGCGCCCCGGAGGCCCCCGGCACGAAGATCTTCTCGGTTAGTGGCGATGTCCTTGCGCCCGGGGTGTACGAGCTTCCACTCGGAACCAGGCTGGCTGACCTGCTTGAACGGGCCGGAGCGCCGGGTAACGGAGCCCCTGCTGCCGCTCTCTGTGGTGGCCCTTCGGGCGGGTTTCTACCACCTGCGGAGTTCGGACGGCCACTCCTCCCCGGCCCGCTCCACCCCACGGGAGCTGTCGCGGGTGCGGGCGGAATCGTCGTCATCGCTCGTGAGGCGGATATTCCGGGGGCAGCTATGGCGATGGCCGAGTTCAACGCCCATGAATCCTGTGGAAAATGCACGCCGTGCCGCGAGGGGACACCTCGAATCGTGACCCTGCTCCGCGAAAACCAGCACGGCGACCTTGGCGATCTCCTCGACGTCGTCGGAGCGGCATCGCTCTGCGGGCTCGGGCAGATGGCGCCCGGCCCCGTCCGTTCGGCACTCCACTTCTGGCCGGAGCTCTTCTCATGACTCTCCTGATCGACGGCGCGGCTCACGAAGCCAGGGGCTCACTTCTCGACGCGATTCTGTCGGCTGGGATCGATATCCCCCACCTCTGCAAGGATGACAACCTGCCGCCAATTGGCGCCTGCCGCACGTGCCTCGTCGAGGCCGACGGCAGGGTAGTGGCAAGCTGCTCACTACCCGCGTCGTCGGTCCGAGAGGTTGTCACTGGTTCCGAACGCGTACGGCGGCTCCGCCGCGGTGTTCTCGAGCTCACGGCGGGTATGCTGACGGCCGTCCAGGAGCCGGGAGGCCCGCTCAGCCACACCGCCGGCAATGCGTTTGAGCGTGAGTCCGCCAATCTTTCGCGGTTTTCGCCACGGCCCCGCGCGGGCATGGATACCACCAACTCCTTCTTCGCCTTTGCCGAAGGGGCCTGCATCCTCTGCGGGCGCTGCACTACCGCCTGCCAGGACCTTCAGCACATCAGTGCCATCGGCCTTGCCGGGCGTGGGATCACGACGGCTGTCACACCCGGGGCGGCACAGACGTTCCGGGAGTCGGTGTGTACTTCGTGCGGTTCGTGCGTGGCCGCCTGTCCCACGAGCGCCCTGAGCCCGAAGCCCGGAGTAACGCCATGAGGCGCGTGTTCAGCACCTGCCCCTACTGCGGTGTCGGCTGCGGCATCGCCATCAACGTGAATGATGAGGATCGTATCGCCTGGATAGACGATCTCCCCGAGAACCCGTCGAGCGTTGGGATGCTCTGCGTGAAGGGCCGCTTCGGGACCACGTTCGTCCAGCACCCTGATCGGCTCACGACACCACTGATTCGACGGAATGGGTCACTCGAACCGGCATCGTGGGATGAAGCGCTCGATCTCGTGGCATCCAGGTTCCTCGAACATCGCGGGTACTTCGGCAGCTTCGCCAGTGCCAAGGCCACGAACGAGGATGCATTCGTCCAGCAGAAGTTCGTTCGCCTCGTGATGGGCACCAACAACATCGATCATTGTACGCGGCTCTGCCATTCCCCGAGCGTCGAAGCCATGCTCCAACAGCTTGGTAGCGGCGCAACCAGCAACTCCTACATCGACTATGAGGAATCTTCCTGCCTCGTCCTTGTCGGGTGCGATCCGGGCTCGAACCACCCCGTCGTAGCTTCGCGAATGCGCCGCGCGATTGATGAGCGTGGAACGAGACTCGTCGTGGTCAATCCACGTCGCATCGAGATGTGCGACCGTGCCGATGTTTTTGTCCAGAACCGGCCGGGAACCGACGTCGCCGTGTTCAATGGCATGGCTCGGGCGATCCTCGATGCCGGCCTGGAGAACCGTGAGTTCATCGATGCCCGCACCGAGGGCTTTGCTGATTGGCTGAACGCCATCGGGGAGACGAGTGTCGAGGAGTATGCGCGTGAGGCCGGGGTCCCGGTGGAAATCCTGCGCGAGGCTGCGCTGCTCTTTGCACGTCCGCCCCGGCTTGGCTGGCAACCCTCCGATTGGATTCCCGGGAGCAGCCTTGTCTGGGGGATGGGAGTCACCCAACACACGAATGGCACCGACAACGCCCGCTCGTTGTTGAACCTCGCCCTGCTCACCGGGCAGGTTGGGCGGCCAGGCTGTGGCGTCTCGCCGCTCCGGGGACAAAACAACGTGCAAGGATGCGGAGACTCTGGATGCATCCCTGACTCGCTTCCTGGCTATCAACCCTACGACGATGCAACCATGGCCACGTTCGAAGCACACTGGGGAGGCCCGCTCTCAGCAGCTAGCGGCATCAAGGCCACTGACATGATTGAGCGCATCGCCCAGGGCACCATTCGGGCGATGTACATCGTTGGCGAAAACCCCCTCCTCAGTGAGCCCAACCTGCACCACGCGGGTGATCTCATCCGCTCGCTCGACTTCCTCGTGGTACAGGATCTTTTCCTCCACGAGACGGCCGAACTCGCTGATGTTGTCCTGCCCGCCTGTTCGTTCGCTGAAAAGGACGGGACGTTTACCAACAGCGAGCGTCGCGTCCAGCGGATTCGCCAGGCCATCGACTCTGTGGGCGGGAGCCGCCCCGACTGGGAGATCGTGTGTGACCTCGCTCGGCGTCTCGCACCTTCGCTTGGGATCGACCCCGCTCAATTCAGTTACGTTGGCCCGTCGGAAGTGTTCGGTGAGATGGCCCGCCTGATGCCCTTCCTCCGAGGGATGAGCTATCAGCGGCTTGATGCGGAGGGGGGGATCCAGTGGCCGTGCCCCGACCCGTCGCATCCAGGCTCTCGCTTCCTCTATGCCGAGAGTTTTCCGCGCGGGCTCGGAAAGTTCGTGCCAGTTCGCCAGTCGGCACCGGCGGAAGAGAAACCCGACCCCGAGTACCCATTCATCCTCAACACGGGGCGAATCCTCTATCACTGGCATGGAGGCACCATTACCCGCCGCGTCCAGGGACTCCTCGAGCGGGTTGGCGTCATCCCGGTCGCGATCCACCCCGATGACGCTCTCGAGCTTGGCATCGAGGAGGGCGATGCTGTCCTCGCGATGAGCCGGCGGGGCAAGCTCTCCGGTGAGGCTATCATCACCGACGGCGTTCAGCCGGGGAGCATCTTCGTTCCCTTCGTCAAGCTCGCCGGTAGTGCTGCCAACTTCCTCACGAACAACGTCTACGACGCCGAGAGCCGCATCCCCGAGTACAAAGTCTGTGCCGTTCGCATCGAGAAGAAGCGCCCCAAGAAGCGCATGGAGGACCGGACTTCGTGAATTCACGAAGTCCCGGCGCACGGGTCTCCCGTTGCGAGACGAGTAGTGCCTCCGATGGCGATGTCGTCCGCCTGCGACTAACACCGGCACCCCCGTTCTTCCCCAGCTTGGCCCGCTAACAGTTCGAAACCGCACCCCGATGTATCCTGAGGCCGATGGAGCGCCGGTTACCCCCTGACTACCGCGGCTGGCAGGACCACGAGGCCAGCCTCCGCCGAATGACGACACCCGAGCTCATCCAGGAGATCCAGGATGGCCCGCCTGATCGCCGCCTCGCCGCTCTCTCGGTCATCGACCTGTCAGAAGTCGACCTCCCGATTATCCAGGACTGGATTCGCACGCTTCCTGACGCCGAAGCCAACGAACTCGCCGGGGCGATTCCGGTACAGCGTCCGCATGCAAGCTGCGACGAAGACCTGCGCTGGGTGAACCTCGCACGAACCGGTTACGAAGTCCGCCGCTTGCCCACGTTTCTCGTCATGCTCTTCTCCTCGCTCGAAGCCATGGAGTCGCGTCAGTGCCCCCAGCGTGACCGCGCATGGGATGCGGTCGGCGAATGGCTCGGCGACATCTACGACCGCCTCGCCGACAAGCAGGAGACTGAAGCGCTCGATGACATTTCGCTCTTCGTCTTCGAGAACTACCTCGGCCACGAAGCCATCTTCGAAGCGTTCTGCGGCCTGCTCGTCCGCCAGCAACCCCTCGCCCGGCGCGTTAGTACGAACCCATCCCTGCTGTTATCTGACCTGGATGAAGCGCATCAGCGTAAGGCACTCCAGGAAGCTGAAGCCGGGGGTGGCCTTCCCTTTCGCGAGTCCTGGCGATTGCTTCAGGGGCTCTGAAAGACCTCGCATACCGATCCGAGGGGCGCACGTCCGTCGATATGCCATGCAGCATCCCCGCGGTCAGCCGTTGAGTACGCGATTCATGGCTGTGGTAGTGCGTTGCACCACGATCGTGACGCCGAGGCAAAGCCCGGGAACTCGAAGCAACGGTAGTTGTTGGAGCGGGAGACGAGGTTCGAACTCGCGACATCCTGCTTGGAAGGCAGGCGCTCTACCACTGAGCTACTCCCGCTCGCGAAAAGCTGGTAAAATGAATCTACGTTGAACGGATAACTGTGTTTGTGCAGAGGTTATAGTGATCGCACTGCGCTCGTACAACGTATAACTGAACGAATCCCTGGAGGCCACTATGCCCCGTCCAGCCGTCGCAAAATCCGCCGAAACCAACCTCGACACGTGGCGATTGTACCAGAACGTCTTCAACGATGACCTCCGCGCCCGGAACCTCTCGCCCCGCACCGTCGAAGCCTACGGAAACGCCATCAGCCAGCTCGGTGCATTCTTGCGCTCCCGCGGGCAGGAGGCGAACCCGGAGACAGTGACTCCCGAGGACGTGCGTGCTTTCATCGCGATGCTCGTCGAGCGCCACGCGGCTGCCACCGCCCACAACCGCTTCCGCGGACTCAACGCCTACTTCAACTGGCTCGAGGAGAACGAGTACATCGCAGGCTCGCCTATGAAGAAGCTCAAGCCCCCGAAGCTCGACGAGAAGGTCGTCCCTGTCATTGATGGCTCCGACATCGAGCGACTCCTGAAGACCGTAGCGGGCCGCGACTTCGAGTCGCGGCGTGACCGCGCGATCATTTCGGTCTTCATCGACACCGGTATGCGCCTCAGCGAAATGGCAGGCATCCGCGTGAGCCAGGACCCGGCTGAGAACGACGTCGATCAGCAATACGGGCAGATCAGGGTCGTAGGAAAGGGACGCGTCGAACGTATCGTGAGCATCGGTGCCAAGACGCGCAGCGATCTCAACCACTACCTCCTGGCCCGCGCGAAGGAGCCCGGGGCGGTAAGCCCTTATCTCTGGCTGGGGCGCCGCGGACGCATGACCCAGGACGGCATCTACCAGATGATCAAGCGCCGCGCGAACCAGGCCGGGATGCCCGAGATCCACCCCCACCAGTTCCGCCACACCTTTGCCAACGAGTGGCTTGCGAACGAAGGCAACGAGACGGACCTGATGCGCCTCACGGGCTGGCGTTCACGCACGATGCTCCAGCGTTACGGCGCCAGTGCCGGCACCCAGCGCGCGCTGCAGGCCCACAAGCGAAACTCCCCCCGCGATCGCCTGGGTTGAACCCGCGCGCGCACCCCTTCATGTTTGCCAGTACTGCAGCGCCGCCGAGCGTTTCGTACGCTCTGCCGCTGCACGGATTTGGGCGGGTGAGTTTCCGCGACGCACCAGTTGACGAAAACGGGGGGATTGATGGTCCGGGCAGTATTCCGGTGGCCGCCCCCTCGAACCGGTCTTCGTTGGTTCTCCGCAGTACTGGCAATCTCGGATTGGCATGGCTGGGGAGAGCCCGGCTAGGTAAGTGAGTAAGAACGTCAGCAGGGACGTCGCGATCGTCTGGAATCGAATCTCAGCTTCCAGCGTTCGTCGCGAGGAACCGCGCGTTGATTCATCGGGGTCGGCGACGAGCGACGCGATTGTTCTCCAGTCCCCGGAGGCCTCCTCGAGGAGGCCTGCAAAAGTCGACCTCCTTAGCGACTTCTCCGCCACCTCTCCTCCAAGAATGGATCGGTGAAGCGCCGCCAGCGTTGTTCCCAGGTGGTAGTAGTCGATCATGTCCACGACGTACGCATCGTCGGTGGAGGGCTTCGTCAGGCCGGGAACATGCCGGAGTGGCCCTGACTGGACGAGAATCACCATGAGTTTGGCGAAAGCGTCAGGAGAGACGCCGTGACCATACCACTCGCCTTCCCAGCCGAATTGCTCGCCAAACTCGCTGAAGTGGTCGAGGATCGGTTCTACGTCACGCGGCTCCATGTGGCGCACCCGCGCCGACGGGCCAAGAAAGTCCTCCCACCGTAATTCGCCCGCTTCTATTGCCCGCCATGTGCCCCGAAGGTCGCAGCGCTGCCGCAGCCTGGCGAGTTCTGGTGCATTTCCATGAATCCGGGAGGGCAGCGTTACCGGAGGCTCCCGCAGCTTTGCCATGGGGAAGTCGTCCTCGAACCAGGGCTCCCAAATGTCGCCACTAAGCCACTTCATGTTTTGGCGTCACGAAATAAGTCACGGAATCCTCTGGAGGATCATCGGCCGGCGATGCTCGATTCATCATTGAATTTCTCGGAGGATCAATGACCGTTTCCAACAGCGGGCGCGACAAGAATACGCACCGCGTCAGCCCTTCCCAGCGTTCGCTTGCGGCTCGCATCGGCGCCTACCACCTCCACGCCAGCTATGACTCGCGCCAGATCACGGCGGCGGCACGCAAGGCGTTTATGAACCGCTTCGAGATCGAAGTGGACCCGCGCAAGGAGCTGCCGGAAGCCGAGCGCCTCCGCCGCGCGGAAGCAGCCAGGAAGGCCTACTTCACCAGGCTCGCCTACCAGAGCGCGAAGGCCCGCGCCGGGCGCTCTTCCGGGAAGGATGTGGGCTGTGACTAAGCGTTTCGCAGCTGAGCAGGAGAAGCAGAAGGAGCTCGAGCAGTACCTTGCCATGCTCCTCGAGTACACACCGGCGATTGAGGTCCGCGCCCTCCCACCTTCGAACAAGGGACCACGCCTCTCGGGCTTCTTCCAGGATGCCCCGAGCGCAACTCAGGCGATCGCGAATATTGACGGGAAGTTCAACGTCTTCGTCCTGCCAAACCCAATCAAGCCAGGTGCGTGCCGTGGTGCCCTCGGGCAACTGAAACCAGCAGCAATGAACGGATGCGCCGGCAACGATGACATCGAGAAGCGCTGCTGGCTTCCCATCGATATCGACTCCAAAGCCAAGGGAGGCCAATCAGCGACCGACGAGGAAATAGCCAGGACCGCCGATGTTGCTCGCAAGATCTGTGAGTTCCTGTCTTCTGAGGGCTGGCCTGCCCCATTCAGCGGCTTCAGCGGCAACGGCAACTGGCTGGTCTACCGTATCGACCTGCCAAACGACCAGGCAGCAGCGATGCTCGTGACCGCGGTCCTGCGTGCACTTGCCTATCTCTTCAATGAGGGCGATGTCCAGGTCGACCCCGCCGTTGCCAATGCGGCTCGCATCATCCCCGCCTTTGGGACATTGAAGATGAAGGGCGAGGACACGCCAGAGCGTCCACATCGCTATTCCGAAGTCCTCTCAAACGGTGCCAAGGAGATAGTCACTCGCGCGCAACTGGAAGCTCTCGCCGAGATGCTGCCCCAGGATGCTCACCTTGGTGCCCAGGCAGTCGCTGGTACGACATGGCCCAACCTGAAGGAGGTCCTCAACAGCGCCGGGATCAAGCACGATGTGGTCCAGAAGGGTCGCCTGACTTGGTACAACATCTACGATGCGAACGGTACGTGTCCCTTTGGGGACGGCCAGGGCAACGGTGGGAAGTGCGGGCTCGGGCAGAATGATAATGGCGTCATCTTCGCAAAGTGCTTTGCTGCCGAGCACTCGTTAGCTGAGTGGGTGCAGGTCCTCAAACTCGAACACGCTTTTCCACCGAGCCTGATCTCGATCAAACCTATCATTATCGTCAACCGCCCGTTACCCATGGTCTCCGACGAGACATGGGCGGTTCTCGCTAATGGCAACAACCCGCCAACCCTCTTCCGCTATGGCGGGGAACTCGTGGAGGTTATTTGATGACAAATGTGAAGATCCGCCAGGTAGGACGCACCGAACTGCACCACCGCGTGGTGCGCTCGGTCCAGTATAAGGTGCTTAATCCTGATGGAACGCTGAAGGACACTGACCTGTCGTACCGCGTCATTGACGACATGCTGGCTTACCCTGAGATACCGATACGAGAAGAGTGGGCGGGTTTCTCCTATGCACCATTCTTCACGCCATCGGGACGCCTCGTCCTGAAGCCAGGGTGGGATCCTGAGACCAAGCGCTACCTGGTCTTACCCGAATCACTCCAGGGAGTGAGTGTTCCTCTGGAGCCAAACGACGAGGATGTCCAGCAGAGCGTCGAATTGCTGCTGGACATCCTCGTGGACTTCCCCTTCGCGACGGATGCTGACCGCGCGAACGCGATAGCGAAGATGCTTGACCCGTTCACACGCACGATCCATGGCAATCTGACCCCCCTTTATGTGGTCGAGGCAACCGCCGCCGGAACGGGCAAGGGCCTGCTCATCGACGTTCTCACACTCATTGCGACCGGAGAACCTGCGCTGCGCACGCCACTCCCCAAGAGCGATTCGGAGTTGGCGAAGAAACTCCTGAGCTTCGTGGTCGCAGGGACTGATCACATCCATTTCGACAACTTCGAGGGAACGCTCAATTCGACCACTCTGGCGATATTCCTGACCAGCGCCCGATATGCTGACCGCATACTGGGACAGAGTGAGGCCCCTGACTTTCACCCCCGCATGAATCTCTCGTTGTCCGGGAACAATGTTGTGCTTGGGGGCGATATGGGACGCCGCGTCGTGTTGATCCGCCTGGATGCGAACATCGAGCATCCTGAACTGCGCACCCGTTTTCAGCATCTCGACATCCGTGCCTACGTACTGAAGAACCGCGCTGCCATAGTCACGGCTATCCTCACGATTGTCCAGGCATGGTTGAACAATGGCTCGCAAGGCGGTAGCGTCACACTCGGCGGGTTTGAAGACTGGGCGAAAATGACAAGCGGAATCTTGGAATACGCCGGACTCACTGGCCTTGACGAAAATCGCAAGATGGTCCAAGAGCGCTCTGATGTAGAAGCAGTCTCCAAAGAAGCGCTGGTATCGGCATGGTTCGAAGCCCGTGGGAGTACGCCGACGCGTGCAACCGACCTGCTACCGGTCGTTGAAGCCCTGGAGTTCCCGCCTGTCACCGTGTGTGAAAACGACCGCGGCACAGTCTCAGCCATTGGGAAGTGGCTACACCACCACAAGGGCACAGTTATCGCTGGCTTCAAGATAGACATAGATCACGTCGACCGCTCAAACGGGTCAACGTACTATCGCCTCACGAACGCCTCGCCGTTGAAACACCTTGGATAGCCGCCAGGCGAGAAATGAATCCAGGAGGGGGCGGCTTAGCTGCCCCCCTTTTCCGTCTTGCCCTCCCAGAAGCCGAACGGCGTGCGGCCCATGTTCTTCTGCGCTCGGTTATCGATCGGCCGGCTATTGCGTAGAAGGGGGGCCGGGGACACTGAACGCCAGAACCTCCGGAACCTCTCCAGCGAGCAAATAGCACCTCGGTGCTACTGGCCCACCCGCATGATGACCACCATTTTCCCCCCCAGCACAGACAGGTTCAGGAAGTTCAGGAGGTTCCGCGAGTCAATCAAGAAACAGTGCTTGTACCGGTGAGCAACCCCATCACTCCCCACATCGTACGCTCCCTGGAGGACCGCATTCATACCCGGGGGCATACCGGTACGGGTGACGTCATCCAGCTAAGGGCGATACGTGGAGCCTGAAGGAAGTTGCACGCGACTATCAGGGGAACAGTCGAGGCGTAGGACCTGCCACCACTGAGGACACGATGTCCCAAGACCCTCTTCATGCTGGTAAGATACACAAAGAAAAAGGGCACTGGTGTGAGTACCAATGCCCCCTTCGGATGAGGACTATCAGGACAATCCACGTGTTCCGGGTGCCCCTCCCATCTCGCCCACGGATGGCTAGAATAGAGCTGTACTGCCGGTAGCGTAAGGACGCTGTTCCTGTGCCAAATCCGGCTTGGAGCTTACCCCTTCCTTGCGGCCGATGCGCCAGAAGTACACCGTCTGTCCCTGCTTCTTGATGCCGAGCCCGGAATTCTTATGGCGTGCCCGCCACTGAATCATGGTCTTGTACAGGCGGTCCAGGTCTGCAGGCCCGAATTCTGACGTTATCTGGATCAGCCCAGTTGATGCATCGCGCAGTTCCCTGAGGACCATTTGCGTCGTGCTTTCGTGCGCGCCCTCTGGCACCTTGTCCGGGATGCTGTCTATGACTTCGATTTTATAGCGTGGCTTACGTTCCATAGGTACTCCTCAGGATCTCTTATCTATATCTATATTATATTATATAGAGATTTGAGATTACCTGGGACCTGTAAGAATCCCGTGTGAGAATTAACACCAATGCAGTATTAAGACTATTGGACCCTGCCATCTATAGAGGTACCACTGGGTTACCCTAAGGACCGCCCGAATAGCAAATGATTGCTCGAAGTTGCAGCAAACAGACGGCGCTTTCGCAATTCAGGAGATGCAATTCCCAGGGCGGCGTCACATCTGAGCACTGCGCTCGCTCGCGTCGCTTTCACTCGCGCGAAAGATGCAGGAACGCCAGATGCCCGAAACCCGCTATATGTCGGTTCCATTACTCGGACCATGATTCAGGCTCTGGAGCAAGGGCCGGCCCGGGGCTTCGTGCGGAGCCTGTCGTTTCTGAGGGGGTACCGAGGAATTCGCACCGGTGTTGTACCAGGGACCGACGTCTGGATTCTAGAATATGGCAGGGCGCGCGCGAGGCACGCGCCCCCTTCCTTCTCGACAGTTGCACCTGGAGAACTCCGAGAATAACCAACGGCTGCCTGAGAACCATCGCGGGAAGGAGAGCCGGCCGTGTGCGCCAGGGACGTGCACCTATCCCTGGATGCTCAGTCGGCGCTGCTTCTTCTTTCTGGCCGGGATACATCGTGTGCTGGCCGGAACTGGTTCTGATGTAAGCACGCATGGCGTGTGGGACTCGTCATCATGGTGAAGACACGTCATGGAATGTCGCGAAGCCTGTGTTCAATGCGCAGCGACTCAACGAAGACACGGCACCAATGACTAACATGCAGGTCATTGACGTCTTCCAGGATCGGCAGATGTACGCACATTCAGCGAACAAGAACGGCAGCCGGCAATCACTCGTGGAGCACCTTCACAACGTCGCGGACCTCGCCGCAGCTTACGCTCGGCCTTTTGCAGGCGAGCAGATGGCATGGCTGGCGGGTCTCCTCCACGATGTCGGTAAAGCCGATCCGCTGTGGCAGCGGTACCTGCTCGAGAGCGAGGCGGGAACGGTCGCCCGAGGATCGGGCCCAGACCACAAGTTCGCGGGTGCACGGCTGGCGATAGATGCGCACCAGCCTCAGGCGGCTCTATTGATTCATGCGCATCATGGAGGACTTCAGCACCGGTCACGGGACTTTCAACCGTGGTTTCAGGCGAACAGTGCATTACCGGGGCCCCCAAATGCGATCAGCGCGATCCGTGAACTCATCCCGGAGATCGACCGGCTCCCGGTTATCGCACCGCCAACCTGGCTTCAGAACTCCCGAGATGCAGAGATGTTCCTGCGGTTCGTCTACTCTGCACTTGTCGATGCTGACACGATCGATACCGAGAATCACACGCTGGCAGGCGACGTTTCCAGACGGGGAACGTTCATAGGTCTGGAAGAGCTCTGGTCGAGGTTGGAGAGGTTCGTCGCGCGGGCGAATCAGGGACCTGATTCCACGGTGCATCAAGTGCGGCGTGAGGTCCTCACAGCCTCAATAACGGCAGCGTCGCATCCTCCGGGTGTTTTCCGGCTCACGGTTCCGACCGGCGGAGGGAAGACTCGCTCGGGCATGGCTTTTGCACTCCGCCATGCCGTGGAGAATGGGCTCCGGCGCGTGATCGTGGCCGTCCCGTTCACGACCATCACGCAGCAGACCGCATCCGTCTACCGGCAGATCTTCGAGGATGGCTATCCAGATGCAGGCCAGGTGGTACTGGAACACCATTCTGATGCGGTTGAGCTTGCTGACCCGGACGACTTCACGGCTCAGAGCGTGTGGACGCGGCTTTCAGCCGAAAACTGGGATGCGCCAATCATCGTTACGACGACCGTGCAGCTCTTTGAGAGTCTCTTTTCGAACCGCAGGGGACGAACCCGGAAGCTTCACAACCTGTCCAGGAGCGTGGTTGTGCTTGACGAAGCACAGTCGCTCCCCGCACCGCTCCTCGCGCCAATCCTGGACGCATTGCGTCATCTATCCACCCAGTACGGCTCGACGGTCGTGCTCTGCACGGCCACCCAACCGGCGTTCGAGGTGCTCCCGCAGTTCGCCGCGATCCCGGCCAGGGAGATCGTGCCGGGATATGAGACGCACTTCGAACTCCTTCAGCGCGTTCAGTTCGAATGGCGAACGGACGCTTCACATTCCTGGGGAGAAGTCGCCGCCTGGATGCACTCTGAACCATCCGCCCTCGCCATTGTGAACACCAAGCGACACGCGATGGAACTCCTCGATGCGCTGGCGGACGACGATGCGCTCCACCTTTCGACGAATCTGTGCGGAGCGCACCGACTCGAAGTCCTCCAGGAGGTGCGGGCTCGGCTTCAGACGGGTCGTCCGTGCCGGGTAGTTAGCACTCAGGTGGTCGAGGCTGGCGTCGACCTCGACTTCCCGACTGTTTTTCGCGCACTGGGGCCGCTCGACTCCATAGTCCAGGCAGCGGGCCGTTGTAATCGCGAGGGCCTCCTTCCGCACCCGGGTCGAGTTGTGGTATTTCAACCAGCTGATGAGGCAATGCCTACTGGGGTATATCGAGCCGGGGCCGATCTCGCCACCGTTGTAGCCGAGTCTCCAGATTTCAACCCGGGAGACCCGGCCGCAATTCGACGCTACTCGTCACTACTCTTGAGCGGAGCCATTAATCCCGACCGTGAAGGAATCCAGGCACTGAGAGAGGATTTTGACTACCCCGAGGTCGCCCGGCGCTTCCGGATGATCGATGACGACTCGTACGACGTTGTAGTGCGGTTCCCGTCATCCTCCGACGGCCAGATCCAGTCACTCATCGACCGGCTCCGCGCGCGCGACCCTGGCGTGCGAATCATCCTCCGCAAGCTCCAACCGCACACCGTTTCGCTGCGCCGGCGCCAGACCGAACGCTTCATTCGCGACGGGCTCATCACTGAACTCCTCCCGGGCGTTGGTGAGTGGCACGGGCGCTACGACAGCGTGCGCGGGCTCACGGCCGACGACCCGGAGTTGGTGTTGTGACGACCAATCGAGGTCTATCCAGCGGGGGTGAACGCGCACCTCCGGGCAAACCAACCGCCAGGGTTCAATCTGACTAAGGAGGGAACGCATGTCCCACAATCAGCCCCCGCTTGAAGTGAAGTTGTGGGGTGAATTCGCCTGCTTCACCCGACCAGAGATGAAGGTCGAGCGCGTGAGCTATCCGTTGATGACCCCGTCAGCGGCACGTGGTGCGCTCGAGGCCATCTTCTGGAAGCCGCAGGTCACCTGGACAGTGCAGAAGATCGCGGTGCTCAAGCCGATTCGCTATGCATCGATCCTGCGCAACGAGATCAATAGCCGCCAGACGATGACGACTGCACGCAACTGGCGAGACGGTAGCGGAGGCTACGACGCCGCAGATGACCGCGCCCAGCGGCACACACTCGCCCTGCGTGACGTCGCATACGTCGTGCAGGCGCAACTCGAACTCAAGCCCGGAGTTGGAGAGGACATCGCGAAGTATCGGGACCAGTTCCGGCGGCGAGTACGTGATGGGCGATGCTTCGCTACGCCCTTCCTCGGGTGCCGGGAGTTCAGCGCAAGCTTCAGCGAACTCGATGGTACCGAGCAGCCTATCGACCGAACAGAGGACCTGGGCCTGATGCTCCTGGACCTCGATTTCGTTCCCGGGCGCAGTGGGCATGGTCGCCCACGCTTTTTTCACGCCCACCTCGAGCACGGTGTACTCGAAGTGCCGGACCGGTTCACGGAGCTCTCCTGATGCTGCTTCAGAAACTGAAAGAGTACGCCGATGAACGGATGGCACTTCCTCCATCCCTCTACGCGCTGACTCCGGTCGCGTGGATCGTCGAGCTGGCGCCGGACGGCAGGCCCCTGTCGCCCCGCCCCACGTCTCGGATTGACCCATCTACGACTCGTGGCAGGCGCGGCCTCGACATGCTGGCTCCAGAGGTGCAGCGTTCGTCCGGCATTAGACCACTTCTCCTCGCTGACAACGGTGAGTACACCTTCGGCATTGCACGTGAGCCTGCGAAACAGGCTCGGGCGGATGCGTCACACAAGGCCTATCGCGAACTCCTTGATCGGTGTTCGAAGGCGACGGGTTCAAAGGCGGTCGCGGCTGTCGAGCGCTTCTTTGAGGCAGGTGGACCTGCACTCTTACAACTCGGTGACTCCTGGGACTACGGGTTGAAGGTGACGTTCCGCGTCCACTTCGAGGAAGGAGCCGTCTTCCCCATCGATCTCCCGGAAGTTCAAGCATTCTGGGCCTCCGAGAATGCGCCTGGCACGGACATCGAACAATGCCACGTGTGCGGTCGCTCTCGACCGGTCCTGGACCGTCTTCAATCGAAGGTCAAAGGGATCAGGGGAGGACAATCGTCAGGTACATCCATTATCTCGGCTAACGCCGAGGCGTTCGAGTCCTATGGGCTCGAAGCATCCCGTATCGCACCAACCTGTGAGGAATGCGCCGAGAGCTTCACCAGGGCGATAAACGAGCTTCTCGCAGGGAAGAGCACACACCTGAACATCGGCGATACAGATTTCATCTTCTGGACTCGTCACGCCTCCGCCGGATTCGATTGGAATTCGTTCCTTACCGATCCGGATCCCACCCAGGTGCGCACGCTCATCGACTCTGTTCGCCGGGGCACGGCACCGGTCCAGCTCGATGATGAGGCGTTCTATGCCGCATCGCTGAGCGGCAGCGGGGGGAGAGCCGTCGTTCGCGACTGGATCGACACCACCGTCGGGGAGGCCCGGCGCCATGCTGCTCGTTGGTTCCGGCTCCAGGAGATCGTTGATGCATACGGGGCCCCACACCGGCCCCTTGGCCTGCCAGCTCTCGCGTTCGGCACCGTACGCCGGCCTGCGGATCTACCGGTGACGACACCTCGAGCACTCTTTCGCGCTGCGCTGACAGGAACGCCGCTTCCCCTCGAACTGGCATTTGAAGCCGTGCGCCGGAATTTCGCAGAGAGAGGCGTCGACCGGCAACGGGCTGCGCTGATCAAGCTCGTCCTGCTCAGCCAGTCAGCACCACCCACGGAGGATTACATGATCGCTCTCGAGCCCGACCACCCCTCGGTCGCCTATCAATGTGGGCGGCTCCTTGCCGTCCTCGAGGAGGTGCAGAGGGCCGCACTACCCGGCGTCAACGCCAGTATCATCGACCGTTTTTACGGCACCGCGTCATCGGCACCCTCCGGCGTATTTGGGCGCCTCATCCGGGGTGCGCAACCCCACTTTGCCCGGTTGGAACGTGACCGGCGCGGCGCCTATGTCGCGCTTCAGCGCCGGATGGAAGAAGTCTGCGGGCGCATCCCGCAATTCCCGCGAGTGCTGACGCTTGAGGAGCAAGCGATCTTCTCCCTTGGCTACTACCACCAACGTGCCGCCGATCGCGCCGACGCTGCCAGCCGGCGCGCGGCCTCCACAGCCAGCGAATCCACCCATGACGAGAAAGAG
>WBZR01001034.1_pt1 | contig 38376 bp, 39 predicted proteins | sample 5204231 | NCBI WGS metagenome assembly WBZR01 (sample SAMN12412403, study PRJNA552823) | activated sludge metagenome | isolation source: activated sludge from anammox sidestream of wastewater treatment plant... | place: USA: Virginia | collected 2017-08 | reverse complement strand
GGCACCCTGCACGAACACCTTGTGTTCGTAAAGGGCGACCAGGGCTCCCAGCACCCGCGGGGTCAGTTCGGGGTAGACGATGAGGTTGCTCGGGCAGTTGCCGGGAAACACGCGGTGCGGCGCGAGCTGCTCAATTCGGCCTTCCTCGACGCCCGAGGACCGCATCTCCCGCAGGGTCTCATCGAGAGTCCGCCCGCGCATCAGCGCCTCGGCCTGGGCGATGCAGTTGGCGACCAGGATGTCGTGCTGGTCCGCGATCGGCCGCGAATTCCGCAATCCCACGAGGAGATCCAGGGGAACGAGGCGTCCGCCCTGATGCAGAAGCTGGAAGAAGGCGTGCTGGGAGTTGGTGCCGGTGCCGCCCCAGAGCACCGGGCCGGTGCTCGTTTGCACCGGCCGACCGGCGCGGTCGACACGCTTGCCGTTGCTCTCCATGTCGAGCTGCTGCAGGTACGCCGGGAAATGCCGCAACGATTCGTCGTAAGGCACCACGCACAGGCTCTCGGCGCCGAAAAAGTTGTGATACCACACCCCGAGCAGTGCCAGGACCACGGGCATGTTCGTCTCCAGCGGTGCCTGCCGGAAATGGCAGTCCATCTCGTAGGCGCCCGCAAGAAATTCGGCAAACGCGTCGCCGCCCACCGCGCAGGCGGTCGACAGGCCGACGGCGGACCATAGCGAGTAGCGCCCGCCGACCCATTCCCACATCTCGAAGATGTTCGCCGGATCAATGCCGAAGCGCTGCGCCGCCGCGACGTTGGAGGTGACGGCGACCATGTGAGAGGCCACGGCACGGCCGTCGCCGAAGCCCTGCAGCAGCCAGTTCCTCGCGGCCTGTGCATTCGCCGAGGTCTCCTGGGTGGTGAAGGTCTTGGAGACCACGATGAACAGGGTCGATTCCGGATGCAGCGTGGCAAGCGCGTGGGACAGATCGCCGGGGTCGACGTTTGAGACGTAGTGTACGCGCAGGTTGGTACGGTGATAGGCCCTCAGGGCATCGGTAGCCATGCAGGGTCCCAGGTGCGAGCCGCCTATGCCTATGTTGACGACGTCCGTAATCCGCTGTCCGCTGTAGCCGCGCCAGTGTCCGCCGGCCAGTGCGTCGACCAGGCCGCGCATGCGCCGTTGCACCTCGGCGATCCCGGGCATGATGTTCGTGCCGTCCAGCATCAGCGCCTGCGAGACCGGCCGCCGCAGCGCCGTATGCAGCACGGCACGCCGCTCGGTGTTGTTGACGATCGCGCCGGCCAGCATCGCGTCGCGCTGACCCTCGACGTCCGCGGCACGCGCCAGGTCCAGCAGCCGCTGCATGGTCTCCGGCACGATGCGATTCTTGGAGTAATCCAGGAAAAGGCCTGCGGCCTCGAGGCCGAACGCAATCGCGCGTTCCGGCGAGGTCCGGAACAGATCGCGCATGTGCAGCGTCGCCGCCTGGGCGTGATGGGCACTGAGCGCGCGCCATGGCGCGCTGGTCGTGATGTCGTGGTTCATGATGGGCCGGCTAAGGAGGTGATTGTCCCGATTATGCCATCGGATCGCCCGGCCGTGACCAGAGTGCCGCCGTCAACTGCGGCGGCTGTTGACGAAGTGCTTGTAGATGTCCACCAATTCGTCGGCGGTGAAGCGTATGATGAGGAGCTCCTGGCCAGGCCGGATCATGTCAGGATTGCGTCCCATGCGCCCCTGCTCGAGATTGTAGATGTAGCTGTGCTGCGACTTCTCGAAGATGAGCTGTCCGAGAAAGGAGCTGTTGCGGCCGTTCACCATCTCGTCGGCGCTGCGCGGGATGTCCACGCGGTATGTGCTGATGTCCTCGCCGCGCCGGATCGCGATCCCGCGGCCGAAGTTGTCGATGAGCCCGTACTGAATGATGCCCCAGATGCCCTGCGCGTCCGTCTCCTTGACCGTGCGAACGTAATAGATGGCGTCGGTGCCGGAATCGTCACTGCCCATCATGAGCTCGGCGACCGTCGCGGCGTCGAGGGCCTGGCGGCCGCGCAGCACCCGGATCGGCTGGTTCGGGTCCAGTGCGGAGTCGGCGGCCAGTTCCTGCGCGGTGGTGGACTGTATCTCCTCGACCTTTTTCACCACCGTGACGGCGGTGTCCGGCGCGCCGCCGTGCTCGGCCAGCAGCGCCCCGACCGATGTGACCTTGGCCTGCGATCCGTCGAGGATCCTGATCTGCTTCTCCGGCGTCCGCCCGTACATCTCCCGCAGCTTTTCGATGGTGACGATCTCGATCCGATCGACGTCCTTGATGATGGTCAGCGGCGTCTCCGGCTTGAGGCTCGGGTCCGCGAGCAACTTCTCGGGTGTGATGGTATCGGCCTTCCGGGTCGGTAGCAGTTGTATGGTCTGATCCCGCTGCACGAAGTTGTCAGCGCTGTCGGCGGCCAGTGGCTGCGCCTTGAGCTCGGTGATTTCACGCACGTACTCGCGCGCCTCCTTTTCGAGGGCATCGTTGCGGCCGGTGGGGTTCTCGGAGATAGCGGTCCCCGTATCGGGTCCCGTGGCGTGCGCGTTCGGTGCGGGCTGGGTGGCTTCGGCGCTGGGCGGCGCCGGCAGCGGCGTGGGGCGCCGCAGGTACAGGTACGCGCCGGCCGCAAGACACGCCACAACCAGCAGTGTGGCCAGGAATGCTCGCATGTTGACGATGCCGCTCTCAACTTCCCGGCATGGCCGGGTCAACCTGTGCCGGAAATATAGCTCTCCAGCTGTTCGATGAGCGACTGCTTCTCGTTGATGATGGTCTTGAGCACGTCGCCGATGGACATCATCCCCACGACCCGGTCGTCGTCCATGACCGGCAGGTGCCGGATGCGGCGCTCGGACATCAGCATCATGCATTCGTCGACGCTGGCCGTGGGAGTGACGTGAAACACCGCCGAGGTCATGATCTCCCGCACCCTGGTTTCCCGGGAAGATCGATCCCGCAGGACAATCTTGCGCGTATAGTCGCGCTCGGAAAGGATACCGACCAGATTGCTGGCCCAATCGATGACGGGCAGCGCCCCGACGGCCCTCTCGGCCATCATCTCCACCGCCTCGTAGACGGTGGCATCGGGCCCTATCGACCAGACCGCGGACCCCTTGTCTCGCAACACCTGCTGTACAGTCACCATATATGCAGCCTCCCGCGCAATATGCATGCCAGATTGATCTTCCTCTTCTCACACCCCCAGATAAATAGTCTGTCACCGAAGGTGGGAGAGTACAACCGCGGGGCGCCCCGTCCCCGCCGGCGAGTGTGCTAGTCTATGAATTGTTGCGGATGCACAAACCGTGACGGTGTCCCAAGACGCGGTTCGCAACACACACAGCCCAGGGCGCTGACGCTAGGATTGCGCACTTCGCGTCAACCCCGTCTCCTGCGATCCCCGAGATGACGTCAAATACCAAGACCAAGAGCCTCGGCAAGTACGAACTGCTGGAAGAGATCGGGCGCGGAAGCATGGGGACGGTGTACCTCGGCCATGATCCGTACGTCGATCGAAGGGTCGCCATCAAGGTGGCCCACGCCGAGCAGCTCCAAGACGAGAGCTCCGGCGCGCAGTATCGCAAGCTGTTCTTCAACGAGGCCCATACCGCCGGGCTGCTCACCCATCCCAACATCATCGCGATCTACGACGCCGGCGTGGACGGGGGGGAGTGCTACATCGTCATGGAGCACGTGGAGGGGGGGGAAACCCTCAAGAAGTACTGCAAGCCGGAATCCCTGTTGCCGGTGGAGAAGGTGGTGGAGATCGTCTTCAAGGTGGCCAAGGCGCTCGACTACGCGCACCGGCAGGGTGTGATCCACCGTGACATCAAGCCCAGCAACATCCTGCTGAGCGCCGACCTCGACGTCAAGCTCGGGGATTTCGGCATCGCCTACCTGAGCAAGCACGACGCTACCGGCACGCTGCCCATGGGCATGATCGGCTCGCCCCGCTACATGTCGCCCGAGCAGCTGAACGAGGACTCCCTCACGGCGCAGACCGACATTTTCTCCCTGGGCGTGGTGACCTACGAACTGCTTGCCGGCCGTCATCCCTTCACGGCGGAGAGCTTCTCGCGTCTCATACATCGCATCCTCAACGAGGAGGCCCCGCCGCTGGCCAGCGCGCGCAGCGGCGTGCCGGAGGTGCTCGAGGCCATCGTGCGCCGTGCAATGGCGAAGAACACGCAGGATCGGTACCCCACGGCGATGGAGTTTGCCGCCGACCTGAGCCGCGCCTTTGACCGCATGCTCGAGCAGCCGCGCGAGGAGATCGCCGCGGAGGAATTGTGCGCGGACCTGAAGCGGCTGGAGTTCTTCCGCGGCTTCACGGACGCGGAGCTTTGGGAGCTGGTGCGGGCGGGCAACTGGCTGCAGTACGCCCCTGGCGCGGAGATCATCCTGGAGGGCGAGATAGACGACTCTTTCTACGTCATCACCGCTGGCGAGGTGACAGTGCGCAAGGCCGGCGTCGATCTCCGGATACTCAAGACCGGCGACTGCTTCGGCGAGATGGGCTACCTGACCCGGGCGCGCCGCACCGCGACCATCGTCGCCAAGTCGCAGACGGCGCTGCTGAAGCTGAATTCCACGGTCATCAACCAGGTGTCGATGGTCTGCCAGGTGCGCTTTCTCAAGGCCTTTCTGCGGACCCTGATCCAGCGGCTGTCGGTCACGACCGAGCGCGTCTCGCAGCAGGCGATCGCGCGCGTCGAAGAATAACCCTGCGCAGGTCGCTCGGCGCCGGGGCGGGCTCAGCTCGGCCCGAGAGGGGCGGGCGCCATGCCGCCGGTGCAGACTGCCGCGGCCAGGCCTGCGTCCGCCGCCTGGCGCACCCCCGGCCTGGCGAGCGCGGCGGCGCCGACCGTCCCGAGCACCATGTCTGCGACGCGCCTGAGCCGACCTTTCAGGCGCGAGTTCGGCGACTGCGCGGCGCACGCGGCGCCACCGGCGGCGGTAAGGGCGGCCGCGCGTTCCTCGTGTGCGAACAACGCGGTGTAACCGTAGCGGTCCTCCACCTCGATGAACTCCATGCGGATCGCGGGCGGCTGCGTGGGCTCGGTTTCGATGTAATCCAGCCCGGCGTACAAAGTCGAGGGGAGCGTCTGGCCCGCGGCGGGGCTGCCCGCGGGCGGCACGTCCGATCGGCCTTCCGCCGGCCTGCGGTCGCCTGTGGCGGCGCCGCTTGCCTCCACGCCCGGCGCGCGGACTTGACCGGGCGCCAATGTCGGATCGGGGTCTCCCGGGTCCGCTTCCCCGGTTGCTGCTATCGTCGGCGGCGGCAGCGGCGGCGTGCCGTCGCCCGGGGAATGCGCGCCTTCGATCCTTCCGTCGGCGCTCGGCGAACCATCCACGGCGGCTGCGGCCGAGGCCGGCGCCACCAGGTGCAACCGGGCACCCTGCGCAGGGGCATCGTGACTCTCGAGCAGCCATCCGTCGCTGCTGCCGTCCAGGGCGAGTTGCCGCCGTATGCTGCCGCGTAGCTCACTGCTGGTCGCCTGCTCCCGCAACTGCTGCCAGTCCGCCTCGGGGAAGCTGTAGAACGTCAGGGTGTCCTGATAACAGCTCGCGAAATACACCGCCCCGGACCAGTTTCCCAGTCGCGCGAGCAGGGCCGCGACACCGATTGCGCGGGCGGTCGCCGCGGTGCGATCGGGCTGCTGATAGATGTTCCGCAGCCGGCGTGCGACTCGCGTCCTCTGGCCTGCCGGCAGCTGCGCGAGCACGCGGGCGCAAAACGCCGGTATCGACTGCTGCCACTGCACGCGTGGGAACGCGCGCAACGTGGCCGTGCGCAAGGCCGGCGCGGCATCGGCGACGATCAGCCGCAGATCCGGGAGGCGTTCGCGTCGCAGCTGGGTCAGCATGCGCACCCAGCACTCCGCGTGGGATTCGCGCACAGGCAGCAGGAAGCGGGTCGTGGGGCGGCCGTCGGTTGCAACCGTGATCGCGGTCAGCAGCCGCAACCCGGGGCCGGGCTGTCCGCCCTGCGGCATGAGGCGCAATTGATCGATGAACAGGTACGGCTCCCATTGCTGGCGCTGCACGGCGATTGAACGCGGGCGGAGTGCCCGCGGTCTCGCGCCCGTCGCGGCGCGCACCTGCGTGTCCGCCGTGGGCGGGGAGCGGTGAGCAGGCCGGAGGTTATTCGCACGGGTCTCGGGCATATGCGGCACGGCCGTCGGTTTGATCGCGTATATCGCCTCGCGGCGGCCGCGCCTCGCTCGAGGCAATCGTGGAGATGCAAGATCGCGACGCGCGGCCGTCGGCAGGGCGATGCGATGAACGATGCCATTGCCGCCGACCGGGATCCGTGACCGGCCGCTCAGAACCTTGCGCGGGAGCGAGGGTGCCCGTACTCCCGGCCGCGGCAGTCGCGCCCATCGGCCACGATCAGCGCTCCCCGGTCTTCAGTGGATGGTCCCACAGGTACTCCTGTTCGCCGCCGCAGAGCGCGGCCCAGCGCGCATAGACGAACAGGTAGTCCGAGAGCCGGTTCGCAAAGATCAGCACCGCTGCAGGCACGTCGTGGGCACTTTCCTGGACCCGCCAGAGCACGCGCTCGAGGCGTCGGCAGACGGTGCGGGCGAGGTGGGCATGGGCGTTGAGCATGCCTCCGCCAGGCAGTACGAAGGAATCGAGTGGCCTGAGTTCCGCGTTCATCGCATCGATACGCCGTTCCAGCCAGGCGCTGTCCTCCTCGCCGAGCTGCGGCATGCCTTCGTGGTGGGATCCACCGGGCGTGGCGAGCATGCTGCCGATGTCGAACAGCCGGTTCTGCAAACGATGCAGATCCTCGAGGCTGTCGCGGACCAGGCGGCTGCAGGTGTCTGCACGCTGATCGATGAGCGTGCGCAGTATGCCGAGCACGCTGTTCAGCTCATCGACCGTGCCGTACGCCTCGACGTGCAGATCGGTCTTCGATACCCGGGAGCCGCCGACCATGGCCGTGGTGCCGTCGTCGCCCGTGCGGGTGTAGATTCTCGTCAGTTTGATGGCCATCGCGTCTCGTCCGACAGGTCGCGGCCGACCGCCGCCCCCGCTCGCGGCAGTGTACCCGTTCGCGGCGTTGACCGGAGGCGGCCGTCGCGCGCCCGCGGATCAACCCGCCGGCGCGCCCGTGCTGCACTCGTCGGTGGGTATGCCGAAGGCGGCGTCGATGCTTGCACGATCCAGCCCCGAGGTGCGGGCGTCGATGCAAAGGCGACGACTGCGATCCAGGACCCAGAGACGCTGGCAGGCGCCGAGCGCGAAGTCGAGGTCGTGGGTTGAGGCGACCACGGCCATGCCGTCGCGCGCCGCCACCGCCTGCAGGGTACTCGCCAGCCTGCGGCGCTGGACGATGTCCAGATGCGCGGTCGGCTCGTCCAGCAACAGTATCCGCGGTTCCTGCGCCAGCGCGCGCGCGAGCAGTATGCGCTGACGTTCGCCGTCGCTGAGCCGGGTGACGTCGCGATCCACCATCGTGCCTATCCCCGCATCCTCGATGGCCTGCTCTATCGCCCTGTGGTCCCGCGGCTGCAGGGCGCGCCACCCGGCACGGTGGGGATAGCGTCCCAGGGCAACGAACTCGTGGACGCGGATCGGCGATGCCGGCACGGTCTCGCTGCCGACATAGGTGAGCACGCGGGCGCGCTCGCGGTTCGGCATGCGGTCCAGACGCAGGTCACCGACGCGGATTGATCCCGACAGCGGGGCCTGCAGCCCGCAAAGGGTGCGCAGCAGGGTCGACTTTCCCGCGCCGTTCGGCCCGAGCAGACAGACGAGGTCGCGTGGAGCGAGCCGCAGGGACGCAATCGCCGAAATGGCCGATGGCGCCGCGCCGCGCCCGGAATAACCGGTAACGAGATCGCTGGCCTCGAGCAGCGGCACGACCATCTACCAGCCTGACCGGTTCGATCGCACCAGCACGGCGATGACGACCGGCGCGCTCAGCAGGGCGAGCACCGCGTTCAGGGGCAGCGTGCCGTCGTTCGCCAGCAGGCGGCTCAGAAGATCGGCGAGCAGCGTCAGCGCGGCGCCCACCATGGCGGTGATCGGCATCAACAGGCGATGATCGGCCGATCGCAACAGCGCGCGCGCGATATGCGGTGCGGCGGTGCCGACCACCCCGAGCGGTCCGCAATAGGCAACCGTCGCGCCGGCCAGCAATGCGGTCGAGGCGATGATGCGCCGCCGGCAACGGCGGTGGTTTACCCCGAGGGTGCCGGCAGTGAGTGGACCGAGTTGCAGCGCGTTCAGGCTCCTGGCATCCCAGAGGGCGAGCGCGAGCCCCGCGCACGCAAGGCCCGCATAGGCTGGCAGGCGCTGCCAGGGCACGCCCGCGAAGCTTCCGAAGGTCCAGAGCACGAAGGCCTGCAATCGGAACGGGTCGGCGTAATGAAGCAGCAGGCTCACCATGCTGGCGAGCAGCAGGCTCAGCATGAGACCCGCGACGATCAGCGTGGCGTCGCTCAGTGCCTTGCGCGCGACGACCAGCACGAGCGCGATGGTGGCCGCCGCCCCAGCAATCGCCGCGCCCGACAGCCCGAGGTCCGAGAGCATTGCGAGATCCGGGTCGGCGGCCAGCGCCGCGGGCAGTGCGATAAGCATCAGCGCCACCCCGAGCGCGGCGCCGCTGTCCACGCCGAGCACGAAGGGGCCAGCCAGCGGGTTGCGGAAGTACGTCTGCAATTGCAGTCCACTGACCGCAAGCGAGGCGCCTGCCAGCGCGGCGGTACTGGCGGCGGGCAGACGCAGCTCCAGAACGATGAGTCGCGCCTGCGCCGCGGTAGCGCCGTTGGCGTCGTTGCGCCAGATGCCGGCCAGAGAGATCGGGACCGAGCCGTAGGCGCAGGCTAGCGTCACCAGCAGCAACAACAGCGCCGACAGGCACAGCAGAGCGAGCAGGAATCGGCGGCGCGTCGCGGCACTGAAGGCCGGCGACGACCAGCGTGGCGCGGCCCCGTGGCCCGCCAGCCCGGCGGTCATGGCACGTCCTCCGGCAGCCGTCGATACCATTTCAATTCCTGACCGGCGCGCAGCTCGGGGTGAAATATGGCGATCAGGTCCGCAAGCACCGCGTCCGGTTCCGCCAGACCCGCCTCCCAGAAGGTGTTGGTGCCATACGCGTTCCGGCGCTTGTCATTGTTGTAGAGCTGGCGCCGCCGGAAGGCCCGGAACAGCACGTAACGAGGATCCTGGCTGCGCGCCTCGGCCAGGGATCGCCAGTCCATGGTGTCGATCCAGATGTCGGCGTCGCGTCCGTAGGCGAGCGCCTGCTCGAGACTGATCGCGATCGTCGTCTCATGGACCTGTCCGTGGGGCTGCAGCCCGGAGAATACGTAGCGTGCGCCGGCATCGGCGATCATGCGCGCGGTGTAGCTGCGGGGCGCCGGCACGTACCAGTTTCCCCGGTAGCTGCCTCCTGCGAGGACGGCGGGCCCCGGCGCGGTGCTCGCTGCCAGCCGCCGGAGCGACTCGTAGCGCCGCGACTGGGATTCGAGGTGCGCCGCCGCCGCGCTCTCCGAATCATAGAATGCGGCAAAGAACAGCACCCATTCGGCGTAGGCAAGCGGGCTCGCCTCGCGATACTCCGAGGTGACGACGATCGGCAGTCCCAGCCGCAGCAGCGGCGCCAGTGATTCCGGAGGCCGGCCGTCACCGTAGGTGAGCACCACTCCCGGATTCAGCAATGCGAGACGCTCGCGGTCGAGGTTGCCTTCGCGTCCGATCTCCAGCACCTCGCCGCGCTCGATCGCCTTGCGCAGGCCGGGGTCGCCGACATGAGAGTGCTGATTGACCGCGACCACGGTTCCGATCGCGCCGTTGGCGGAGATGAAAGGCAGGTAGGCATTGGAAAGGGCCACTGTCGAGCGTACCGGGACGATCACCGTCGCCGCGATGTCCGGGACGTCGGGACGCGGCGAGCCGCGGTGCACCAGCAGGTACCGAAGCGGATCGGGGTCCTCCGGCGCCAGCCTGACCGTGAGGATCTTGTAATGCGGAAAGTACTCGATGCTGAAGAGCCTGGCGTGGCGGAGCCGGAGCGGGCCGACATCATGGGACGGCGCGGCGGGGCCGGCGCCACAGTCCCCGGCCGTGGCAGGCGCATCGGCGTGGCGCTGCGCGGCGCAGGCGTGGGCCGCGAGCATCATCGCCACGGCGAGGGTGAACTGCCAGGGACGGGCCAGACGCATTCGGGCGATCAGTGCGTAATTCCCGGAGGTGTCGCGGGTGTGTGGCCAAATGGCGCCCTGGGGCGGACTCGAACCGCCGACCTACCGCTTAGGAGGCGGTTGCTCTATCCCCTGAGCTACCAGGGCGTGTTGCGCCGTTTCGACAGCATGCTGTTGCGCCCCGAATTATACGTGGGTTGGGAGCGTCCTTGGAGTCCGCGACCCGGCACGCCGCCGGCCGTCGGGCTGCAGCGACCACGCGCCGCCGCCCGGCGGCCCGGTCCGTGCCCTCGCCATCGAAGCGCAACAGGACCCCGATGGCGTCATCTGCCATGCGCTCGCTCATGCCGCGGCCTCCGCAGGGCGCGTTTCCGTGGTTCGCAGCGGTTCCGGTACAGTGCGAATGCGCAGGGAATTTTCAAGTAAGATGAAGAAGTTGTGACAGCCGACAGGGGGAGCGTGATGGGTTACGGTGTGGATGCGGTCATCAATCCCGAAGGGAGTCTGGAGGTCCTCTCGCAGAAGGAGGTCAACGAGCTGTGCAGTACCAGCACCGGTGGGCTGTACGAGACCTTTCGCCGCTGCTGCCTGGCGGTGCTGAACAGCGGCAGCGACATCGACGATACCCGCAGCGCGCTGGAGGCGCACCCGGATTTCGACGTGAGACTGGTGCAGAACGAACGCGGCGTGAGGATCGAGATCATCAATGCACCGTCCCGGGCCTTCGTCGACGGCCGCATGATCCGCGGCATACGCGAGCACCTGTCCTCGGTGCTGCGCGACATCCTGTACATCCAGAACGAGATTCACCGCAGCGGCCGCTTCGATCTCACCAATTCGGCGGGCCTGACCGACGCGGTCTTCAGCATCCTGCGCAATTCGCGGGTCGTGAGAGCCGGGCGCCCGCCGCCGCTGGCGGTCTGCTGGGGCGGCCACTCCATCAGTCGTGAGGAATACGACTACACCAAGAAGGTCGGCTACGAGCTCGGCCTGCGCGGATTCAATGTCTGCACCGGCTGCGGGCCCGGGGCCATGAAGGGGCCGATGAAGGGCGCGACGATCGGGCATGCCAAGCAGCGTGTTCGCAGCGGGCGCTACATCGGCATCTCCGAGCCCGGGATCATCGCGGCGGAGTCCCCGAATCCGATCGTCAACGATCTGGTCATCATGCCGGACATGGAAAAGCGTCTGGAGGCGTTCGTGAGGATGGGACACGTGTTCGTCGTATTCCCCGGCGGCGTGGGGACCGCCGAGGAGATGCTGTATCTGCTGGGAATACTCATGCACCCGGACAACCGCAACCTGCCGTTCCCTGTGGTGCTTACCGGGCCGGACCTCAGCGAGGGTTATTTCCGGGAGTTCACCGGCTTCATCGACGCCACGCTCGGCAGCGAGGTCGCGGCACGACTGTGCGTCATCATCGACGATCCGGCAGCCGTGGCGCGCACGATGCGCGAGCAGGCCGAGCAGGTGATGGGCTACCGCGAGCGCGAGGACGAGGCCTACTACTTCAACTGGCCGCTGCGGCTCGGCCTGGATTTTCAGCTGCCGTTCCGCGCCAACCACGAGAGCATGGCAAAGCTGGTCCTGCATCGCGATCTGCCGCCCCATCAGCTCGCCTGCAACCTGCGCCGGGCGTGCGCCGGCATCGTCGCAGGCAACGTCAAGGAGGAGGGTATGCGCCTGGTCGAGGAGCATGGCCCGTTCGAGATCCACGGCGACAAGGCCGTCGTCGAGCCGCTCGACGGCTTGCTGCGCGCCTTTGTCGCGCAGCAACGAATGCGGCTGCCGGGGCGGGAGTACGTGCCCTGCTATCGCCTCGTGGCCTGAGCCGGGTTCGGCTGCCCGGCGCAGCGGCCGGGTCACGATGGATCAGTACTGCAGCACCGAGTGCACGCGGTAGTCGGCAAGCCGGGCACGACCATTCAGAATACCGAGTTCGACGAGGAAACCGCACCCCGCCACCTCGGCGCCCAGTTTTTCCAGCAACTCGCAACTCGCCAGCGCCGTGCCGCCGGTGGCGATCACGTCATCGACGAGCAGTACGCGATCGCCGGGGCCGACGGCGTCCTCGTGTATCTGCAGTGTCGCGGTGCCGTACTCCAGGTCATAGTCGGCGCTGCGCGTCCTGTGCGGCAGCTTGCCCGGCTTGCGCAGCGGAATGAAGGACACGGCCAGCTCCCAGGCGACGAGGCTGCCGAAAATGAAACCGCGCGCCTCCATGCCAGCAACTGCGGTGATGCGGTCGCCGAGGAAAGGATGCAGCATCTGATGGACCGCCAGACGCATCGCGGAGGGATCCTTCATCAACGGCGTGATGTCCTTGAACACGATCCCGGGCGTGGGGAAGTCCGGGATATCGCGGATTTTCGCGCGCAGCCGCTCCATCGCCGTGTCCTCGTAATGAACTCGGCGCATCTTATCCCTTTGTGTTCGCACGGGTAAGGAGGCAGCGATTGCCGGCAGGATGCAACCGGGGCAGTCCGAGATCGTGCACATGCAGACGCCCCTGCTCGCCCATCACGACGGCGTGTGGCTCGCGCGCCGTCCGGGCATCACGTGCGTGAAGTCCTGTCACACCTTGTTCGTGCAGTATTGCCATCACTGACTGCCCGAGGCCATGGCACTCGGTCTGCCGGCGGGCCCGACCGGACCGATGGGCGCCGGGGACGTGCCGATCGGCAGGCCGGGGGCGACGGTCGTGCAGGCCGACGACGGGTTCTCCGTCCGACGCGTCATGACTCTGCTCCGAGGGACGCCAAGGAGGCGGGCGATGGGCGAGGCGCTCCGCGCCTGCGGGCCCGCCCGCGGTCGAGTGCGACCCGGGCGATCGCCCCGGATCCGGCGGGGGATGACCACGTGGATCTATTCCTATATCCTTGGCCCCCGAAGTGGTCCTCGCAATTGCGCACGGAGGCGCGGCACAAGACGATAGAAGGACCAGGGCACGTGCAAGGCGGGAGGAACTGGCGATGAAGACACTGCTGGCTGCCATACTCGGCGGCGTGATCGTTTTCGCCTGGGGCGCCGTCTCCTGGATGGTGCTCGGCTGGCATACCCCGACGATCAACGCATTTGCCGACGAGGGTCAGGTCGCGCAGGTGCTCGTCGACAATGCGCCGATGTCGGGCATTTACGTCCTGCCCAGGGCACAGTCGTCGCAGGTCGCGGTTCCACCGGCCGAGGCGGCGCCCGCGCAGCCGGGCCCGTTCGCCTTCGTCGCCTACACCCGCGAGGGTGTCGATCCGCAGATGACGATGGCGATGGCATATGCCGTCGCGAGCAGCATCATCGCCGCGCTGTTGATCGCCTGGCTGGTGCGCGCGGCCGAAGGCCTGGGCTACTTCCAGCGCGTACTGTTCATCGCAACGGTCGGCATCGTGATCGCCATCGCCGGTCGGGCGCCGAACTGGATCTGGTGGCATTTCGGCACCGAGTTCATGGTCATCGATCTGGCTGACGTCGTGATCGGCTGGACCCTCGCGGCGCTGGTCATGGCGGCCCTGACGGGCGAGGAACGTCATCGGCTGGGACCGCACTATCGCCGCCTGCGGGTGTGACCGCCGCGGATGCCTAGCAGCGGTCTGCTCGTCGCCGACGCCAGCTGGCCGCAGGTCGAGCGCGCCCTCGCGGCGGGTGGCGTCGCCGCCCTGCCCATAGGGGCGGCGGCCAAGGAGCATGGCTTGCACCTGCCCCTGAACACCGACTACCGGCAGGCCGAATGGCTGGCGCGGCAACTCGCCGACGCGGCGCCCGTCGTGGTCTGGCCCACGCTCGCCTACGGCTACTATCCGGTGTTCGTCGACTACCCGGGCAGTATCTCGCTGGAGCGCGGAACGTTTTGCGGCGTCGTGCAGGAGGTGCTGGCCGGCATCGCGCGCGCCGGCGCGCGAAGCTGCGTCATCCTGAACACCGGCATCAGCACCATCGCTCCCCTCGAGGAGGCGATCCGGCGCGATTACGAAGGCATGGCGGTGGCTCTGATCAACGTCTACGCCGGCCCGCGTTTTACCCGCGTCAGCAAGGAGATCGAAGAGCAGCCCTTCGGCGGCCACGCCGACGAGATCGAGACCTCGCTCATGCTGGCACTGCATCCCGAAGGGGTCGACATGACCCGCGCGACCCCCGCGCCGGCGCCGATACGGCGCGGTCTTTTCAACCGGCGCGACCCGCACGGTCCGAACTACAGCCCGAGCGGCGTCAACGGCGATCCGACGCGCGCCACCCCCGAGAAGGGTCGGCTGCTCGCGGCGGCGATGCGCGCGGACGTGCTGGAGGCGATCGCGGCGCTGCGCGGCGCATGCTGACACTGGCGGTCCATCATCGCTTCGATCTGGAGCCGAAGGCGGCAATCGCGCTGCAGAAGCAAATGCGCAGCCGCGTCGTGCGCGTCGATCGGTTCGCCCCAGTGCGCACGGTGGCGGCGGTGGACGTCGGTTTTGCAGGGAGCGGGCGCAGGACGCGCGCGGCGGTAGTGGTCCTTGGGTTCCCCGGCCTGGAGCCCGTGAGCGAGGCGATCGCGACGGTGCCGACCTCGTTCCCCTACATCCCGGGTCTGCTGTCGTTTCGCGAGATTCCGGCGGTGCTTGCGGCGCTGGCGCGCCTGCCGGAGCTGCCCGACCTCATCCTCTGCGACGGACAGGGGTATGCTCATCCACGCCGCTTCGGGTTGGCCTGTCATCTCGGCGTCGTCCTCGATCTGCCGTGCATCGGCGTGGCCAAGAGCTGCCTCGTCGGGAGCTACCTCGAACCCCCGCAGGAGAGGACGGCATGGTCCGCGCTGATGGACGGTGATGAGCAGATCGGCGCGGTCCTCCGCACCCGCGGCGGGGTAAGGCCGGTGTTCGTCTCGATCGGCCATCGTATCAGTCTGGCAAGCGCCATCGATTACGTCGATAGGTGCGTCACACGCTACAGGTTGCCCGAGCCGATGCGTCTGGCCGACCGTCTGGCCTCGGCTCGCGGCCGCCGCGATTGATCCGCGTCACGGTACCCCGCCGCGGTCTTGCGGCGTAATGTCGCCTGTGACATGGAGGTATCCCATGAGCAACATACGCGCGCCCGCCGTCGCCGGCTATTTCTACCCGGAGGATCCGGTCACCCTGCGCGCGGCCGTCGAGTCCTACCTGGCCGGCGCCGATGCTCGCCCCGGGCGGCTGCCGAAGGCGGTCGTCGTGCCGCATGCCGGATACGTGTATTCCGCACCGGTGGCCGCCTCGGTCTACCGTCGGCTGCGGTCGGCGCGTACACGCATCAGGAGGGTCGTCCTCGCCGGCCCCGCGCACCGCGTCCCGGTGCAGGGCGCGGCATTATCGCCCGCCAGCGAGTTTCACACCCCGCTCGGCGCCGTGGCTGTCGACCCGGATGCCAATGCGCTGCTCGGCGATCTGCCGCAGGTGTCGGTCTGCGCCCCCGCCCACCGGCACGAGCACAGCCTGGAGGTGCAGCTGCCGTTTCTGCAGTCGCTGTTCGAGGGATTCGTCCTGGTGCCGCTGCTGTTCGGGCGTGCGAATCCGACCACGACCGCCGAGGTGCTCGCGCGGCTCTGGGGCGGCGAGGACACCCTCGTCGTGGTGAGCAGCGATCTGAGCCACTATCACGATTACGAAACGGCGCAGCGCATCGACGCGGAGACCACCGCGGCCATATGCGCGCTCGACTACGATCGCATCGGTCCTTCGCAGGCATGCGGCTGCGTGGCGCTGGGCGGGCTGCTGCTGCTCGCGCAGCGGCAGGGATTGCAGGTTGAGGCACTCGACGTGCGCAATTCAGGGGACACCGCCGGCACGCGGGATCGCGTGGTGGGTTATGGTGCGTATGCCTTCTACGAGGCCTGAGTTCGCGGCCGCCGAGCGGGGCCTGTTGTTGCGCATCGCTCGGGATTCCATCGCGAGCGGACTCGGAGGCGGAGGCCCCCTCGGGTTGACGCTGGCGGATTTGCCGCAGACCTTGCACTCCCTGCGCGCGACGTTCGTGACGATCTACCTGGGCGAGAAGCTCAGGGGCTGCATCGGTACGCTCGAGGCGCATCGGGCGGTCGCCGAAGATGTTGCACACAACGCCTTTGCCAGTGCCTTTCGCGATCCGCGGTTCTCGCCGCTGACGGGGCTGGAGATGACGGACATGCGGGTGCAGGTCTCGGTGTTGCAGCCAGCAAGCCCGATCTCGTTCCGCAGCGAGGAGGATCTCCTGCGCCGGCTGCGCGCCGGGGAGGACGGGCTGATCCTGCAGTGTGGTGCGCGCCGCGCCACCTTCCTGCCGTCGGTCTGGGACACCCTGCCGGAGCCACGCGCGTTTCTGGCGGCGCTGAAGCGCAAGGCGGGCATGCGTCCGGACGACGACATCGGGGTATGCCAGGTCAGCCGTTATGGCACGGAGTCGTTTGCCGAGCGCGAGTTCCCCGGCCCGTAGCCACCGCATCAGCGGCAGGCGCCGATGGAGCCGCGCGCGCAGGTGCGTCCATCGATCCAGATCGCGTTGTCGAGCTTGGCCCCGTCGAATGTCGCCCCGTCAATCAGCGCGTCGGAGAGATCCGCGTACGAAAGATCCGCGCCGCGGAACCGGACACCGGTCAGCACCGCCTTGCGCAGCGCCGTGCCCTTCAGGTTGGCGCCAGAGAGGTCGCCGCCGGTCAGGTTGGCTCCCACGAGGTCGGCATAGGCGAGATCGCCGGCCTGGAGCCGGACTGCCTCGAGATTCGCCCCGCTCAGGCGCGCACTGCGCAGGATGGCGCCGTGCAGGTCCGAACCGTGGGCATCCATCGCCTCCCTGCGGCAGTTCGACCAGTTCACACCCGGTGCGGGCGCGGCCTCGCAATCCGGTTCCGAGCCTTCGCCCCGCGGTTTGAACAGGAACCCGCTCACCACGATCAGCGCCACCGCGAAGGCGGAGATGAGGGCGGGCGCGACGTTGCTCTGGCGCGTGGGCTTGAGACTGGCAAGGACCCGCTGCCGGCGCTGGCGGCGCGCCACGGTCTCGGGGGTCTCGGCCGAGCGCCGCTCGGCACCGCTGCGGCGCTCCTTGTGCGGATTGTCCGGCGGTTCGTTGTGCCGTCGATCATCGCCGCGGCGCTCGTCCTCGCGCGCGAGCAGAGCGGCGCGATCCTCCTCCAACTTCTCCGGGGAAAACATCGGAAAGTGGGACGGCACGTGCCAGACTTCCCGGTCGAGGCTGAGCTCGTCGGCAGCCCGGATGCGGCCCATGATGAGATAACGCTTGATCAGGGGGGTCTGGAAGGGACCCTTTACCACCTCGCCACGACGAACGTACCACAGGCGTCCCTGAGATTGAGTCTGTGCCGCGCTCATGCCCCGTCGATGTATTACGGCGAAAGTGCCTGATTCGCGGCAAATAACTTCAAGTTCCATGCCAATCGGCCGATACGCCCCATGATGATTCCATCCTTGCCCAATGCCGCGCTCCCGGCGCGACTGGTCGCCCTGTCAAGCCCGGCGGCGGTGCGTGGCTGGGCAGTCGGGGAACTGCTGAGCGCCACCGTCATGAAGGTGGACAGCGCCGCAGGAACGGCGATGCTGCAGATCGGTGAGCGGCGCGTGCAGGCGCAGGTTTCCGGCCCGATGACGCCCGGACAGCGGCTCGAGCTGCGGGTGCTGGAGACCGGCGAAAGGACGCTGCTGGAACGCCTGCCGGCTCCGCAGGAGAATGCGGTCCGTGTCGAGCAGCAGGCGTTGCGGGAACGGCTGCCGCAGGCGGTGCCCATGCGCGATCTGCTGCCCGCGCTCGAACGCGCGGCGCAGCGCGCGGATGCGATTGCAGCGCCTGCGGTCAACACCCGGGCAGCGACGGCGACTCAGGCGATCCTGAACGCGCTGCCCGCATTCAAGGACCTCGCGCAACCCGAGGCCCTGAAACGCGCGATGCAGACATCGGGGCTGTTCCTGGAGTCGAATCTCGCCCGGGCCACGGATGCAGACCTGCGGCAGCTGTTGCCTGGCGATCTGAAGGCCTCGCTGCTGCGGCTGGTGCAAGCGGTGTCTGCCGGCGCGCCTCCGCCCTCCGCGCCCGCGGCCGACGCCACGACATCCAGGCACGCGGACGTGCAGACGCGCGCCGCGCCGGTCCGTGCCGAGCCCAGGCAGGCCGCACTGCCGCCGCCCGCGCTCGCGGACGACCCGCCGTCGCCTCCGAGGATTGCCGAGCAGGCGCGCGGCGGGATCGCCGCAATCGAGGTGAATCAACTCAAGGCGATCGCGCAGACCAATCAGGGCAGCGCAATCTGGATCATCGATCTGCCAGTTCGTGACCCTGCCGGTGAACTGCGGTACCTGGGGCTCGAGGTCGAGGAGGAATCCATACGGCGGCAGGGGGAAATGCGCAGGCAGTGGTCGATGACGGTGAAGATGGACATCGAGCCGCTGGGGCCGATGTGCGCGCGGGTCACGCTGATCGAGGACAGCGTGCACACGGTCATCTGGTCAGAGCGGCCGGCGACGGCGGAGCTGGCGCGCCTGCACGCGGAGTGGCTGCGCACGCAGATGCGGCAGGCGGGACTGGATCCGGCGGACGTGCAGTGCCTGCAGGGGCAACCTGCCCCCAGGGCCGCGGCGGCGCCCACGCCGCTGGTGGACACGCACGCATGAGGGCCAGGGAGCCGGGCGTGGAGAACGTCGCCGTCGCATTGCGTTACGACGGCAACGGCGCGCCGCGCGTCACGGCAAAGGGCAGGGGAGCGGTCGCCGCGGAGATCCTCAGGCGGGCGCGCGAGCACCACGTGCCGGTCAGCAACAACGGCGAGCTGGTCGAGCTGCTCGCCAAGGTGCAACTGGGCGATGAGATACCGGAGGCGCTCTACGTCGCCTGCGCGCAGGTGATCGCCTTCGCATATCACCTGCGCAACAAGCGCATCCCGGAGTGACTCGCTGGCGGGCGCGGCCACGGCCGGCGTCCACCAGCGTGCGGGCGCCGGATCTCAGCCCTGCGGTGCGCCGCTCATGGCGGCGCGCGAGCGCTCCATTACCTCCTGATTGCCCTGCAGCAGCCGCGCGTCGCCGTTGGCCAGCGAACTGGAACGCGCGGCGAGCTCGATGGCCTCGCTGTAGCGGCCCTGTTGCATGCGGATGACCGCCAGCCGGTGCCAGAGCCATGGATTCTTCGGTTCGATGCGCAGTGCACGCTCGATGGTTGCGGCGGCCTGATCGCCGTCGCCCTGGCTGGCGTAAACCTCGGCCTCGTCGAGCAGCGCGACGACGGCGGGGCTGTTCATCCCCGAATCCGGCTCGGGCGTCGTCGGCGCCGGCGCCGCGTTCTCGGCATTCATCCCGTCGGATCCCGCGCCGACCGCCGGGGGCGCCTCCTCCGGCAGCGCATAGGTGCGCGCCTCCTCGAGCGGCGCGGCGGACTCGCCGGCTTCCTGCTCCATCCCCGGTTCATCCACGGGCACCTCGGTCACGGGCGCCGGCGTCGTGGTGCAGCCGCCGAGCAGCGCGAATAGCGCCGTGCAAAGTATCGGCATGCGCGTGGCGCGTGGATCAGCGGATTGGTGCATAGGTCGTCTCCGGTACGCCAAACAACGTCCTCGGACATTCAAGTGTAGCAGCCACCGGCGCCGGCGAGATGAACGGCACGCTGCGCGATCCGGGGCAGTTCGCGCGCGTGAACGCGCCCGTCTGCTGATCGACCCAGCGCCATTCAATGCCCGCCGGCGGATCCATGCGCAGCGACCGGACATGCGCATCCGCCATGAATTGTCCCCAGATCCGCATTGCCCCCTGCGCCCCGGTCAGCCCTATCGGTGCGTTGTCGTCGCGCCCGATCCACGCAACCGCCGTCAGGTCCTCGCCGAATCCCGCGAACCAGCTGTCGCGCAGGTCGTTCGTCGTGCCGGTCTTGCCGGCCACGACGCGCCCGGCGCCGAGCCAGCGTATCAGCGATGCCGCCGTGCCCTCGGAGGTCACGCGCGTGAGCAGATAGGTGAGCAGATAGTCCGCGCGTGGGTCGATGGCCGCTTTCGTCTTCAGCTCGTAGCGCTTCAGGCGCCGGCCGTCACGCGTCAGCACCTCGCGTATCGCGCGCAGCGGGGTGCGGAAACCGCGCGCGGCGATGGTCTGATACATCTGTGCGATCTCCATCGGCGAGAGGTCGGCCGCGCCGAGGAACAGGGATGGATATTCCGGCAACGGCTGGTCGATGCCCAGACCGCGCAGCACGTCGACCACCGCGGGCACGCCCAGGGACATGCCGAGCTGCACCGTGGCGAGATTGTAGGAGTGCGCGAGGGCCTCCTCGATGGTCACCGGGCCGTGAGGGATGCCGTCGTAATTGCCCGGCGTCCACGGCTTGCCGTGCATGTCCACGGTGATGGGTTCATCGGCGAGCAGCGTGTTGACGGCGTAGGATTCCGGGCGCTGCAGCGCCGCCAGGTACACCGCCGGCTTGAGCAGCGAGCCGACCGGGCGGCGCGCGTCCAGCGCGCGATTGAATCCCGCATAGGCGGGATTGCGGTCGCCGACGATCGCCAGCACCTCGCCGGTCTGATGGTTGGAGACCACCATCGCCGCCTGCAGATGGTCCTTGAGCCGGGCGTAGCCCTTCTCCAGGGCGGCGATCTGGCCGCTCACCGATTCGTCGGCGACCGCCTGCACGAGCGGATCGATGGTGGTGAAGATCTGCAGGCCTTCGTTGCGAAGATCCTCTTCGCGATAGTCCTGGCGCAACTGCCGCCGCACCAACTCCACGAACGCCGGGTAGACGGTGCTGCGGAACAGCGGCTTGGCGATGACGCCGAGCGGCGCCGCCTTTGCCCGCGCCGCGGCCTCGGCGGTGATCTTCTTCTGCTCCGCCATCAGATCCAGGACCAGGTTGCGGCGCGCCAGCGCGCGCTCCGGGAATCGCCTTGGATCGTAATACGACGCCCCCTTGGCCAGGCCGACCAGCAATGCCAGTTCGGGCAGGCGCAGCTCTTTCAGTGGACGCCCGAAATAGAACTCCGCGGCGAGTCCGAAGCCGTGTATGGCGCGCTTCCCATCCTGCCCCAGGAAGATCTCGTTCAGGTAGGCCTCGAGTATCTGCTGCTTGGTGTAATGGCGCTCCAGCGACAGCGCCATGGCCATCTCGGGGATCTTGCGCACGAGGGTGCGTTCGTGGCTGAGGTGATAGTTCTTGATGAGCTGCTGCGTGATGGTGCTGCCGCCCTGGTCGAAGCGCAGGTGGCGGATGTTCGAGACCATGGCGCGCGCGATGCCGAGCGGGTCGATGCCGATGTGCTGATAAAAGCGCCTGTCCTCCGTCGCGATGAGGGCCTCGACCATCTCGGCCGGAACGTCCGTCAACCGGACCAGCACCCGGTCTTCGTTGTGAGTCGGGTAGATGCGGGCGATCTGCATCGGCTCCAGCCGCAGGATCGCAATCGACGTCCGGGCGGGGAGGGTGTCGACGTCCGCCACGACTCCGGCGCTGAACCGGATGCTGCATCGCTGCGGCGGCTCCTGCTTGTCCGAGAAGGCGAATCCGCGGGTATGGATCTGCAACTCGTTCTTCAGCAGCGCGAACTGGCCGGGTCCTTCCAGGCGGTCGACCTTCCGATAGCCCAATCGCAGGATCTCCGCCGCCACCGCGTCGCGATCGATTGCGAGCCCCGCGTACAGCTCCAGCGGACGGGCGTACACGCGCGCCGGGAGCTGCCAGTGCCAGCCGGTGAAGGTCCTGGTTACCTGGTGGTCGACCCAGAGGACGTAGGCCACCACGCCCATGATGAAGACCAGAACGAGCTGCAGCAACAGCGCGCGTGGCAGGGAAAAACGGCGCGCTTTCCGGGGTTTTTGCTTGGCGGCCATCTTCAGGGTGAAGCCTGCACTGCGGCTCCGGCGGGACGAACCGCGATCCGCGACGCGCGTCGGTCTACACCGGGTGCCGGAGGCTGGCTGACTGAAGTTGGAATGTCGGGAGGAGAACCTGAGAGGTTGCGCTACGCGGCGGGCGGCGGTATCTGATTCCTTGTTACCGCTCGCGTCGCCTTATCGATTATCGGCTTTCAACCGTTCCTGGCATCCCGCCGAATCGTACCTTTGTGCCCTTACTACTTGCTACTTCTTCTTCTTCGCTGCCTTCTTCTTCGTCTTCTTCGCGGCGGACTTCTTCGCTACCTTTTTCTTGCTAGCCTTCTTCTTTGCTGCCATGTTTAACCCCCTATCGATGTGTTGAACAACATGTGAAGCAAGTACCACGCGCATTTATATACATCACAATGCGAACAGTTGCAAACTTTTTTGTAATCTGGTTACGACTGGTATCGCTCGTCGATGATTGATGTCGGTGGTTCGTACAAGCGTCCGTTGTTCGTCATTGGCAACTCTTCGCACCGCTCGATGCCGCATCTCAACGACTCATCACGCGCTTCATCCGGCATCGCGCAGCCGCTATCGGCGCGACGTGGTGCTTCCTCGAATCACGACGCTCGGCGGCGCAGGGATTCGATGATTCGATCACGTATGGCATTCACCTCGCCGACGCCTTCGACGCGGGTGTATTTGCGGCTGTCCACCCTCTGGTAATAGTCCACCAGCGGCCGTGTCTGCTGGTGATACACCTCCAGGCGCCTGCGCACGGTCTCCTCCCTGTCGTCGTCACGCTGCACCAGCGATTCGCCGGTCACGTCGTCCCGGTCGGGAATCCTGGGCGGGTTGAAAATTACATGGTAGGTACGGCCCGAGCCGGGGTGGATGCGTCGCCCCGACATGCGTCTGACGATCTCCTCGTCGTCGACGGCGATCTCGACGACTCGATCGATGTCGATGCCCATCTCGCGTATGCCCTCGGCCTGCGGGATCGTGCGGGGAAAGCCGTCCAGCAGGAATCCGCCGCCGCAGTCCGGGTCGGCGATCCGTTCCTTCACCAGGCCGAGAATGATCTCGTCGGAGACCAGCCCGCCGGCATCCATGATCTTCTTCGCCGCCTGGCCGAGCGGAGTGCCGGCCTTGACCGCTGCCCGCAGCATGTCGCCCGTGGAGATCTTCGGAATGCCGAACTCCGCGCAGATGAAGTCCGCCTGGGTGCCCTTGCCCGCGCCCGGTGGTCCCAGCAGTATCACTTTCATGTCGTCAGCCTCGTCGTGTTTGGGGTGTGATTGTGCGCGTGATCCTAACGGCCTATGCTGCATGAGACCAGCCGCGGGCGCGGCGCAGCGGGGAGGTGGACGTGAGACTGCAATTGGATACCGGCGGGGCACGCTATGTCATCCGCGGCTACTCGGCCACCGCCGTCATGGTGAACGACGAGGAGCTGGCACGCAGTTTCATCCTCACGCCGGACACGCTGATCGCGGATTGGGCGCCGCAACGCTCCGAGGAGATTGCCGCGGAGCACGTCGAACAACTGGTGCGTCTGGATCCCGAAGTGGTCATCATCGGAACCGGACGCCGGCTGCAGTTCCCGAGGACCGAGGTCGTTGCGCCGCTCATCGCCGCGGCGATCGGGTACGAGGTGATGGACACCCGCGCGGCGTGCCGCTGCTACGCGGTGCTGGTGTCGGAGGGGAGAAGGGTGGCGGGAGCGATACTGCCGCCGGACGCGGACTGACCCGAACGGCGGGACGGCGGCAGGGCGCCGCCGGCGCGGATCAGGTCTCGCGCAGCAGCGACTCGACCGAGAAGCCCTGGCGCTCCAGGATCTGGCGCAGGCGCTTCAGGGCCTCGATCTGTATCTGGCGGACCCGCTCGCGCGTCACGCCGATGGCGTTGCCGACCTCCTCGAGCGTGGCGATCTCGTGCCCGTTCAGGCCGAAGCGCCGCTCGACGACCGCGCGCTGCTTGTCGTTGAGCTGCGACAGCCAGACCTCGATGTGCCGCTGCATGTCGTTGTCCTGCAGCAGCAGCCAGGGGTCCGGGTTCTGCTCGTCGGGTATCGTGTCCAGCAGCGAGCGGTCGGAGTCGTGGTCGGCGGTGCTGTCCATGGAGGTGACGCGCTCGTTCAGACCGAGCATGCGTTTGACCTCGTCGATCGGCCGATCGAGCATCTGCGCCACGTCCTCGGGCGTGGGTTCACGATCGAGCGTCTGCGCGAGCCGGCGGGCGGCCCGCATGTAGATGTTGATCTCCTTGACCACGTGGATGGGCAGCCGGATGGTGCGCGTCTGGTTCATCAGCGCGCGCTCGACCGTCTGCCGTATCCACCAGGTGGCATAGGTGGAGAAACGGAAGCCGCGTTCCGGGTCGAATTTCTCCACCGCGCGAATCAGGCCGAGGTTGCCTTCCTCGATCAGGTCGAGCAGCGCCAGGCCCCGGTTCATATAGCGGCGCGCGATCTTCACCACCAGGCGCAGATTGCTGACGATCATCCTCTCGCGGGCGGATTCGTCGCCGCGCTTCGCCAGCCGTGCGTAGCGGACCTCCTCCTCGGCGGTGAGCAGGTCCGCGAAGCCGATCTCGTTGAGATAGATGCGCGTGGCGTCGAGTTCGCCTTCCGAGACGTCTCCGGCGGGGACCGCGCGATCGACGGTGATGGTGATCGTGGGGTCCAGGGTGTCCTCGGCGGCGGGCTCGCCGATGTCGTCGGGCTCCTCGGCGAGCGTCTGCGCATCGGCCAGTGTGATATCGATATCTTCCTCGACGATCTCCGTCTCGAGGGCTTCGATCTCCATCGCCGCGCCGTCCTCGACGCGCGACTCGGGGCCGGATCCCGCAGGCTTACCCCTCGTTCCCTGGCCGTTCGTTCCCGTTGCCGCCATTCCCGTTAGCTCACGTCTCAAGGGAGGAATTCTAGGGGAGGAACGGGCTTCCCGCCGCGGCGGATCTCGAAATGCAACATCACCTGCCGCGCACCCGTGCTTCCCATCTCTGCGATCTGCTGGCCGCCGACGACCCTTGCGCCCTCCGTCACAAGCAGTCTGTCGTTGTGGGCATAGGCGCTGAGATAGGTATCGCTGTGTTCGATGATGATAAGCTTTCCGTATCCCACCAGTCCACTGCCGCTGTACACGATCCGCCCGGCCGCCGCCGCGCGTACGGACTGGCCGCGCGCGCCGAATATATTGATGCCGCGCTCGCCCAGGACCGAATCGGCGGATTCCACGCGCCCCTGCGCGGGCCATTGCCACGCTATTCCGCCGACGGTGCGGGCCGCGCCGCTGGCGCGCGATGCGGTTGCGGCGATTGCCGGCGGGTTTCTCGGCGGGGGACTGACCGCGGCGGGCTGGACTGCCGTCGCGGCGGTTGCTGCCTTCCTGGTCGATGCGCCGATCGCGGGCGCGGCGGTGGCGGCCGGTGGGGACAGCCGCAGCCGCTGACCGGGGTAGATCCGGTAGGGAGGCCCAATCCCGTTCCAGCGCGCCAGCACCTGGTAATCGAGCTTGTATCGCCAGGCGATGCCGTAGAGCGTGTCGCCCTGCTGAATCACATACTCGCCGGGCGCGGCGCGCGCGGGCGCCGACGGGCGGACGACGGGCGCCGGTTCCGCCTCTTCGATGATCTCCTCGTCGAGCGGGGCCGCGTACCGGCCGGAGCATCCGTTGAGCGCCGCAAGCAGGGCCGCAGCGGCGAGCGAGCGAACGACGGTGTTTGCAGTACCACGCGTCATGGAGGCGATCCGCGCCGCTAGCTGACGCCTCCGAGCAGCGGCACGAAGCTGACCACGTCGAGATACTCCTCGTGGAATCCCTCCTCGGTGCGCGTGATGCGCAGCAACTGCTGGTGACCGGCGGCACCGACAGGGATCACCAGGCGCCCGCCGGGGGCGATCTGATCGAGCAGGCGTCGCGGCACGCCCAGCGGCGCCGCCGCAACGAGAATTCCGTCGTACGGCGCGTGCTTGGCCCAACCGAGGCTGCCGTCGCCATGGCGCACGCTGACGTGAAAATGTTTCATGGCGCGCAGCCGATCGCGCAACCGGCTCGCCAGCGCGGCGATGCGCTCGATGGAGTAAACCTGGTCGGCGACCTGCGCGAGGATCACCGTCTGGTAGCCGCATCCGGCGCCGACCTCCAGTACCTTGTGCAGCGGACCGCCCTCGAGGAGGGCCTCCGTCATGCGCGCGACGATGAATGGCTGTGAGATGGTCTGCCCGTGTCCGATCGGCAGCGCGGTGTTCTCGTAGGCGCGGCTGGCAAGCGCCTCGTCGATGAACAAATGCCGGGGCGTGTGGCGCATGATGTCGAGAACGCGGGGGGAATGTATGCCCATCTCCCGCAGCTGCGCGACCAGGCGGTCGCGTGCACGCTGCGAGGTCATTCCGATACCACGAGCGTCATTCATCGCGTTGCGTAACATCCTGCAGCCACTGCGCAACGGTATCCAGCGCCGTATAGCGTGTCAAATCAACCTGCAGCGGTGTGATCGACACGCACCTGCGCCGGATCGCGTTGAAATCCGTGCCCGGGCCCGCGTCCTCCTCGGGACCCGCCGGGCCTACCCAATAGATCGAGCGTCCGCGCGGATCCCTCGTCCTGACCGCCGGCTCGGCCTTGTGGCGGTGGCCGAGCCTGGTCGCCTCGAAGCCCGCGATCTCCGCCCAGGGCAGGTCCGGAACGTTCACGTTCAAGATCGTATCGGCGGGCAGCGGCCGGCGCAGCATGTGATCGATGAGCTGCTCCACGACCCGGGTGGCGGTCTCGAAATGCGTGAAGCTCTCCCCGACCAGCGAGACGGCGATCGCGGGCAGGCCCAGGAACCGCCCCTCCATGGCGGCGGCAACGGTTCCGGAGTAAAGCACATCGTCGCCGAGGTTGGCCCCGGCGTTGATGCCGGCAATCACCATGTCGGGATCACGCTCCAGCAGACCGGTGATGGCCAGGTGCACGCAATCCGTCGGCGTGCCGTTGACGTAATGGTATCCATTGTCGGCCTGCTGGACGCGCAGCGGCGCATCCAGGGTCAGGGAGTTGCTGGCGCCGCTGCGATTCCGATCCGGCGCCACCACCACGACTTCGCCGTGCCGCATCAGCGACTGCGCGAGCGCGCGCAGGCCCAGCGCCTGATAGCCGTCGTCGTTGCTGACGAGAAATCGCATGGGGCGGCGCGTCCTACCGCGCCGCCGGGGCGCCCGCGAGCAGGAACTCGAGCAGCGCCTTCTGGGCGTGCAGCCGGTTGCCGGCCTCGTCCCAGACCACGCTCTGCGGCGAATCGATCACGCCCGCGCTCACCTCCTCGCCGCGGTGCGCCGGCAGGCAGTGCATGAAGATCGCGTTGGACTTCGCCTGTGCCATCACGGCCTCGTTGACCTCGAACCCGGCAAACGCCTCCTGGCGCGCGCGCACCTCCTGCTCCTGCCCCATGCTGGCCCAGACGTCGGTCACGACCAGGTCCGCATCCGCGGCAGCCTTGTTTGGATTTCGCAGCAGTTCCACCCTGGTGCCTTCGGCGACCACGTCGGGCTCCGGATCATAACCCTGCGGAGAGGCGACGCGCAGCGTGAAGCCGTACTGCCTGGAGGCATGAATGTAGGAATTGCACATGTTGTTGCCGTCCCCGATCCAGGCCACCGTCTTGCCCGCGATCGGACCGCGGTGCTCGTGGTAGGTCTGCATGTCGGCGAGCAGCTGGCAGGGATGGTGGAGATCGGTCAGGCCGTTTATGACCGGTACGCTGGCGTAGTCGGCCAGCAGCTCGATCTTCTCGTGTTCGTAGGTGCGCACCATGATCGCGTGGACCATCCGCGAGAGGACCCGTGCCGTGTCCTCCACCGGCTCGCCGCGGCCGAGCTGGGTGTCGCGGGGGGAGAGGAACATCGCCTGTCCGCCGAACTCGGCCATCGCCGCCTCGAAGGAGACACGGGTGCGGGTCGATGACTTCTCGAACACCATGGCGAGCACGCGATTCTTCAGCGGCTCGTGCAGGCGGCCGGCGGCACGCATGGCCTTCAGCTCGATGCCGCGGTGTATCAGTCCGAGCAGCTCCTCGCTGCTCAGGTCCATCAGGGTGAGAAAATGCCGGATCATGGCTGGTGCGCGTGCGGTGAGCCGCTAGCCCGCGAAGCGGGCGATGACGGACGCGAGCGTCGATACCAGGCTCTCGACCTCCCCGGCCTCGTAGATGAGCGGCGGCAGCAGCCTTACGACATTGCCGGCGGTGACGTTGATGAGAAGCCCGGCAGCGAGCGACTGCGCCACCAGCCCGGCGCACGGTCGATCCAACTCGATGCCGATCATCATGCCCCTGCCGCGTACATCACGAACTGCACCGACTCCGCGCAGCGCGTCCCGGAGGCGCTGCAGGATCTGCGCCCCGATGGCGGCGGCGCGCTCATCGAGGCGTTCGCGTTCCATCACCTCGATCACGGCCAGTGCGGCGCGGCAGGCGAGCGGACTGCCGCCGAACGTGGAACCGTGCCTGCCGGGCGAGAGCAGCGCGGCGGCCCGGCCGGCGGCGAGGCTGGTGCCGATGGGAACGCCATTGCCCAGCGCCTTTGCCAGCGCCATGACGTCCGGCGTCACGCCGTCGTGCTGGCACGCGAACCAGCGACCGGTGCGACACATGCCGGTCTGCACCTCGTCGAGCATCATCAACCAGTCGTTGCGGTCGCAAAGCCTGCGGACCCCGGCGAGATATCCCGGCGGGGCGATGTTGATGCCGCCCTCGCCCTGTATGGGTTCGACCAGGATCGCGGCGATGTCGTCGCGGGCGTCGGCGAGCGCGGCGATCGCGTCGAGATCCCCGTAGGGCACGCGCAGAAATCCCTGCACCAGCGGCTCGAAGCCCTGCTGTATCTTCGTGTTGCCGGTGGCGCTGAGCGTGGCCATGGTGCGCCCGTGGAAACTGTCCTCCATGACGACGATCTGCGGTTCGGCGATGTCGCGCGAATGTCCATGCAGGCGCGCGAGCTTGATGGCGGCCTCGTTGGCCTCGGCGCCGGAGTTGCAGAAGAATGCCTTCTCCATCCCGGTCAGCTGCGTCAGCCGCCTCCCGAGCTCTTCCTGCAGCGCGATACGATAAATGTTGGAGGTATGCAGCAGGGTGGACGCCTGCTGCGCGATTGCCGCGGCGAGAACCGGATGCGCGTGCCCGAGGCTGCAGACAGCCACGCCGCTCAGCGCATCGAGATAGCGCCGGCCGTCTTCGTCCCACAGGTATGCGCCGCTGCCGCGAACGAATGCGACCGGCAGGCGCTGGTAGGTTGGCATCAACGCATCGCGGCTGCTCTTGACGTCGTCCCGCATCGGGGTGGTGATCCGCGCTTTCAAATTTTCGTACCCCAGAAAAGAAGAAGCCCGGCCGAAGGGCCGGGCCTTGTCGCGTCGCAACGACGCCTCGCTGTCCGTCTGTGGGTTGTGCGACTCAGTCAACCCTGCGACTCAGAACAGCACCCCGTGGCTGGCCGCGCCCATGAACAGGAGCATCGGTATCGACAGCAGCGTGTTCGTGCGCGATGCCAGCGCGGCCACGCGCCGGGCCGTGGCCTTCTCCTCGTCGGTCGCCTGCACCAGACCGAGGATCTTTTTCTGATTGGGCCAGATGAGCACCCAGACGTTGAAGAGCATTATGGTACCGAGCCAGGCGCCGATGCCGATCGCCGTCAGGTAGGGGCTCGGCTCGGCGGCCGCCAACCCGAGCGTGAACGCGGGGACGAAATTCTTGCCCAGGAACGCCGCACCGGACAGCCAGGTGACCACCGCCGCCCAGCGGAACCACAAGAGGGCGCGGGGCGCGACGTACTTGCTGACGCCGGCGCCGCCCGGTCCGCCCTTGTCCGCGGCGGCCGCCGCCATGGCCGGAGTCTGGACCAGGTTGAAATAATAGAGCAGGCCGATCCAGCACACGCCCGCAATATAATGTAGCCAGCGATAGACCCCGGGCAGGTTGAACTCGCCGCCGGACCTCACCAACCAGGTCAGCACAAACGCCAGGACGACGCCCAGCGCGATCGTCTTACCTATTGAATCCAACGGATTTTTCATTTTGTTTTCCCTCCGTGACCCGTCCTGCCGCTCAGGCGGTCTGACGGCCATCCCCCAAGTTGAACGAGCCGAATTGTCGGCCATGTGCGTCGGGATTTGCAAGCCGTCGGCGCGGGCGATACCGGCGGCCTGCGCCCGGCGTGACACGGCCTGCGGGTGGCTTTAGACTCGGCATAGTAACCCGCTGATTAATCGAGAGGCAGAGCGCCGTTATGGACGTGATGGAGCGTATCAAGCAGACGATCGAGGGCAATCGCATAGTCATCTTTATGAAGGGGACCCCGCAGTTCCCGCAGTGCGGCTTCTCGATGCGCGCCTCCCAGGCGCTTGCCGCCTGCGGCGTGGACTTCGCGCACGTGGACGTCCTGGCCGACCCCGAGATGCGCCAGAACCTGCCGCGTTATTCCAACTGGCCGACCTTTCCCCAGGTCTTCGTCAACGGCGAACTGGTCGGCGGCTGCGACATCGTCATGGAGATGTACCAGTCCGGAGAACTGCAGAGACTGACCCAGGCGGCTGCCAGCGCGTGAGTCGCCCGCCGGGCCGGCCAGGCCCTGCATGGCCTCGGCCGTGCGGTGCCGGCGTGGACCCGGCGGCCTAGGATCCGCCGGTCTCCTGGCCGGGCAGCTGCAACCACACGCAGCGCCCGTCGCTTTTCTTCTGCAGGGCGGCCAACCGCGCCCGGTGCGCCGCGAGTTCTTCGGTGCTGGCGGCGACCACGCGCAGTGCCGGGCGTTCCTGGCGGTGCGGGGAATCGACGGTGGGCACCTGCGCCTGGCGCGCCGGCGGCGATTCATCCAGCAGCAGCGTCGCCTGCCCACCGGTCATACGCAGATAGACGTCGGAGAGGATCTCCGCATCCAGCAGCGCTCCATGCAGCGTGCGGCCCGAGTTGTCGACGTTGTAACGCTTGCAGAGCGCGTCCAGGTTGTTGCGTTGGCCGGGATGCAGCTCGCGCGCCATCGCCAGCGTATCGGTGATGCGGCAGTGATCGCTCAGCGTTCCCCACGCCTCGCCCAGCCGCGCGAGTTCCGCGTTCAGGAAGCCGACGTCGAACGGCGCGTTGTGGATGACGACTTCCGCATCGCGGAGGAAATCGATGAGCTCCTGCGCCACCTCCCCGAACCGCGGGCTGCTCGCCAGCTGCTCGCGCGTGATGCCGTGCACGGCCACCGCGCCGTCGTCGATGTCGCGGTCCGGATTCAGGTAATGGTGATACGTGCGCGCGGTGCGCCGCCGGTTCACCATCTCCACGCATCCTATCTCGATGATGCGGTGCCCTTCGGCGGGCTCCAGGCCCGTGGTTTCGGTATCCAGAACGACCTGTCGCATGAGATTATCCGCGTGTCTCCCCGAGCAGCTCGTCGATGGCCACATTCGCGAGCGCATCGGCGCGCTCGTTGTCCACGTGGCCCGTGTGCCCCCGCACCCATTCGTATTCGACCTCGTGCCTGGATGCCGCCTCGTCGAGCCGCTGCCAGAGGTCGACATTCTTCACGGGTTTCCTGTCCGCGGTCCTCCAGCCGCGCCGCTTCCAGTCTTTCAGCCACGACCGCAGGCCGTTCATGACATACTGCGAGTCCGTGGTCAATCTGACGCGGCTCGGGCGTTTCAGACTCTCCAGACCGGCGATGGCGGCCATCAACTCCATGCGGTTGTTCGTCGTTTCACGCTCCGCGCCCCGCAGGGTCTTCTCGTGATGCCGGTATCGGAGCACGACTCCCCAGCCACCGGGACCGGGGTTGCCGCGGCACGCCCCGTCGGAATAGACCTCCACGACATCCTCGCCGGCCTCAGCGTTCATCGCGCGGCGCCTGGAATGCGGTGGGTTCGACGACGCCGGCGGCGATCAGTCGGCGTCGCGCCCGCCATTGCGTGCGTATGGGTATCAGCCGCTGCAGGCGTTTGCGCGCGACGATGACGTAGCAGCCGCCGAACATCGGGAACAGCTTGCGTCCGAGCAGCTCCAGCAGACCCAGGTTGCGCAACAGGCGCGCGGAATTCAAGGGCGGCCTGAAGAAGGCGCGGCTGGCGTGCGTGACCTCGAAGCCCAGCAGCTTGAGCCAGTCCTTCAGGCGCCCGATGCGCAGGAATCGCCCGCTCCATGGCACGTTGTCGCGCCACCACAGCAGCATCCGCCACAGCCCCCAGCAGCCGAACGGATTGAACCCGATGATGACGACGTGACCCTCGCCGATGAGCACGCGTTCCACCTCGCGCAATACGTCGTGCGGTTCCTGTTCGAATTCCAGGACGAAGGGCAGCAGGACCACGTCGACACTGTCCGCCGCGATCGGCAGGGCGCTCGCCGCGCACAGGACGCCGTTGTCCAGCCGTGGATACAGTGCCGGGTCGATGCTGAAGACGACCTGGTGGGAGATGCGGCTCGCTGCCATCAGCGGCTTGTCGCGGAACATCCCCAGCTGCAGGATGTGGTAGCCGAAAAGCGTCGGCAGCAGCGCGCCGAGCCTGAGCAGCACGGCGGCGAGCATGGAGCGACCGAGGTCGGAATCGAACCAGGCCTCGAGTTCGGATCTCACGCTTGATCGTGCAGTGCTCTTCTCGTCGCTCACGGTTCCCCGATCCGGTCCTGGCAGGAAGGTGCCCGCCGCCCGCGTGATGCGGAGGGTGACTCGGCGGTACCATAGCGAACGACTGCGAGCTGCGTCCAGAGCGCCGGCGCCGGAACGGCGTTCGTGGCGCCGGCGCTTACATGCTCGCCCGGATCCAGGGTCCGCACGCATGAATCTCGAAATCACCGCCGTTCCCGCCCTGCGCGACAATTACGTCTGGCTGCTCGAGCGCCCCGGCAGTCGCGCCGCGGCGGTCGTCGATCCTGGCGAGGCCGGTCCGGTGCTCGCTGCGATATCGCGCCGCGGGCTGGAACTGTCGGCGATCATCGTCACGCATCACCATCACGATCACGTCGGCGGAATCGCCGCGCTCCGCGCCCGCTTCCCCGTGCGCGTCTTCGGCCCGGCCACCGAGACCATCCCGGAGCGCACCGATGCGGTGGGAGAGGGCGACGCCGCAATTATCCCGCAGATGGGTCTGGAGTTGCGGGCAATGTGGGTGCCCGGCCATACCCTGGGCGCGATCGCCTACTGCGGCGATGGTGTCGTCTTTACCGGCGACACGCTGTTTGCCGCAGGCTGCGGGCGGCTGTTCGAGGGTACGCCGGCGCAGATGCACGCCTCGCTCGGACGGCTCGCGGCATTGCCGGGCGAGACGCGGATGTATTGCGGTCACGAGTACACGCTCGCGAATCTACGGTTCGCGGCGACCGTCGAACCCGGCAACGCGGCGATCGCGCAACGACTCGAGGACTGCCGTGAGCTGCGTGCACGAGCAGTGCCCACGGTGCCCTCGACCATCGCGCTCGAACGTCAGACCAACCCGTTCCTGCGGACAAATGATGCGCAAGTGCAACGCGCCGCCGAGATGTATTGCGGCCACGCGCTGTCGAATGCAACAGAGGTGTTTTCGATCCTGCGGGAATGGAAGAACCGTTACTGATCGGTCGGCGATCATCGGGCCGATGAGTTGGCGTCTGCCATGCGTGCGGAAAGGACCCGCCCCGCGAATTCGCATGTCGCACCACCGTTGCTCCGGGATCTTTGAACGACTCCAAGACTTGACGGCGGTCACAATGATGACTAGCATCCGGCGACGATGGCTCGGGGGACCTTAAGAAGAATTCTCACCATCGCAGTGTTGGGGGCCAGTCTGTCGGGTTGCAGCGCCATCACCGCGCTCTTCCGCGGCGGCGGGGACGATCCCTCCACTGCCGGCACCGCTGCGTCCCGCATCACCGATCCGGGTTCAACCTCCTCCACCGCCACTGCGACGGCGGACTCGTCAACGATCCGCATTCCCCGCCTCGCTGACCGCGCGGGCGCAGGTGCGCACGACGTCTCGCGCGACGCCGCCGATCTCTGGGATCGGATACGCGGCGGCCTGCAATACGCGGGATCCGATCGGGCGGAGGTGGAGAAGGAGGTGCGCTTCTACGCCCGCTACGATCGATTCATCGCGCGCACCACTCAGCGCGCCAGGCCGTTTCTGCACCACATCGTCGAGGAACTGGAGCGCCGCCAGATGCCGCTCGACCTGGCGCTGCTGCCGATCGTCGAAAGCGCATTTCAGCCCACGGCCCGCTCGCGCAGCGGCGCGGTCGGCCTGTGGCAATTCATTCCCGCGACCGGCCGCCGCTTCGGACTGGAGCGCAATCGCTTGTATGACGGCCGCCGCGACGTGATCGCGTCGACCGGCGCCGCGCTCGATTACCTGCAGGAACTGCACGATCGCTTCGACGGCGACTGGCTGAGCGCCGTGGCCGCCTACAACTGCGGCGAGCGCAACGTCGAGCGCGCGGTCGAGGCCAATCGCGCCGCCGGGCGGCCGACGGATTTCTGGTCTCTGGACCTGCCATCGGAAACGCGCGTATACGTACCGCGCCTGCTCGCGCTGTCGACGATCGTCGCCACGCCGCTGCGCTACGACGTCAGGCTCGAGCCGATCCCGAACGAGCCGTATCTCGCGGTGGTGGAGGTCGCCAAGCAGATCGATCTCGGCAAGGCCGCCACGCGCGCCGGGCTGGACGGCGAGGAACTGCGGGCCCTGAATACCGGTTACACCAAGGGGGTGACGACTCCGGCTGGCATACACAAGGTAGCCGTCCCGGTCACGAAGATGCAGGTTTTCAAGGAGACCCTCGCGCAGCACATTGCGGATCTGGGCCCGGATCGCAGGGCCACGCGGGTCGCGGATCGCGGCGGCAACACTGGACCGTCCGACGACAGCGGCACCTATCACAAGGTGCGCAAGGGAGAGAACCTCGGCCTCATCGCCAGCCGTTACGACGTCACTGTCGAGGCCATACAGGAGTTGAACTCCGTGCAACCGCGCAGACTGCGCATCGGGCAGACCCTGCTCATCCCCGTGGAAGACGCCGCGGCGGACGTCGGGCGCAGCGCGCCGCAGGATGCCGTGCAGCCGGCGGGTACCGTGGAGGTGGCCGACGCTTCCGGGGCGGCGGGCGGCAATGGGCGCAGGATCATCCACACGGTGCAGTCGGGCGACAGCCTCTGGACGATAGCCCGCAGTTACGACGTGCACGTGAAGGACTTGGTGGCCTGGAACGACGGGCTGAGCGCGAAGTCCGTGCTGCGGCTCAACCAGAAGCTGGTCGTCTGGGCGGAGAGCGCCGAGGAGACCGTCGCGGCTGTCGACGCCGACGGGACTCTCGTCAAGGCCTCCGCGGCCGTGGCCAGCGAGGGGGCCTTCAAGCTCGTGCGCTATGAGATCCAGACCGGCGATTCGTTGTGGACGATCGCGCAGAGGTTCAAGGTCAGCGTGGATCAGCTGCGGCTCTGGAACGGGATCGGCGAGCGCAAGACGCTGCGGCCCGGTGAGAGCCTCGATGTCTACGTGGTGTCCGCCGATACCGCAGGCGCCGCGCTCCGGATCTGACCTTCGCGGTCTTCCTCTCCACCCCGCACCGGCCCGGCCGGCGGCCTCGTACGTCCCTTAGTCAGCCCGGCTGATGATCGCTTTCCTCGTCAGGATGATAGGTCGTGGCCTGTGCGCACTGCTCTGTCGCGTCGAGGTGAGCGGGCTGGCGCATTACGATCGCGCCGGGGATCGCGTGCTCGTGGTGGCCAATCACGCCTCCCTGCTCGACGGGGTCCTGCTCTACCTCTACCTGCCGCGCGCACCGGTCTTCGCCGTGCAGACGGTCTGGGCGCGCAAGTGGTGGGTCCGGCCGTTCCTGCGTCTGGTCGAGACCGTGCCGTTCGAGGCGCACGATCCGATGGCCCTGAAGGCGATGGTCCGCGCGATCAGGGAGCGCGGCATCGCAGCCATCTTCCCGGAAGGCCGGATGACGACCACCGGGGCACTGATGAAGATCTACGAGGGCACCGCCGTGATCGCCGAAAAGGCCGGCGCCGCGATACTTCCCGTGGCCTTCGACGGACCCCAGCACACCTGGTTCGCCTGTCCGCGCACGGCGCTCAGGCGGCGCTGGCGGCCGAGGATCCGCATGATCGTGCTGCCTGCCGTGGCACCGACGGTCGAGGAGGCGGCGCCGGGACGCGCGCGGCGGGTCGCGGCGGCGCGCACCGTCGAGCAGATCATGCAGCAGATCTCCTACGCCTCCTTCTGCAGGGAGGGGACGATCCTCGACGCCTTGCTCGTGGCGCTGCGACTGCATGGCGGCGGCACGGTCATCGCGGAGGACATGCAGCGCGGGCCGGTGACCGGCCGCACGCTCCTGCTGCGCGCGTTCGCACTGGGTCGCCTCCTCTCGCGGCAGACGCGCACCGGGGAGCACGTCGGTGTCATGCTGCCGAACTCCACCGGCGTGATCGCGGTGTTTCTCGCGCTGCACAGCCGTGGCCGCGTGCCTGCAATGCTCAACTTCACCGCCGGCAGCGCCGCGCTGCTGACCGCCGTGCAGACGGCCTCGATCGCTGTGGTTTACACCTCCCGGCAGTTCGTCGCGAAGGCCGAACTCGGCGAGGTGGTCGCCGCCCTGGAATCCGCCGTCAAGGTGATCTATCTCGACGACATTGCCGCGCACCTGACACTGGGCACGCGCCTGGCCGCGCTGCTGGGCACATGGTTCCCGGGCGCCGCCTACCGGCGATTGCATCCGTCGCGCGATCCCGGCGATGCCGCGGTGATACTCTTCACCTCCGGCTCCGAAGGCGTGCCGAAAGGCGTGGTGCTCTCGCACCGCAATCTGCTGGCGAACTGCGCACAGACGCAGGTGCTGATCGGCTTGAACGACCGCGACCTGGTCTTCAACGCCCTGCCGGTGTTTCATTCGTTCGGGCTCACCGCCGGCATGCTGCTGCCGATGCTCTACGGTGCGCGGATCTTCATGTATCCGACGCCGTTGCATCACAAGATCATCCCCGAGCTGTGCTATCAGCTCGGGGCCACGGTGCTCTTCGGAACCAACAGTTTCCTCGCCGCGTACGCGCAGAGCGCGCACCCCTACGATTTCCACACGTTGCGCTACGCCATCGCCGGGGCGGAGAAGCTTCAGGCCGAGACCCGACGCATGTGGGCCGAGCGATTCGGCATACGGATCTTCGAGGGCTATGGCGCCACCGAGGCGAGTCCGGTGGTCTCCGTGAACACGCCGATGGCGCACAGGCCGGGTACGGTGGGACGCCTGTTGACCGGCATCGAGCACTATCTCGAGCCGGTCGAGGGCATGGCGCAGGGTGGCCGCCTGGTGATCCGCGGTCCGAACGTCATGAAGGGGTATCTCTACCACGGCAGTGACGGGGAGATCGTCCCGCCCGCGGCGAGTCGCGGCGCGGGCTGGTACGACACCGGGGACATCGTCGAGGTCGACCCCGACGGCTACCTTCGGATCGTCGGCCGCGCCAAGCGCTTCGCCAAGGTGGGCGGGGAGATGATCTCGCTGGCGGTCGTCGAGGAGATCGCGGCGGCGGCCTGGCCGGGCAAGTCACATGCGGCCGTTACTGTCGCGGATACCCGCAAGGGCGAGCACATCGTGCTGGTTACCCAGCAGACTGACGCCGACAGGCGACATTTCCTGCAGTGCGCGCACCGGCTCGGGCACAGCGAGCTGCACGTGCCGAAGCGCTTCGTGACCGTCGACGCCCTGCCGTTGCTGGGGACCGGCAAGCTCGATTACCGGCGGCTCGCGGCGCTGGCGGCAGGCCGGGGGGAATGAAACGCGCGTCTTGACCCCCGGAGCGATGCTGGGGGGCGGGAGTCAGCCCAGGGTTGCGCGCCTGAGGTAGGTGGAGATGAACGGGACGACGTTATTCTGCGCGCCGGCGGCGTCGATGCCGGGCCGAACCAGGCCGGCGCCGCGTCGTGCCCGTCGCTGCAGGTGTATGACGTTGGTCCTCGCGGAGCTCAGGATCGCCCAACGCGTACCGTCGCGGCTGACCCGGGTCTCGAGGATGCCTTCGGTTGCCTCGACGCGGTGCAGGCAGGCGAGATACCAGCGCAGCATCCCGGTGCTGCACGCAACCCAGTAGCGAGACCACGCTGACCACATAACTGCTACCTCCCTCGGCGGCTTGGCCGCAAGTCCGTCCGATCGGGTCATCGGCGTCTGCCGGCATTTCTTGAAACAGCACGACTCGTGCCAGCCCCGGGGCATGGCGGCGAGGCAATGCAGCGCCCGGGGATGGGCGCGCTCGGTGCGGTGCGCGCGCGGCACGGGGGGCACGGCCGCGGCGGAGGCCGCCGCGGGGTATCCCGCGGCGTTGCGGCGCGGCGGAAAGTTCTTGAAAAAACATGGACCGATTGGCATCATTGCGCGCCTGACGATTGCGGGGTGGAGCAGTCTGGCAGCTCGTCGGGCTCATAACCCGAAGGTCGCAGGTTCAAATCCTGCCCCCGCTACCAAT
>WBZR01000971.1_pt1 | contig 38466 bp, 51 predicted proteins | sample 5204231 | NCBI WGS metagenome assembly WBZR01 (sample SAMN12412403, study PRJNA552823) | activated sludge metagenome | isolation source: activated sludge from anammox sidestream of wastewater treatment plant... | place: USA: Virginia | collected 2017-08 | reverse complement strand
TACGAAGAAAAAAGGCGCCGTCAAGGCCGCCGGGTAGGAGCCTCCGACGTAGCGCTTCATGAGCTCGTGCTTGAGCGGGGCCAGAGCCCCGGCGAGCGCACCGTAGAACGCCACTCGAGCGTCGCCGCCGCTGACGTAGGCGCCACAGAGCGCGCCGAGCAGGACGCTCGGGAGGCCTTGCCAGACCTTGCTCGCGAGACGGGCCTCGGGCCCGAGCAGTGCGAAGCGCTCCCACCAGAGCGGGCGAAACTTCCGCACCGCGTACTGCGGAGCGAAGATGCAGACGGTCAGCGCAAGCCAGGGGGCGAGCGGGTGGATCCCGGCGAGCCAGTCGCGGGCGGCGAGCAGAAGTTGCATGTGATTGAATCTCCGTGTGCTTGGCTCACGCCCCCGAAGACGCCACGCGGCCCGCTGGCGGCATGGGGAGGGTACGGGCGGCACGCGGCCTACAAACCGCGTGACGTCTTCCGAGGCGTGAAACTCTTTCAGGGGTTCGCGAAGCGCGATGGCCTCACCGGGATCGTCTCTTCGTGGGCATGCGCGCCGGCGCCGGTGCCGATCCAGCGGCCGATCCAGCGCACCGTGTAGATGCCCGCCTCGGCGAGCGCGAGCGTATAGGCGTAGACGCCAGCGCTGGCGCGGCTCACCCCCGGGTCGGTCCCGTAGACGTGAGTCGTCTCGACGCCGGCCGGCGTCTGGATCATGAGCGTGATGGTGGTCGGATCCGCGGCCGCGCCCGCGCTGTTCTTGAAGGCGTAGCCCACGCTGATCTCGTCGCCGATCGTGTAGGGAGGAGGGGTCATGGCTTCGTGTTCGTCGCTCCGCCGTGCATCATGGTGATCGTCGCCGAGCCGCCGGCCGACGTGATCGTGAGCGAGCCTCCGCTCGTGGGCGCGGTCGCGTCGGCGCCACCGGCGGAGCTCGTGGCGCTGGAGCCGGAGGCCGTCGGCGTCACGGTGGCGACGCCAGTGCCCCAGCTCGCGGTGAACGTGACGAAGCCGGCCAGGGCCCCGAGCGTGACGGCCACCTCGCGCGGGATGCCGGCGCCGAGGCCGAGGGCCGCGGTGGCGCCCAGCTCGAGCGCGACCGGCACCAGGAGGCCGGCGGCCTGGGCCTGGGCGGCGGTCGCCCCGAGCACGAGGGCCGCCGCGGTGGCGAGCCCGGTGGCGAGCCCAAAAGCGGGCACAGCGCCGAGCGTGAGGGCCCCCTCGTAGGTGACGCCGGAGATGGATCCGGCATGGTCCTGGCCAGCCGTGGTGTCCAGGACGTGCGCTCCGAGCGCGTCGAGCCGGATGGCCTGGGAGAGCCCAGACGAGCTCACCAGCGCCAGCGTGGCGCCAGCTCCGAGCGCCGCGACACCGACGTAGCCGGCGGTGCCCGGGAGCGTCAGGGCGGCGGACGCGCCGACTGGCCCGCCCTGCCCCTGCCCGGCCGTGCCAGCGAGCGCGAGGGAGGCTCCGGCGTCGAGGCTGGCCGCCTGCGCCTGCGCCGCCGTGGCGGCCAGCGTGAGGGAGCCCTGGCGCCCCAGGGCGCCGGCCTGGGCCTGCGCCGCCGTGGCCGGGAGCGTGAGGGCGCCGTCCTGGGCGACACCGCCGGATTGCGCCTGCGAGCTCGTCGCGCCGAGGGTGAGGCTGACCGGGATGGCGGTCCCTGGGACCTGGCCCTGCCCGGAGGTGACCGCGAACGGCAGCGAACCGGCGGCGTCGAGCCCCGCCGCCAGCGCGACGGCGGCAGCGGCGGCCAGGGAGAGCGCGGCTCCGGCGCCGGTCGCGGCAGCTTGTGCCTCGCCCGCGGTCGTGCCGAGCGTCAGCTCCTCGTCGTAGTTGGCTCCCGACGAGTCGAAGGAGTCGAGGAGGATCCGGCTCATGGCGGCAGCTCAGAGGTAGACGAGCAGGAACGCGTCGCCAGCACTCGGCGCGGCGGTGAACGGCGTCGACACCGTGACGAAATCAGTCGTCGCGTTGAACGCGGAAACCTTCTTGACCTGGCCGGCTAGAGTGCCGGTGAGGAAGCAGAGCAGCGCGTCCTTCCAGTGGTCCGTCGAGCTCTCAGCGCGGTCCGCCTTGAATGATGATGAGGTGTTGGAACCGTCGGCGACAACAAGTCCGGTGAACACCGGGGGCCCGAGCACGAATGTGCCCACGACCCCACGGGCAACGACTCCGCCAATCGTCGCCTCGACCACCACGTTGTAGCTCTTGCCCACCTCGAAGCCGTTGGCCGTCGTGCAGGCGATCGAGACGCGGTAGTCACCCGTGAAGCCCGAGCGCTCTGTCGCGGTGGGCGTGAGGATCGCGGTGTCGCTCGCGTCCTCGAAGACGCGGACCGTGACAGCGCTGGCCGTCGCCGCCGCGCCCGTGGTGGGCAGGCTCGTCACGAAGTCGAGCACGAGGGTCTGGCCGAGGTACGCGGTCGATTTCATGCTGCCCTCACGAGGCCGCCGCCGAAGATCGGTGCGCTGGCCCGGACCGTGTCGTCCTCGACGGTGAACAGCCCGGACAGGTTGTAACCGAATGCCCAGCCGTGGGTGAGCTGGCGCTGGTAGAGCGCCACCCCCTCGCCCTCACGCAACACGAGCGGGCTGGCGCTGCTCTGCTGCCAGACGTGCGCTTCCAGCTCGGGCGAGCGAAAAGGGTTGGCCAGCCCGGGCGAGGCTCCGAGCGGTGGAGTCGCTAGGCGGCGCAGCACGTTTTCGCAGCACCGTGCCGGTACCGTGGTCGCGTCCGCGCTCTCTTGCAGGCACCCGGCCTTCTCGGCGCAGACGATGTGCGCCGGTAAGGCGGGCGCGGTGGAGTCGAGCGGGGTTACGTCGAGCGCGTCGCCGATGCGCAGACCAGAGATCGGTTCGATCTGGAAGCGTCGAACTGTCTGCTCGTCGGTCGCGACCTCCGCCACCAGGACCTGGTTGACCGTGAGCACGACGCCGCTACCGGAGCCGTTGAACAGTCCGAGCGCGCAGTCCATCGAGCCTGTCGTGATTCGCGAGCGCGCGATGTAGGTCGCAGCGCCGATCGAGAACAGCACGACGACAGCGATCGGCCAGTTTTCTTTGGCGACACGACCCGTCGAGAACACCGCCAGCCCCTGCCCCTCGCGCAGCACCTGGCCCTGCGGCTCCGAGCCGAAGGCCCCGTAGATGCGGTCTTGCCAGCCGGGCAGGCGCCAGGGTGGGAGCGCGACGGCGCGCGTCGCGTTGAGCTGGGGCAGGTCCAACGCTTCGCGCAGCTTCGCCCCAGTGGTCGTGATGTCCGGCCCCTCGGCGCAGAGCACCTGTGCGGGGAGCGCGGCGTTGTTGGTGTCGAGTGGCGCCGGAGTCAGCGGGATCCCGCCCGCCATGGCCGAGAGCCGAATCGTGCTGAGCCGGTTCGTCGTCGCCGTCGCGGTCCGGGCCTGTAGCTCGCGCAGATGGAGCTGGAGCAGTGACACCTTCTTGCCCGAGCCCGGGCCGTTGTACAGCGCCCACGGGGCGGCGTTCACGACGCACGGCCCACCGGGGTTGCCCCCGAGCGTCGGCAGGAGAGCAGCGGTCGTGACGCCGGCCTCGCCGATGAGCGCCGGGGTCGGCGGCAACTGCGTCAGGTCCGCGACGAACGCGAGGTCGGTGCTGAAGGCGTAGGTATCCACGCCCTCTCACTCCTTCGTGAACTCGATCCAGGTGTCGAGCAGTCCGGCCGCACCAGAGACGTTGTAGACCATCGCCATCTGGTTCTGCCGCAGCGTAAGTGGCTGCACGTTCGCGTCACCGTAGCCGGCGTCCCAGATGATGTTGAGCGGCACGAGAGTCTCCAGCTCGTCGAGCGTGGCGGCCGAGATCGCGGCCTCGTCACTCGACCAGAAGATGCGCCGGAGCGTGAGCGGAGTCCCCGCGATGGTGCCGGCGTGCCCATAGGTCGCCGTGGTGGGCGCGGCGTTCGTCGAGTCGTGGCTGGTCGGCGTGACGGCCGTGGGTGACGTGAGTCCAGGCGAGCCGGCGAAGAACGCGCGGAACTCCACCGCGCACAGCACGCCCGTCACGCCAGCGGTCTGCGCGTTGAGCAAGCCGACGCGGCGGATCTTGAGCACCTCGGTCGCGTGCCCGTTGAGCACGGCCGCCATGTTTTTGGTCGCCGCGAACGCGACGCCCGAGTAATACGCTGTCCAGGTCTGAGCCATCTGCCGCCTTCAGTCCGTGTAGAGGACGCCTTCAGTTTTGCTGTGGAGTAGGTTCTGGTGCAGGGTCCGCGGCGACAGGGCGCGGAGCGCAGCGGCCATCTGCTCGCGACGCTCGCCGTGCGGCTGGGCGAGCACGCGGTCGCGCTGGACCTTGCGCACCCACTCGCAGACGCGCACGAGCTGGGGCCCGACGAGCGCGACCGGGGTGTCGATGGTCCAGCCGTGCTCGGCGTCCCAGTAGACTCGGAGGGGGCGCATGGGCTCAGCTCATCGTGCAGGTGATCGTGACGTTCAGCGTGTCGCCGCTGAGAACGCTGCGATCCGCCGCGAACGCGCCGACGCCCAGGAGCTTCCCGGTGGCGCCGCCCTTGGTGTTGTTGTCGGTCATGAACGCGCCCGAGATGGTGGCGGTGCCGTTGATGGTGAAGACGGCCTTGGACGCCGAGTTGTCCACGCTGCCCGCCGCGACGGCGCCCGGGGTGAACGTGGGGCGGTTCGCGTTCGAGTAGGTTGTATCTTCGACCCAGCCGGCATGCGACGCCATCGTGTCGCCGGCGGCGTAGCCCGTTTCGGACGGCCCCAGCACCAGGCCCACGTACCAGGCCGGGGTCGTAACGCCGGTCTTGAGCGTGGCGTCCAGGTACCAGTTTTTGCCCTCGGTCGTGACGAGGTTATCGAAGCCGTCGCGCCACTTGAGATTGCCGTAGGCGTCGTAGCACTCGACCTCGTAGCGGTGCGTGATCTTGGCGCCGTGGGCGACTCCGGCGGCGGCGGCGACTCCGGCGTTCTGGGCCATGTCGGGGTGTGCGTCGTGTTGCATGGTGGTTTCCTCGTGCGCCCGAAGCGCTTAGATGCGACGGGCCGAATTGCACGGCCGACCTCCAGGGTATGAACCTGGCGAGCTACTGCTGCTCCACGTCGCAGTGAGCCCCGATGCGCTCGGGGCGGGCGGTTGGTCACGCGGCGTCGTCGTCCGGAGCTGCCAGCGCGACCGGTACGTTCTTCGCGTCGAGCACGGCGCGCATGGCAGGCACGAAATTGTGCGCGATGTGCTGTTGAAACTGCGCGGTTTTGATCGCGCGAACGAACGCGGCGTGGTGTTCATTTTCTAGCGGCTTCGGTCCGGGACCGTCGGGCCACGCGAGCAAAGCGTTGCGCGCTTCGAGCACGAGCACGGCGGCGTCCATCCCCTTGAGTTCGCCGACGAACTCGGGGGTCGCGAGCAGGCCGAGCAGGAACTTCTGCGTGGTCGCTTCGGCCTGCTTTCCGTTCTCGTCTGGCACTGGGTTGCCGAGCACGTCGAAGAGTTTGATTGGCCCGGCGTCGATGATCGCTTTCACTTTTTTGTCCTCCCTTGTCGTCTGAGCACGCTACGTCTGGCTGAATAGCCCGAGGTTTTGTAGCTCGGTGATGACGTTGTCCACGGTCTTGCCCGTCCCTGTTGCCACCACGGGACGCGCCACTGGAGTAACGCCGAAGAACGCGAGTCGTGACGCAGTGCCGCTCGCCGCGACCTCGACCACGACGTTTCCGCCGCCTGTCCCGAGACGCACTCCGCCGTCGTTTCCAGAGCCATCTCGCGCCCCGCCGTGGATCCATACGCGACCGCCGTTCTCATTCGTTCCGGTCGCCGTGGAGCTCGCCGCCTGCGCCCCGATCTCGAACACAGCGGTGCCGTTGTCTCCCACTCGCTGAAACTGAGTTAGCACCGGCTGCACGCTCTGGTCCCACGCGGCAGGTCCCCAATGTTTGGTGCAGATCGAGGCGTCAAAATACCCGGCGTCCAGCACCGCTGCGCCTTGGCCAGTCGCCAGTCGCACGAATCCGGTTTCAGCCGCTGTCCCAGCGGTCGCCTTCGCGCCGCCGCGCAAAATCAGGTTGCCGCCCACCTTGTGCGTGGACGCTGCGAGCTGTGCAGCCTGCGCAGAGATTTCCAGATCCTGCGCCGCCGCGTCAGAACCTCGGATCGCCTGCGTGATGGTCGGGCTGGAAACGCCCTCGGTCCAACGCAACGTCGCGATGCTGGACAATTCGACCGCGGAAGCGCTGACGCCGAGCGAAGTCGTTGAGCTTCCACCGATCGCCACGTAGACGGTTCCGCCGCTCGGGACGTTCAGGTACGACAACGACGTGCCGTTGCTCAAAAATGCAAAGTTGTTGGAACTCGGGACAATTCCCGGACCGAGCCACACGGCGCTGTAGGTGGCGGGATGATTGTACGCGCCGATCTGCGCCTGAAGCGACCCGTCGTGGGTCACCTTCAGCCCGCCGACGGTCGTGCCGCTGTTCGTCGGAGCAGCGAGCGCAACGATGAGCGACCCGGGCGTGCGGTTTGCTCCGGTCGCCGAGGCCCACGGTGCTTGTGGCGTGAGCGTCAACGCGCTTGTTGCTTCGTCCGTGGTCCGCGCCTCTTGCGCCAGTTGCGGCGCCGACGTGGCCTTCTTCCACCGTATGGTCGCAGGAGTGACCGCCACGAGGCTGGCCGTGACCGCCACGACATCCCCACCGCCAATCGCCAGTCCGACCGTTCCGCCGGCCGCGACATTCAGGTACGTGTTCGCGCTGCCGTCGGCAAATAGCGCAGCCGTCGCTCCGTTCGTCTCGGTCGAGCCTGGTCCGAGCCACAGGCAGCCGTAGGTCCCGGGCGCGCCAGGGTAAGCCCCGAGTGCGGCGACCAGCGCGGAGGCGCGCGTGACGCGAACACGCCCCTCTGCCGTGCTTGCGCCGGCAGGCCCCCAGAGTTTGAACGTCAGGCTCGCCGGATCGCGTTTGACGCCCGTGGCGCTCGCATAGGGCTGCTCGGTGACGAGCGTTGGCGACCGCGGAGCAATGTCCGTCGTGCGCGCGTCAGACTGGAATCCGTCGCCTGTCCATTTTGCCATGGTTCACCCAATCGAGCCGAGTTGCCCAGCAACGAACGCGGCGGCGGTTGCTGGATCGACGTGTGGAACGTCAGCGCTGGTCGCAACCACGTACTCGCCGACGAGGGCGTATGCCCCGCTGTTCACGACGATCGGTTTGACCGTGTAGTCAAGCTGCGCTCCCGCCGGCATCTTGATCCCATACGCCGTCGCGTTGTGGATCAACAGGTAGCCGTCTGGCTCGCCGTTCGTATTCACCACCAGCCGGCACGCACCGTTGAAGATCCAGAGTGCGGCCGCGACTGCGTCGGCGACCTCGCACATGATCCCGACGAGTCCGAGCAGGTGAACCTCGCCAGCCTCGATGCCCACGGCTCCGTGCTTGAAGAGAGAGTTCAAGATCACGACGTCCGAGAGGTTCTGGTTGCCGTAGAAGTAACACCCGATGAAGCGCGCCTTGTCGATCGGCGTGGCGAGACCGCGGATCGTGCCGCCCTGCTTGAAGGCGTCTGAGACGTGGTAGCCGTCCGTCTGGAAACCATTCGCGTACCAGGCACAGCCCACTGTGTAACCCCAGCCTTCGAGCGCGAAGATCGGGTCCTGAACGGGACTTCCGGACGTGCCGAACTGAGCGTTGCGAATGGCGAAGCAGAAGCCCTGGCCGCCGTGACGCCGGATGTGAACCGAGAGGTCACCGACGACAGGCAGGGTTTCCTCGACGAACGTATTCGGCGCGGCCGGCGTGGCCTGGAGCCATGTGCCGTTTGCCTTGGTGAAGCTGTAGGGCTTCGTCAGCTCGAAGGTTCTGTCGTCGTAGCCGCTTAGCGCGCGCGTAGCCCAAGCCGTGCAGTTTGAAGCCGGCCCGCTGGTGAAGCGAATGCGCTTACCGATCAGCCCCGCCGCAGTGCCGGCGGCAACGGTCTGGATCTTCTCGACCTCGGTCGTGCTCGCCGGGTTGGCAGCCGTGAAGGCGGCAATCGTGTAGCTTGGGCCCACGGTCGGCGCAAATATGATGTCGATCCAGCCCCCGTCGCCGATGTCGAAGTCGACTGTCAGGTGGTCCTGGCCGCCCGTGACGTAGACGGTGTATTCCGCGGTCAGGATCTGCCCGCGCATCCGGCGTTGAAACTCGGCGAACGTCGCTAGCGGAGAACCAATAGCTCCCGTGTTTGCGTCGTTCCCAGCCGCGGCGTCGATGTACCACTCGGTTCGCGCCAGCGTGGCAACGACATCGACGTTCGTGCCGCCGTTCGCGAGTCCCAGGATGCCCGTCACGGCGTCAGTGTCGGCGAGGTTCGCGGCGCCCGGCGTCCACGTCGTGCCGTCCCAGCGCGGCACCTGGCCTACGCTCGTGCCGTCTGGCAGGCCCGTGTCTAGAGCAAACGTGAGCGGGGTGACGTTCGGCGTGATTGGGTCGTTGGTCGTGACCTTGAAGGTGCGCCCGGCGTAGAGCGTGCCCTCCGCGATCGTGACTCGCGTGCCGTCGGAGAACGTCTCGGTGTTGCCGTCGCCGTCGACCGTGCGCCTGAGGATCCAGGGCGTGCCCGCGTCGCCCATCTGGACGACGTCGTAGGTGCCATTGTCGGCTCCGGCGGCGCCATGCCAGAACAGCAACCGCCGAGCGCCCACGGTCAGCGTGACGCCGTCCTGCGCCGCCAGCACACCGTTGGCGTTCGCCGTGATCGTGTCGCCGACCCGCGTATAGGCCGGGAGCGCGGCCGAGCTCGCGGCCGTCACGCTGTCTTTGTAGTCGGAGGCCAGCCCGCCGCCGCCGGCCGTGCTCGAGATCGTGATATTGGTGCGCCCGTTGGCCGCGTCGTCCGCAGCCACGATCGCGACGTTGGATCCAGGGATCAGATTGAACGCCTTACGACGCGGTGACGCGAGCACCGAGTCGACGAAAACGTCCTTGAACCCTAGCAGGTCATCGAGCCAGCTCATGGAGGGATCTTTCAGGTCGGGGAGATGAGGCCGTGGAGGTTCAGGAGACCCAAGCCGATCACTCCGTTCGTGTTGCCCTCGCCGTCGATCTTGACGAAGTAGCGCTGTCCACCGTCGTGAGTCAGGTTCTCGCTCAGGCCGCTGATCGTGACCGCGTGAGGAACCTGGTAGGCTCCCGTGCTAGCCGACGCGTCGAGCATCGAGCCGACCAGCGTCGGCGCCCCGGAGCTCCCGGGATCTTGGCGATACAGCCAGAGCTTGGGCATGGGCGACGGGAGGGCTCCGTGCCCGGCAGCTCCGCAGAGCACCGCGGTGATCGTGGTCAGCGTGACGTCTTTGGGGTGCGTGAGCTCGAGGTAGAGCGGATAGTTCGTGGTGACGTCGTTCTGGAACAGCGCGCCGGCCGAGCCCGCCGCCATCCACCCCCACTTGCCAGCCGATGCGCCGGTGACCGGCAGGACGATCAGCGGGAAGCGGATCGGGTCGCCAACCGTGGCACCATGGATGCGCTTGCGCAGGTAGGCCGCGCGGTTCGCCGCTCCCTGCATCATGGTCAGGAAGTTGGCTCCGTTCAGCGCGTCACCGTCGGCAATCGCCTGCGCAGGATCGGTGAACGTATCGACGTCAGTGATGTTCTGCATTTGGAGGTGAGTCCTTCAATCGAGGGCCGTGTCAATTCCTTGCGTGATGCCGCCGCAGATCACGCCCGAGCCCGCGACTAGCCCGGTCCCGCACGTCGGCGCGGTCTCTTCGAGGATGATGCGGAGGCAGACGATGTGAGCGGCGCGCCACTTTTTGACGATGCTGCGCAGGGTCGAGACCGTGGCGATGCTGGCTCCGGTCCCGCAGAGCACGCTCGAGCTGGCGACAAGCCCCAGCGTGCCGCAGATCGGGATCGGTGCCGGGGTCCATGCCGTTGCCGGGACGAAGACCCAGAAGCGCGACCACCAACTCGTGCCCGTCTTGGGGTGCGTGAAGGGTGGCCGTAGCCACTCGCCGAACAGGTTGCCGGTGACGGGGTGAGTGCGCTTCGGGGTGTAGACCTTCGAGCCCGTGAAGCCGGCGAGGCCGAGTTGCGTTTCGATCGCGGTCTTGCTGCCGGCGCCCTGCCACGTGGTCCACGCGGTCTTGAGCCGGGACAGGTACTGCGCCGCCGTCTCGGTGGCGTAGCGCGGCATGTTGCGCTCCTCGCCGTCGAGGTCCAGCGCGTCGTCGGTGATCGCGTCGCGGTAAAGGTCCGGGGCGCGCAGCGCCTCCGAAAAGCCCTCGGCGATCACGTCGAGGAGTAGGGCCTTGACACCCATCCAGCGCTCGCCGAAGTAGCCGCGTGCCCAGCGCGGCGAGAGCGCGGTGGCGAAGAACTCGCGGTAGTTCGAGGCCATGGCTCAGACCGAAACGAAGTCGTTGTCGGCCGGCAGCGAGCCGACCACCGCGACCTCGTTGACCAGGAGCGGCGTGTCGCTGTTCGGCGACGTCATGGGGAAGGACTTGACGCCGGGGGCCGAAGTGATGGCGCCGATGAGCTCGCTCTTGGGCACCACGCCGGAGCTGGCCGGGGGCAGGATGACGCCGCCGATGTTGAGGCCGTTGATGTAGTCGCGGAGTCGCTGCCGCACAGCCTCGCGGCCCGCCGTCGTGTTCTTGCCGGCGTCGATGAAGATCTGGCCGACGATGTTGATCGTCTTCTCCGTCGCGGCGAACGCCGTCGTGGTTGCGCCCGCAGCCTCGTAGAGCGTGTAAAGCGCCTGCACGTCGGTCACGTTCTGGGCCGAGGCCGTTGCGGTCGGGCCGGCCAGGTAGCAGTCGGTGAACCCGGTGTCCCGCGAGTTGGTCTGGTCCACTCCGACGCGCGTCACGCCAGCGACGCCGAGCGCCATGTTCCGGTAGGCGTCGGCGGGGCGGCCCAGCGAGAAGAGCGCCCACTTCGTGATGTTGCGGGTCCGGAGCGCCGCGTCGCTCTCCTCGTCGGCCCCGGCGGTCGTGTACCATGTCGAGCCCGTGATGACCGGGTTCGAGACCGTGACGCCCGCGAGCGGGGTCGCGAGCACCGTGATGGTGTTCGTACCCACGTTCCGGCTCGAGCCCGCCACCTCGGCCTCGAAGATGATCGTGTCGTTGGTCGTGCCGCCCGTGAGCGTGCCGCCCGTGACGTTCCGGTACGTGTAGCCGTTGGTCGCGTCCTTGACGACGAGTTGGCCGATCGTGATGGTGTAGGGGCCAGAGCCCGCGGCCGTGGTGAGCCGGAGCGGCCCACGCGTCCGCACCGCCGCGATCCTGGTGTTGTCATAGCGGCTCTTCGAGAAGTCGGTAAGGAGCGCGCCGGAGGCCAGGGCGTTGAAGCCCGCCTCGGTCATGATCCGGACCGCGATCGTGAGGTCGGAGCCGCCGGTGGCGAACGCCTCCAGCATGGTCCGGCGGATCGAGCCGGACTGCCACGAGCTCGCGTTGAACCCGACCGCGCCGAGCTGGTCGATGAGCCACTGAATGGCCTCGGCCTTGCTGACCGGGGTCAGGAGCTGTGCGATGGAGAGCGCCATGGTTTCAGCCGGTGGAGAGCAATTCGACCGTGAGGTTCTTCGGGTCGATGACGAGCTTGATGGGGCCGTCGACGCTCGTGAGCTCGACCGTGATGGTGAGGTCACCCTCGGAGTCGAGCGTGAGGTCGACGTCGGCAGAGAGCGTGCGCTCGTCCTGCTTCGCGACGGCCTCGAGCGCCGCGCGCTCGCGTGACGGCGTGATGCCGGCGTTCAGGAGCAGCGCGACGTCCTTGCCGTACTCGGGATCGTAGAAGAGCCCGGAGTCGAGGTAGCGGCGCGCGATGGCCTGGGGGTAGGCCGTGACGCCATCGACCTCGGAGAGGTTCGCGTCGATGTCCGTGATGCCGGAGAAGTCGGAGCCCAGGTCGGTCACGTGACGGGTCCTGTTCCGGTTCCGGCGCCCGCCGGGCACACGGTCACGCTCGAGACGACGGCGTTGGCCTGCACGTAGGACACGACCGCGACGGCGTGCGCCGTGCATCGCGCCGCAAGCCCGGTCAGTAGAGCCGTCTTCATCCCGGCGCTCAGTGACGGGTCGCCGGAGATACCTCCGGACTCGGCATCAAAGAGCGCCTTCGCCATGCCGGTGCCGACGCCCGCGGCGTCGACGCTGCCTGCGATCATGGGCATCAGGTCACCTTGAGGATGGGAGTGGTGAGGGGGAGCAGGTAGCCGACGTTCCCCGCGCTGAGCACGGCGGCGAGTGCGGCGGCGGCGGTAGCGTCGCCGGCGGTGCCGGCTGGGAACCACTGCGGCGGGAGCAGTGCGAGCGATCCGGAGTTCTGCGCGATCAGCACCGAGCCGATCTTCGCTGTCCCGCCCGAACTCCACAGGGCGGCGAATGGCCGTTTCGGGTCGCCACCCTCGAAGCCGAGCAGGACCCGCGGCGACTTCGAGACGTCGAGTTCGAGCGTGATCCCCGGAAGCCCGTGGCGAAGCGGGATGCCTTGAAGACCGCCCGCCTTGATCGACGCGTCGTCCGGGTCCACGTCCACCGTGTCGCCGTTCTGGGCGCGCACCGTGGCGGGGTAGAGCTTGAGGAACGGGCGCTCGCGCGTCGCCCAGTCCACGAGGGCCTTGAAGCCGGCCAAGAGCTGGTCGAGGTCAGCCAAACCAGACCTCGGAGCGAGAACGCTCGGCTATGAGGTGGGCGACGCGCCTCACCTGCTGCCCCATAAAGGTCACGCCGGGCAGGAGCTCGGCGCGGTCCGTCGCGATGACGGCCACCTTCTCCGACGGGTCGTAGGCCTCGAGCACGTGGTCGAGCTTCTGCTCGGGGTAGGAGTCGCGGCCCACCCAGACCGAGCCGTCCCGCTTGGTGCGCCAGTTGGCGCCGAGCTCGTCGATGACCAGACGGGACAGGACGCGACCGGCGGGGCCCTCCTCCCGTGTCCAGAAGGGGAGCAGCGTTGAGAGAACCGTGGAGTCGGAGTCGAGCGCGAGCGCCTCGCCGGTCTCGCGGAGGATGTCCTCGATGACGGCGCGCGCCAGCGCGGCCCGGTAGTGCTTGGCCGGGAGCGCGTTTGAGAGCCCGCCCGCGCCGCCTACCACCAGAACACGCGCCCGGTTCCCGTGGACTCCGCCGGTGCGAGCGGTTCCCCGGAACTGGAGCCCGCCGTCGTCGATCACGACGCGCCCGGTGGGCGCCTCGTCGGCGGAGGCCTGGGCGTAGGCGGTCCAGGGCCCCGTGAGCGCCATTACCAGCCTGGCCTCGAGCAGCGGGGCTCCTGCGAGGGTGGCCGTCATACGGTGAGAACCTCTCCGTTCGTGATGAACCCGTGCCAGCCACAGCCGCCCTTCTCGCGGCTCCGGAGGATCGACGGCGCGAGGGACAACGTCTCGAACGTCTCGCCGGTACGCCGCCAGCCCTGGCCATCGAGCTGAGGTCCGCCGTCGAGCGGGTTCGCGAACGGCACGTAGAGCGGACTCTCGCACCCGCACGGGCAGTTGCACATGAGCCCAACGCCGAGGCGTTTCGGCATGGGCTGGCCGTTGCGCGTCACGCCATCGCCGCCGGCGCCGAGGAATATCGGATCGAGCGCGGTGAGCCTCACTTGACGTTCTCCTGGGCCGTCTTCGACGGCGGCGCCGCCGTCTTCTTGCACTTCGAGGCGATGGCGGCGTAGAGCGCGCCCTCCTCGGCCTTGGCGAGCTCGAGCGCTGCGGACGTCTCCTTGACCCTGGCCTTTGCGGTCGATAGCTGCGACGTCGAGACGAGTTGCTGGTTCGTCTGAAGCTGCCCGTAGACCGCGATGGCGTCGGCGTTGGCGGCCTGGAGCGACTCGCGCTTCGACGTGGCGGCCTGCGCCTTGGCGGACAGCGCCGCGCACGACTCGTTGGCTCCGACACCCTTGAGTCCGCCCAGGCCTGGCGCGTCCGGCGGCTTCGGGGTGTACGCGGTCGCCTCGATGTCGATCTTCCACCCGCCCTTGGCGGTCGGGTGGTCGAACTCGATGTCCTCGACGATGATCGCGGACACCCCAGCCGCGGCGCAGTTGGGGTGCTGAATGTCGAGCGGTTTCCGCTCCACCCCTGGCTTCGGGGCAACGAGCGGCAGGATGTCGCGGGACCAGACTTCGAGATCGGCCCGGTTGATCAGCACGATCCCGATCCGTACCGTCGGCGAGTCGGCGCCCTGGTCCTTTGGCTTCGCGCCGGCCTTCGCCTTCGCCTTCTGCTTGTCGATCTTGGTGACCGGGAGCTTAACCTTGACGGTGGGAATGCCGGGCACGAAGACGCCGCCGATCCTCAACGCGTCCCAGGCGTCGTCGAAGGCGCCGCTTTCCTCGGGCTCCGACCAGTGCGGGATCTGCGGCACGTCACACCTCGTAGTCGAGCGCGCGGAGCGCGGCGCAGGTCGCGACCGCGACGCGGTGGCGGAGCATCATGTCCTCGGGCCCCGAGAGCGCGCCGCGCGTGTTCGCGACCGCGGAACTCAGGGCAATCTGCGCCAGGTTCACGAGCTCGCGCGCCCCGTCGTTCGTCGAGCACGTTGGCGGGTCGAGAGACGAGATCCCGGCCGCCTGCTCGGCCGCGCTGACCGTCCTGGTCGGCGCCTCCATCTCCACTCCCGTGATCACGGCGGAGAGCGTCTCGCCGTCCTCGGTCACGGCCACGGTTGGGTAGCCATCCCGGTCGAAGGTCGCGGTGGAGCCATCGAGCGTCACGTCGGCAATCGTCGCCACGTCACGCCCCCGCTTCGGCCTGGAGCTGCCGGAAGGCCGAGGCCAGATTCGCCATGAAGGTGCGCTGGAGCTCGTCCACGATCTCGGGCGCGCTCTTCCCGGCCCCGTCGATCGTGACGGGCATGTGAACCGTCACGCCGCCACCCAGCCCGCCCAGGCCGCCTGCCGCGCCGGCGGCGGAACCACCGGCCATCTGGGCCGACGCCGAGACGACGCCACCCGTGCCGGCCTGGAGCCCGCGCTCGAAGCCCTCGGTCGCGAAGCCGCCGAGCTCCTCGAACACCTTCGACGGCGATCCGATCTTGAGCACGGTCGCAGCCGTCGTGATCGCCGAGGTCGCCACGCTCTTGACCGCCTCGATGACGCGTGCCGCGCCCTCCGAAATCCCGTTCACCAAGCCGTCGATGATCGAGGTCCCGAGGGAAAGCGCGGCGGAGGAGAAGTTGCCGATGAACGCCATGATCCGGCCCGGAAGGCCGGCAATCCAGTTGACGGTCTCGACGACGAACTCGCCGATCGCGACGCCGGCGCGCGCGATGGCCACGGGGATCGCGACGAAGACCGCGATGATCCCCGCGATCACGGCACCCACCATGACGCCTGCCCCGATGACCAGCGCGAGGGCCTGTCCGAGTAGCCGCGCACCCGAGGCCGCGTCCTTCGCGTCGACCCCGAACACCTTGAGGATCGGGCCCATCGCGTCCATGAAGCCCTTGCCCACGTCCTTGAGCGGGGCGAGCCCTTCGATGAGGCCTCCCGCGAACTCCTTGACGATCGGCCACGCTTGCTTCAGCGCGCCCAGGACCGTCGTGAAGCCGGCCACGATGCCGTCGAGCGCCGCCTTCCCCTCGGGGCTGTCGAGTGCCGCCATGAGGTCTTTTACGATGGGGCCGAGCGCCTCTCCGAGCGGCTTCCGGATCGCGGCTCCGAGCTGCAGCATGACGGCGGCGCCCTTCGCCTTGAAGACGTTCGTCATGCCGGTGAGGGTGGTCGCGGCGAACTTGGAGCCGGCCTCGCCGAACTCCTTCTCGCCCGTCTTGATCTTGATGGCCTCGCCGATCGCCGCGATGCCCTGGTCGGCCGTGATCTTGCCGGCCTGCATGAGAGCGCGCACCTGGTCGTTCGTCTTGCCGAGCGCCTTGCCGAGCGACGTGATGACGAGCTCGGTCGAGACGCCGCGCTCCGCGAGCTGCAAGAGCTCTTCGGACTGGACCCGACCCTTGGCCTTGATCTGGCTGATCGCGGTAAGCGCGCCGGCCACCTCTTCGGAGCTCGCGCCGATGGCTTGCAGGTCGGCTCCCATCTTGAGGAGCTGCTCGGCCATGGCCGGCTTGAACTGCATGGCCAAGAGCTTCTGGAAGGTCTTGATCGAGTCCTCGACGTCTAGGCCGAGGCTGCTGGCAATGCCGATCACACGCTGGAGTTGCGCTCCCGCGTTCTCGCCTCCGTGCATGAGCAGCTTGAACGCCAGCTCCGCGCGTTCGCCGAAGGCGGCTGCCTCCACGACGCCGTGGGCGAACGAGGCCACGAGCCCGATCACCGCCATCGTCGCGCTCTTGGCTGCCCCGATGATCCCGGTGATCGCGCTCGCCGCCAGGCCGCCCAGGGTCACGCCTCCGATGAGCCCGCCCAAGCCACTCGAGAGCCCGCCCATGGCGCCACCGGCGGACTCGGCCGCGCCCGTCAACTTGACTACGCGCCCAGTGTTCGCGTCGATGGCACGACCAGCCGAGTTGAGCCGGGTTCCGGCTGCCGCAGCCGCTCGAGCCGCAGCCTCGACGCCACGGAACGCGTTCGCGACGTTGCGCACCGGACCTGTCGCCCGATCCGTCGCTTTGATGACGATGTCGGTCGCGTCAGACATGGGTCAGTGCTTCTTCTTGCCGAGGGCTTTGATGAACAGCCCCACGAGGCGCAGGTCGTCGAAGGCCTCGGCGACGAGCAGGGCGCCTGCCCGATAGCGAGCCGAGGGCGCGCCCTTGGAGTCCCTCTCGCGTTCGTAGAACGCAGAAAGCGCGCGAGCGGCTACCACTGGGTACCGCTGCGCGCGCTTCCACTCGCTCAGGCTTTTTGGATCTCACCTTCGATCTGGCCGCCCGCCATCTCGACGCATCGGTTGCCGATCTGAGCCGGCAGCGCCGGCAGCTTCTTGAAGACGGCGCGCACCTCGTCGAGCGACGGGTGCAGGATGGAGAGCTGGGCCAGCTCGCGCAACGCGGCCGCCTTGCTCTTGCGCTCCTTGGCGTCGGCGGCAGCGCTGTCCAGGAAGCGCTCGTAGACGTCCTGCTCGGGCGCCCGCGCCACCAACGTGCCGTAGCGCGTGTGGAACACGGCCACCTCGCCGTACTCCCGAGTCCACTCGCCGATCTGGTCGGCGAGCTCCTTTGGAACCGCCGCGGCGGTCCGGTATGAGTCGCTCAATTTTCACCTCCCAGGCCCAGCCCGTTCAGAGCTGGCTCAGTCCGTTGATCTTTCGCCGCAAGAAGCTCACGGGCATCGAGGGCATCGTCGGGTCCGGCCCGGTCTCGCCCGTCTCGTCGGAGTCGAGGGCGCGGCACGAGATCAGCTCGACCTTGCGGGTCCGACTCCCGTCGGCGCTCGTGTAGATGATGAGCACATTGAAGATCTTACGCCCCCAGCCCGGCGCGCCCGGCTGCTTCGCCAGGTGCGCCAGGAAGTCGTCGTGCTCCTCGACGCTGCCCCACTCGATGGTGGCCTCGCCCATGCCGAGCTCGCCGTCGGTGCGAGCCAGCGGCTCGGACGACGCTCCACGAACCACACCCTCCTCGAGCGCCTGGCTCTGCTGGATGCTCCGGATCGCCGTGAACAGGCGACCCGCGATGTCGATCTCGGCCCGCGAGAAGCTGAATGCGAAGCCGTCTTTGTCGGGATACGCGACCATCTGGTGCTCCTATCAGGCCGCGGCAGCGACGCTGGCGCTGAACCCGACCGTGACGTTGATCTGCTTGGCGTAGCCGAGGGGTCGCACCGCGAGGTCGCCCGCGACCGTCTCGGTGACGAGCGTCTGCTCGGTGCGTGAGGCGCGGTAGGCGACGCCCTCGTCGGTGTCAGTCTTCGAGACGTGCCCGAGCTCCCCGGTCGCGTTCTTCGGCGTCGAGAGCACCGTGACGAGATCCTTGTTGATGTCGCTCTCGACCCGGATCGCCTCGGGCTCGTATAGCACCTTGGCGCTCGTGCAGCGCAGGCCCGCGGAGCTCCACCTGCGCGCCGCCGCGTACCAGGTCGCGCAAGCCGTGTCCATGACGCGGCCGTGCTGCCAGTACTTGAAGTCGGAGCCGCTCGGGCTCTTGAGCCGGCAGTTGTTCGCGAAGTAGCCCTGCTGCTGGGGCCACGTGCGCATGGTCGAGAACTTCGCGTCGTCCATGGTGGTGGACGCCGTGAACTCGTCGTGCCCGATCGCGAGGATGTCGCCCTCGGGCGCCCCGGCCGGCGAGAACGCCAGGTCGGTCGAGATGAGGTTCGCGGCCGCGAGGCTCGCGAAGTAGTTGACGTTCGGACGCATCGGGGCGCCCCACCCCTGGTAGGGCTTGGCGCTCGGCACGTCGTAGGTCGAGAAGCACACAGCGATGCGCCGGCTCGTGGTCGACGCGAACGCCGTCTTGACGGTGGCGGCTGCCTCGGCTCCGCCGTCCATCATGGCCCGCGTATAGCGGTGGTTGTTCGCCAGATCCGTCAGGTGGGTGTCCAGGGCCGCGAAGATGGTCGCGGCCCCAGCCCCGGTCGCCTGCCGACCCGCCAGCACCAGGAAGTCCCAGGTGGTGGTCGTGTCGAGCTTGAGCGCCGCGATCGCGTTCGACAGGTCGGTCGCGTTCCACATGGCCGCAGTCGCGTCGAAGCTGTGCTTGTCGCCCTTCTCGAAGTAGGTGGGACCGCCGCCGGCCACGAAGGTCAGGGTGAGGCCCGTGTTGGCGATGGCGTAGGTGCCACCCGCCGGGATCTGGATGACCTCGGAGTAGGTGCGGCCGTCGTCGAGCGAGAACTTGAACTCGCCAGCGCCGAGCGTGCCGGTCTTGGTGACCTCGATCTCGACCTCGTAGTCGTCGAGCGCGGTGCCAGCGACCGTGACGGTCCCGGTGCTCGTGCCGACGCGGACCGGGGTCACGACGCCGTTTGACGCCGCGACGCTGGTCGCCATCTTCATGAACCGGACCGGGCCGCCGGAGCGCGCCAGGATGCGGCACACCGTCTCGACGCCCTGCCCCTGGCCGGAGCCGTTGGCCGCGTCGTTGATCGAGTTGTAGCTCACCAGGACGTTCGCGGTCCCGGCGCTTGCCGGGCCGAGAACGCACGGAATCGACGACGCGGGCTTGACGGTCGCGAGACCGGGATCCTTGATGGTGACCGAGAGCGAGGGGGAAGCCATGTCACTCCTTCAGCGAGGGGGCGTGCGGCGACACGGCGGGGCCGTGGCGCTTGGGGTGACCGACCTTCGGGGCCGCGGCATCGAGCGCGGCGAGGTAGTCGGTCTCGGTGATCTGGATGGGTGCGCCGGCCTGGTGCTCGTGCTCTCGCCAGCCGTGCATCACGGCAGCGCAGGCGTGCTGCCAGGTGTAGTGGGACCCGTTGCCGAGCTCGGGGTCGACGACCCCCTTGAACTCGACCCACTGTCCCTTGGCGCGCGCCCACTCGTCGGGCGAGCGAAGCTCGGCCTTCGGCGCCGGCGGCGCCTTGTTCTGTTCCGCCATGTGGTTCTCCCAGCGCGCCGAAGCGCGCGTCAGCCGATGCGGCGCACGGCGAGCGTGCCGTGCTTGACCGTGAGGTTCGCGGCTCCGCCGGCCTCGACGTAGACCGTGAGCACGTCGTTCTGGGCCAGCGTGACGGGGCCCGCGAAGTGCAGGGTCATCCGTCCGCTCGCGTCGAGCTTGGCCTCGGCGGCCAGCGTGCCCTCGGCGTTGCCGTTCTTGCGGAGCCGGGCCACGTAGGTCTCCGCGTCGCCCGAGCAGCTCGCCGTGAACTCCACCCAGTAGTCGGCGCTCGTGCCGATCGTGATCTGGTCGTTGGCGTGATCCGGAGTCGCGCCCGCGCTTGGGCCGTTCGCCGCGAAGCACGCGAGCTTCGTCGGGGTCGCCGACACGGCCTGCGGGGTCGCCCCGTCGATCACGTAGATCCTGGCGTAGCCGCCGAGCACCGAGACGAGCAGGTCGCGGAGCTCCTGCGCCGTGATGGCTCCGGCCGCGTTGCTCGCGAGCAGGCCGAGCAGCGTCGCCTTGGATCGTTCGGTGTCTGCCATCAGGCCGCCTCGCCGCCCATGCGGCGGAAGTCGTCAGAGAAGTCGTCAGAGAAGTCGCCGCGGCCAGACGTCGTCGTGGCCGTGAAGGTCTGCGGGTAGACCACCTGCATCGAGCCGCGCGTCACTCCCACGCGCCACGCCATCTCGAGCGCGACCTTGGCGCCGTTGCTGGCCCAGTCGGCGCCCTCTTCGGTCTCGGTGAACCAGGCATACTCGGGCGCGCCCACGAGGGCGGTTTCGAGCACCGCATCGACGGCCCCGATGAGCCCGTCGAGGATGGCCTCGGCGGCGCCGTTGTCCGCGCTCTCGTCGCGCCCTGGGCCCGCCGCCGTGAAGATGACAGCCGTCACCCGCTCGACCCGGCTTCGCACCGGAGCGACCGCGCGACCCGAAACGATCTGGGGGCCGAGCCGCTGGGGCTGCGCGACCTGCCCGCCGTCGCGGATCCAGACGACCCGCGTCCCGACGCTGTTCTCGGCGAGGCGCCGCGCCCCGCGCTCGTGCGTCGTGGCCGTGTCGCCCGTGTCGGCCTGGTACCGCGCGATCACCGCGTCCACCAGGGTGTCGAAGCGCGTCGCCATTACCGCATCGCCTGCTTGATGACGCGCTCCACGATGGCGTTGACCCGAGAGGACCAGGCGCCCGGCAGAGCGCCGTCAGGAACCATCTTGCGCGCCGGCATGTGCTTGGTGCCGGTCTGGTGGAACCGGCCGTAGAACGCCGGCGTGCCCACCCGCACCATGCTCGCGGACTTGGACCGCACGAAGAACATGCGGAGCCGCCCCGTGTCCTGCAGGATGCGACCCGAGCGCCGCTTCAGCGGTGCCCAGGGGGCCCCGTAGGGGTCGGCCTGGCGCTCGAAGCCCTCGCGCACCAGCTCGACGAGCTCCTCGCCGACCTGGCCCATGAGGCTGGTGCGCCACTGCCCATCGGCGAAGCGCTCGAGCCGGCGCGCCAGCGCGGCGACCTGGCTCGTGTCGATCTCGAAGTCGGCCACGGGCTCACCAGCCGCGCGGCGCGTCGGAGCAGACCACGGAGGAGTCCCCGTCGTCGCTCGTGTCGGACGGCGTCGCGTCCACGACGCCCTCGGGGTTGATCTTGCCGTCCCTGACCCCTTCGAGCCACTTGATCTCGTCGAGGTACCGGAGCCGGAAATTGTCGGTCTCGGTCTGCGGCTTGTAGCCGCGGAACGTCATGAGGTCGTAGGCCGCGATGATGATCGCGCAGCGACGCAGATCGGGCCCGAAGTTGGAGAGCGGCAGGTTGTAGCGCCCCCCGATGTAGGAGTTGATCTTGGAGCTGGCCTGGGCCAGCGCCTCCGTGATGCTCTCCGAGCTGACGCCCTGCGTCGACGGGGCCGGCAGGCCCACGAGCGCGAAGTGCGCTTCGGTCGCGTAGGGCGTCATGGCTCAGTGGGAGGCTCAGGGCCGCGACTCGAACTGCTTGGCCGCGTACCAGATCCGCACGCCCTGGAGCATGGTCGGATCGGCCGCGTGGGCCGCCGGCGTCAGCGCCAGGACGAGGCTCTTGGGCTCGTCGGGGATGTCGGCCGCCGCGACCACCGCGCTCACGGTGTGGACCGTGGTGGCGGGTACCGAGTCGGTGGCGGAGTCGGACACGAGCGCGCCGCCGTCCCAGCCCGTCTCGACCGTGAAGCTTGCCGCGTCGATGCCGCCGCCGCCCGCGTTGTCGGTCAGCGCCAGGAGCTCGACGTCGACCTGCTCGCCGCCGTCGAAATCCTCGGGCAGCCCGACCTGGGTCGCGATCGGATCCGCGTTCCCGGCCGCCCAGGCGATCTCCAGCGTCTCGGCCGCGTTGGCGCGCAGGATCGGGGTCGTGTCGGAGGCGAGCACGCCGCCGTTCGCCACGATGTTGCCGACGTCGCCGTTCGCGTCGACCTCGCGGAAGCTGTGGAGCGACAGGACGATGCACTTCTTCGAGGCGTAGTAGACGCCGTTTCGGTTGTGGGGCATGGGTTCTCTCTCAGAGGTCGGCGAGCGCCGTCAGTACGGCGTTGGCCTGATGGGTCGACAGACCCGTGTTCTTGGTGAGCTCGGCGGCGTCGGCGCCGTCCATGTCTTCCTCGGTCGAGTAGCCGGCCGCGACGAGCGTGGCCCTCAACGGGAAGCTGGCAGGCAGCGCGGTGCCGCTCTCCTGCTCCTGCTTGTGCCGCCACACCCCCTCAGTCGCATCGCCTTCGGCTTTCGCCGCGATGCGCTTGAGGAGGTAATAGCGGCGGGGTCGCTTGAACTCCGCCACGGCTCAGCGGCCGCGCCGGCCGTCCTTCTTCGACTTGGCCTCGGCGGTCTCGGCGACGGGTTCGGCGGGCAAAGGCTCACCCACCTTCTCGCCGACGGGTTCGCCGACGGGTTCGCCGACGGGTTCCGCTGACGCCTCTGGCGGCGCCGGCGGCTCGGGCTTGGGCTCCGGCGGGGGCGGCTCGCGCCGCGCCTCGGGCTCTTCCTTGCGGTCGAGCCCCAGGTCGCAGAACAGCTCGTGGATCGCGCCATCGGACAGGCTCGGAAGCCCGTTCTGCATGGCGATGAAGAGCTGCGGCGGCATGCCGCCACGGTGGCGCCCGATCTCGGCGATGATCGCTCGCCGCGCCTCGTCGCGGTCGAAGCCCTCCGGAAGCCGGGGGCGACGCTCGATCTCTCGAAGCGCCGCCTTGTCCCGTTCCGCCTTCTCCTGCCGCTGGCGCTCGACCAGCAGCAACGACGAGAGGCCCATGATCAGAGCGTCCCGACGTAGGACGACGCGTTGTGCTTGAGCACCACGACGCCGGGCTTGGTGCCGCCGCGACGCCGGCGGTACAGGTGGGCGACCCGGTACAGGTGCATGGCCGCGATGTCGGTGTCGGCGAGGATGTTATCGTCGGTCTTGAGCTGCAGCGCGTTGCGGTTGTACCAGAACGCGCCGGCCCCGCGCTGCACGAGCAGCGAGTGGCACTTCAGGTTCGCGCGGGCCCGGTAGAGGTTGTCCGCGTTGTAGGCGCCGTTCGCGAACGTCGCCGTGATGCCAGTGGCGCCGTTGTTGCCAACCAGCGAGTCGGTGGCCGTGTCGGTCAGCGCGATCGCGCCGCCGCCCGCCGGAACCGTCAGCTGCGCCGACCAGGTCCCGCCACCGTCGGTGGAGAACTTGAACTTCGCCGTTCCGTCGGAGTTGCCGCCGACCGTGATGTCGATGTGGATCTCCCAGGCGCCCGTCGGGGTGCCCGAGAGGCTCACGACCGGAGGCGTGGTGCCCGAGCTCGTGACCGAGCCCATGGTCGAGCCGGTCAGCGGGACGCGGTCGCTCGTGATGAGCGGCACGCCGCAGAACCGATCGACCTCGCCCTCGCGCTGGCTCTGCAGGAGCAGCGGGCGCCCCTCGGCGTCCTTCAGCTTGAGCAGGTCGGCCTCCACCTGGGAGTGGATGACCATGGCGACGATCGACTTCATCTCGTCGCCCATCTTGGACTTGCCGTCGACCACCAGGTTGTAGGCGAGGTAGCGCGGCGTGGTCGCCGAGTACTTGTCGAGCGTGAGCGCACTGGCCGCGAACGCGGTCATGATGCACTTGTCCATCTGGCGCTGAGCCGCCTCGACGGCTTGGCGCGCGCTCTCCTGGTAGGGGTCACCCAGGTTCGGGTCGGTGGCCGCGAGGCCCTGCGCCCAGCGAGTCACCTCGAAGGCGAGGGTGTCGCGCACCACGCTGGCGGTCTCGGAGGTCTGCGCGAGCTTCTTGGGGGTCGCCGCGCTGCCGTCCGCGATGTTCTCCTCGAACTCGCCGATGGTCCCGAAGTAGGGGACCGTGACGGTCTGGCCGATCGCGTCGGGGCCGCCCGTCGGCATGCTGCCGTCGACCACGACGGCCCCGCTCGAAACGAGCACGGAGCCCATGAACGCGTTCTTCTGAGCGAACGCCGCCTGAACCGCCTCGGTGAGGATCTGCGGGTCCAGGATGTCGGATTTGGTGGTTTGTGCCATCGTCTATTCCTCGGTGGTGTGGTTCGCTCAGACGCCCGGCTTGTTCTTGCCGGTGCGCTGGTAGTAGTCGTTGCGGATCTGGTCGAAGGCTTCCTGCCCGACCTGAACCTTGAGGGCGTGCTTCTCTCCGGGGGTCATGTCCCCGTAGTCCTTGCCGCCGATCGGACCGGTCCCGGTCTCCGCGGCCGGCTGCTTGACCGCGGTCGGGATGACGCGCGGCGCGTTCTCCAGGAACGCCTTGAGGTCCGCGCTCGAGCGCTTCGCCTTGCCGTGCTCGTCGGCCTCGTTCCAGTACGCGAGCTGGCCGGGCGAGAGCTTGCCGGCCGCGATGCCCTCCTTGATGAGGTCGGCGCGCTCGCGCGCGTCCACGCTGGCCTCGAGCTCGGAGCAGCGGGCCTGGGTCTTCGGCAGCTCTTCGGCGGCCGCCTTCCACGCCAGCACGGTGCCCAGCACCTCGGGCGCCGGCTTGCCGACCGCGTCGAGGATGGCGCGGCCGAAGGTCGCGTTGGCCTGCACCTTGACCACGCACTCGCCGAGCTTCTCGGCGCCGACGGCGTCCTTCACTCCGTTGAGGAACGTGGTGAACTCCGCGATGGCGCGCAGCGCGGACACTTCGTCGGTGACGCCGAGGGCGTCCAGGATGGCTTTCGACATGGGGTTGGCTTGTCCTTGATCAGAGGCAGTCGCCGAGACGGCACTGCGTGTTGGGGTCGTCGAGGTGCGCCGCGGGCGCATGCTTGAGGTTCTCGGCGCGGGCGCGGTTGCGCTCCGCCGTCGCCCAGCTCGCAACCAGGGCGCGCTCGGCAGGGGTCAGCGGGGAGCCGGACTCGACTCGGAGCCGGATCTGCTCGGCGGCCAGCGCGCTCGAGCGCGGGGTCCCGTCGGCGTTGAACGCGTCGTCCTCGACGACGGCCCCCACCTGGGGCTCGTGTCCGGGGCGTGACTCGGGCAGGGTCGCCACCAGTTGCGTGCCGGCGGCGCGGAGCGCGGCGCTCCCCAGCGTCTCGGCCGCGAAGTCGAAGCCCAGGGCCGCCAGCTTCTCGCGCGGCGCGTTCCGGAACTGGAGCCGGATCGAGTTGCTGGCCGAGGAGCTCTTCGGCGGCTTGTCCTTGTTCGGGATCAGCACGTCGACGAAGCCCTGGTCCTTCGCCTCCTGGCCGGTCATCCAGGTCTCGGCGTCCATCATGTCGCGGAGCCGCGACTGCTTGAGCTTGGTGCGGGCCGCGTAGATCCGCGCCAGCATCCCGTCGATCTTGTCGAGGAGATTCGCGGTCTCCATCATGTCGTCGGAGTTGCCGACGGCGAAGCCCCAGGCGTTGTGGATCATGAACATGGCCGACTCGGCCATCGAGATCCGATCGCCCGCCATCGCGATGAAGCTCGCGGCGCTCGCGGCGAGGCCGTCGATCGTGACGTTGACCTTCGCCTTGTGCTGGGTGAGCAGGTTGTAGATCGCGAGCCCTTCGAAGACGTCGCCGCCCTGGCTGTTGATGCGCAGGTGGATCGCGTCGATGTCGCCGGCCTCGGCCAGCGCGCGCGACACGTCAGACGCCACGAGGTCCCAGCCGACGATGCCGTAGAGCGCCATCTCGAGCGCTCGGGGCTCACCTTCGGCGCGAATCACCCGGAGTCCCGCTGCGCCTGCTTCTGCTCGTAGATGTCCCATAGGTCCGTCGGGTAGTCGTTGGGGTCGGGGCGCCAGGGTGGCTCGGTGGGCGCCTTGCCGAACCCGCCTTGCGGCGAGTCGTCAGGCGGGGTCTCGGTGATGCCGCGGCGCTTCGCGCTGTCCTCCGTGAGGGCGCGAACCGAGCTGCGGCAGTTGTGAACAGCGAACCCGTTAGCGAAGTAGGATTCGTCTGGGGAGACTTCAATGTTGAATACGGCTCGCGGCGGCGCGTCCAACGCTACATGCCCCGTGACTACTTCAAGGCGAGCGTCGAGTTCCGCCTGCTCCAACAGCATGGAGATCGCCTCGGCGAAGTCTTGCGCGATCTCTACGAGGTCCGTGGGCTGACGACCCGCGAGGTCTGCCGCGAACTCGGCTTCACCAACGTCGTCAGGTGCTGCGAACTGCTCCGCAAGTACGGGGTGGTCATTCGCACCGGCTCCGCTGCCGTTGCCCACCAATGGGCCCGCAACCCTGACCGCCGCGCCGCAATCGGCCGCGTCTTCGGTGAGGCGTCGCGCGCCAGAGCTGCCCGCGGCGAGCATTGGGCCCAAGGTCAGACCAAGGCCAGCCACCCGGGTATCGCTCGCATCTCCAGCAAGCTCGCCGAAAGCGGGAGGCTGCGTGTCGCCGCCGTGACGGAGCGAGCCGTCGCGACCCGAGCCAATCAACTGTTGGAGGACCCCTACTCGCACCCGCAGGCGCGCAAGCTGCCCACCGAAGCGGAGCGCGCCTTCATGCTCTGGCTCGAGTCTTGGGGCTTCCGTTACTACTTCAACCGGCCGATCGTTCTCACCGATCACGTCATCTTCGTGGACTTCGTGCTGCCGAATGAGGGACTCGGCATTGAGATCGCCAAGTGCGCTGACCGTTTCGACCTGAAGAGAGCCCGCAACCTGATTCTCGCCGGCCTCGTTCCGCTCGGCGTCCCGAACAGCCGCGTTCTTGGTGGTGATCTGGGGTGCGTATACGAGGCAATCGCCCGAGCGAAGCTCCGCAATTGGCGTCCAGCCACGCTGCGTGAGTGCTGGATGTCCAGCGGTCGCGGTAAGTGTTCGGCCAGACGCGAGGCGGAGCTCGACGAGCCGCTCGGTTCCCTGGAACACGTTGGTCACGCGTCCGGCCCGCCCTCGATGGGTCAGGACGAACTCGCCACGTTGAATCTCCTCGATCCGACGCTCGCGTAGCCCGTCCGAGCGAACCAAAGTTCCAGCCGGGAAACAGTTGTGGTGGAGGGGCGGCCAGTTGGCGTTCCAGTACGGGTCGCCGCTCGACAGCACGACGCCGTTTCGCGACGAGCACGTTTTCGTGGTTCGCGAATCGAGGATGGCGTCGAACATCCAGTAGGGCCGGATGTCGGTCACCTCGCGCATCTGGCGGTGCCGCCCCGCGTTGTAGGCGGTCTGCGACGCGTTCCGGAAGATGAGCTCGATCCGGCCCGCCTTGGGTCCGCCCCACTCCGCTTCGAGCTTGGCCCTGACGGCCTTCTTGAAGTCGTGGATGCTGGCGCCAGTCGCGACGGCTCGCTCGAGCGCCACGAAGACCTCGAGCAGGATGTCGAGTTGGGCCACCCCAGCAATCGTCCAGGCCCGGTCGCCGGCGTAGTCACCGAGCGCGTCGAGGAGCTCCTGCGTGACGGGGAAGCGGTCTCGGAACCAGTCGAGGGCCTCTTCGAAGCGCTCGGGGTCGGCGGGGGCGCTCCAGGCCATCGTTCAATCGTCGGCCACCGGGCGAACCGAAGCTCGCCCGGTGGCCCTCTTGTTGGGGAAGTCTGGTCAGACCCAGCCGGAGATCCCGGCCGCGGTCGTGCTCGTGCTGAAGACGCGAGTCAGGCGGATTCGATGCCAGCCGGCCGTCAGGGCGATCGTGATATCGGACCCCTTCGCCGTGATGCACCGCAGGTTGCCGGCCGTGCCGACGTGGATCGCGTTGGTGACCTTCGCGAGGTCCGCCGAGTCGTTCGGTGTGATCGCGAATCCGTCCACGTAGGGACCACCGGGCGCGCCGGGGAACGGGGTGTCGTCAGTCGGTGCGGCCATCGTCGTCCTTGAGCTCTGGGATGTCCTGGCGAACCGCCAGGTGCCCGCCGAGTTGCGCCATGACGAAGAGCTTCTCGGCCTTGTCGGCCAGCTCTTCGGGGGCGAGCGCGTCGAGGTAGTAGTCTCGGACCTTGGCCCGCGCGTCGTCGAGCGACTCGATGCCGTCGATCACGTCGAGCAGCCCGTTGAGGAAGCCCTCGAGCGCCTCGGCGCCGCGCTCGGCGCCTCGGTCCGCCAGGGTGTCCGCGTAGGTCTGGCCCTCCACGAAGCCGGTCGCGTTCCGAACGTCGAAGCCGGAGGCGAGCGCCTTCTTCGCCGGCTTCTTCTCGGTCTTGGACTTCTCGTCGTCGGGTTTCGGCTTGGCCTTGCCCTTCTCGTCGGGCTTGGCCTTCTCGTCCGTCGGCTCTTCGTCGTCGCCCTCGGGCTCGCCCTCTTCCTCGTCGGGGTCGGCCTCGTCCGGGTTCTCGTCGGGGTTCTGCTCACCCGGCACCGGCGGCGGCGCCGGCGGCTCGGGCTCCTTGATCTCGACGATCTCGATCTCGCCGCGCACGAACCACGCCTCCGCGTCGATCGTGACGCCGGCGGTCTTCATGGCGGAGAAGGACTCGGCCCGGAGCTTCGCGATCTCGGCGACGAGCTTCCCGTCCTCGGGCAGCTCGGTCTTCCGCACCGGCCAGGGCGCCAGGTCGCGGTTGCCGTAGTTGAGCTCGGCCCAGCGCGTGAGAACCTTCTCGCGCAGCGTGGTCGACTCGAACTCGCAGAAGCCGCGGATCCGCTGCCCCTCGCCGCGGCCATGGACCTGGGCGGCCGCGAAGCTGCCCTCCTTGACCTCGGTCGTGAGGTTCTGCCCGAGCCACGAGACCGCGACGGCCGTGTTGGCCGCCTCGACCTGCGCCAGGTAGATGTCGCGGGTGTTGGCCCTGGCCTCGAGCAGCGAGAGCTTGACGCCGCCGGGCGGCGCGAGCGCCGCGTTGCGCCCGATGCCGTAGAGGTCGTTGACCAGCTCCGTGCGGAGCTGCTTGGTCGTGCCCATGGGCGTCTCGGCCACGAGCATCGAGGCCTTCTCGCTGTGGCGACCCCAGTCGTCCTCGGCGTAGCTCTTGAGCAAGACCCAGCGCGCCGTGCCGCGCCAGAGCCCGTGGGCCCAGGGGCGGAAGCGCCCGTAGGGGCTGAACATGACCCACTCGCCGTCGCCGTCCACCATCTCGACTTCGGCGAGGCCTTCGTCGATGCGGGTGAACCAGCGGCGCGTCGTCCAGTCGAACCGGACGTTGCGGGTGTGCCAGAAGCGGAGGCAGGGCAGGATTCGCCCGGTCTTCTCCTCCTGGACGTGCTCCAGGTGCGCCCACTGGAATCCCAGCAGGAGCGCCCAGGCGTAGATTTGGAACGTCTCGTCCTCGGGCGCGATGCGCCAGAAGTCCTCGTCGGCCTCGAGCGCCTTGACGGCTCGGCCGCGCCGGCGGCCGTCGCCGCTCGGCTCGAAGCTGAGCGGGAGGCTCAGAACGCCGCCCACGAAGGTCTGCGCGACCGCATGGACCCGGTCGTCGGCGAGCACCCAGTCGCAGAGGTCGGCCAGGGTTCGGAACTGGCCCGAGTCGGCCTGGAGCAGCGCGGTCTTGAGGAGCGCCGGGGACCAGGTCGTTGCGGAGCGGACGCTCGGCTGGACGATGGTCTTGCCGACGATCTTCTGATTGTCGGCCATGGTCCATCAGTCGTACCGAGAGCCACCCTTCAGGATGCGGCTGTCGGTCATGCCTTCGTGCAAGAGGTCGAACGCGGCCCCGAGCGCGTCCACCTGGTCGTCATGTAGGTCGCCCACCCCGGTGAACTCGCGGAGCTCGTCGAGGAACGCCGCCAGCCAGGGCGCGCCCTCGGGCACCAGCACTCGGCCGTCGTTCCAGGCGGCCGCGACGGGTTGGGCCCTGACGAACTTGTCGCCGCGCGCCGGGAGCGCCTGCAGGCTGAGGCCGTCCTGGACGAGAAAGTCGCCGACGCCGAGCTCGGGGCCGTAGGCGTACCAGCGGAGCGGGGCGCCCGTGCTCTCGATCCTGGCCTTGAGCGCGGCCGAGAACTCGGGGGCCTGGGCCTGGCGTCGATCGACCTCGACCAGGTAGTAGCGCGGAAGCCCTTCTGGCGGGTCCTCGCGCCAGAGCTCGACGCACACCGAGAAGTCCCGGTGCGTCTTCGCCGTGTAGGCGAGGTCGATGCCGTAGCCGACTCGGTAGACGGTCGGGAGGTGCTTGTAGCGCGCCGGCTCGCCGAAGACCTTGCCGCCCTTCGGGCGCGGCTCGCCCTGGTAGAGCGAGGCCCACCAGTAGGTGTTCTTCTGCTCCTCCGCGAAGAACTCCGCCGGCTTGTGCGAAGGCCAGAGCGCCTCGCCGGGCTTGCGCCCGAGCGGATCGTTGATGACCGCGCCGTTGTCGTTGGCGGGCCCCTCGGCGATCGCCTTGAGGTTGACGTAGCGCCAGCCTCGCCCGATGAGCACGCCCGAGAGATCCTCGGTGTGCCACCTCGTGGCCATGACCACGAAGCTGGTTCCGGCATGGCGGCGCGTGAACGCCACCGTGTCGAACCACTCGACGCAACGGGCCCTGATGGTCGGCGACTGAGCGTCCGTCGAGTCCTTGATCGGATCGTCGATGACGCAGACGCCGTCGATCGGGTAGCCCGTGAGGCTTCCCCCGATCGAGGTGAACTTGACGGTTGCCCCGCCCTTGAGCCGGACCTCCTCGAGAACCCCAGAGGGCTCGAGTCCGCATGCCTCGGCGAGCAGCCAGAACTTCCTGGCGACGGCCATCGCGCGGTCACCGTTGTAGGTGACGTATGCGTGGCGTCGAGCGTCGCGCCGCGATGCCCACCAGAGGAAGGCGCGAAGCGTGAGCTCGGTCTTGCCGTGCTGCGGCGGGGCCGCAACGACAACGCGGGTGCCGCCGCCACCGCCCTTTGACGGGCAGGCCTCTTCGAGGATCGCGGCGTATGGCTGGAGGTGCAGCGGCGGATCAAGATCCGGCGAGACCTCGTGGACGTAGTCCACGAGCCGAAGCCGCTTGGCCCGCTCTCGTGCCTTGCGTGCCTGCCAGAGCCGGAAGCGCTCGGCCGCGACGTCTTCGAGACGAACTCGACGCGGCGCGGACACTCAGGCCTCCGGTTCTTCGGTGCCCCTGCTTTCGGACGCGGAAGTGATGGCTGCGAGGAGCTTGCCGAAGCTGTCGTCGTCGAGCGTGCGCTCGGCGATTCTCAGCAGCTTGTCGAGCTCCTCCGTGATCGTGATGTTGAGTTGCTGGCCCCAGCGCTTGGGGTAGCGCCGCTCTAGGCGCCACGCGATCGAGCGCCAGTCCTCGCCGCCGGCCTTGGCCATCTTGGCGACGTCGCGGGTCTCGCCTGCGGCCTCGGCGAGCTCGAGCTCCCTGGCGAACTTGACGTAGACGGGGTCTTTCCCCTCCGCCGCGGCCTTGAGCCAGTTGCGCAGCGTGCGAGACGACACGCCGGCCGATGCCGCCGCGGTCTCCCGGAAGTTTCCGAGCCGGAGCTGCAGGCAGATCTTCTCCTGCACCTCGGGCGTCAGCTTCGTGTCGGCGCCGGGGCCCGGCTGCTTGACGCGCCGGCGTGCCCTGGTCGCACCCTTGCCTCTCCCTGCCACCGTGTCACCTGATGCTTTCGACCAGCGCCTCGCAGCCCGGCGGCGCCTCGCCGCCGAAGATGGCGGCCTGAACTGCCGCGCCTAGCGGCACCCTGGGGATCCTTGGGTCGTATGTGGAGAGGGTGTGGTCTTGCTCGACGCGCTGCGGCTCGCCGGCCGCGATCTGAGCGAGTGCTCGCTCCAGGGCGCGAAGCCCGGCGGGACAGAACCGTGTGTGGTAGGCGCGGCCAGGAGACTCGAGCGGCCGAAGCACCACGACCTCCTGCGTGCAGATGGGCCCCGCGTCGAGGCCGTCGTCGCACCAGAACCACGTCGCGGCAGAGACCCGCTCGCCGGATTCCACCGTGTGGCGGATTGCGTCGGGGCCTCGGCGGTAGGGGAGGGCCGACGGGTGGAAGATGAGGGTTCCGAGCTCGGGGGCCGACCAGACCTCGCGGCCGATCTTCCTGGTGAGCAGCGGGGCAATACCGAAGAGCGCGTCAGCCGGATCGGCGACACGCGAGAACCCGTAGCGCTCGCAGAGCGCGGCGCAGGCACGCGCGAAGTCCGTCTCGTCGCCGAGCAGCACGAAGCCGCCTCGGCCCGCGGGCTCAACGTCGAAGAGCGCGCAGTCGCACTCGGAGCAGGTCTTGTGCGTCACGCCGCGGCCCCCACGTAGCGGAACCCTTGGACGGCTCGGAAGTGACCGCCGAATCCTGACTTGCCGGCGGTCATCGACTTGGCCTTGCGTAGCGACTTGGCGGAGCGCGCGCGGTTGGCCCCGTAGAGACTCGCGCTGACCTGGCGCCACTTGGGATCGCGTCGCAGAGCCGACGCAAGCCCGGGGTGGGAAGTGTGAAAGAGCGTGTTCAGCCGACGCCCTGGAAGGCGCGCGCCTTCGGCGCCTTCGAGTTGGATCTGGCAGACCGCGTTGAGGAAGCGCATGCCGACGCCAGCGCCCTGCCACTCGGGCATCACGACCAGCCGGCATGCCCGCGCCTCGACACCGCGCCCCGTGTGCGACGAGCCGACGCCCAGGTGGCAGACGAGCTCGCCATCGACCGAGCCGACGTAGCAGCGCGCCGCTACCATCTTCGGCATCTTCAGATAGTGATGCGGCTCAAAGAGCGGCCAATAACGCCAGTCCGTCTGCCAAAGCTCGAGCTCGAAGCGGGGCCGCCGAAGCCCCCTCCCGGCAAACTTGCCCGTGGCCGTGTCGAAGACCCAGTCGGGCTCGAGCCACTCGAGAATGTCGTAGTGGCAGGACAGCAGGACGACCTTGCCGCCCGTGCGCCGCCACGCCTTCTGGAACGCGAGCGCTCCGATCTTGGCGATCTGGCGATCCACCACGCTGGTGAACTCGTCCACGACCACGCGCTCGGGCGCATCGCAGACGATGCGGGCGAGGTCCGCCCGGAACTTTTCCCCGTTGCTGAGCACCGGGTAGGGGCGCAGCCAGCTCGGCACCGAGCCGAGGCCCACCGCGGAGAGCGCGGCGGTCACCGCATCGAAGTCGCCCTTCGGGGCGATGCAGTCGATGATCGGCTTCCTCTCGTCCCAGCCGCTCGGCTCGTAGAACGCCTCGGCGCCGAAGATCTGGCGCCCGAGGCTGGTCTTGCCCGAGCCGCTCGGCCCCACGACCACGCCGAGCTTCCAGCCGTCGTCGTCGATCGGCAGGTCCGCGTCGAGCGCGAAGTTGGCCCCGCTCTCCACGTTGAAGAGCGACTTGACCCGCGCGGCTCGGTAGCTCTTGAAGTCCGAGCAGCGGTTTCGGACCGCGATCTTCACGTGACCACGACCTTGCAGTTGTAGCCCTGGCCGCTCAGGTGCTCGTAGGCGCGCTCCTGGTCCTTCGCGTCGGCGCAGATCACGATCACACCGTACTGCTCGGAGTAGGCCTCGCTTGCGTCGGCGTCGGCGTCGGCGATGATGCCGCTGGCCAGGCGCTCGAGCTCCTTGGCGTCGAAGCCGGCCAGGTCAGCGTCCTCGGCGGAGAGCTCGCTGAGCAGCGAGGCTAGCTCGGCCTCGTCCCACTCCGCGATCTCGCCGAGCTTGTTGTCGGCCAGCGCGAGCAGGTGCGCGTCGGCTGGGTCGAGGTCCAGGTACCGGACCGGCACCCGGTCGAGCCCGAGCTTCTGCGCGGCCTGGAGCCTGGTGTGGCCCGCGATGATCTCGCCGTCGGCACGGCGCGCCAGGATCGGATTCCCGAACCCGAAGCGCTTGATGCTTTCGGCCACCTTCGCGATGGCCTTCTCGTTCTTGCGCGGGTTGCGAGCCCAAGGCTTCAGGTCGCCAATCGGCACCCACTCGGCGGCCACCTCACGCGTGGGCGCGCTCGCGCCTGCGGAAGGATCCGACGGTTGGGGAGCTTCCGGAGCTGGCGCTCGCTTCGCTCGCTTCGAGCTAGTCTGACTAGTGCTAGCTAGTCTGCCCTTCCCTTGCCCCATACTAGGTATGCGGCTGTCGGGGGCCGTACCTGACGCTGCGTGATGCTGCCTGACGTTTGAACGTCACGCCCTGCGGCGGTGCATCGCCAGGACCCGCCTGGCCTCGACGATAAGCACGCGCCTCGCCCATTCGGTCGTGTACTTGTCGCCCGCGAGCTCGGCGGCCTCGTCCAGCAAGGCCCGCTCCTCGGCGTCCCAGAGCCGCAGGTCGAGCCGGGCGATCTCCTTGCCCTTCGGGTTGCGCGGCTTCGGCATGACACGTAGCGTCACGAATCCGGCACGCGCCGTCAAGGGAGCAGCCCGGCGCGTCGCAGGAGCCGGCGCTCGGCGGCCGTCGTCTCGACGCCGAAGAAGTACAGGCGCCCCTTGGCCGGCCTGAACGGCAGCGGGGTGGCCCCCTCGATCTGGAACCCGAAGCACTCCTCGAAGTGCCAGGGGCTCGCGCGCTCGCCTGGCTTCGCCACGCCGGCGAGACGGAAGGCCCCCACGATGCCGCCGCGCTCGAGCTCGGCCGGTTCTGGCACGGTCACGCCGAGCCGGACCGCGAAGTCGCGGCAGCGCTCGTAGTCCGCCGAGCTCATGTTGGACGACGCGTGGAGGAGGATGGCGCCGCGAGCGTTGGCGCGCCAGGTCCGGTTCTCCACGTCCTTGCCCCCGTGGAGGATCAGCCAGGCCCAGGGCTGCCGAACGCTGAGCGCCTTGACGATCACGGCAGCCCCCGCAGCGCCACGCCGAGCGTCGGCAGCGGGCCTCCCGGCAGCGTGTCGGCCCCGCGCCGCGCGAGCTGGAACCCGCGCCCGTCCTCGACGATCAGCTCCGCGCGCCCGTCCGCGCGCGCCGTCAGGACGGCACGATCGCCGCCGGAGCAGCGGGCGATGGCGCGGAGCACGTCCGCCACGGCGTCGAGTGATTGCTCGCGGTTTGCCATCACGCCCCCCTCCCGTTCGCGATCCGCAGCAGCTCGTCGGCGTGGCACCATGGGGCGTCGAGCGGGCACCAGCAGGCCAGCGTCTTGCCGCGCAGCTCGCGTCGGATGTCCTCCTCGGTGACGCCGAGCAGGCCGACGCCGAGCGCGTGCAGGTAGTCGCGCCGCGCCATCTCGACGGCGGCCTTCGGGTCGAAGGGGGCCGGCGAGCCGTCGGCGTGCGCGAAACGGTACAGGGTGACGCGGTAGGGGTTGCCCCACTTCGTGGGCCGGCCGACGTAGACCACGCCGTCGGGCATGCGCCAGCCGCGGGTCCGCTTGCGCTGGACGCGTGCCGGTGTCACGCGGCCTCCGGCTTCGGGCGCAGGCGCGCGCCTCCGGCGATCTGGTTCAGCCTGGCGAGCAGGTCGAGCCGCTTGAACTCCAGGTGCAGGTTCCGGTTCTTGAAGCAGACGGCCTTGAAGTAGTCGGTCTCGGCCTTACCGTCGGGCGACTGGTTGATCGCATCGATGAGCAGGCCGTTGTGGCTCTTCGTGATCGAGCCCTTGCCGTCGAGCGCGCTGAACACGTTCTCCAGCGCGCGCAGGCGGTCGGCGTGGTGCCCGTAGCTCACGTGGAACGGGTGGCCACCGTAGCCCCAGGAGTCCACCGCCCAAGGCAGGATGACTTTTCGCGGCACCTCGAGCTGGCTGTTCGTCTTGTACTCGGCGGCGCGCCCGCCTGGGCGCAGAAACTCGAAGACCTCCTGGACCGCCTCCTCCAGCATCTTGTCGAGGTTGTTCGCGAAGCCCTGCGCGAACGCGAAGACGTTCTCCACCGTGACGTCGGGGAGCTCGCCCTTGTCGAGTTGCTCGTCGAGCTCCTTCGCGCGCGCCACGCTGAGCATGCGCCGCACCTCGAGCCGATCGACCAGCGTCTTCCAGACGTCCCGCTTGAGCACCTCCAGCGTCTCGGTCGGGTTGCCCCAGTTGAAGCGCGAGTGATTCCACCGATCGCGCACTTGGAGCCCGCTCCACTCGCCCAGCGTGAACGCGTCGTTGAGACGCTGCTCGGCGCCGGCGATCAGGGCGAACCCCTGCCGGATCGACTCGGCCGACGCCTCGTAGACAGCGACGAGCTCCGCCACGGTTTGCCGCTTCACCAGGCCCTCTTCTGTTTCGCTCCGGATCATTCGCATGCCTCCTTGTCCAAGCGCTCGCACAGCGCGCGCGCCATCCCGATCTCCTCGCCCAGCTCTGGGTCCTGCCTCGCCGCGAGCTCGCGCACGTGCGTCTCGAGCGCGTCGGCCAGGAGCGCCAGCTCCTCGGGCGTCAACTCGACGTGGATCGGCCCCGGCGAGCACCTCGGCTCGGTCCGCGATCCGGTTCGCCTCGCGCGCGAGCTCGACCGAGCGCTTGTTCTCCTCCGCGTCCGCCGGCGGCCAGCGGTACGCGATCTCGTCCGACTCGGTGCGGTACAGGGCCGACACCCAGCAGAGCACGATCGCCTTCTCTCGGTCGGTCACTGGTTCCCCCTTGCCGCCGCGCCCAGCGCGACCACGGTGCGCTCGTCGCCGAGCTCGGCGTCCGAGACATGCGCGCAGCCGGCCGCGTTGGCCCTCAGCACGCTGCCGGGCTCGATCTCGGTGTCGATGCCCACGGTCCAGAGCCGGGCGTCACCCAAGGCCGCCACGGCGGCGCGTTGGGCCTCCTCGTCGTCGTCGATCCCGTCGGTGACCAGCAGGACGTCGGCGCCCTTGTCGCCGCGCTGCGCGAGGCGCTGGACCTGGCGGCCCGCCTCGAGGAGGGCTCGGCCGATCTCGGTGCCGCCGCCCAGGTGGGAGCGGAGCATCGCCATCACGCTCGCCGGGCTCGCCGGGTCCAGGTCGCGCGCCACGACCGCGGTAGAGAAGTGGACGACCGCGACGGCGCGCTTCTGGTCGCGGGCGACGCGGGCCACGGCCAGCGCCGCCGCGTTGGCCCAGATGCGCCGGTTCTCGTGCATCGAGCCGCTCTCGTCCTTGACCAGCACCACGGGGCCCTTGGCCGCCGGCGCCTGGCCGCGGACCGAGTACTGCAGCATGCGCTTCGACTCGATGCGATCGAACAGGGCCAGCTCGAGCATGGGGTCGGTCAGGGCCAGGCGCTCGACCGGGAGCATGCGGCCCAGGTCGTCGCCCTGCTCGACCGCGTAGAGCTCGCCGACGATGCCCGAGACAGCCTTGGCCGAGGAGCCCACGAGCGCCGCGTACATGCGGCCCGCGAGCTTCGCGATCTTCCGGACCACCTCGGCCTCGCGCTCGCTGGCCTCGCGCTCGACTTGCCACGCGTCCGACAGGTCCCAGCCGAACCCCTCCACCAGGTGCTGGACGTTCTGGGCGCGCGCCGCGAAGGCCGCCCAGTCCTTGCGGGCCTGCTCGCGCCGCTCGAACGCGCCGGGGATGTTCCAGGGGCGCGCCGCGGTCAGCATGTCCCAGGCGACCGCCGTGGCGGTCTCGTTCGACGCGACCAGGCCGGCCACGTCCGCCGGCATGGTCTCGACCACCAGGTCGCCGAGCTCGCCGCCGTCGCGGCCCGTGAGGCCGTTCCAGAACGCCTTCGCGCCCGACATGTCCTTCGCGTCGCCGAAGCGCGCCAGGTAGGCCGCGCGCTCGTCCACCAGCCGGTGGAGCTTCCGCGCCTGCTCGAATGTGCTCGCCTTGGTCTTCGTCGTCATGGTGCCATCCACCGTTGCATTCTCCGAGCCAGCCTATCCGCCATGCGCCAGATTCACGATTCGCCAGGTTAGCCCCTCTGGGCCGGCGTAACAGTGACGCTCGGGCCGTCACTGTTACGCTCGGTGTGACATCACACCGCCAGGCCGAAGCGGTCGGCCACGTCGCGGCGGAGCTGGGTGTGGGCCGCGTCGAGCTCGGCCAGGCGCGCGTCGATCTTCGCCTTGGCGCGGCGGGTGATCCCGTTCGCGCACTTGGCCTTGACCGCGGTGCGCGCCTGCTCGAACGCCGTCGCGAGCCGGCTCTGCTGGTCCGCGTACTCGCGCATGTCGCGGGGGCGGCCGGCCCAGACCCGCAGGGCGTCGTCCACCAGCTTGCCGCACTCGCCGACCAGGCCGGTGTCGATGCGGCTGATCGCCTGGCTGACCGCTTCGATCTGCTCGACGCTGGTCCAGAGGGTCCACTTCAAGACCTCCAGGTGGTCGAGCTCGACGTGCTTGGCGCCGTCCAGCCAGGCCGCCGCACGCAGGACCGCGATCGACTGCTTCCAGCGGCGGTCGCTGACCACGATGCCCTGGGCGACGAGCTCGGCGCGCAGCGACTTGAGCTGCCGCTTGACCGCGTCGGAGACCGCCGGCGTGTCGATCGCCATGGCCTCGGCGTGGGCCGCGTGGATCTCGGGCAGCGTGACGGTGCAGGGCGGGCTGAACGCGCCGGCGTCGTCGTCGAGCAGGCGGTCGAAGCTGGAGTCCTCCTGGACGTAGTCGAGCCGCACGCGGACCAGGAAGCGGTCGTACAGGGCGCCGAGGCTCGAGTCCTCGGGGAGCTCGTTGGACGCCGCGAAGCAGGAGTGCAGGGGCATGCGGGCGAGGCCGGCGCTGCCGTTGTGGTAGACGCGCTCGTTCAGCGCGGTCAGCAGGGCGTTCAGGATCGAGCCGTTGGCCTTGAAGGCCTCGTCCAGCATGACCACGTCGGCCTCGACCATCGAGGCGGCCAGGTTGCGCTCCCAGCGGTCGGCCTTCATGGCGCTCAGGCTGCGGGCGCCAAAGAGATCCTCCTCGGTGGAGAACCGGCTGAGCAGGCGCTCGAAGTAGGTTCCGTCCGTGACGCAGCTCGTGAACGCCCGGATGATCGCGCTTTTGGCGCAGCCGGGAGGCGACACGAAGAAGCAGTGCTGGCGGGC
>WBZR01001031.1_pt1 | contig 38467 bp, 22 predicted proteins | sample 5204231 | NCBI WGS metagenome assembly WBZR01 (sample SAMN12412403, study PRJNA552823) | activated sludge metagenome | isolation source: activated sludge from anammox sidestream of wastewater treatment plant... | place: USA: Virginia | collected 2017-08 | reverse complement strand
ACTGCGTTCGAGCACGCGCCGCACCAGCGAATAGCCGTTGGAATGCGGGCCGCTGGCGTCGATTCCGATGAGCAGGTCGCCGGCGCGCACGCCGCTGCCATCGAGCAGACGGGACTTCTCCACCGCGCCGACGCAGAAGCCGGCGAGGTCGTATTCGCCGGCTGGATACATGTCCGGCATCTCGGCGGTCTCGCCGCCGATCAGGGCGCAGCCGGCGCGCACGCAGCCCTCGGTGATGCCGCCCACGACGCGCGCCGCGACCTCGACTTCGAGCTTGCCGGTGGCGAAATAGTCGAGGAAGAACAAGGGTTCTGCGCCCTGCACCAGGACGTCGTTGACGCACATCGCGACCAGGTCGATGCCGATCGTGTCGTGCCGGTGCCATTGCTGCGCCAGCTTGAGCTTGGTACCCACGCCATCGGTACCCGAGACCAGCACCGGTTCGCGATATTTGCCCGAGAGATCGAAAAGCGCGCCGAAGCCGCCGAGCCCCCCCATCACTTCCGGACGGAAACTGCGTTGCACCTGGGTCTTGATGCGATCCACGAGGGCGTTGCCGGCGTCGATGTCGACGCCCGCGTCGCGGTAGGTGAGTGGCGGCTTGACAGCGGTCACGGCGGCTTCCTGCGGGGCGGGGCGCAGATTGTACCCGCTCGCTCGCGGCAACCGTGGCGACGTGGACGCTGCCGGCCCGGTTGCGGCACCATGCACGCACGTTTTTCCGGGGTTTCCCATGCGCAATCCGTTCCGACTGCCACTCCTCGTCTTCGTTTTCCTGTTCCTGTTCCTGACCGCTGGGGTGCATGCCCAGACCCTTGGGCCGTACGAGGGCGAGGTGGGCGTCGCCAGTCAGGCCGATGCCGACCGCATCGCGGCCCTGCCGGATGCGCTGGCGCAGGTCCTGCTCAGGCAGGGCGGAGCGGCAGCAGTCGCGGCCGCGAGCGGCGTCGATGCCTCGACCCTGTTGCAGCAGTATCGCTATCGCCAGGAAATGACCAGTCTCGATGGCCAGGCGCACCTGCGCCTGTACCTGATCGCGCGCTTTGACCAGCAGGCGGTGCAGCGCCTGCTGGCCTCGACCGGCGTCGCGACGTTGCCTGCGCAGCGCCCGCAACCGGTGCTGTGGCTGGCAATCGACGATGGCTCGGGCGCGCGCATCGTCTCCCAGGACGCGGCCGCGGCGGTGCTGCCGTTGAGCACGCGTGCGACCCAGCGCGGGCTGAATCTGCGCCTGCCGCGCTATGACGCGCAGGACAGCGCAATCGTGATCGCGCGCGACCTCGCCGGCGCCGAGACGTACGCGGTCGACACCGCGACCGCACGCTATGGCGGCCCGGCACTGCTCGGCTGGATGCGGCGCGATGCCGATGGCTGGGTCGTGGACTGGCGCCTGCGTGAGGGTGGCGGCGAAATCGGCCGCTGGCAGAATCGCGACCCGCAGGCGGCAGTGGTGCTGGCCGCAGGTGCCGATGGCGCGGCTGACGCGCTGGCCCAGCGCTATGCGCAGCGCGTCGCGTCGGGGCCGGCTGGGCGCTACTCCATCGTCGTCGAAGGCCTGACCTCCGCCTCCGACTATGCCCGTGTGATGGGCATGCTCGGGCGCCAGCCGATCGTGCGCGCAGTCGCGCCGACGCGAGTTGCCGGTACGCGGCTGGAGCTTGACCTGGAGTTGGGTGCGGGGGTCGATGGTCTGGCGCAACTGCTGCGTGGCAGCGGCCTGGAGCCGGTCTTCGTCGGCGACCAGAAGACGTCCAGCGAGTTCGCCCTGGGCGAACGTTGAACAGGATGCATGGGCGAGGCTCGGCGCCCGTGCGGCGAGCCCTGCACGGAGGGCCGTCACGCGCGTCGCCCGACGCCGTCACGGTGGCAACCAAGGGAGGACGCGGACATGGCGATGAGTGATGCGCACAAGTGGCAACTCGCGGCCCTCGTGGTCGCGATCGGCGTGCTGTTGTGGCTGCTGGGGCCGGTGTTGATGCCCTTCGTGGTCGCGGCCCTGCTGGCCTATGTCGGCGACCCGCTGGTCGATCGACTCGAACGCCTGCGCATCTCCCGCAGCGGCGGGGTGGCGATCGTGTTCGCCTTGATGACCCTGGTCCTGGTCGGCATCGTGCTCCTGCTGGTGCCGATGCTGGAGCGCCAGATCAGCACCTTCGTCGACCAGTTCCCGCGCTATCGCGACTGGTTCCTCGGCAGCGCGATGCCGTGGGTGAGCCAGCGCACCGGCATCGACTTCGCCGCCTTCGATCCGGGCGATCTCTTTGCCGTCGTGCGTCAGCATTGGCAGCAGGCCGGCGGCATCGCGACGACGCTCTGGGGCGGAATCTCCAAGTCCGGCATGGTCATCATCAACTGGATCATCAACATCGCCCTGATTCCGGTCGTGGCCTTCTATCTGTTGCGCGACTGGGACGTGATGGTGGAGAAGATCCGGCTGCTGATCCCGCGCCCGGTCGAGCCGACGCTGTCGCGACTCGCGAGTGAATCCGACGCCGTGCTGGCGGGTTTCCTGCGCGGCCAGATCAGCGTGATGCTGGCGCTCGGCGCGATCTACTGGATCGGCCTGTGGATGGTCGGCATCGATCTTGCCTTGTTGATCGGCTTGATCGCCGGTCTGGTCAGTTTCATTCCCTACCTCGGCGCGATCACCGGCATCGCCCTCGGCCTGACCGCCGCGCTGGTGCAGTATGGCGACTGGACCCACGTGCTGATGGTGGCGGCAGTGTTCGGGGTCGGACAAATCCTCGAAAGCGTGGCGCTGACACCCTGGCTGGTCGGCGACCGCATCGGCATGCACCCGGTCGCGGTGATCTTCGCGGTGATGGCCGGCGGGCAGTTGTTCGGCTTCGTCGGCGTGCTCGTGGCGCTGCCGGTGGCGGCGGTGGTGATGGTGTTGTTGCGCTACCTCTATCAGCGCTACACCAGCAGCCGGCTGTATGGCGGTGCCGCAGATGACGCACCTGCGAGGTCGGCAGCGGAAACGGCGGATGTCGAGGCGGCAGCGAGCACGCTCGCCGTTGCCGGCGACGGGGCTGCGCCGCTTGCGGTTGTCGTGGCAGATGCTCGGACCGACGCGTGAGTCCAACCCCGCAATTGCCATTGGCCCTGCGTCCGCCACCGGATCAGCGTTTCGAAACCTTCATCGGCTCATCCGATGTGGTCGCATGGCTGCAGGGCTTGCCACAGGCCCCGGCCCACGGCCTGCTGACGGGGCCGCACGGCAGTGGCAAGACCCACCTGGCGCTGGCGACGGTGCAGGAGGCGGCGCTCCATGGCCTGGCCGTGCAGTATGTGCCGCTGATGCAGCTCAGGCGCCGCGCGTCCGTCGGCCTGCTCGGACTGGAGCGTCTTGCGCTGGTCGTGCTCGATGACCTCGATGTGCTGTGCGGCGAACGCGATGACGAAGTGGCGCTGTTCGATTTCCACAATCGCGCCAGCGATGCCGGCGTCGCCGTGCTTTACACCGCGTCCAAGGCTGCCGCGGCGCTGCCGATCGATCTGCCCGACCTGCGCTCGCGCCTCGCCCAGTGCACCCAATTGCTGCTGCCGCGTGCCGATGACGCGCTGCGGCGGGCGATCCTGCAGTCCAAGGCGCAGACGCGCGGGCTGGTGCTGGAGGATGCGGCGATCGACTTCCTGCTGCGCCACAGCGAGCGCGATACCGCGGCACTCGCCGGTTTGCTGGCCCGGCTCGACCGCGCCAGCCTGGCCGAGCAACGCCGCCTGACCGTGCCCTTCATCCGCGCCTTTCTCGAACGCGAGGCCGGGGCCGACTGAGGGTCGGTGCGCGAGCCCGGCTCAGAACAGGTCGCCACCGGCGGAGAAGGTGCGCTCCATGCGATCGCCGAGGCCGCCGATTTCGAGCACGATGCGGTCGACTTCCGCTGCCGTCAGACCCTCGTAGGGGCGGTTCTCGCACAGGTGCAGGTAGGGCACACCATCGAGTTCGGTCAGGGCGAGATAACCGAGCCGCTGCTCCCAGTTGAAGAACAGCGCACGCCGCGCATCGACGCCGGTGATCGGCGCGATCGAGGTGCTCACCCGCAGGTAGTCGCGCTCGTCCTCGCCACGCATTTCCGCGAGGTAGATGTTCTGGCGTCGCGTGCCCTGATCGAGGCTCAGTTCCACCCCGATCAGGTAGGGATCGTTGGTCACGATCGTGTAGTTCGCGACGGCGTGCGCGCGGATCTGTTCGAAGGTCAGCATGAGGCGTTCGCTGGCGTGGGGAAACCGATATTCTAGCGATCTTTGTGCGTGTGTCGGCCACCAATGGTGAAAGCTGCCTCGACTCCATCCGCAGCCCAGCTCCGCCGCCTGCGCATCCTCGCGCAGGTGCGTGTGGTGCCGCCCGGACAGGTCGCCAGTTATGGCGAGATCGCACGCCGTGCCGGGATGCCGCGCGCGGCGCGTCTGGTGGCACGGCTGCTGGCTTCCAGCGAGGATCCGGACCTGCCCTGGCATCGCATCCTGCGCAGCGACGGGCGCATCGCGTTCCCAGCCGGGTCGGCGGAATTTCGCGAGCAGTGCGCGCGCCTGCGCGAAGAGGGCGTTCGGGTGGAGAAGGGGCGCGTGCGGATCGAGCACGATGCGGCGCACTGGCTGGATGCGGTGTTGTGGGGCGACAGCGCTGCGCCTGATGATGCGCCTGATGATGCCGACGAGGATGCAGGCCGCGGCTAGAATGTCGGCCTTGCCACGCGGAGCATCCCGGATGCCGGGCCAGATTCCCCCCATCACACGCGCGCTGTTGATTGCCAATGCTGCGCTCTACTTCGCGCAGATGGTCCTGGGCGAAACCTTCTTCCTCGATTTGATGCTCTGGCCGTGGGGCGACTATCCGGTACGCCTGCCCGGTGGCGGCATCGACCACGTCGGTTTCCTGCCCTGGCAAGTGCTGAGCTACGGTTTCCTGCACGGTGGCATCGCGCACCTGTTCTTCAACATGTTCGCGTTGTGGATGTTCGGCGGCCCGCTGGAGGAGACCTGGGGCAGTCGGCGTTTTCTCAACTACTACCTCGTCTGTGTGCTCGGTGCCGGCCTCGTGCAATTGCTGGTGACGACCTGGGCGGCCGAGCATGGCGGCGGGGTGTATCCGACCGTCGGTGCCTCCGGTGGCGTGTTCGGACTGTTGCTGGCCTATGGCCTGCTGTTCCCGAACGTGCGCCTGATGCTGATCTTCCCGCCGATTCCGATGCGGGCGCGCACCTTCGTGGTCTGCTATGGCCTGCTGGAGCTCTACCTCGGGGTCACCGGAACCCAGGAAGGCGTGGCGCATTTCGCGCATCTGGGCGGGATGGCCTTCGGTTTCCTGCTGATCCAGCGCTGGCGCGGGCGCTGGCCATTCGTCCGGCGACGGTGACCGCAGCGACGGCGCGGGTTAGACTCGCGCCATGCTTTTTCGGGAAATCCGTGATGTCGAAGAAAACGATTCTGGTCGGTCTGCTGCTGGCGGCGATGACGGGCGGCACCCATGCCGCGGTGACGTGCGACCAGGGCAGCCTGCAACCCTTGCCGGTGCGCACCACGCCGGTGCCCCCCTTGTATTCGGGCATGCTCGGCCGGCCGGCGGCGCTTGCGGCACCGCGCATGTTGCTGGTCGAAGGGCGCGATGAGTCGCTCGCCCTCGATGTGGTGCTGATGCGCCTGCGCCTGGAAGCCTGCGCCGCGCAACCGGTGGATGAATTCGCCAACTACGTGCCCAAGACCCAGTACGACAACACCCCATACCGTTTCAACATGGACAAGGGCAAGCGTTTCACCGCGGCCGAGTTCGATGCCTGGATGAAGAGTCGCGGCGTGCGCGTGGTGCAGGCGCGTCCGGCCGATGCCGGCGGTGCACCGGCGACGGGTACGGGCACGACGGGTACGGGCACGACGGCCACGGCCGAGACTGCCAAGGTCGGCCAGTGATCGGTCCGGGTGCGCGCAGCCCGAGCGCACGCGAAACGGTCTCGCCATGAAGAAGACACCGGGCAAGGGCACGCGCGCGCCGGCCGGACGCGGCAAGGTGCGTCCGGCCTGGATGCCCGAGGTGCTGATCGAAGCCGAGGCCGCCGAACGTGGCAAGGCGCGCAAGTCCGGGGCTTCGGTCGGAGCGTCGGGCAAGACGCCACGGCAGGACAAGGGTTCGGCATCCCGCGCGATCGCGGCGAAGCCGGCATCGGCCACACCGCCGGCTCGACAGCGACCGGCAGCCGGTTTCCGCGATGCCCACGCCGAGCGCGAGGCGCGGCGTTACGAGAGGCCGATCGCCAGCCGCGAGGCCATCCTCGAACAGATGGAACAGTCGCCCGGACCGGTCACGTTGGATGAGCTGGCGGCGACACTCGGCCTGACCGCGCCGGATCGTCGCGACGCGCTGGAACGACGCCTGGCGGCCATGCTGCGCGACGGCCAGGTGTTGGTGAATCGGCGCGGTGGCCATGTCCCGGCGGAAAAGACCAACCTCGTCGCCGGTCAGGTCATCGCCAATCCCGAAGGTTTCGGTTTTCTTCATCCCGATGCCGGTGGTGAGGACCTGTTCCTGCCGCCGCGCGAGATGCGCAAGGTGCTGCATGGCGATCGCGTGCTCGCCACCGTGGTCGGCGTCGATGCGCGCGGTCGACCCGAGGGCAAGATCGCCAGTGTGCTCGAACGGCGGGTCACGCGCCTGGTCGGGCGCTACGACGAGCGCGCCGGGCTCGGGCATGTCACGCCCGACGACAAGCGCCTGCTGCAGGATGTGATGATCCCGGCGGACGCCCGCCTTGGCGCACGGCCGGGACAACTGGTGGTGTGCGAACTGGTCGAGGCGCCGGCGACGGGGCGGCCGCAGCACGAACACGCGCCGCTCGGACGCATCCTCGCGGTGCTCGGCGATGCGCTCGTGCCCTCGCTGGTGGTGCAGGTCGCGATCCATGGCCACGGCTTGCCGCACGAGTTTCCCGAGTCGGTGCTGGAGCAGGCCGCACAGGTGCCGCTCGAAGTCCAGCCGCAGGACATTGACGGACGCCTCGATCTGCGCCAGTTGCCGCTGATCACGATCGATGGCGAGGACGCGAAGGACTTCGACGACGCGGTCTGGTGCCAGCCCAATCGCAATGGCTTCCGTCTCGTCGTGGCGATCGCCGATGTCTCGCATTACGTGCGCCCGGAAGCGCCGCTCGACGAGGAAGCGCAATTGCGCGCCACCTCGGTGTACTTCCCCGGTTTCGTCGTGCCGATGCTGCCGGAGACACTCTCCAACGGCATCTGCTCGCTGCGCCCGGACGAGGATCGACTGTGCTTCGTCTGCGACATGCAGGTCGACCACGAGGGCGAGGTGACGCGGGCGAAGTTCCACGAGGCGGTGATGCGCTCGCATGCGCGCCTGACCTACGCCCAGGTCTGGGCCGCGGTGGGCGAGGAAGATGCGGCGGCGCGTGCGCAACTGGCAACGGTGCTGCCGCAGGTCGAGCACCTGTTCCAGCTTTACCACATCCTCGCCAAGGCCCGGGCCGCACGCGGTGCGATCGAGTTCGAGACCAACGAGGTGCATTTCGAATTGGGCCGCGATGGCGAAGTGGTCGCCGGTGGCATGCGCGAGCGCAACGATGCCCACAAGCTGATCGAGGAGTGCATGATCGCGGCCAACGTGCAGGCCGCGAGATTCCTGCTGAAAAAGCGCATCCCGGCACCGTTCCGGGTGCACGATCGCCCGCCCGAGCAGAAGTACGCCGATCTGCAGGAGTTCCTGGCCGAGTTCCGGCTCTCGATGCCGCCCTGGAAAAAGGTGCAGCCCGGCGATTTCACCAGGCTCCTGAAGAAGGTGCGCAAGCGCGCCGATGCCGCATTGATCGAATCGGTGCTGCTGCGGTCGCAGAGCCTTGCGGTCTATTCACCCCAGAACATCGGGCACTTCGGTCTCGCACTGGATGCCTACGCCCACTTCACTTCGCCGATCCGGCGTTACCCCGACCTGCTGGTGCACCGGGCGATCAAACATGCGTTGAGCGGAGGCCATGCCGATGATTTTCGCTATGCCCCGCACGACATGGCGCAACTGTGCCTGCAATGCTCGGAGCGCGGGCGACGCGCCGAGGAGGCCGAGCGCGAGGTCGATGAACGCTACCGTGCGGCCTGGATGGAGCAGCACGTCGGCACCGAATTCGACGGCATCGTCACCGGCGTGACCTCGTTCGGGCTGTTCGTCGAAATGCACGAGTCGCGCGTCACCGGTCTGGTGCACGTCACGCAGTTGCCGAAGGACTGGTACCAGTTCGATCCGGTGCGTCGGATCCTGGCCGGCGAGCGCAGCGGCAGCGCCTGGCGACAGGGTGACAAGGTACGCGTGCTGGTGCTGCGCGCCAGCATCGAGGATCGGCGCATCGATCTGCGCCTGGTGCCGCCGCCGAAGCCGCGCACGCCGAAGGCCTGGGCGCGATGAACCGGCACGCCGAGGAACACTGGATCGCCGGGATCAACGCCGTCGCCGCGGCACTGGAGAACGATCCGACCCATGTGCGCGAACTGATGCTCGAAGCGCGCGCCCGCAATCCGCGCCTGGCCGAACTTGCCGAACTCGCGCGTGGCCAGGGCATCGCGGTACGCACGGTCGCCGGCGAAGTGCTCGAACGCATCGCCACTGGCGTGCGCCATCAGGGCATCGTCGCGCACTACGCCGCGGTGCGCAGCCACGACGAGGACGACCTTCCGGCACTGCTCGAAGCGGCGACCCATCCCCTCGTGCTGGTGCTCGATGGGGTGCAGGATCCGCACAATCTCGGTGCCTGCCTGCGCAGTGCCGCGGCCGCCGGCGTGACTTGCGTCGTGATCCCGCGCGACAAGGCGGTCTCGGTCAACGCCACGGTGCGCAAGACCTCGGCCGGCGCCGCCGATCGCATTCCGGTGGTGCGTGTGACCAACCTTGCGCGGGCGCTGGACGTGCTCAAGCAGGCCGGCGTCTGGCTGGTCGGCCTGGCCGGCGAGGCCGAGCGCAGCCTGTACGACATCGACCTGCGCGGCGGTATCGGCATCGTCATGGGCGGCGAGGGCGATGGCATGCGCCGGTTGACGCGCGAGCGCTGCGACTTCCTCGCGAAGATCCCGATGCCCGGCGAGATCGAGAGCCTGAACGTCTCGGTCGCCACCGGCATCGCCCTGTTCGAAGTGGTGCGCCAGCGCCAGTCGGCGCGCTGAAGTCAGCGGTGATATGTGCGCAGCGTGGTCCGGGCAGGTAGGCTTGCGGCGGTTTCCTCGATGCGGGTGTGCCATGTCGTCAATCCATGATTTCACCGTCACCGACATCGATGGTCGTGCGCGTTCGCTCGGCGAATGGCGCGGCAAGGTGCTGCTCGTGGTCAATGTCGCTTCCAAATGCGGCTTCACCCCGCAGTACGCCGGACTCGAACGGCTGTACCGCGCCCATCGCGATGCCGGCCTGGTCGTGCTCGGTTTTCCCTGCGACCAGTTCGGCCACCAGGAGCCGGGCGATGCGGAGGAAATCAGGCGTTTCTGCGCGCTGAACTACGAGGTGACGTTTCCGCTGTTCGCCAAGGTCGAGGTCAACGGCGGCAATGCCGATCCGCTCTGGCGCTGGCTCAAGGCCGAGCGTCCCGGCCTGCTCGGCAGTACGGCGATCAAGTGGAACTTCACCAAGTTCCTGGTCGACCGGGCCGGACAGGTGGTGCGACGCTACGCCCCCACCGATGCACCGGCGTCGCTGGAGGCCGACATCCTCGCGTTGCTGGCTTGAGTGATCGGACGCGGTCATGGCAGCACTGGGGAGCCGGTCGTGCTGAATGATGGCTTGGTGATCCTTGCCAGTCTGGTCTGGCTCGGACTGCTGTTCATCGCCGCGATCTGGGGTGAGCGGCGCGGCTGGAAACTCGACCGCCACTGGGGCGTGGTCTATGCCCTGTCACTGGCGGTCTACTGCACCTCCTGGACCTTCTACGGCACCGTCACCCAGGCCGCGCGCTCGGGCTGGGCACTGCCGCCGACCTTTGTCGGCACCATCCTGCTGTACCTGTTCGGCATCGGTGTCCTGATCCGGCTGGTGCAGCTCGCACGCGAACACAACAGCAGCTCGCTCGCCGACCTGATCGCCACCCGTCTCGGGCGCAGCTCGTGGCTGGCGGCGGCGGTGACCGCGGTCGCGCTGCTTGGTCTGGTGCCCTACATCGCGCTCCAGCTCAAGGCCGTGGCGATGAGCTATGGACTGCTCACCCGCGGCAACGAGCTGGTAGCCTCGCCGTGGAGCGACAGTGCCTTGTACGTGGCCGTGGCGATGGCCGTGTTCGCGATGCTGTTCGGCACGCGCAGCGCCTCCGCGGCCGAGCACAATCGCGGGCTGGTACTGGCGATCGCGCTCGAATCCCTGCTCAAGCTCGGGGTCATGCTGGTGCTGGGCCTGTTCGTGCTGTCCGGACCGGACTGGCCGGCGCCGCCGTTGCAGCCCGAGGCCGGTGGCAGCGAGGGATTTCCGGCCCTGATCCTGCTCGGCATCCTGGTGATGTTCACCCTGCCGCACCAGTTCCACGTCGGTGTGGTCGAGTGCCGCGACGCACGCCACCTGCGCACCGCACGCTGGCTGTTTCCGCTCTACATGGTGCTGATCGCCTTGCCCTTGCTGCCGCTGGCGCGCGCCGGCATGGCTCGGCTGGCGCCGCTCGGCGTGCCCTCGGACCTCTTCGTCCTCGCCCTGCCGCTGGCGCAGGGACAGGAAGGCCTGGCCCTGCTGGCCTTTCTCGGCGGTCTGAGCGCGGCCACCGGCATGGTGATCGTGGCGACCCTCGCCCTCAGCCTGATGATCGGCAACCACTGGCTCGCGCCCTTGCGCGTGCGTGGCGCATGGGCGCAGCCGGGCGGGCCGAGCCGGCGCGGTGAGGTGCTGCTGCAACGCCGCGCCGCAATCCTCGGCGTGGTGCTGCTGTCCTGGCTCTACAGCCGTGCGATTGCCGGCAACGATGCCCTGGCCGACATCGGCGCGGTGTCATTCTCGGCCCTCGCCACGCTGGCGCCGGCACTGGGCTTTGCGATCTGGCGCGCGCGCACCTCGGCGCGCGCGGTGCTGATCGGCATGGGTGTGGGTTTCGTGGTCTGGAGCTGGATCCTGTTGCTGCCGACATTGATGCCGTTGTGGCCGGAAACGGGCGACTGGTTGCGGCAAGGGCCGTTCGGTCTGGGATTCCTGTCGCCTGATGGCTTCCTTGGATTGACCGGCTGGAGCCGGGTACTGCGCGCAGTGGTGGTGAGCCTGGTGGCGGCGACGCTCGCGACCTGGTTGATCGACCTGGCCTGGCGACCCGGTCAGAAGGGCGCGCCGCTGCGCCCGATCCCGCGTGCCGCGCTGCGTGATGTCGCGACGCGCTTCCTGCAGCCTGCGCGTGTGATCGAGCTGTTTGCCGATGACGCGACCAATGGTCTTGCGCCGGCGCGTCTGCAGCAGGAGGTCGAACGCGAGCTTGCGGCGGTGCTCGGCGCGGCGTCGGCGCGGCTGCTGCTGGACACGGCGCGGGCGGAGCTCGGACCGGATCTCGACACCGTCGCCACCATCGTCGGTGAGGCGGCGCAGGCTTCGCGTTTCAACCAGCGCCTGCTCGAAGCGGCACTGGAGAACATGAGCCAGGGCATCAGCGTGGTCGATGCGCAACTGCACCTGGTGGCGTGGAATCGGCGCTACGCCGAATTGTTCGGCTTCCCGGTGCAGTTGCTGCGCATCGGCCAGCCAATCGAAGCCTTGACGCGCTGGACACTGGAGCGCGGTTTTTCCGCCAGTGCCGACATCGATGCGGCGACGGCGCGGCGCATCGCGCACATGCGGGCCGGCACACCACACCTGTCCGAGCGCCGCTTTCCCGACGGTACCGTGGTCGAGATTCGTGGCAACCCGATGCCCGGCGGCGGCTTCGTCGCCACCTTCACCGACGTCACCGCCTTCCGCCAGGCCGAAGCCGAGCTGACGCGAGGCAAGGAGACGCTCGAATTGCGCGTGGCCGAGCGCACCGTCGAACTCGACCAGGCACGCCGCGTGGCCGAGCGCGCGAACGAGGCCAAGAGTCGTTTTCTCGCGGCCATCAGCCATGACGTGCTGCAACCCCTGCACGCCGCTCAGCTTTTCGGCCATGCCCTGGCCGAGCGCCTGCGCCACGACGAATACCGCGACACCCTTGGCAACCTGCGCAGTGCGCTGGGATCGACCGAGGCACTGCTCGAAGGCCTGCTCGACATTTCCCGCCTCGATGCCGGACACCAGCCGATCGAACGGCGCGATTTCCCGATCCAGCAACTGCTGGAGCCGATGGCGGCCGAGTTCCGCGTGCTCGCGGCCGAGCGCGGCATCGCGCTGCATCTGGTGCCAACGCGCGCGTGGCTGCACTCGGACCCGCAGTTGCTGCGCCGGGTGCTGATGAACTTCGTCTCCAATGCGGTGCGCTACACCGAGCGCGGCCGCGTCCTGCTCGGTGTGCGGCGCGAGCACGGGGCGTTGCGGATCGAGGTCTGGGACAGTGGCCCGGGAATCGAAGAGCGCGAGCGGCAGAACATCTTCGTCGAGTTTCGTCGTGGCGCGCGCGCGCCCGGCCAGGGACTTGGACTGGGGCTGGCGATTGCCGAGCGCAGCGCGCGCCTGCTCGGACACCGGTTGGCGCTGCGCAGTTGGCCGGGGCGCGGCAGCGTCTTCTCCATCACCGTGCCGCGCGTGGCCGCGATCGAGACACTGCGGCCGGCGAGCGCGGTCCAGAACGAGGACGCGGTCGCCGCCACGCATGGTGCGGCGCTGGTGCTCGACAACGATGCGGTGGTGTGCGAGGCGATGCGCGATCTGCTCGAAGGCTGGGGCTGGCGCGTGCACCTCGCGCGCAGCCTTGCCGCGGCCCGCGTCGCGCTGGCCGGCGAGCAGGTCGATCTGCTGCTGCTCGATTACCACCTCGACGGCGATCAGACCGGCGTCGATGCCTGGCGCGCGCTCGGCGTGCAGGCGCCGGCCATCGTCATCACCGCCGACCGCAGCGAGGCGGTGCGCGCTGCGGTCGAGGCCAGCGGCTTGCTGCTGCTGCACAAGCCGCTCAAGCCGCTGGCGCTGCGCTCGCTGATGCGTCGCCTCGGCCTTGCTTGAATCACCGCATCGTCACAGCCGGGCCGAGCGCAGGCGCAGGGCGTTGCTGATCACCGAGACCGAACTCAGGCTCATCGCCAGTGCCGCCAGCACCGGGCTGAGCAGCCAGCCAAAGGCCGGGTACAGCACGCCGGCGGCGATCGGGATGCCGAGACTGTTGTAGCCGAAGGCGAAGATCAGATTCTGCTGGATGTTGCGCACCGTCGCGTGCGAGAGCGCACGGGCGCGCGCGATCGCGCGCAGGTCGCCATCGATGAGCGTGATCTGGGCGCTCTCCATCGCCACGTCGGTGCCATGTCCCATGGCGATGCCGACGTGCGCGGCGGCCAGTGCCGGCGCATCGTTCACGCCGTCACCAGCCATTGCCACGATGCGGCCCTTGGCGCGAAATTCGTTGACGATGCGGGCCTTGTCCTCCGGTGTCACCTCGGCCTGCACGTGACGAATCCCGAGTGCCCGGGCCACGACGTTGGCGGTGGCGCGGTTGTCACCGGTCAGCATCACGATGTCGATGTGCTCGTCGCGCAGCAGCTCCAGGGCCGCGGTGGTGGAGTCCTTGATCCGGTCGGCGACCGCGAGCGCGCCGATCAGGCCACCATCGCGTGCCAGCATCACTGCGGTCCGGCCTTGTTCCTGAAGGTGAGCGATGCGGGCATCGAGCGCGTCGGTGGCGATCGCGAAGCGCTGCATCAGGGCGCGATTGCCGAGCAGCAGATGCTGACCGTCCAGCCGGCCTTCAATGCCGATGCCGGTGTGGGAACGGAAATCGGTGATGCTTGCCGGGCGGATGCCGCGCGTGCGTGCGCCGGCGACGATCGCGGTGGCGAGCGGGTGTTCGCTGCCGCCCTCAAGTGCTGCGGCCAGTGCCAGTACCTCGGCTTCGGCATGACCGTCGAGGGCGATGATCTCGGTCAACGTCGGCTTGCCCTCGGTCAGGGTGCCGGTCTTGTCGATCACCAGGGTATCGACCTTGCGCAGGGTCTCGATCGCCTCGGCGCTGCGGAACAGCACGCCGATCTGGGCACCGCGACCGCTTGCGACCATGATCGAGATCGGCGTCGCCAGCCCGAGTGCGCAGGGACAGGCGATGATCAGCACCGCGACCGCATTCACCAGGGCCAGCCCGAAGCGCGGCTCGGGACCGAACACGGCCCAGAGCACGAAGGTCAGGATCGAGATCGCCACCACGCTCGGCACGAACCAGGCCGCGACCTTGTCGGCAACCCGTTGCAGCGGTGCCCGTGAACGCTGCGCTTCGGCGACGAGCTGGACGATGCGTGCGAGCTGGGTGTCGGCACCGACTTTTTCGGCACGCATCACCAGACTGCCGGTGGTGTTGAGCGTGCCGGCACGCAGCGGATCGCCGGGCGCACGCAACACCGGCATGGCCTCGCCGGTGAGCATGGACTCGTCGATGCTGCTGCTGCCGTCCGTGACCACGCCGTCGACCGGCACGCGCGCACCCGGCAGGATGCGCAGACGATCGCCGGCCACGACGGCGTCGAGCGCGACATCGTGCTCGCTGCCGTCGGTCGTGATGCGGCGTGCGGTCTGCGGGGCGAGGTCGAGCAACGCGCGCAGGGCCGCGCCGGTGCGATGGCGCGCGCGCAGTTCCAGCCATTCGCCGAGCAGGACGAGGGCGACGATCATCGCCGCGGCCTCGAAGTACAACCCGACCTGGCCGTGGGCGTCGCGAAACTCGGCGGGAAAGGCCTGCGGAAACAGCGTCGCGACCAGACTGTAGAGCCAGGCCACACCGACGCCCAGGCCGATCAGGGTGTACATGTTGGGACTGCGTGCACGCAGCGAATCGACGAAACGCACGAACAGCGGCGCACCGCCCCACAGCACCACCACCGAAGACAGCAGCAGCTCCAGCCATTTGCCCCAGGCCGGCGGGTGGATGCCGCTGAAGTGCGGAATCATCGCCACCAGCATCACCGGCACGGCGAACGCGGCACTGATCCAGAAGCGCCGGCTCACCGCGCTGATTTCGGCGCGGGCGTGGCTGTCGTCGGCACTGGGCAACATCGGCTCCAGCGCCATGCCGCACTTGGGACAGTTGGCCGGGCCGGGAGTGATGACCTCGGGGTGCATCGGACAGGTCCAGAGTGTGCCCTCCGGTACCGGTCCGGTCGGCACCTTCGAGGTGTGGCCATGGCAGCAGGAGCCAGCCGCCGCGGTTTCGGCGGCCTGCGCAACGTGGTGAGCGTGGTCGTTCGCATGACCATGACCGTGGTGATGCACATGACCCGACGCGCTGGCCGATGGCAGCGGTTGCGCCACCGGCTCGGCCTTGCCGGCGCCGCCGCAGCAGGACGACTTCGGCGCTGCGGGCTCATCGCGCGCGGCGTGTTGGCAGCCGTCGCGGACCGGCTTCGCTTCGGCGGCTTTTCCGTGGCCGCAGCAGGCGTGACCTGCCGCTTTTGCACCATCGGGTTTTGGTCTTGCGGTCGCGTGCTGGCAACCGCCATCGTGGGCAGCAGGGGTTTCGTTGGAAGGATTCATGCGGATTCGTCCTGCAAGGCGGAAAGGATGGGGCAGTGGGTCAGCGCACCGTGGCCCGGACAACGATCGAGCAGTGTCATCAGTCCGGCGCGCATGCGATCGAGTTCGGCGATGCGCTGCTCGACCGTGGCCAGGGTCGCGGCGGTGCGTTCGCGCAGCGGTGCCATGTCGTCCTCGCGTGCGGCCGACAGTGCCAGCAGTTCGCCGATTTCGCCCAGGCTGAAGCCGAGTGTCTTGGCGCGGCGGATGAAGTTCAGACGTTGGATGTCCGCGTCGCGATAGCGCCGGTAGCCCGATTCCGTGCGCTCGGGTTCGGGCACGAGGCCAAGGCGTTCGTAGTAGCGGATGGTGTCGATTGGCGTGCCACTGGCACGCGCCAAGGCGCCGATGTGCATGGGATGGCTCCGGTGGAAACGTGGGCAGAATAAAGCCTTGACCAAGGTCCAGAGTCAAGGGTGTGGCTGTGTCGTGCCCTGCAGAGGGTTCACGCGGCCACGTCGCGGCGATGGGCGACCGTGCAAGGAAGGCAGGAACACGCCAGAACGTCCTCATCGCGAGTGCAGCGAAGCCATCCAGTGCATTTGATTCCCCGGTTCCTGGATTGCCACGGTGCTTCGTCCCTGGCAATGGCGACGCATTCAGGTGTTCCCGGGCGGAAATCGGATCCGCCGGCACCGCAGGATGCGCCGCTGGCGTTACCCTTGGCGCACGCTTACTGCCGGATGCCTGCCATGCGCTGCCTGCTCGTCGCGATTGCCCTGTGCGCCGTCCTGCCCGCCACCGGGGTGGCGAATGAAGCGGTCCCCGCCGTGCCCGACAGTCCGCGCGGGGATGCCTTCACCCTGTTGCACGGCGTCCGCGTCGCCGATCCGTGGCGCTGGCTGGAAGAAGGTGATTCGACGCGGGTCAAGGCCTGGATCGAGGCCCAGAATCGCCATGCGGAAGCCGTGATCGATGCGATTCCTCAGGGCGAGGTGCTGGCACGGCGGGTGGCCGAACTGGCCATCACGTCGACCACGCGCAGTTCGCCCCTGCTTGCCGGCGACACGCTGTTCTATCTCCGTCACACCCCGCCGCAACCGCAGCCGGTGCTGGTCGCGCAGCCCTGGCCGGAGGGCGAGGCGCGGGTCGTGGTCGATTCCGGATCGGCCGACGGTGGCACCGCGATCACCGGCTTCTGGCCTTCGCCCAGCGGTCGCTACCTGGTCTGGGGCACGGCCGAAGGCGGCGCCGAACTGACCACGCTGCACGTCCTCGATCTGGCGCGCAATCGTCGCCTCGCCGACGCCCTGCCCTGGGCCGGCGGTGGCACCACGCCGGCGGGCGTGGCCTGGGATGCGGACGAGCGCGGCTTCGTCTACGTGCGGTTTCCGCCACCGGCGAAGGCTCGGACGGTCGAACAGTTCCATGCCGCGCTGGTGCATCACCGGCTCGGCGAAAAATCGGAGCGCGACCGGGTCGTGTTCGGTGCGGATTACTCGCGCATCGCCGAATACCGCCTGCTGCCCGGACCCGGCGCGCGCCAGCTCGCCGTCCTTGCCAATGCCGGTGATGGCGGACCGGCCGATCTCTACCTGCGTGCCGGCGAGGGCTGGACCAAGCTGCTCGGGGCCGAGGCCGACGTGCGCGGCGCGGCCTGGCTGGGTGAGCGGCTGGTGGTCGAGAGCTTTGCCGATGCGCCGCGCGGGCGCTTGCTGGAAGTCGATGCACAGGGGCGCGTGCAGGAACTGCTGTCCGAGCGTGACGGTGCGGTGCAGGGTGTCGCACCGATCGGCGACGGCTTCCTCGTGAGTTACAGCGCCGGGCCGGACGGGTGGATCGAGCAGTTCGATGCACGCGGCAGCTTCGTGCGGCAGGTGCCGCTGCCGACCAGTGGCATCACGCCCGGAGCGATCGCCTCCGAGGCCGGACAGGGCAGGGCACTCATCACGCTCGCTGGCTGGACCGTGCCCTCGCGCTGGGTCGAGTTCGAGGGTGTCAGCGGCAGCCTGCGCACGTTGTTCGAAGTGCAGCCGGCAGCCGACTACAGTCACGTCGTGGTGCGCCGCATCGAGGCGATTTCCGCAGACGGCAGCCGCGTGCCGGTGGTCGTGCTCGCTCTCGATGGCACGCCGTCCGACGGCAAGCGCCCGACCATCCTCTACGGTTACGGCGGCTTCGACCTGCCGACCATGCCGCGCTTCATCGGCTCCAACCTCGCCTGGCTGGAACGCGGTGGCGTCTACGCCTACGCCAACCTGCGTGGCGGCAACGAGTACGGGCAGGACTGGCATCGGCAAGGGCAGAAGCGCGCCAAGCAGAACGTGTTCGACGACTTCAACGCCGCCGCGCGCGCCCTCGTGCGTCAGGGGTGGACCGAGCGCGAACACCTCGGCATCCTCGGTGGCAGCAATGGTGGCCTGCTGATGGGCACGCAGATCGTCCAGCATCCCGGCGACTATCGCGCGGTCGTGGCGATGGTCGGGATTTTCGACATGTTGCGGCACGAGACCGAATTCGCCAACGGCGCCTACAACGTGCCCGAATACGGCAGCATCGCCGATGCCGCGCAATTTCAGGCGACGCTGGCGTATTCGCCCCTGCAGAACGTCGCGCCGGGCACGGCCTATCCGGCGGTGCTGATGACCACCGGCGCCAACGACTCGCGCGTCGCTGCCTGGCAGTCGCGCAAGTTCGCTGCCGCGTTGCAGACGGCAAGCACGTCGGATCGTCCGATCCTCGTGCTCACGCGCATGAATGCCGGGCACGGCGTCGGTGCCTCGTTCGCGCAGCGCGTCGGCGATGCGGCGGTGGCACTGACCTTCCTGGCCGGCGAGCTCGGGCTCGGCGAGCCCTGAGGGCCTGTTCGAAGTCGCGCTGCAGACCCTGAGCCGTCGCGCAATGCCCCGGTTTCAGCGCGATGTGATGCGCGACCCACGCGTGCCCGTGGGCACGGCAGGCGCTTTGTCGTGCGCACGGATGAACTCGCGCACCTTGGGGTAGACAGTCTCGCGCCAGCGCCGGCCGCTGAAGATGCCGTAGTGGCCTGCGCCCTCGATCACCAGGTGCCGCTTGCGCGCGTCCGGAATGCCGCGGCACAGATCCTGCGCCGCCTCGGTCTGGCCGAGGCCGGAAATGTCGTCGAGCTCGCCCTCGATCGTCAGCAGCGCGCTGTCGCGGATGTCCTCGGGCGCGACGCGGCGCTCGTGCACATGCCACTCGCCTCGGGGCAGGAGATGGCGCTGGAACACGATGTCGATGGTGTCGAGGTAGAACGCTGCATCCATGTCGAGCACGGCGTTGTATTCGTCATAAAAGCGCCGATGCGCCTCGGCGTCGTCGAGGTCGCCGCGCAGCAGGTTCTGGTAGAAGTCCCAGTGCGACTGGAAGTGCCGGGCGGGGTTCATCGCCATGAAGCCGGCGTGTTGCAGGAAGCCCGGATAGACGCGCCGGCCATTGCCCGGATAGTTCGGCGGCACCCGATGGATCACGGTGTTCTCGAACCAGTGCAGGGGCTTGGTCGTGGCGAGCGAATTGACCTGGGTCGGGCTGCGTCGCGGATCGATCGGGCCGCCCATCATCGTCAGGCTCAGCGGCGTGTCCTCGCCGGCCGATGCCATCAGCGAAACCGCCGCGAGTACCGGCACGGTCGGCTGGCAGACCGAGATCACGTGCAGGTTGCGCGCGCCGATGTGGCGGATGAAGCGGATGATCGTGTCGATGTAGTCGTCGAGCGAGAAACTGCCATCGGCCAGAGGCACCATGCGCGCATCGGTCCAGTCGGTGATGTAGACCTTGTGGTCGTGCAAGAGGGTGCGCACGGTGTCGCGCAGCAAGGTCGAATGGTGGCCCGAGAGCGGCGCCACCACCAGCACCACCGGGTCATCCTTGAGTGCGTTGATGCAACCGGCCTCGTCGCTGAAGCGTTTGAAGCGCAGCAGGCGGCAGAACGGGGTTTCCAGCACGGTGCGTTGCAGGATCGCGACCTCGGCGCCATGCGCGCGGATGCGTGCCAGTTCGAAGCCGGGTTTCTCGTAATCCTTGCCGATGCGGTAGGCCAGTTCGCACTCGGCTGCGAGGTGCGAAGCTCCCGGCAGGTGTGAGTACAGGCTGCCGGGACGGGAAAAGATCTGCGAGCCGGCCTCGGCGAGGTAGGTCCAGGGCGAGAGGACGGCGCGTTGCATTTCGTGCAGGGCGTACAGCATTCGGGTGTCGGTTCCGTTCGGCAATCGGGCGATTCTACTGCGGTGCAGCACAAACGGTGGATTGCCCATTGGTCGCAGTCGGGTGCAAGGCGCGGTTCGCGTTGTCCGGAGCGCTTTCGTGTGGAGCGCAATGCGCCGCGCCGTGCCGCACGGCCATGCTGGCACAGGGCGGTCTTTCGACTTCAAGGCCGGACGCCATGCCGCCCGTGTTGCGCCGCCCGTGCTGCATTCCCCGATCCCGCCATCCGCTATCATGTCGCGTTGTTCGTGAAGGGTGATGGGCGGGGCATGCGAGTACTGGTCAGCAATGATGATGGCGTGGATGCACCGGGAATCAAGGTGCTGGCGCAGGGCTTGCGCGATGCCGGTCACGAGGTCATCACGGTGGCACCCGACCGTGACCGTTCCGGCGCCTCCAATTCGCTGACGCTGGATCGCCCCCTGCGCACCCGTCGCGTCGATGATGCGACCTGGTGCGTGTTCGGCACCCCGACCGACTGCGTCCACCTCGCCCTCGGCGGGCTGCTGGAACTGGAGCCGGACATCGTGGTGTCGGGCATCAACACCCACGCCAACCTCGGCGACGACGTGATCTATTCGGGCACGGTCGCCGCGGCGATGGAAGGGCGCGTCCTCGGACTGCCCGCGATCGCGATGTCGCTCGCCTACGAGAACGGTGGCGTGCGCCATTACGAAACCGCGGCGCGCGTCGCCAATGCGCTGACCGCACGCCTGCTGGTCGATCCGTTGCCGGCCAATACCATCCTCAACGTCAACGTGCCGAACGTGCCGTGGGAAGCCGTGCGCGGTTTCGAAGTCACCCGCCTCGGACATCGCTACCGCGCCGAGCCCTGCATCCCGCAGGAAGATCCGCGCGGCCGGCCGATCTGGTGGATCGGCATGGCCGGGGCGGAGCAGGACGCAGGTCCGGGCACCGATTTCCACGCGATCCGCGCGCGCTGTGTCTCGATCACCCCGATCCACGTCGACCTGACCCGCTACCAGGCGCTGGAAAAGGTCGCCGGCTGGGTCGAGGGCCTGAGTGCGGCAATGGATGTGCCGACGTGATCACGGCGCGAGCCGGCAATCGCCTTGATGGCATCGGCATGACCTCGCCCCGGGCGCGCGAGCGCCTGCTCGAAAGCCTGCGCCGCAACGGCATCCGCGACGAGCGCGTGCTTGCCGCGATCCGCGACGTGCCGCGTCACCTGTTCATCGACGAAGCCCTGGCGAGCCGCGCCTACGAGGACACCGCGTTGCCGATCGGGCGCGGCCAGACGATCTCGCAGCCCTGGGTCGTCGCACGCATGACCGAGGCCCTGCTCGAACACGGCGCACGTCGCCGCGTGCTCGAAATCGGCACCGGCTCCGGCTACCAGGCCGCGGTGCTGGCGCAACGGGTCGAGGACGTGTTCACGATCGAGCGCATCGACGAATTGCAGCGCGGTGCACGCCGGCGTTTCCGCAAGCTCGGCTACCGCAACATCCATTGCCGCCACGACGACGGTCGTCTCGGCTGGGAGGAGCACGCACCCTACGATGGCATCCTCGTCACCGCCGCCGGCACCACCTTCGAGCCGCAACTGCTGCGCCAGCTCGCGCCCGATGGCGTGCTCGTGGCGCCGGTCGGCGAGCCGGGTGCACAGCAGTTGCTGCGCTGGCGTGCCGGCAGGGGCGACTGGCAGCCGGAGGTACTGGGCGCGGTGTCCTTCGTTCCGCTGCTGGCGGGCACGACGTGAAGCTGTTCGCGCCGTGGTACGAACGCATGTTGCGCTGGTCCGCGCATCGCCATGCGCCGTTCTATCTGGGCGGGATCAGCTTCGCCGAGGCGACCTTCTTCCCGATCCCGCCCGAGGTGATGCTCGCGCCGATGTCGCTGGCGCGGCCGCGTGAAGCCTACCGCTTCGCCGCGATCAGCCTCGCCGCATCGCTCATGGGCATGTTCGTCGGCTATGCCATCGGCCACTACGCGATCGAAATGGTGATGCCCCTGCTGGAGCGCTTCGGCTACGCCGCGCACTTTGATGAAATCCGCAGGCAGGCCGCCGACAACGGCTTCTGGCTGCTGCTGCTCGCCGGCTTCACGCCGGTGCCGTTCAAGATCTTCACCCTGGCCTCGGGCGCAGTCAGCATGCCGCTGCTGCCGTTCTTCTTCGGGGCCTTGATCGGACGTGGCAAGCGCGTCTTCCTCGTGGCCTGGGCGATCCGCACCGGCGGCGCGCGGGCCGAGGCGATGTTGCGTCGGCACATCGAACCGATCGGCTGGATCGCACTGGCGCTGCTGGCCGTGGCAATCGCCTGGATCGTGCTGGCCGGAGGCAGGGCGTGAGGATGCGCGTCCCGTTCCTGTCCCTCGTGTTCGCCTGCGTGCTGCTGTCCGCCTGCGGCGTGCGCCCGCGTGCGGTGGTCAACCCGGAACCCGGCCACGCCCGGCGCGCCGGTCATGCACAGTCCGCGCGTTCGACCCGTCCGACGGTGCGCGAGCACGTCGTGGTGCGCGGCGACACGCTCTACGGCATCGCCTTCCGCAACGGTCTCGACTACCGCGACCTCGCGCGCTGGAACGCGATCGGCGCGCCCTACACGATCTATCCGGGTCAGCGCCTGCGCCTGGCTTCTGCCAATGCGCCCGCGGCGACGGCATCAAGTCGTGCCACGACGGCCGGCACGAGCGCGCCCGCGGTGCGACCGGCAACCAGGCCGGCTGTCGTGGCCTCGACTCCCGCAGCCACCCCGAGTCCAACCCCGAGCACTTCTGCCACGGCTCAGGCACAAACGCCCCCACCGCCGTCCGCGCCGCCGCCCGCTTCGACGCCCGTGACGCCGGCAGCGCCCATTCCCGCTGCGACCACGCCCATCGTCGCCACCGGCGGCGAGCGCAGCGTGCAGGGCATCGTCTGGCGCTGGCCGGCCAGCGGTCAGATCGTCAGCCGCTTCGTTCCCGGCGACCAGACCCGTCAGGGCATCGGCGTCGCCGGCAACGCCGGCCAGGCCGTGGTGGCGGCGGCCGATGGCGAGGTGGTGTATTCCGGCTCCGGCCTGATCGGATACGGCGAGCTCGTCATCATCCGGCACTCGGACGATTTCCTTTCCGCCTACGGTCACAACCGCAAGCGCCTGGTCGAGGAAGGCCAGAGAGTGCGTGCCGGCCAGCAGGTCGCGGAAATGGGTCGCACCGGCGCGACCCGCGACATGCTCCATTTCGAAATCCGCCGCAACGGCAAGCCGGTCGATCCGCTCGGCTACCTGCCGGCGCGCTGAGCGCGGTGCGGTGAGGGGCTGGACACGGCGAATCCTTGCCATTGCGAGCCCAACGCAGGCCGGTTCAAACGACGCAGGCGTGGAACCGACATTTTCTGCAAGATCTTCGTCATTGCGGGCACAGCGAAGCAATCCGGTCGTTGGGTTTTCAAGACTTCTGGATTGCCACGTCGCTTCGCTCCTCGCAATGACGGGGTGTTGCTTCGCTCCTTGCAATGACGAGGGTCCGGCGTGTTCGCCGCACCCGCGAGGGCGAAGGTCCGAGGTGTTCGGAGCGTCCTCGGCGGGCGCGGCCGATCGGTGCGTGGTGTTGCGGCGCAACAGGAAATTCATTGACCAAACGAGCACTTTTCCTGCCTCTTCGGCTTGCCTTTGGTCAATGAACGCAGCCATAATCGACCCCGTATGCCACGTGAATGGCGTTGACCCGACGGCGCGCGCCAAGCGGCCACGGTCGACCGGCACACCGTTCATCGTCGCAAGCATCCAGAGGGGTTCAGGGTTTGCACGTCACGCACGACGCTCAGCGTTATCACGCGATCCACACCAGCGACGGGAGTCGGCGGTGCAGCGCGGCATGGTGGTGCGATGCCAGTGGACCACAATCGGTTTCGAAGAGGAGAGAAGGCATGAAACCAGGGTACAGCCCGCGACACGCGACATTGGCGGCAGGGAGGACGCACGCCGTCCGCGACCTCGTCCGGGTCGATTCCCAGGCGCAGACACGCGCGCCGGGACACGCTTCCATGCCACGACTCGAAGGCCGGGCCGGTTCGGCCCGGCACGACACGTTCCATGTTCAGCCATTTCATTCCACACGATTCCACGGGGGTTTCCGCCATGTTGCGTAATCGAATCCTGGGCCTGCTGCTGACTGCAGGCTCCCTTGCATGCTTCCTGCCGGCGGCTCAGGCCGCTCTGGCGCCGGAGCAGGTCAACGCGGCGAACGCCTACAGCTTCGCCCAGTCCGCCGGCACCTACACCGCCATCAGCGGCGGCACGCAGCTCACCACCTCGTGTGACGACAACAACTACAACGCCAACGCGATTCCGTTCACCTTCAACTACAACGGCACGAACTACACCCAGTTCAGCGTCAACTGCAACGGCTTCCTCGCGCTGGGCGCGACGGTGGCCAGTTCGTACGTGCCAATCAGCGGCGGCACGACCAACAACGTCATCGCCGCGGTGGGCATGGACCTGCAAAGCGGCGCCGCCAGCAGCGACCTGCGCTACGAGACCGTGGGCACGGCGCCCAATCGCGTGCTGGTGGTGCAGTGGAACAACTTCCGCAACTACAACACCACGGGCGATTCCTACAACTTCCAGATCCGCCTGCACGAAACGAGCAACGTGGTGGAAGTCGTCTATGGCGCCTTCACCAAGAACGCGACCAACCGCGTACCGCAGGTAGGCATCCGCGGCGCGACCAATACCGACTACAGCAATCGCACCACGACCACCAACTGGTCGGCCTCGACCGCGGGCGGCACCAACACCGCGACGATGGCGCTGACGACAACGGTATTGCCGACCTCGGGCCAGACCTATACCTGGACGCCGCCGAACTTCCCGCCGGCGATCAGCTACGCGGCGCTCGGCAACACGCCCAGCACCGCCAACCGCACCCTCAACGGCGTCGCGATCACCGACGCCGACGGCGTCGATGGCAACGTCGGCACGCGGCCGCGCCTGTATTTCAAGCGCCTGGCCGACGCCAACGTCTGGAATGACAACACCAGCGGCACCGCCGGCTGGAAGTATGTCGAAGCCAACGGCGCGGCCTCGCCATTCGACTTCACGATCAACTACGCCCTGCTCGATGGTGGCGCCGGCGTCGTCGCCGGTGACTCGGTGCAGTACTTCGTCGTTGCGCAGGATCTCGCCGCAACGCCGGCGGTCGCCATCAATGCCGGCACGTTCGCAGCCGCGCCGGCCAGCGTCGCGCTGACGTCGGCGGCCTTCCCGATCGGCGGCACGCTCAACAATTACAAGATCGTGCCGCTGCTGGCAGGCGGCACCTACCAGGTACCCGGCAGCTACGCCTCGCTGACCAATGCGAGTGGCGCCTTCGATGCGATCAACAACAGCGCCCTCGGCGGCAACGTCACGCTCGAGATTGCCGCCGACCTCAGCGGCGAAACCGGTACCGTCGCGCTCGACCAGTGGGCCGAGAGTGGCTCGGGCAACTACACGCTGACGATCAAGCCGGTCGGCGCAGCACGCACGATCACGGGCCTTGCGACCAACGCGCTGATCAAGCTCAACGGCGCCGATCGAGTGACGATCGATGGTGCCCTGAGCAGTGGCGGCACCGATCGCAGTCTGACCATCGAGAACACCGGCGGCGCGGCCGTGATCTGGAACGCCAGCGCCAGTGCGAGCAACGGCGCCACTGACAACACCTTCCAGAACCTCGTCATCAAGGGTTCCGGCGCCTACGGTACTGCGGTCGGTATCGTCAGCAGCGGCACAGCCATCGGCGGTGTCGCCGAAGCTGCCAATTCGAACGGAGCGATCCGCAACAATGCCGTCACCAAGGTCCAGAACGCCTTCTTCCTCTATGGCGCGGCCAGCATGGACGCGAACTGGGTGATTGCCGACAACGAGATGGGTTCCGCTGTCGTCGCCGACAAGCTCGGCTTCCGCGGCATGCTCGTCGCCAACATGCAGAACGTCATCGTCGCCAACAACACGATCCAGGGTGTCGTCTCCTCGCCGACCTCAAGCTCGACGATGAGCGGCGTCCAGGTGAGCGGCAACATCAGTGGCGGCCTGATCAGCGGCAACCGCATCAGCGACATCAAGCACACCAGCACCACCGGCTGGGGCAGCAACGGCATCTTCCTGGCCGCCAGTTCCACCGCATCCAATCTCGTCGTCGCCAACAACTTCGTCTCCGACGTCGCCTCCTACGGCTACGCCAGCGGCACGTCGCAGTCGGACAACGGCTACGGCATCATGGTTGCGAGCGGTGGCGGTTACCAGATCGTCTACAACTCGGTCTCGATGAATACCAACCAGACCGGCGGCGGCCTGCCTGCGGCGATCAACTTCTACAGTGGCCTGCCTGCGGCGTCGATGGACGTGCGCAACAACATCTTTGCCAACACCCAGACCACCGGCACCCGCTACGCGATCTACAGCAGCTCGGCCAACACGATCTTCTCGACGATCGACCACAACGACTACTTCCAGGGCACCGGTAACGTCGGCTATCTCGGCAGCGCCCGCGCCGACCTCACCGCCTGGCAGACCGCCACCGGCCAGGACGCCAACTCGATCTCGGCCGACCCGCTGTTCGCCTCCGCCACCGACCTGCACATCATGGCCGGCTCGCCGGCGCTCGCGGCCGGCACGCCGATCGCCGGCATCACCACCGACATCGACGGTGACATGCGCAGTGTCATTGCCCCGAGCATCGGTGCGGACGATGTGGCGACGATCATCACCTACACCGTGACTGCCGGTGTCAGCGGTGCCGGCTCGATCAGCAACGCCGGTGCGAACACGGTCAACTCCGGTGACACGATCAGCTTCACCGCCACCGCCAACAGCGGCAACCACTTCGTCAACTTCACCGGCACCTGCCCGGGCCTGCCGAGCATCGCCAATCCGGTGACGACGGGCGCGATCACCGCCAATTGCAGCATCACCGCCAACTTCGCCGTGGATGCGGGTACCGGCGGGGTGGTCATCAGCCAGATCTATTCCGGCGGCGGCGCTACCGGCAGCTACTACCTCTTCGATTACGTCGAACTGTTCAATGCCGGCAACAGCACGGTGAACCTCGCCGGATACTCGCTCCAGTACGGTTCTGCCACGGGCAATTTCGGTGCGGGCGCGCAGCAGATTTATGCCTTCCCGTCCGGCACCACGATTGCCGCCGGCAGGTATCTGCTGGTGCAAACCGGCACCTCCAGCGGTGGCGTCGCGCTGCCGACGACACCGGACTTCACGACGACGAACCTCGCACTGGGCGCAGCCAACGGCAAGGTGGCGCTGGCCAAGGTCGCCACGGGTCTGGGCTGCGGTTCCACGCCGTGCGCCTTGCCGCACGCGAACATCGCCGACCTCGTGGCCTGGGGCACCTCCAACAACGCCGAGGGCGGCGCTGCGGTAGCGGCCCTGAGCGTCAGCACGGCTGCCGTGCGCAAGAGCGACGGCTGTCAGGACACCGACAACAACGCTGCCGACTTCAATGTCGTGACGGCGCCGCTGTCGCCGCGCAATGCGGCGTCCCCGGCGCACAGTTGTGGCGGTCCGGTCACCTACACCGTCACCGGCAGCGTCACCGGCAATGGCACGATTTCGCCCTCGGGTGCGCAGACGGTGGCCAGCGGTGACTCGATCTCCTTCACCGCCACCGCCGACGCCGGCAACCACTTCGTCGACTTCGCCGGCACGACCTGCCCCGGCACGGCCTCCGGCAACGTGTTTGCCGCCGGCCCGATCACCGCGGCGTGCGCCGTCGTGGCCAATTTCGCGCTCGATCCTGTCAGTACCTTTGCCTGCAACGCCACGCCGGAAGGCTTCGACGGCGGTGGTTTCCCGCCAGCCGGCTGGACGATTGAAACCGGCGAACCGACGGGTCCGCAGTGGGATCTCATGTCGGCCTTTACGGGGTATACGAACGAAACAGGTGGCACCGGCGAGGCGGCCACGGTTTCGAGCGACGACTTTGGTTCCGGCGCCTACGACAGTTCGCTGGTGTCACCGGTGTTCAGTCTCGCCGGCTTCACCGTGGCGACCCTGGAATACAAGGCGGCTTACCTGTACTACTCGGGTGACGAGGCGTTCGACGTCGACATCACCAATGATGGTGGCGCCACATGGACCAACTTGCTGCGCTGGACGACCACGGACTACGCGCCTGAAAGTGTCAGCATCAACCTCGCGTCCTACGTTGGCCAGAGCAACCTCCAGCTTCGCTGGCGCTACTACAACGCAGACACCTCGGCATGGGATTACTTCGCCCAGGTCGATGACATCGGCCTGACCTGTGGCTCCGGCGTCTACCACACCGTCACCCCGAGCGTTGCCGCGCCCGGCGGCGGCACGATTTCGCCGGCAGTGCCGCAAACCGTGGCCGATGGCAGCACCACGACCTTCACCTTGGACGCGATCGTCGGATACCACCTGGATTCGGTCGGTGGCACGTGCAATGGCACCCTGGCTGGCAACTCGTACACGACGGCCGCGGTCACGGGCGATTGCACCGTCATCGCCAGTTTCGTGCAGGACGTCGCGGGCGATCTGATCTGCTCGGCAACACTCAATCACTCGATCCTGAAGACCATTGACGGCACCAACGTCAACTGGATCACCGGCGCGATCGTCGACGGCGCCGTCAGCGGCGCGCACTTCAATCCGTATTTCAACAACCAACGCCTGACGTTCTGGTGGGGTGCCCCTGGGGCGCCGAACATTGCGGGTGTCTCCTCGAGTCCGACGACGTCCGACTTCCTCGTGCTGCACGGCGGCGATGTGGTCGGTCCGACCTCGATCTGGTCGACCACCGCCAATCCGGGTCCGATGGCCTGGTCTGCGGGTGACGATGGCTATCTGGGCTTCCGCTTCAACTGCTCCGCGGTGCCGGGTGCGCCCGTGTCGGGCATCTGCTACGGCTATGCCCACCTGACGACCACCGCGCCCGATGGTTTCCCGGCGACGCTCGTCGACTACTGCTATGACAAGGCGGGTGGAGCGGCCACCATTCCGGGTGGCAGTCCGAATCCGATCGTTGCCAAGTCGTTCGCGCCCGACACCATGGGCGAGGCCGACACCAGCGTCGTGACGATCACCCTGAGCAACCCGAATGCCACTGCGGCGGTATTGTCGGCTGGCCTGACCGACGTCTTGCCGACCGGCCTCAGCATCGTCCCCGGTTCGGGCAGCACCACCTGCGTCGCGGGCATGGGCCTGAACGCCTCGGTGACCCTGCCGGCGGGTGCGACGATTCCGGCCAACGGCTCGTGCTCGGTCACCTTCAGCGTCACCGCAGCCGGTGGCGGCGTGTACGTCAACACCATTGCCGCGGGTGCGCTGCAGACCAATCACGGCAACAACGTCGATCCGGCCTCGGCCACCTTGACGGTACTGGCCGATCCGACCATCGAGGTCGATCCGACCAGCCTGTCGGCGACGTTGGCGAGCGATGCCACGACGACGCAGACGCTGACCATCCGCAACCACGGTGACAGTGATCTGAACTGGACGATCGAGGAGACCAGTGCCCGCTCGGATGTCCCGTCCGTCCGGGGCGTCGCGCGTCCGGGCAGCCGCAGTGCGCATGTCGCACCGCGTGCGAACCCGACGCCGATGGCACTTGCCATCGATGAGGGCTTCGACGACATCACCACGCTCACCGGTGCTGGCTGGTTCATGAAGAACAACAGTGCGCCGCTCGGCACGACCAACTGGTTCCAGGGCAACTCGGGTGCTGTGTTTGCGTCCTACGACGGTGGCCCCGATGCGTACATCGGTGCGAACTACAACAACACCGCCGGCGCTGGCGTCATCAGCAACTGGCTGCTGACGCCGGAAATCAGCCTGACCAATGGCACCACGGTGTCGTTCTGGACCCGCACCACCGACGACAGCGAGTGGGCTGATCGTCTGCAGGTGCGCGTCAGCACCGCCGGTGCGAGCACCAGCGTCGGCAGCTCGGCAACTTCAGTCGGTGATTTCACCAGCCTCGTGCTGGAGATCAACGAGATCGAGGACGACTACGGCTATCCGAACACCTGGACGCACTACACCGTAACGCTCTCGGGCATTCCGGGTGGCACGACCGGTCGCATCGCGTTCCGTTACTACGTGTCAGACGGCGGCCCGAGCGGCAACGGTTCGAACTTCATCGGCATCGACCGCGTGCAGGTCGACAACGCGGGCGGCGGCGGTGGTGGCGGCACCTGCGCCAATGTCGCGGACATCCCGTGGCTGAGCGTCAGTCCGACCTCGGGGACCACGGTGGCACACGGCAGCAGCACGGTCACGGTCAATTACAACGCGGCCGGGATGGCTCCGGGTGCCTATGACGCCAACCTGTGCGTGGCCAGCAACGATCCGTCCAACCCGCAGGTCATCGTGCCGGTGGCGTTGACGGTGACCGCAAGTGGCCAGTTCAACGTGACCCCGAGCGTGACCAGCGGCAGCGGCAGCGGCACGATCAGCCCGGCCAGTGTGCAATCGATCGACGCCTACTCGACCGCGACCTTCACCCTGACCCCGAGCAACGGCTGGCAGATCGACTCGGTCGGCGGCACCTGCGGTGGCACCCTGACGGGCAACACCTATGTCACCAACCCGGTGACGGCGAATTGCACGGTCGAAGCCAGCTTCACGCTGATTCCGTTGCCGAACGCCTCGGTGACGCCGATCAGCCTCGGCCTGGTGGCGATGCAGGGCAACCATACCGATAGCGAAACGGTCACCGTCGGCAACAGCGCTGCGGGCGTGCTGAACTACAGCATCACCCGTGCCGCCTACGCTGCGGGTTGTGATACGCCGAGCAATGTCGCCTGGCTGAGCGTCGCCCCTGGCAGCGGCACGATCAATGGCACCGGAACGGCCAACCACACGGCGACGGCCAATGCCGCCGGCATGACCCCGGGCGTGTACAAGGCCTGGATCTGCGTCAGCACCAACGATCCAGTGCACCCGCGCTTCGACCTCGAGGTGACCTTCGAGGTGGTCGAGGATCCGGCCATGATCGGCATCTTCTGCAACGGCTTCGAGGACGGCGAGGGCAATACCTGCGAGTCCGGCAACGGCGACATCTTCGTCAGCGGCCCGATCAACCACGCCATCGGCAACGACATCAACGGCACCTCGGTGAATTGGATCACCGGCGACATCCAGGATGCGGATGTGCCGAACTACCACTTCAATCCGTACAACAACAACAACCAGTTGACGTTCTGGTGGCAGACGGGCGCGCCGAGCATCGCCGGCGTGTCCTCCAATGCCACCACCTCGGACTTCCTCGTGTTGCACAGTGGTGCCGTGATCGGGCCGTCCTCGATCTGGTCGACGACCAACAACCCCGGCCCTGCAGCCTGGGCGGCCGGTGCGAATGGTTACCTCGGCTTCCGCTTCAACTGCTCGGCGCTGCCGACGCCGCCGGTCTCGGGCATCTGCTACGGCTACGTGCATCTGCAGACCACGGCACCGGCCGGTTTCCCGGCGACGATTCTCGACTACGCCTTCGACAAGGCGGGGAATCCGATCACGGTTCCGTAAGCGGCTGGCACCACGCGACGGCCCCGGCAACGGGGCCGTCTTCCTCAAACGGTCGGGCAGGGCAGGTTTGTAAGCAATTGCTGAACGAGGCTATAGTCGATGACGCAGGTTTTTGCGGTCGATGCAGGACTTGAGAGACGCAACGGGCACTCGATCAGGCGATCACGCCGCGCACCTCATGATCGAGGGCAGGATCGAACGGCAGGCCGGACACGGCACGACCAAGGTTCAAACGGAATATCCACTAGGGGTTGTACGCAATGAACAGACTAGCAACAGCGATATTCGCACTCGTCGCAGCCGTAGGCGTCGCATACGCCGGCGGCTCGAAGGACGAGGACATCCGCAAGGCCGAACAGCACGCCGCCGAAATGGCCGCGCGTCCAGCCACCAACCTGCAGCAACTGATGGATGGCCAGTTGCGACCCTTTGCCGTGATGGCTCCGGCGGGAGTGTGTGATCCCGGCACACCGGGTTTGATCATCCATGACGACGGCGTGGCCGAAAACGGCACGGGCTGGAATGCCAGCGCCGGATACGCAAGTCTGGCCGACCGATTCACGCCCGCCACATATCCGGCGACGATTGGCACGGTATGCGTGTCCCTGATCGCGATTACGGCGCCGCCTTCGGTCAACATCAAGATTGCCGTCTACAACGACAGCGGAGCCGGCGGCTCGCCCGGCACGCTCCTGGGTTCGAAAAGTTTTGCAGCCCATCCGGCGACGATTTCGGGCGTTCCCGCGACGGTGCCGTTCGAGGCTTTTGATATTTCGGACCTGAACCTCACGATCGCGTCCGGCAATGTCTATGTCGCGGTCGAATGGGATGCGGCGGCAGAGCCGTCCGGCTTTTATCTGGCCACCGACGAGAGTGCCTCGACGCCCTACGCCAACGGATACTACAAAACGACGGGTTCGCCCTGGACTGCCTTCGCCGGCGATTCCAACTTCGGAGACATTCAGGCGCTCTTCATCCGTGCGGCGATGCCAGCCGCAGGCCCCGGCGCTCCGAGTGTCGCCAAGGCCTTCGCCCCGACCCAGGTTCTGTCAGGTGTCAGCAGCACGCTGACGATCACCCTGAACAACGGCAGCCAGCCGACGGCTGCGGTACTGAGTGCCGACCTCACCGACAACCTGCCCGCGGGTCTGGTCGTCGCAGCCACGCCCAACGCGGTTACCACCTGCACCGGTGGCACGCTCACCGCCACCGCGGGAGGCAGTGCCGTCACGCTTTCGTCCGGTGCTGCAATTCCCGCCAACGGCACCTGCACCGTCAAGGTCGATGTCTCGTCCGCCACCGATGCCACCTACACCAACACCATCGCCGCCGGCGCACTGCAGACCCAGCATGGCAACAACGCCAGTGCGGCAACGGCAACGCTCAAGGTCGGTCTGACCTTCCCCGAGCCCTACTGCCCGGTGACCTTCCCGAGCGGCGTCGAGCCGATCACCAAGGTGGTGTTTGCCGACATCTCCAATAACAGCCCTGCGACCGGTGGACCCGCGCATCAGGACTTCACCGCCGTGGTCGGCAATGTAACCCCGGGCGCGACGGTGCAGATGACCGTCAAGGGCAACACCGCCGGCAACTTCAAGACTGCGGTCAATGCCTATATCGACTGGAACCAGGACGGCGTATTCGACCCGACCGAGAAGACCGCCATCGGCGTGCTCTACAACTCCACCGGCGTCGATGCGCAAGAGATCACCAAGAACATCACGATTCCGCTGACCGCACTGTCGGGCACGACCCGCATGCGCGTGATCAAGAAGTATGGCGAAACCAGCGACCCGCAGCCCTGCAACAACGCCGGCTACGGCCAGGCCGAGGATTACACCCTCAACGTCGCACCGGCCAGCCCGGCGCCGAAGGCATCGAAGGCCTTCGCTCCCGCCCAGGTGATGGCGAATGCGCCGAGCACGCTGACGATCACGCTGAACAACGCCGACAGTCCGACCGCTGCCACCCTGATCTCCGCCTTCGCCGATGCGCTCCCGACCGGCCTGGTCGTGGCCGCCACGCCGAATGCTTCCACCACCTGCGCCAACGGCACGGTCACGGCCAACGCCGGTGATTCCGTCGTGGGCCTGTCGATCGCCGCCGTCATTCCCGGTGGCGGCAGTTGCGCGGTCACGGTCGATGTGTCTTCGGCGATGGATGGCATCTACGTCAACACCATCCACGCCGGCGATCTCCAGACCAATCTCGGCAACAACCCGTTCGACGCCAGTGCCACGCTCAAGGTTGGCTACGTCTTCCCCGAACCCTACTGTCCGATCAGCTTCCCGGCCGCGGTCGAGCCGATCTCGAAGGTCGTGTTCGCCGACATCGACAACACCACCAGCGCCACGGTCGGCGGCACGCCCGCGCTCGAGAACTTCACCGCGATCGTCGGCCACGTCATGGCCGGTGACACCATCGCCGCCGTGGTCAAGGGCAACACCGGTGGAAACTTCACCACCAAGATCCGCATCTACGTCGACTGGAACCAGAACGGCGTCTTCACCGATGCGGGCGAATCCTACGACCTCAGCGACCTGACCAATTCCACCGGCGTCGATGCCAAGGAATCCACCGGCAACGTCCTGGTACCGCTGACGGCCTTGACCGGCAACACCCGGATGCGCGTAACCAAGAAGTTCTCCACCGTCGCCGATCCCTGCAACACCGCTGGCTACGGGCAGGCCGAGGACTACACCCTGCTGGTCATGCCGCCATTGCCGTCGGTCAGCAAGGCTTTCAACCCGGCCACGGTCAACGAGAACCAGAACAGCACGCTGACGATCACGGTGAGCAACCCGACCGCAGCCGATGCCACCCTGACCGCGCCGCTGGTCGATACCCTGCCCGCCGGCATGACGGTGAGTGCCGTCAGTACCGATTGCGGTCTGATCATCGGCCGTGCGCCGAACTCGCTGCCGGTCACCCAGGCGAACACCATCACCTTGCCCGCCGGGATCACGATTCCCGCCGGCGGCAGTTGTCACATCACGGCGACGGTGCAGTCGCCGGTGGGCGACTACCCCGTGGGTACCGACTACGTCAACATCATCCCCGCGGGGGCGTTGCAGACCAACCAGGGCAACAGCGTCTATCCGGCCGAGGCGACGCTCACGGTGATGAGTGCGCCGGCCGAGATCCAGGTCAACCCGGCGAGCCTCAGCGCCTCGCAGGCGGCCGACACGACCACGACGCAGAACCTTGCCATCACCAACCTCGGTGGCAGCGATCTGGACTGGACCATCGCCGAAGCCGGCAACCGGCCGATGCCGCAGCAGGCGCACGTCGATCAACCGGCGACCGAGAACATCGGTGCCAGCGTGCCGGCGTCCGCCCAGACCCCGCGCGCCGCCCCCGTCTGGACTCGTCCGATGGCCACGCTGTACGACAACGGCCCGCTCATCACCCATCCGGGTGCGGGTGCGGGTGGCAAGGATGTCAGCGCACTTCAGGGCAGCAATACCGGCTACGGTTCCAACATCAGCGTCAGCGGCGGTTTCCGCATCGCCGATGATTTCACCGTGCCGAGCGGTGGCTGGACGATCAACACCCTGACGGTCTTCGCCTATCAGACCGGCTCGGGCAACACCTCGACCATCACCGGCGTGAACCTGCGCATCTGGAATGGCGTGCCGGGCGCACCGGGCAGCACCGTGGTATTTGGCGACGACAGCACCAACCGCATGGCGAGCACCGCGTTCAGCAACATCTACCGCACCACGGCGACCGCGTTGACCAACGCCGATCGCCCGATCATGGCGGTGGTGGCGACGGTGAACACGACGCTGGCTGCCGGCACCTACTGGGCCGACTGGCAGATGTCCGGCTCGGTTGCTTCGGGTCCGTGGGCACCTGCCGTGACGCTCCTCGGGCAGAACAACAAGCCCGGTTCGAACGCGGTGCAGTGGACTGGATCGGCGTGGGCGGCTGCAGTCGACTCGGGCAGCGGCGCAGTGCAGGATTACCCCTTCCTGATCGATGGCACGGCCGGCGGTGGCGGTGGTCCCGCCAACTGCTCGAACCCGTCCGATGTGGCCTGGCTGAGCGTTGCTCCCGCCTCCGGCACCACGCCGCGTGCGGCCAGCAACAGCGTCACCGTCACCTTTGATTCCACCGGCATGAATGCGGGTACCTACGACGCCGCCATCTGCGTCGCCAGCAACGATCCAGCGAATCCGATCGTTTCGGTGCCGGTCTCGATGACGGTCACCAGCAATACCGTCAACCCCTTGATCGAGGTTGATCCGGGCAGCCTGAGCGTGACCCAGTTCGAGGGTGAAACCGCGACCCAGACCCTGACCATCGCCAGTGTCGGTGGCAGCGATCTGAACTGGTCGATCGACGAGGCCTTGCCGCGCCCGGCGGGCAACGGCACGGCACGTCCCGGTGCAAGCAGCCCGTTCGTGGCGCCGCGTCCCAACCCGATCCCGATGGCCGTCGCGATCGACGAGGGCTTCAACGACATCACCACCCTCACCGGTGCTGGCTGGTTCATGAAGAACAACAGTGCGCCGATTGGCACGACCAACTGGTTCCAGGGCAGCGACACCGTGTTTCCGGCTTACGACGGTGGCGCGACCGCCTACATCGGTGCGAACTTCAACAACACCGCCGGCGCGGGCGTCATCAGCAACTGGCTGCTGACGCCGGAAATCAGCCTGACCAATGGCACCACGGTGTCGTTCTGGACCCGCACCAGCAGTACCAGCCAGTGGGCTGATCGCCTGCAGGTACGCGTCAGCACTGCCGGTGCCAGCACCAACGTCGGCAGTTCGGCAACTTCAGTCGGCGATTTCACCAGCCTCGTGCTGGAGATCAACGAGGTCGAGAACCCCACCGGCTATCCGAACGCCTGGACGCAGTACACCGCAACGCTCTCGGGCATTCCGGGTGGCACGACCGGTCGCATCGCGTTCCGTTACTACGTGTCCGACGGCGGCCCGGGCGGCAACGGCTCCAACTACATCGGCATCGACCGCGTCCAGATCGACAACGGCGGTGGCGGCGGTGGTCCGACCGGCGATTGCTCGAACCTCGGTGACCTGCCGTGGCTGTCCCTGGCTCCGGCCACGGGCACGAATGCGACCGGTACCAGTACCGATGTGACCGTGACCTTCGATGGTACGGTGGGGCCGGGCAGCTACAGCGGCACGCTCTGCGTCAACAGCAACGATCCACTGCATCCGGTGGTTGCGGTGCCGGTGTCGATGACGGTCAATGCCATTCCGGGCCCGTCCATCACGGTCGATCCGGGCAGCCTGGGTGCGTCGCAGCCGGCCAACACCTTGACCTTCCAGGATCTGACCATCGGCAACACGGGTGGCCAGGATCTGGTGTGGAACATCGACGAGGAGCCGACTTTCAACGCCAATCCGTCGAGCTTCCGCAATGCGGCGCCGGTGGTGGTGGACAACGTCACGCTGAACAAGGGCGTTGCACGTCCGGTTGCCAAGCGCAACAGCGTGCCCGTGCCGATGGCTCCCACGGCGATCACCCAGTCGACCGACAACACGCCGGGCGATGAAGGTCTTGCCTGCGGTCAGCAGGGGAGTTCGATCAGTGACAACAGTTGGTGGCGGCGTTTCTACTTCAACGAGCATCCGGCCGTTGCCGCTGCCGCCGAAGTGCAGAGCGTGACGATCACCACTGGAGGCATTGAATATCCGGGTGGCCTGCCCTCGACGATCAACCTCTACACGATCCCGCATGCGACCACGGTGAACACGATCCCGGTCGGCAGTCTGACCCTGATCGGCACGGCGACGACCACCGTGGGCGGCTCGTACACGACCGTCACCGTACCCGTCACGGGCACGATCACCAACACCGTGGCAATGGATCTGGTGGTCGAATGGCACACCGATGGCGGTGCCGCCAGCGATTTCTATCCGGGTGCCAACGCCCTGGGTGAGACCCATTCGACCTTCATTTCCTCGACCGGGTGTGGCATCGCGTCGCCGGTGACTACCGCGTCGATTGGCTATCCCGACTTCCATCTGAACATGATCGTGACCCTGGACGACGGAATCCTGCCGTGCACCAGCATCGCCAACGTGCCGTGGCTGGAAGCGCTGCCGACCTCCGGCACGACCACCCCAGGTACCAGCGATGACGTGACCGTGGGCTTTGACTCGACCGGGCTCGCCCCGGGCTCGTACCACGCCAACCTGTGCGTCAACAGCAACGATGCGGCGCACGCACTCGTGCCGGTACCGGTCACGCTCGATGTCATCACCCTGCCGAACGACATCTTCAGCGATGGCTTCGAGGGCGATGGTCCGATGTTCGAGGAGAACTTCGACAGCTACAGCTCCGGTGCCCAGATGCATGGTGTCAACGGCTGGCACGGCTGGGAGCAGGACGCTGCAGCCGGAGCCTTGGTGAGCAATGCCCAGGCACACACCGCGCCGAACTCCGTCGCAGTCGCGGCGGATACGGACCTGGTCCATCAGTTCAGCGGCATGACCAGCGGCAAGTGGGTCTACTCGGCCTGGCAGTTCATCCCGGCAAGCTTCAGCGGCGAGAGCTACTTCATTGCGCTCAACACCTATGATGACTCGATCGGCGACTACAACTGGTCGATGCAGGTCGCGTTCGACAGCGCCAGCAACACCGTCAACAACGAAGATGGTGCCAGTGGTGGCAGCGCGCCCCTGGTGAAGGGTCAGTGGGTGCAGTTGCGCCTCGAACTGGATCTGGATGCCGATATCGGGACGTTCTTCTACAACGGGACCCAGCTCTACTCCGGCACGTGGTCGGGCCAGTTCGACGGTGGCAATGGCAATCCGCTGGCGGCCTTTGGCGCGATCGATCTGTTTGCCAATGGCGCTTCACCGATCTATTACGACGACATCCGGATCGTCCAGATCACACCATAACGGGTGCTGTCACCCCGGTTTTCGGGGTGAGGCAAGCAACACCTCAGGCGGCGCCCTCGGGCGCCGCCTTTTTTTGACTGCGGATACGGGAATCTGATTGGGCGCGGCGGATGGGTTGACCTCCAATCCCGGACTTTGCCCGTACACACCCCGCAGCCCGCGCCGCAGGTCCGACGAGGCACGAGGCCCAACAGGGATGGGGGGTGTGATCGTTGTTGCGGTGTCGCATGTTGGGCGTTGGGCCGCGCTGCGCTTGGCCCAACCTACAGGTCGCACGGCATCTGCGATCGCGGGGTTTGTAGGTTGGCGCCGAG
>WBZR01001029.1_pt1 | contig 38490 bp, 30 predicted proteins | sample 5204231 | NCBI WGS metagenome assembly WBZR01 (sample SAMN12412403, study PRJNA552823) | activated sludge metagenome | isolation source: activated sludge from anammox sidestream of wastewater treatment plant... | place: USA: Virginia | collected 2017-08 | reverse complement strand
ATGGGGAACCCTCGTCCGGGCGTAGCTCAGTGGATAGAGCACCAGTCTTCGGAACTGGGTGTCGGGGGTTCGAATCCCTCCGCCCGGGCCAATTCACCGTGTGTCCATACAGGACACACGGTGGAACGACTCTCCGAGTAGGTCATCCAGTTCGGCTGGAATGCCCAGGGTCACAAGGGTCGATTTGGGCCGGTAGCGGCTTAGGATTCGTTGACTTGCCTCAATGTCCGTCGAGGAAGGCGACCACCTCAGCCGAACAACCGAGAAGCCGGGCCTCTTCGAGCGGGGTAGAAAAGGGGTCAACCCGAGTGCGGACGGAACAACTCGCCCCTGCTTCATACAGGATTCGCAAGGCTGCTACGTCGTCGCGCACGGCTGCCAATTGGGCAGGAGTCCAATCGTTGACTCCGCGCGCGTTGAGATCGGCTCCAGATTCTATAAGCATAGCCATGATCTGGTACTTGTCCGACGCTTCACGTTCGATCGCGGAATGTAGGGCGGTGTAGCCTTCTTCGTCCCGAGACACTGGGGAGGCGCCTTTCTCCAACATCCAACGAACGACAGACGCGCTTCCGCAGTCAATTGCGTTCGTGAGCCAGTGCCACTGAAGCCATGGGTCCGTGCCGAGGAGAAAAGGCGCATGATCTCGCGCGAGGAACTCCAGTGCCTCGATATCCGCTGAGAGGATAGGCTCCATCGGAAGTCCGTATCTTCCGCGGGATGCATCATCGTCTTCGTGGTTTCAACGTGCCGCCGCGCCGGGGTTTGCATCATACTCTCAACATGCTCATGGCCCGTTCAATTCGATGGCGATCCTCTGTTTCTTGGCACGAAGCGGAAGGCAACCAAATTGAACCGCCCTTCCCAATTGTGTGGGGGCGCCTCGAACACGCCGTATTGCGGACGTTCGCAAGGTTCGCTCCCGGAGTGAGTCGAGTGTCTTGGGCAGTGCAACTCAGTGTGCGACGACCGAACACTTGCGTCGTACCGTGGTAGTTATGCGTTGGCTCACTGATGCGTGTGCCATAGCCGCCGGGGCGGCGATCGGAGCGAATCTCCGGTACTGGATCGGCTTCTGGGTCATCGGAAAGTCACACCCCGCATTCCCTTGGCATACTCTTCTCATCAATGTGACCGGATCCCTCGCACTTGGGGCGATCGTTGCGCTCGCAATGACCAAGGGGTGGGATCATGGATGGAGGTTGTTCGCAAGCGTCGGGATTTGCGGTGGATACACCACCTTCTCAACCTATTCTGCCGAGGCCATCGCCCTCTTTGAGGAGAAGCAGATAGGATTGGCAGTTCTGTACATACTGGGCAGCAACGCATTGGCGATCCTGGCATGTCTGCTTGGAGCCCACTTGGCGCGAATTGCGTGGCCACCGGCTCACCCCTAAGACTCAACGTCAACTTCTCGCATTTTTTGATTCGGTCTCGGTTCCACGTTTGATCCCAGACAAGCCAGGAGACTAACGACGTGGAGGAGCAACGCAGACAACTCGCATGGCGGCCCTGGCTGAGATGAGCGTGCAACGGCAAGGGCACGCGAACGGGAAGCCGTCCTCCACATCGTTGACCGCAGGAAGAGCGCTCTCAGACCTGGGGGCGCGACGGGCGCACTCCGTTCTCGCCCGGCGGCTTCACTGGGAGAGCCCTCGTGGGAGTCACGCGAGCCCTGCCCAGGCCTCTTGTGATCATGAAGTCCGGGTTTAGTCGGGAATGGCCAACCCTGAGCGAGTGTAGTATCATCCCGTCTACCGAAAAATGATCCAGCTTCCAACCCCTGAGAATCCGGTTCCAATCCTTTGCGGCGATGTTCGCAGTGTGGTGCGCGAGCTCCCGAGCGACCACTTTCAGGCTGTGATCACCTCGCCTCCCTATTGGGGTGTCCGGGACTACGGCTTCAACGGGCAAATTGGGTCGGAAGCAAGCTTGGACGACTATGTGAGCGGGCTGGTCGAGGTTTTTCGAGAGGTCCGGCGTACGCTGAGGCCGGACGGGACGTTCTGGCTGAACATCGCCAACACCTACTCAAGCGGCAATCGAACCTGGCGAGCGCCAGACGAGAAGAACAAGGGCAGAGCGATGAGCTACCGTCCTCCAACTCCTCCGGGCCTGAAACCGAAGGATCTTGTCGGCGTCGCCTGGAAGGTCGCCATGGCGCTCCAATACGACGGCTGGTATCTGCGCAACGACATCATCTGGCACAAACCGAACTGCCAGCCCGAAAGCGTGAAAGATCGTTTCACCGTTGCTCACGAGTACATCTTCATGTTCTCGAAGTCAGAGCGATATAGCTTCTACCAGCTTGAAGCTGCTGAAGAGCGAAAGGACCTGAACGGGCACAAAAACCGAAGAACGGTTTGGCCGATCAACACCGAGCCTTATCCTGAGGCGCACTTCGCAGTTTTTCCGCGAAAACTGATTGAGCCTTGCATTCTTGCCGCCACAATGCCGGGAGACATGATCCTGGACCCGTTCTTCGGCTCCGGGACCGTTGGTCTCGTAGCCCGAACTATGGATCGCCTTTGCCTTGGCATCGAACTCAAACCTGAGTCCGTTGAGTTGGCGATGCGACGGCTTGATACCGCTCAACTGAAGCTGTTGACCGCCGGATAAATCCCCTATGGCGGCGCTTGGTGGGCCAGGAACTTCCAAGTACCGTGAACCACACATTCCGAGAGCTTCAGGTTTGAGATTGTAATCTTGCCTTCGCTTCCATCGAGCCTAAGCGAGAAGGCTGTTTCCTGCCCCTTCTTCGTTAGCAATGGAGCTTGCAGCCAGCCTTGCTATCACCACCTTGCGCTGAAGGATTTCGGCAACGCCGATAACGAGGCCAAGCTGAATCGGATGGAGTTTCCGTGCCTGCTCAACCAGGGATTCTGTCCGTTCATCTTGGCCCATGAGACGCGGACTGTCCGCTGAGGTTACCAGTCCGCTCGCAAAGTTCGTGATCCGCAGAGCCTCGCGCGAGATGAGCCCCTACCGCGCCAGGCGTACCCCGATCGCTCGAGGTAGGCGAGGAGAATCGTAGCCAGAGCCTGCGCCAGACGTAGGTCCTGGCGTCTGGAACCTGTCGAAACCGAACCGGCACGCGAGCGTATACTCTATGCACCGGAGCCGACAATGACGACCGCCCGCTCAACTTTCGTTCTCAGCCTCTTCGCTATCGCGGCGATCTCGACCGCACAAGACGCCCGTCTCGTTCGCATCAAGGTCAATCCCGGCAGCAAGCTCTCCACCGTGAGTACCAGCACCACGAAAATGACATTCTCAGGCGCGATGGACGAGAGCATGGACTCGACCACCTCCCTCTCCCAGGTCTACAGTTTCGAACCGGCCGCGGACGAGAAGACGAAGTTCACCCTCAACACGACCGAGTTCAAGATAGAAGGAGGCATGGCCGAGCAAATGGGCGGAGGAGACACGAATTCCGTCAAGAAGGCGACCCTCAGCGGACTGTTCGATGCCAGGGGCCTTACGTCCGATATCGTGCTCGCTGGAGTCCAAGACGGCGACATGCTGGCCACGATGGTCATGATCCAACCTAGGGAGATGTACAAGCAGATCGGGTTCTTCGGCTTTGCCTTCCCCGAAGAGCCAGTGAGCGTCGGGTCAAAGTGGGAGAGCAAGCTCAACTTTGCCGACATCCTCGCTGCGCAGAGCATGGGCTTCCTCCAAAACGCCAAGGGCGAGATTCCTGTGCAGAACGAAGTCATCGCCTTTGAGACCGTGGACGGCATCGAGTGCGCAAAGATCAAGTCGTTCTTAGACGGCAAGGTGACGTTCGACGTGGCCGCACCCGGTATGGAGTCCTCCGGCAATATGACCATGACCGGCGTCACGAACGCATGGTTCAGCCTTGCCGATGGGCTGCTGGTGAAGAGCGAGTCCAGCTCCGCGAGCGTCATTGACATGGGGATGATGACCATCAACCAAGCGTCGGAGACGAAGACCACGGCGAAGAGAAGCTAAGGGGCATCCGGCCGAGAATCGGCGGTGCCGACGAACCCGTGCCATGGCAAGCTCCCCAAGGCTAGCAGCCTCGTGCCCAGTGCCTCTCAGCCAGGTACTGGGCTGGCTCGCGGCCCGAGGACACCGTACGCAGATCGAAGAGCTCCCCGGCGAGGCTTGTGTCAATTGGGTCGCCGCCGCCGGTGACGTCGTTGTCCGGGTCTGCAAACTCCCCGGCGATCCCGATGCCCGAACCGAGAGCGTCGCCGTGCCAGTAGTGGTCGGCGCCGGCATTCGCACACCTCGACTCTTGGACTTCGACGAGACGCAGCGCACCGTGGAGGCGACGATCACCCTCTATGAACGCTGGCCCGGTGTCGCACTCGGTACCGTTTCACCCCATGAGGCCGAGCTTCCAGGATTCTATCGTGAGTTGGGCCGAGAGCTGGGCCACCTCCATTCCCGAGTCCTCGAGTGCCCCGACCCGTTCGGGTGGCTCGATGAGGCGGAACCCAGCGACCCCGAGGGCCACCTAGAAATGGCAGTGCAAAATCATAGATTGGATGCCCCCAACGCGCTCTGGCTAGGGCGATGGATCGAAAGGCTTCGGCCCGCGAACTCCCACCAAGGGGAGCCACGGTTCCTGCACAACGACGCGCACAGCTTCAATACCATGGCCTTGCCCGACGGCAGCTTTAGCGGGATCCTCGACTGGGGTGATGCCGGTTGGGGCGACCCTGCGTTCGACTTCTCGACGCTACCGCTGTGGGCCGTCCCGTGGGCTCTCGAGGGGTACCGAGAAGTGGGCTGTGCGACGGATCCGGGCTTCTGCGGGAGGGTGCTTGGGTACATCCTGGAGACCGCGCTGGATTGGGAGAACCGCAACGAGGTTCCCGGCCAAGAGCCGTGGTCGCCGACCGCGTCCAGCCTCCACGTGAACTTGGCACGGTTCCTGGCCACCGATCCAGGGCCGGAGTGGCGCGAATGGCTCCCGCAAGACTAGTCGAGCCGTTCATCCGTCCTTAGCTCCGATGGATGCGGATACGAGCAAGGAGCAACAGCGATCCCTGTGGCGAGTGATCGCCGCGTCCTCGGCCGGAACGTTGATCGAATGGTACGACTTCTACATCTTCGGCAGCTTGGCGACGATCATCGCCACACAGTTCTTCCCGAAGGGAAACCCGACCGTCGCTCTTCTCTCGACCTTGGCGATCTTTGCCACCGGCTTCGTCGTGCGCCCCTTTGGCGCGCTCGTCTTTGGCAGGATCGGGGACGTTGTCGGGAGAAAGACAGCCTTCCTCGTCACCTTGCTTATCATGGGAGTGTCCACGTTCTCGATCGGACTCGTGCCATCTTTCGAGCTGGTGGGCGTTGCGGCGCCCTTGCTCGTCCTGCTTCTCCGGCTCGCTCAAGGGCTCGCCCTGGGAGGGGAGTATGGCGGAGCGGCAACGTACGTGGCAGAGCACGCACCGGACGAAAGGAGAGGGTTCTACACGAGCTTCATCCAGACTACGGCGACACTCGGATTGCTCCTCTCCATCGGCGTCATCCTAGGGCTGCAAGTCGGTTTGGGCGAGGCTGCCTTTGAAACCTGGGGGTGGAGGGTACCGTTCCTCCTCTCAGCCGTACTTGTCGTTTTCTCCTACTTTATTCGCCGAAAGCTACAAGAATCCCCTCTCTTCTTGGAAGTGGCCGCGCGTGGACAAAGATCCCAGAACCCACTACGTGACAGCTTTGTCGAGCCCGTCAACCGGCGGTTCGTCTTGCTCGCGCTCTTCGGTGCGACGATGGGGCAAGGCGTCGTTTGGTACACCGGGCAGTTCTATGCGCTCTACTTCTTGCAGACCGAGCTCAAGGTGGACAAGGTCGTGGCGAACACCGTGATCGCCATCGCGCTCGTCTTGGCGACCCCGCTCTTCGTGGCGTTCGGCGCCCTGAGCGACAAGGTCGGTCGAAAGTGGATCATCGTATCCGGCATGGCTCTTGCCGCGGTAGCCTACGTCCCTCTCTACGTGGCGATGGCGGCGAACTCTGGAGCGACCCTCTCGATCCCCGCTCTGGTGGCCCTTGTCTTTGTCCAAGTCGTCTTCGTCACCATGGTCTATGGCCCGATCGCTGCGTTGCTCGTCGAACTGTTCCCGACCAAGATCCGATACACGTCCATGTCGCTTCCTTATCACATAGGCAACGGGGTCTTTGGTGGGCTGGTCCCCCTCATCGGTACGGCTGCCGTAGCCCAGTCCGGTGTGCAGACTGCCGGGCTTGCCTACCCCATTTCCGTGGCTGCGATCTGCGCCCTCGTAGGTGCGTTCCTACTCCCCGATCGGAGAGGCGTAAGGCTGGCAGACTAGGACAGTACCTGTCGCACCGCCTCGATGGCTTGCGCGATCTTAGAGGGATCCCTACCGCCCGCGGTGGCGAAATCGGGCCTTCCGCCCCCCCCTCCGCCCGTTGCTTGGGCCGCGGCCTTCACGATGTTTCCTCCATGTGCGCCGGCTGCAAGGGCGTCCTTCCCGACCTTGCATACGATCGCAACTTTCCCTTCTGAGATGCCAAAGACCAGAGCTACCCCCTCCGGTTTGCCATCCACGAGGCGATCTGCCATCGCCTTGGCATCCTCGGGGCCGAGGCCTTCCGCGCTTTGTACGAGAAGAAGGTAGGGCCCGATCTGCTCCGAGGCGACATCGGCCCCACCGCCCTGCTGGGCGAGCCTTTCCCGCTTCCGCCGCTCCTCCCGCAACTGCTCCAATGTGCGCTCGATCGCGCTGCCAATCTCGGAAGGGCTCGACTTGAGCCGCTGGGACGCTTCCCGGATCGTGCGCTCCTGGTCGAGGGCCCAAGCATAGGCCCGGAGCCCGGCGACCGCCTCGATTCGGCGGACTCCGCTCGCCGCGCTCCCTTCGTGGAGAATCTTGAACAGGCCGATCTCTCCGGTGTTCCGCACATGGATGCCACCGCAGAGCTCTCGACTAAAGCTAGGCTCGGAAGGGGACATTCCCCCGACTTGGACGACCCGGACGCGGTCGGCGTACTTCTCCCCAAAGAGCGCCATCGCACCCATGCGACGTGCGTCCTCGATGGGCACGTCTTCATAGGTCACGACAGATTGGGCACGAAGCACCTCAGCGTTCACGAGAGCCTCCACTCGGTCAAGCTCGGCCGGTTCCATCGCGGCCCCGTGGGTGAAGTCGAACCGCAAGTGCTCCGGGGAGACGAGGGAGCCCGCCTGCGTGACGTGCGTCCCTAGCTCCGCTCTCAGTGCGGCGTGCAACAGGTGCGTCGCCGTATGGTGGCGCACGGTGTCCGCACGGTCAAGCACCTTCACCGTAGCCTGCACATCGTGGTCGAAGAAGTTCAGGTTGAGCCAGTCGGTCGCCTCGGAAGCGCTCGCCCCCTCGATCCCGATCGCCGCTTCCGGGCTTGCGAGGTGAACGATGACACCGTCCTGGCGGGCCACGTCAGAAACGTGGAGCGCAACGCTCGACTGGACAAAGCGGACCACCCCGGTGTCTGCCACCTGCCCCCCGCTTGCGGCGTAGAACGGGGTCTGATCGAGCGCCAGGGCCACTTCCCCGGTCGCTCTCCCTGCATCGTCCAAGACCGGCAAGGCGCCCTTCACCTTCGCCATACACGAGGTCACCTCATAGCCACGAAAGACGGTCTCGGTCGGGCCGTCCGCCGTCTCGAAGCGGAAGGCGATGACCACGCCGCCATAGACGCTCTCGCGCTGGTCGGCGCCCCGCGAACGAGCCTGGGCGCTCGCCATCGCAGCCTGGTACCCGGCGATGTCCACGAGCCTTCCTTGCTCGGCTGCGAGCTCTTGCGTGACCTCCAACGGAAACCCGAATGTGTCGTGCAGGCGGAACGCGGCTTCGCCGGACAAAACCCCGCCGGGGGGGACCGAGTCCAGAGCGTCGAGCAAGAGCTCGGTACCTTTCTCCAGGGTTCGCCGAAACAAGGCTTCCTCGTTGCGAAGGGTCTCAACGATCACGTCGCGCTTCTCCGCAAGCTCGGTGTAGTGTGTGGCGAAGGTCTCGACAAGAGCACCTACCAAGCGGTGCAAGAACGGCTCCGCAAGGCCCAGCCTCCGGGAGCCTTTCAAAACGGCTCGGCGGATCAATCTCCGCAAGACGTAACCTCGACCGGTGTTCGAAGGGAGCACGCCATCGGCGATACAGAACGCGGCGGCGCGGAAATGATCCGCAATGATCCGCCGCGCCGACATGTCATCGTGGTCGGAAAGGTTCGCGAGGGCATCGAGGATGCCCGTGAAGGCGTCGGTCTCATAGACCGAGCTCAGTCCGTTCAAGACGACGACCGTCCTCTCGATCCCCATGCCCGTGTCAATCGAGGCGAAAGGCAACGGCGGCATACCGGTCTTTTGGAAACCACCGCTGGCAAGCTCCTCCCCTTGCCACTCGTACTGGATGAACACGTCGTTCCAGATCTCGAGCCACTTGCCCTGGGCATCGTCGCGAAGGTAGTCCTCTCGGGCATAGACACCCTCGATAGTCGGGGGGGGCTCGTTCTGCGGTACCCAGTAGAACATCTCGCTATTGGGCCCGCATGGGCCGGGTGGCCCCGCGGAGAAGGAGCCAGCGGGCCAGTAGTTCGTCTCCTCACCAAGCCGAAAGATCCGGGTCTCAGGGAGGATCCCGCTGGCAGAAAGGTGCTTCGCCCACTCGTCATAGGCCTCATCATCGTCCTCGAAGACCGTGAAGGCGAGCCGCTTGGGGTCGAGCCCAAGCCACCGCGAGTCCGTAAGGAACTCCCACGAGTAAGCGATCGCCTCCGCCTTGAAGTAGTCGCCAAAGGAGAAGTTCCCCAACATTTCGAAGAACGTCAAGTGGTTGGGGTTGCCCACCGACTCGATGTCACCCGTGCGGAGGCACTTTTGCGAGGTTGTGGCGCGACGGCTCCTAGGCTCGGCTACACCTCGGAAATAGGGCTTGAACTGCACCATCCCTGCACCGTTGAACAGCAGGGACTCGTCGAGCCTGCCCGTGACGTCGTAGGGCACGAGCGAGCCAGAGGGCATCCGAACGTGCCCCTTGGACTCGAAGAACTCGAGGAACATGGCCCTCAGCTCGCGTACCGTCATCGTTGCGTGGAATCGTACCGGTACGGCGGGGACGCCCCCGGGATGCTAGAGTTGAGCCATGGACTGCTACGAGATTTGGGTTGACCTTGTGCCGGGAACGTCCGACCTCGGGTTCGTGGAGGCCGTCCACGCCTGGCTCGGGCACATCCAGGCGACATCGGGCCTCGCCCGATACAGGATCAAGCGGCGGAAGCTAGGCTTCGGACCGGACTTCCTCGGGGAGTGGCACATCTCGATCGAGTTCGAAGACCTGGCCCAGCTCGACGCCGCGTTCCACGAGGCCGCGGCCCGAACCCCAGAGGTGGAGGCGCTCCACGCGGAGGTCTACCGCAAGGTCTGTAACTACCGGTCGGGCCTGTGGCGCGACTTTCCCGACAAGGTGCGAGAGAGTTGAGGCTCGACGTGCTCATCGCGGGTGGCGGAACCGGCGGGGTCGCGGCGGCCCTCGCGCTCGCGAACTCCGGACTCACCGTTTGGTTGACCGAGGAAACCGAATGGTTGGGAGGGCAGCTCACGGCACAGTGCGTGCCGCCCGACGAGCACCCTTGGATCGAGGAGACCGGACGGACAAGGTCCTATGCGCGATACCGAACTCTCGTGCGCCAGGAAACGATCGCACAGCACCGCCTCGCGCCCTCCGATCCATGGTTCAACCCCGGTGGTGGCTGGGTGAGCCGGCTCTGCCACGAACCTCTCATTGGGCGAGCGGTGATCCAGCGGATGCTGGAGGGGTCCGGGGTTCGCATCTTCCACCAAACGGTTGTTTCCAGACTAGGTGTGGCCGGGGATCGGATCACCTCCGCGACGCTCCTCGATCTGCCCACCGGGCAAGAGACCGAGGTCGAGCCGACGTTTGTACTCGACGCAACCGAGTTGGGCGACCTCCTTCCCCTTTGCCAGGCCGAGTACCGGTTGGGGGCAGAGCCACGGTCCTTGACCGGCGAGCCTAGTGCCTCAGAAGAGGGCGATCCGCACGACGTTCAGGGCTTTACATGGTGCGCTTGCGTCGGCTTCGACCCTTCCGGCGACCACACGATCGAGAAGCCACGGGAGTACGAGCGTTGGAAGGCGTTCGCGCCTGAGCACTGGACCGGCCCGCTCCTCAGCTTGACCTATCGTAACCCGATGACGGGCGAAGCAAAGCATCTCCCTGTCTTTGCAGAAGACTCCCTCAGTTGGTTCGGGTACCGGCAGATCGTCGGGCCACCCCACGGTGGCGAGAGCCGCGAGGCCGTTACCGTCCTCAACTGGCCTCAGAACGATCATATGGTGGGCAAGGTCGTGGACGAGCCCATAGAGACAGTCCGCTCGCTGCTCGAGAGCGCGCGACAACTCACGCTCAGCCTCGTCTATTGGCTCCAGACCGAGCAGGGACTGCCCGGAATCCGACTTCGGCCCGATATCGCAGGAACGGTGGACGGGCTGGCCGCCTACCCCTACCATCGGGAGGGCAGGCGGATCGAGGCGGTGTACCAAGTTCGGGAGCAGGACGTGGCCACCCATTGCCACCCAGGTGCCGCCCTTGCCCCCCATCGGCACGACAGCGTCGGTGTCGGTGCCTACCGGATTGACCTCCACCCTGGCGCGAACGGCTCGCCCGGCCTCGACCTCTCCTCCCTGCCATTTCAGATCCCCGTCGGCATGCTCGTCCACCGAAGGCTGCGAAACCTGATCGCGGCCGGAAAGTGCTGCGGAACCACGCATATCACGAACGGGTGCTACCGGCTCCACCCCGTGGAGTGGAACGTTGGCGAGGCAGCAGGTGCGCTTGCGTTTCACTGCCTGGCCTGGAGCACCGAAGCCCACTCGGTGTGCGATCGGCCCGAGGAGTTCCAGACCGACCTGCGCAGCATGGGAATCCAACTGGCGTGGCCCGAGTTCGGGCCGCTCTAGGTCTCGATTGTCACTTGTGCCGAAAGCCGACGAGCGGCCTCGACATTGAGCGCGTGCCCGCTGCGCACCGCCACCACGTTCAGGAGGGTGACCGGCACTCCGGCCAAGGAGAGGTCGCCTACCAAGTCCAGCAGCTTATGGCGAGCTGGCTCGTCGTGCCAACGTGGCTTGTTCAGATACCCCTCCTGGCCCAGGATCAAGCACGAGGTCTCGTCCAGGCCCTGCCCCAGTCCCGCAGCCCGCAGGGGAGCCACCTCCTCCTCAAAGGCAAACGTTCGTGCCCCCGAGACCTGCCCTGGATAGGTCGCGGGATCGAGGCTTGCCTCGAAGGTCTGGGAGTGAGGCCATCGCTCGCCGCACTCGAAGTCGTACCGCCAGTGACCGGTTCCCGCGCCGATCGCGACGCGCGCCTCGCCGCTGACGGCGAAGCACCGCTCGAACAGTCCGTGGATTCTCGCCGCGGAAAGAGCCCGTTTCCCGACCGCCGCCACAGCCGATGCATACTCCCGGCTCGATCCATCGAGCGCGGGCAGCTCAGGCCCCTGGACATGGACCAAGGCATCGCTCACCCCGAGACCCGCGAGCGCGCTGAGGAGGTGCTCGACTGTCTGAACCGGACCAAGGCAGGTACAGCGGGACGTGTCCGTGACGTTCTCGGGGTTGGCACGAACCCGGACCGATCCTGCCGAAAACTCGATCCCGTTTTCATAGGGTGCGACGACGATCTCGACCGGAGCGCCGGAGTGCAAGCCAAGGCCGGAGAATCGAACCTCGTCTGCAACGGTCGTGCGGGTGAACTCAGTCCAGGCGATCTTGTTTGCTCCCTTCGATCCTGTCCACGCGGTCGAAAAGGCCCCGTAGCCGGTTGGTCAAGGCGAGGATCCGCATATGCTCCCGCGCTGGCCGAGCGGGGATACCAAAATAGTCCCCGGCCTCGGTGACGTCCTTGGTCACTCCCGTCATCCCGCCGATCCGCGCACCGGGACCGATGTTCACGTGGTCGGAGACCGCGGTCAGTCCCCCGATCACCACACCGTCGCCTAGCGTCACACTGCCGGCGATGGCCGTGCAACCCGCAATCACGACGTGGTTCCCAATCCTGGAGTTGTGTCCGATTTGTACAAGGTTGTCAATTTTCGTACCTGAACCGATCATGGTATCCCCGCATGTGGCTCGGTCAATGCAGCAGTTCGCTCCGATCTCGACGTCGTCACCGATCAACACGCCGCCGACCTGCGGGATCTTCACATGACGTGCCCCGTCCCAGAAGAAGCCAAACCCGTCCGCCCCTATCACGGTACCGGCATGAATCCGACAGCGAGCTCCGATCCTCACATCCTCAACTAGGGTCACGTGAGGTCCGAGCACGGTGCCCCCGCCCACCCGGCATCCCGGACCGATCACGCAACCCGGCCCCATCGTGACACCAGGTTCGAGCACGGCGTCGGGCGAAACGATGGCGGTCTCCGCGACGCCCAAAGCCGCCGGGCGACGATCTGCGTACGCTGAGAGAAGGGCTAGGAAAGCGAGCCTGGGAGCCGGCACTCGGACGCAGGGTCGGTCGTATTCGGCATCGGGCGGGATCAGAACCGCCCCCACCCCAGAGTCGCGAGCGATCTCGAGGAAGGCCGCACTCTCCGCAAAGGCAACGCCCTCTGGGTCCGCTGCGTCCACCGGAACCGGGCGAAGGTATTGGGTTCCGACTCCGCCGGACTCCACCCCGCCGACGATCCCTGAGATCTCCCCTAGCGTCCAGCCTTCGACGGGCCAGCCCAATGGTGGTACTCCTGCGTGAGGTCCTCGCGGGCACTCGCGGTCGGTCGTCGGCCCCGCAATGCCAAGAAAAGCCGCTGAAGCCGCGCCTCCCGTTGCGAGAAGCGCCATCCCTTCCTGGGGACGGGCGGCCACGCAGGCCCGACGTAGCTCAACGTTGGCACATGCCCCTTCGTGCCGGGTGAAGCTGGAATCCTCACCCCGATGTTGCCCAAGTCGCTCGCAACTTCCACGAGTTGGGCGCGCCGTTCCACGCTCTGTTCGCGGGCTTTCCGTAGGGCCTCGTCCTTCATCAGCGCGATCTGAACCTCGAGCTCGGTCTGCTTCGTGCGGCGGCGGCCCCTCGCCTCCTCAAGAAGGGTCAGCACCTCGGATCGGAACCGGTCTGCGGCCTCACCGATCCGTGCTCGCGCAAGTTTCGCCGCTGCCTCTTCGAGGGCCTTCATCGTGCCTTCTGTCGCAGGGACTCGCGGCTCGCCAGGGTCCGGAAACCCGACGAGGAAAGCGATCTCCTTCCAATCCTCGCCGACCGGCGGAGCCTGGGCGACGAACATTGCATGGATCCGGTCGTAGACTTGGTCGAAGTCGGCGGCAACTTCACGATCCAGCTCTTGGCGAAGGCGCCTGCTGTCGCGCTCGACCTCGGCGAGCGCCTCCCGTTCCGTCTCCGCCCAGTCTCCATCGCTCGATACAAGGACCACGGAACTCCCCGCAGGGCGCCCGAATCTGAACTCGGGCGCCCCCTCGATCGTGCTGGAATCGCCCTGCACGCTGAGCGTAACTTGGCGCGGCGGCACCGACCTTGGAGCCGCCTCGATCCTGGACGAAACCTTGGCCAACCCGGTCCCGGCCGGTGAACAGCCCGCTACCACGAGCAGTGCGACTCCGACCCAGGGGCTACGACTTGGCATCGAGGGCTTTGATGACTGCCTCCGTGAGGTCGTTGGCTGCATAGAGGGCGCTCTTGGAAGAGAACACGACGTCATAGCCTTGCTGCTTGCAGACCTCCTTGATCACAACCTCGGCCGCCTTGATCGAGTCGTTCACCATCTGTTCGCGCATCGTGTAGAGCTCCTCTTGGAAAGAACCGGACCACTCTTGCATCATGGCCGTGGTGTTCTGTCGCCGGGTGTTGTACTCTTGTAGCGACATCCGCTCGGTATCGCTCGGGCTCGCCTTTTGGTTCAAGACGTCGAACTCCTTCGTGGACTGGGTGATCTCGCCCTTCACCTTGTCGAGTTCGGTCTTGTCGGCCGCGGTCGGTTCTGCCTTGAGCGCGAGGGCCCTCAGCTTTTGAAGCTGCTCCACGGTAGCCACGCGGTTCGACTCGATGAAGTCGAGCAGAGCCTGACGGGCCTTCACCGCGTTATCGAGCTTGCCCGCGTTCTTTTTTCCAAGCTGACTGTCGAACACGACTTTGTCAATGTCAATGACGCCAAACTTGGACTGTGGAGTCTGGAAGCCGACCGCAGCGAGCACGGCAGCCACGACGACCACGGCAACGACGAGATAGGTGAGAGTTGGGAAGCGGTTCTTCATTGGTTACCTGGTGGGTCAGAAGCTCGTACCTAACGAGAAGTGGGTGAGGTTCCTGCCTTCTTGATTGAAGGCAAAGTCTATGCGGATCGCCCCGATCGGGGTTCGGAAGCCCACACCCAGGCCATAGCCGAGGCGGAGTCGGGGCGTCTGGGACTGGGGAAAGTCCTTGAGCTGGCCATAGCCGCCCCATGCCCCGCCATAGTCGGCAAACCCGATCAGCGTGAAGGACTTCTGCACTGGGTACCGATACTCTACGGAGGCAAGCACCCCCTGGCTACCCCAGAACCGCTGGTTCTCATACCCGCGCAAGGAGTCGGCTCCGCCCATGAAGACTTGCTCGTAGAACGGTGCCGTACCGCTCACAATGGAGTAGCGGACGCGGGTTGCGAGCACCGGGCGTGCCTTGTCAAGCGGAGCATCGTCGGCAACCCGCGGCGACCAATACTTCCGGAACTCAACACTCGTCTTGCTAAAGAACTTCGTCCCGAGAGTCCGAGTTTCCCCAGCGAGCACCCCGCCCAGACGGGTGACGCGGCTGTAGCCCGGCTCGAACGTTAGCGAGAGAAGCTCGCCCGAATGAGGCTCGGCGGTGGGAACGCGCACGTCGTAGCTGGCACCGAGCACGAGCCCGAGAACGTCGCCGTCCTGACGAACGAACTCTACATTGGGGTCGCTGCTCACGTTCAACGTCTTCGTGTTGCTCCCTCGGAGACCGAGCGTGTAGCGAACGTTCCGAACGGGACGCGTCGCGGTGAGGTTGAATCCTGTCCGCCTCTCGTCGAACTGGCGGTCATTGTTCCCGCCACCGATAGTGTCAAAGCCCGAACCCGTAAAGTTGTACACAACCTTGGAGAAGACTTGAGCGTTCAGCGATGTGTCCTTGCGGTCGTAGAACCGGTCGCCATAGGCGAGCTCCACACTCGGCCCGCCCCCGACCGTCGCTTGGGCGAGCTGCACCCCGATGCTCTTGCCCAAGCCTAGGAAGTTGCTCTCGCTGTAACTGCCCGTGCCGACCAGCCGGCTTTGTGGATCCAGGGCCACACCGGCGTTCAACTGGCCCGTACGGGCTTCGCTGAACTCGATCGCCAGGTCATACTCTCCCGGAGTGTCCCCGATCTGGGGCTGGGCGGGCTCCAGTTTGTCAAACCAATAGGTGTAGTAAAGCTCCTCGATGTCTCGCCTCCAGAGCCGAGGGCTGAAGACGTCGCCTGGACGGGTCTTCATGATGCGCTCGACGACCGAGGGCTTCGTTCGAGAGAGCCCAATGAGTTTGATCTCACCGACCCTGGGTTCGAGCACGGCGATGGTCAGGGTCCCCACGGAGACCGCGTCGGGACCGATTTGCTCGAAGTCAACAAAATAGCCCTTGTCCTCGTAGATCTTGGCCAGCGCGTCGCGGATCGGTCGAGCGTTGCGGTTGTTCCAAACGTTGCCGATCGGCTGGATCGCGATCACTGCGGCCGTCGCATCCTCGGTAGAGACCACCGTGTTCCCCACGACGCGGACCTCGCGGACCACTGGGTACTCGCTCACCTCTACGATCACTTCGCTCTCCGTGTCCGAGACGGCACGGTTCAAGACCTTCACGTCGCGGAAATAGCCCAGGTCCCGGATCGCTTGCTCGTCCGCCTGCAATTGGCTGAGCGAGAGCGGCTCGCCCTTCTTGACCCTCATGGAGGCCAGGATCGCCTCCACCGAGATGTTCTGGTTCCCCCTCACGAGGATGCTTGCAACCGTGGGGTTCTGTTGTGCACTGGCGGCGATCGCCGCACTGGCCAAGACGAGCAAAATCCATTTACGCATGGGCTTCCTACCGGTAGCTCGGTGCAGTTTAGACGGATACGCCGGGGCAGCGTGTCAGGGTCCCTAGAACCTCGTGCTCCAATCGAGGGTCAGGCGCCATGGCACCCGCTCGTTCCTGCCGAGGCTCAACCGGAAGTTCTGCAGGAACCGATCCCGGAAAGGCGGACGGTACACAAGGCGAACGTCGAACTTGAGCGGCTCCGTCGCGCTCTGGGCAAACTGCCGCGAAGCTTGGAGCAAAACGCCCCTGCCGAGCCCCTTGCCGATCACGACGCTGAACAGGTCGAAGGGGTTGTAGTCCACTCGCACAAAGTCCAGCCGTAGCTGATCGGCCACTTCGGCCAGGAACCCTTCGGTCAGAGAGGGCAGCGCGATGCCGTAGATCGTCTCGCGCAGGGCACCAGAATCGAAGCCCCCGCCCGCCGCACCGCTTGCGAAGGCGCGGATCAGGTCGGTTCTCCCGAGGAGGGCGATGATCTCCTCCTGCGTGAGTTCGGGTGGCTCGCTCCGAGCCCGGAGGATGAGACCGTCCGTCGCGAGGGCATCGCCGCGAACCTCCAGGACGACATCGAACCGCTCGTATTGGCCCGAACTCCGACGCGCCGTCACTTGGGTCCTGCCGACGACGTCCAAGGTTGTCCGCACGATAGGGCCCGCCCCGAAGTTTTCGATCCTGACGTCGGCCACACCGCCTGGCTCGAGCCTCACGCGAGCGGTCGGCATCCGCAAGAGGCCGGTCTCGAGGACCAAGGGAAGCTGGAGCCTGGGCGCCGAAACACTGCCATCGAGGGTGCCCGATCCTCCAAGACGAACATCTAGGGTGGAGGAACGGATCCGGCTACCCGACTTGACCAAGAGGTTGAAGTCTCGGAACGCCAAAACATCCGGAATCTCGGACGGCTTCCGATCCTCGATGGCCTCGGGCAACCATGCCTCCAAGAGAGCCGCTTGAACATACCCGCTCAGGATGGGCCGACCCGCGGTGCCTTCGAGCGCCACTTTCGCCTCGATCTCCCCCCGAGACTCGTGCTGCGACCCTTCCAGAAGGTAGCTTGCCACCAAGCCACCGGCCTCGACTCCGCCGGAAACCACGGCTTCCGTCAACGTCTCTTTCATCCGACCACCCAGCCTTAGAGGCTCGGCGAACGTGGCCTTGGTATCAACCTTGATCGTCCCGCCCGCCTCCCCTCCGGCGCCACCGACAAGGCTCGCCCCCTCGCGTCCGATGTCCACGTCGAACGCCGCGTCTTTCAAGGCAAAGGTCGTGCCCTGAAACGCGAGACGATCGGCTTGGATCCGCCCTTTGCCCACGATCACGATGCTTTGCGCGAAGCCTGAGACCGAGGCCTCGGCCGAGACGGTCCCTTCGCTCGAATCAAAGTCGAGGAAGCCGAGGATCTCTTTGAGGTCGTCGAGCGGTCGCTCAGCGAAGACCAAACTCCCGGCGATCGGCTCGCGCTCGAGGTTCTCCTCGTCGAAGGCGGACCAAGGAACGGTGAGCTCGGCGCTCCCGGCAAAGCCGTCCACGAGGGCCTCCCCGCGGAAGCGGGCGCGACGACGGTCGAACCCGATCTCATCAAAGTTTGCGCTAACCGGGAAGTCCACGTTCGTCCCGTCCTGGTCAGTGAAACCAATGACGTTGAGCAACATGCTCGCTTGTGCCTCGGGCGAGTCCACCGTCCCTCCGATGACCGCGGTCATGCTGTCCAGGGTCCCCCGCACGTTTGGCGCGTCTGGGACGAGAGCCGTGAGCGTAGCAAGGTCGAACTTCGTAAGCTCGATCTGGCCCTCGATCGTTCCTTGCGCATCGTAACGCCCAAGAGCGACGAGCGCACTGTCCCCAGACCGCCAGTCGAGCGAAACGTCCTCCCAAGCACCCTGGGTTCGCTCGAAGCCCGCTGACAGTTCACCAAACTCCCGACCCCGGATCTTGAGCCCGGTCAAGCTGAGCTGTCCGCCGGTGATGTCAGGATCGTCCACTTTGCCCCCGATATGGCCGCTCGCGAGGAGATAGCCCTCACTTTGCCGGATCGCAGCTTGGAGCGCGCTCGGCAAGTCCCGACTCCACCGCGAAGTGGCAACGACGAATGTGTCGAGGGCGATATTGTAGGCACTGAGGTCGGCTTCAAGCGTCTGGCTGTCCAGATCGAGCATCACGTCACGAAGGTCCATATAGCGGTCCAACGTGCCGATCTCCACCTGCCCCGACACCTTGCTCCCCACGAGGGCCACCTTGCCGGTTCCCGAACCCAGGAGTGAGTCGTTGAACATGAAATCTTGGATGGACACGCTCGCCTCGCCGCTTCGGACGCCGTCGGGCCCAAACCGGGCTGAACCCTCTCCGCTGACCCGCCCCCCTAAATCCATCTCCTCACGGGACACGCCTGCCTCGCCTAAGTCGGCTTCGTCGAGTTGGAACGTCGCGAGGCCCGTCTGCGCGCTCCAGTCCATTTCGGCGTCGCCCGAAAGTGCGCCGCCACCCAGCTTTGCCTGCAATCCCTGGATCTGGACCCGGCCATCTGCCAGTGTCGCTTGGGCGTTCACGTCGCTGACCGTGACCTCTCCTAGGCGGATCTTGTCGGCACTGGCACGGGCACCCAGAGTAGGCCGCTCCAGCGTTCCCCCGATCCACCCGTCGCGCAAGGAGACCAGCCCGATCACGCGTCCATCGGAGACCGCGGAAAGCGACCCCTCCGAGTAGTCGAACGAGCCTGACAACGCACCCCCGACCGATCGCCACGAGATGTCTCCAGTGGCCACCCCGTTCGCGACCGCGGCCTTCGCGCCAAAGACGAGGATCTCGTCGGGCGTGCCGGAGACCCGACCCGAGGCGAGGGGGACCGCAATGTCCCCAATGCGACCGTTCGTAAGCTCGACCGTCCCGGTCGCCCTCCAATCGGCGAGGGTCCCCGTCAAGGCACCCTGAGCGCTCAGGGTCCCTGATCCCACGTCCGTGTAGTCCTCTACCGCGATCCCGGTAGTAGCAATCTCGATCCTCCCACGCCCGCGGGTCAGAGGTAGTCGGCCGTTCGCGGCCGCGACCGCGCCGCGGCTTCGCACCACGGCTCGCTGGAGGTCGAGCACCTGGCCCGTCAAGCTCCCTTGAAGACTGAAAGAGTCCATGGGAAACGCGGTGCCCCCGCGAGGCGAGTAACGCCCTGCGCCGCGTGCCAAGAAGCTCAGCTCGGGTCGGCTTGCCTTGCCAGAAACGAGGACAGTCGCTTCCATTGTTCCGTATAACTCCAGGCGGCTATACTTGTTGATTACGTTTTGGATCGAGATGCGCCGCCCCGATGCGTGACCGCGGATGCGATCCTCCGAGGGCACGATCGCGAGCGCACCAGCGACCGACTGTCCGTGCCACAAGCCCGTGACGCCACCCAAGACCAAGCTCTGCCCGTCCCAACCAACCCTGCACTGGAGGTCCTGGAGCTGCTCACCTTGAGCTTCCAAGCGGTGTGCGGAGACTCCTCCCCCGAGCCGCACTCCCGCCGAGGAGACGGCGACCGGCCCAGAAAAGCGGACACCCTCGGCGCTCATATCCCGCGGGAGCAGGTCGCGGAGAGGCTTCCAGGCCAGGTTCGTCCTTGCCAAGGCGATCCGTGCATCCCCCGCCAGGGTGAACTGCGTCCCAAGCCCGATCGTCCCCGCGAACCCCACTCTCCGACCTCCCTCCAGGGAGGAAAGCTCGACCCTCGCCCGGTTCAAGTCGCCCACAACCCGGGTGCGGACGTTCGCGCGATCCAGCCATACCGGGTAGCTCAAGCCGTCACCCTCCGCGGAAATCGAGCCGCGAACCCCCCACTCGCCACGGGCACCCTGTCGGGATGCCTCCATCTCGCCACCCAGGACCAAGCTGGTTGCTTTCAGCTGGCGCAAGTCGAACTCGGCCGTAGCTGCGACGACGCGGCGCAAGGCAGGAAGAAGGCCCGTGGCGTCGGTCGCAGGCTGGTCGAGCCAGAACCAAAGGGAGCCATCCGTCGAGCCTTGGTACGCAAACCGGCCCTCGGGCGACCGGTCGAGCAAGACCGCGCCTCGGCAGTAGGTGTCGTCAGGCCCTTGGGAGAACGAGACGCCACGAACCTCCAAGGGCACCGAGAGCCGGGGCCCTTGAAACCGGTCCACCCATGTGATTCGCGCCACGCCCACCTTCGCCTCCAAGAGCGGTGCCTTCTCACCCGGCTTGCCCTGGGGGACGACCTTGGTGACGTTCAGATCGCCGCGCGCATCGCGTTCGAGGGTGACCTCCGCCTCTGCAACGGTCACGAGCAGGGCCGGTCCTCCAAGGTGAACCTGGATCTTTCGACCTCGTGCGAGCTCGGGCCCACCCTTTTCGCGCAATGTGGCCCGCCCGACGAGGATGCGGCCACCAATAGGGTCGAAGACTACGTCCTCGCCTCTGGCGATGAAGTCGCCCCCAGTCCCTTGGTAGGGCAGCTCGATGGGCACGCCGGGCGAGGCAAGGACCGAAAGACACGAGCGAAGATAGGCGACGCACCATGCCGCCATGAGCATCACCGCCACCCAGCCCGTGAGCGCGACCAACCCTCGCAGCCCGAGCGACGCGAGCAACCGGTGAGCATGCCTCACTCGGCCAGAGCGACGCTGATCCCGACCCGATCCAAGCGATCCTTCATCACTTTCTCACTGAATGCGACGGCATTGTAGGAGCTCCGCACGAACGGTCCGCTCGCGACAAACTCGAACCCCATCCCACTGCCGATCTCTTCGTACTCCTTAAAGACGTCCGGATGCACGTATTCGATCACGGGAAGGTGCCTCATCGTCGGGCGCAAATACTGACCGATCGTGACCGCGTCCACCCCAGCGTTCCGCAGGTCGCGAAGCGTTGCGATCACCTCGTCCTTCGTTTCCCCGAGCCCGAGCATGATTCCCGACTTCGTATAGATTCCGGGGTACTCCTGCTTCACCCACTGGAGCAGCCCCATCGTCCGCTCGTACTTGGCTTGGGGCCGAACGATGGTGTGCAGCCGCGCGATCGTCTCGATGTTGTGGTTGTAGATTTCCGGTCCGGCCTCGCACACCGTCCGGATGCACTCCTGTTTGCCCTTGAAGTCCGGGGTCAGCACCTCGACGATCACGTGGGGGATCTTCTCGTGCAAGGAGCGGATCGTATCGGCGAACTGGCCCGCGCCCTCGTCGGCGAGATCGTCCCTGGCCACACTCGTCACGACGACGTGCTTCATCCCCATGTCCAGTGCCGCCTGGGCGACATTCGCGGGTTCGTCGGACTCGACCTTCAGCCCCCGGCCGACCTTGATCGCGCAAAAGCCGCAGGAGCGAGTACACGTGTCGCCCAAGATCATGAAGGTCGCGGTCTGCTTGCTCCAGCACTCGGGCAGGTTGGGGCAGCGAGCGCTCTCACACACCGTGTGCAGGTGCTTCGAGCGCATCATGCCTTCGACCTGCTTGATTGTGTCCGGGCGAGGGAGACGGATCGTCAACCACTCCGGGAGCCGCTGCGCCATGGCGATAGGTTACCGTTGCCACCAGGAAGTATCCAGGTCAGCGCTGGTCGAGACGGTCAATCTCGCTCTCGGCGGTCTGGATCATCTTGAGCTCCGAGATCGCCATGTCAATCGCCTGGGCCGACTCGCGGCCGGGCCCCCCGCCTGTGATCGTGAGATTAGCGTTGGCCGACTCGACCTCGGTAGCGAGACGGCCCATGTCGCTCGCTACCTCGAGCAGTCGCGGCACCACGGTCGGCGCGTTGGGGCTACGGTGTGAGTACTTCGTCCAATCCGACTTCGTGAGCTCCTTGAGGCCGTGCAGCGCGCTGGAGATTTCCAAGGAGAACAGGTCGTGTACGGCGTTGGACACTTCTTGCTCGCGGCTTGTCTCCGCCTTGCCTACGCAAGACTCGGCGAGCACGAGGGCCTCCGCCATTCCCAGCTCAGCCGCCCTCCGACCCTGACCGCGAACCATCTCCCAGTGGCTGGGAACGTCCCGTTCCCACGCAGGCCCGCTCAAGGCAGCGCGGATCCGGTGCCAATGGTGTGCGCACGCTTCCAAGGCGAGCAGCGCCCGAGCGTCCACGTCTCTCAGCAACCTTCCCGACTGGCCCAGCTTGGCGAGCCGTGCCGCGGACAATCGTCCTTCGTGCAGCCGGGGATCGCGGTTCGCCACTACCTTGGACGAGGAGAACCAGGCCCATGCCGTGCCCGCGACCAAGACGGCGTTGCCTACGATCCAGCCCGTGAAACCCCCGGCGACCAGGTTTCCGAGGACGCTCGCGACCACGGTGGCACCGAGGGCGATCGCCAACCTGGGGCCCGCCGTCCGCAACGTCCCACCGAAAGAGTCGCGCTGAGTGGCCTCGAGATAGTTCACGAGGGCCGGGATTTTTCGCGCCGCGGATCGCAATGACATCGCTGAAGGACTATACGCACGATTCGGGATCTCGGTTGGGAGGGTACAAGGACTCCGTGACCTTGGTTGACACGCACTGCCACTTGAGCGACGTGCGCGCCTTCCCCGATCCGCGCCTTGAAATCGAAACAGCGCTCTCGGCGGGGGTTCGACGCATGGTGACGATCGGGATTGATGGGGATTCGAGCCACGATGCAGTTCGACTCGCTGAGCGTCACGAGGAAGTCTATGCAACGGCGGGATGGCACCCCAACCATGCCTCGGACTACAGCGCCGCGGGATTGCAGGAGATCGAAGCGCTGCTCGCCCACCCGAAATGTGTCGCCCTAGGTGAGATCGGGCTAGACTTCTACCGAGACCATGCCAGCCGAGACGACCAAGAGCGGGCCTTCCGAGACCAGCTCGCCCTCGCCTTGGACGCTCGCAAGCCGGTCGTGATCCACTGCCGAGAGGCGTATTCGGACCTCCTGGCGATCCTCGAGGAAGGCGCGGCCCCACCTCTGATTTTCCATTGCTTCAGCGGCGACGCGACCGACCTCCGCAGGGCGCTGGATCTTGGGGGTTGGATTGGGGTGGACGGCCCGATCACGTACAAGAGCGGCGATCCATTGCGACAGGTCCTCTACCAAGCCCCCATGGACAAGCTCCTCGTCGAAACCGACGCGCCCTACATGGCACCGGAGCCCCACCGAGGCATGACAAACCGGCCCGCCTGGGTCACCTACGTCAACGCGGGCCTCGCGCGCGTCAAGGGCCTCACCGAAACAGAGACCGCGCTGGCGACGACGACGAACGCCCTTGCCGTGTTCGGGCCTTTAGGGCTCTAGAGGCCCCCGCCGTCCCCGCCGGTGGTCGGTGGGGGAGTCTCCGTTGGTGGTTGTTCGACTTCGGGCTCGGGCGGCGGGGTTTGTGTGCCGCCCCCCGCCTCGTCCCGAGGCGTTTCCGGTTCCGCTTTCGGCTCCTCCGGCTTGGGTTTCTCCGGCTCGCGTCTGGGCCTTGCCCGTCGCCGTGGCGCGGGCTCGTCCTCCGACTCTTCCGCCTTGGACGGGGTCACCTCGACCTCCACTTGGGGCACACCGGCTTGCGCCGGTTCCGAATCCGTCACTGGATCCGGCTCGACCTTAGCCTCTGAGCCTCCCAACCGCCGAGCCAGATCGTCCACCTTGGCGTTGAGAGCGGGTACGGTGCCAACCCTGGGCCCAATCACGTTGTAGCCTAAGGTAAAGAGTATGGCTGGCACGAGGAGCCAGATGAACGCTCCCCAAAGAACTCCGTGCCACCAAGGTTTCTGCGGCGTGTTGCGCATCGTCGCGGTTTCGACCCCTCCGCAGATACTATTGTGGCGCACAAATCGCAAACTGGAATGAAAGGCCCCTCAGTGTCGCTTGAAACGTATAGCTTTGAAGCCGAAGTACTCACCGTATCGGGAGTAAGTCCCGGTCATTCCCAACTGGCCCTTGCCTCGGAGGGTCAGTTTCGGCCCGCCGAGTTTGGGGTGGTCGTCTTGGAAAACGACCTCATCCGTGCCGCGGTCTGCCCGGAGCTCGGCGGTCGGCTCATCGCCTGGAGGGATCAAGCGGCCGGCAGAGACCTGATCGCGATGCCGAACCGGATCGAGACCGAGCCCGGAGGGGTCCGTGCGAGGATCTGGCGACACGGCCTCGCACTCGGGCTGGGAGGGTCCGATCGCGCCAACTCGCTCGGCCCTGTGGCCTGGTCCATTCGGGAGGGCGAAGGAGCCTCGGGCCATGCCGCTCTTTTCACCTTCGAGATCGTGATCGAGACTGGCCTCAGCGTCACGGTTTGTTGGGCAGTACCCGAGGATCGGTGCGAGATCCTCGTGCAAGTCAAGGCGACGAACCGAACCTCTTCCCCGGAGCGGTTTCGCCCGGTCTGGACTCTGGGTGGCGAGTGGGAGTCCTCGCCCAACCCTGAAGGCGTGAGCCTCTACGCTCCCGGCACCGATCTTGCGCTTCAGGTACGGGGTAGCGTGGGTGCCGATGCCGGGGAGGGTTGTCAGATCCTGACTCCTGGTTGCAGGGAAGGGCTGGTGCTCGGCCCTTGGCAGACCACGGTCCACACTCTTCGCCTCTTGCCGCTCGCCGGTCTGGGAGCACCCTCTGCGGTGGGCAGCGACCTCGCGATACGGGTGGAGGGCAATCGCCTGGTCGCAAGGTCGGCAAGGCCCGGGCCCGCGACCGTCACCGTCGCCTTAGACGATGCTTCGTGCCATGAGGCGACGGCGGAAATCGGCACAGGGCTGCTGGACACCGATCTGCCACGCCCGGTCGCCCGCGTTCGGGTCGAGCAATCGGGCTCCGACGCGCTCGAGTGGCCCGATCCCCGCCCAACCCTGACGGCTCCTGTGACATCGGGAGCCTCTGCCGCGTGGGACGGCCCGCAGCCCGACACCGCGGAAGCGATGCTGCTTGCGGGCACCCTCACCGAGGCAACGGCCGGTCTGGAAGGCCCCTGGAACGCGATGAGGGCGGAGAGCGCCTTCCGGGATCGAGACTTTGCCACCGCGCGAGAAGCGTGGGAGGAGGCCCTGAATTTCCTCCCAGAGAACGAGTGCTTGTGGTGGGCGCTCGCCCGTGTCCAGGCGACATTGGGCGAGGACAATTCCCAAACCCTTGCCAATGCCCACTTCCTCAGCCCGCTGGAACCTTTGCTCCGAGTCGAGGCCTTCCTGTCGACCCCGATCGCGGAGGGTCGGGAGCCCTCGCCGTTGCTCGGGCCTTTGGTGAAAGACCCCGACTCCCTTCTCGACGCCCTGGGCAGGCTTCTCGATCTTGGTGACCGGGAGTCGGCGGCGCGTCTCTCGGAGGAGGCACTGCGGCACGTCGAAATCCCGCTCGTCCGATGGCTCCTAGCGTGGAACCTGCTCACCGGAGCCCGGATGGAGGCGGAGGCGGCGCATCACGCCGCGCTCGCGGCCGCGCAAGCACCTGCACTGCCGCTTCCGTGGCGGCGGTTGGAGCGCCAAGCCGTCACGGAGACGGTTGCTCGGTTCCCTAATCTTACCGGGGCTCAACCGTGGCTCGATACGCTGGCTTGAGCCTTGCGAACCCGCACCGTGTAGTGGTCCGTGAGCACGAACTCCAGGTTGGCCGCCTTGACGAGAACGCTCAAAGCCTGGCGTAGCGGCGTCGCGTTGAAGACCGCGTCCACCTTCACCCTGGGCACGTTCTCGTCAATCTCGATCATGACGTTCGTCTGCCGAGACATCTCGCCAAGAAGGGTGCGAAAATCGGTCATCATGAGCTTGACGGTGACGGGCTGCTCCATGTCCTTCTCGCCCAACTTGCGCACGATCTTTGGGGTCGGGACGGCGGCGGGTAGGTTCGTCTTCTTCCGGTTCACGAAGTACACACCGTTGTCCTGGGTCGCTTCCAGGCCCGCGGTGGCGCAGATCAATTCCAGCGCCTCTTGAAACTCCACGTCCCGAAGCGAGAGGTACAGTGTGAACCGTACGCTGGGCTCGAGCACGAAGCTCTTCTTGGATTGGTCAAAGAGGTCGAAGAGGACGTCCCTTACGTCCCCGCCCTTGCTCGCGACCGTGATTAGACCCGTCTCCTTCGAGGTGACGACGGGTTGGCCGTCCTGCTCATAGATCTGGGCCGCGCAGGGCATCGCGCTGAGCGCCAGCAGGATGCAGATGAGGATGGTGTGGATGGTTTTCATGATCGTTGCCTGTCCATGTTTCTAGTCGTAAACCTTTACGTAGGCGCCGCTCGTACCACTCGGCTTCGGTTGTGCGGCAGGCTTCGCTTGAGGGGTCGCTCGCGTGCGGTGTGGGCGGGTGGTCAGCTTGCGCACCGTGGCGCGGGGTTTGGGAGTGGTGCGACGGGTAGGAGCCGACGGCTTCGCCTGAGCCGTGGTAGGCGATCCCCCGGCGATCACTACCTTCCCTCCGAGTACGGGGGTCACCGGCGGCTCGTCGCGAAGCTCCTTGTCGCTTTCGTGCGTGGGGTCGGTGCTTTCCACCAGGGCATCACGGGGCGTGGTCAAAGGCTCTGAATCGGTAGCTTGTGACGGATCGGGCTTCTCGTCGCCGTGGTCTATGGAATCCGAGGATTCTTCGGCTCCCGGATTCGATGCATGGGTTGTGGCGGCCTCGCTCGTGGGTTCGGCCTCGCTTGAGAGCGTTGCGGACTCGGACGCTTTCGGCCCCAAGGCCGCCGTCGGGTTCCTGAAGACCGTGGAGAGCAGCACGACCACCACGGCAAGGCCAATGGACATCCCCACGGTCTTGGGAGCCTTGAGAGCAGACTTCAGCCTGCCCTCCGGAACCGCAGGGATCCTTGCCAGGAGTCTGCCGACCAGTCCGCTGTTTCCCGTGTCGGCGGATGCGCCTGGGGCGGGCGAGGTGCCAGGCGCGACGGAGGCGAGGGCGTCACGGAGCCGAACGCTTTCCGACTTGCACCCCTCGCACTCGCTTAGGTGGTGACGAAGCTCTTCGAGAAGCTGTTCGGGAATCTCGTCGCCCGCCATGTACCGACGCAGTTGCACCCGTGCCAAGTGGCACTCGTGCGATGCTGTCTCCGAGCGTGAAACGGCGTGCGAGGTGAGTTCTGGGGCGGCCATGTCTCCCGATTGGATCGTCGGGAGGTCTTCCTAGAACTAGAGGCTAGCCCGGCAACATCGTCACGGTCAAGCGGCTTGCTCGGTTCCCGGAGCGGTAGAGGGTCTGGGTAGTCTTGACCAGTTTCGTCGCCGTCGCCTCCGATTCACCGGTGCCCGGAATCCTCGCCAGGCCGGGGAAGCCGTTGCAGGTGACGATCGCCAAAAGCCTGCTTCCCTTGGGAAACTCGTGGGCGAACTCCCACGGTTCGACGGTCAGGTGGATCACCTTGCCGGGCGGCACCGGCCCCCACGTCCCTCGGTCGTTCCAACCGATCCGGGCCTTGCCCGGTAGGCACACCGACCGCACGCTCCCGTCGGCACGTTGCTCCGCGATGGACACGAGGAGTCCTGCGTCCCGACCAGACGTCGAGACGAACATCTCCAGCCCGACCGGCCCCCCGATCTTGGTCGCGCGCTGGAAAGGCTCCGTGCGGAAGATGAGCGTGTCCTTCGCCGCGAGCGCCTCTTTCGGCAGCACCAGGGATGGGTTCATCTCGACCGTCATGGAGTCCTTCTCGACCTTGATCGCGGTAGGGTCGTAGACCATCGTCGCCGGCCCGACCGAGGCTTGTGTCGCAGAGAGTCTGCCCCCTCCCTCAAAGCCTCGGGAGCTACCGCCCGTGAGGTACCAGGTCTTGGCCCAGGAGCCTGGCGGCGGCCAATCCGGGAGGTCGAGCCATCGGTTCGCGCCGCTCAAAAAGAACCGCACTTTGGGGACCTTGTCCATGTACCCTTCGCGCTGCTTGAGGTTGGTGTCGAAGAAGCGCAGATAGAGCGAGTCCAGTTCGAGGATCGCGTCCGCGCCGTACTGCACATCCCCCATTGCGCTACTTGTGTTGAAGGCGTGGCTCCACGGACCAAAGACCAGCCATTGGTTCTTCTTGCCAGCGGCCCTCATCGTCTCCCAGTGGAGCTTGGTCCCGATCCCGTCGCCGTCCCACGTACCGCTGATGTGCAACACCGGGATCTTGACCTTGGCCACATCGGCCAGGGTGAACGCCCCTGCCCACTTTGCGAGGCTGTCCCGTGCCAACCAGCGGTCGAACCACGGGACGTCCTTGCCAAGGAACGCGTCGTCCGCCTTTGTCAGTGGGAGCGTCTCCAGCTTCTTCATCCCTTTGAGCTCGGCGAGGGCGTTGGCCACGTCCCCGGAGCGATCGCCCCCGATCCGCGCCCACCAGAGCGTGCCCGCGAGCATGAACATCCCATGGTCCCAAGGGAAGTTGCGCGTAGGGTCGGGCGGGCTGACCTGGGGCACGATGCACTTCAGGGTTCGGTGATGGGTGCTGGCCGCGCACCACTGCACGAACCCCAAGTAGCTCCCACCGATCATTCCGACGCGCCCGCTCGACCATTCCTGCTTCGCGATCCACTCCAAGGTGTCGTACCCGTCGGCCGTCTCCTGAACGAGCGGGTCGAAGTCCCCTTCGCTATCGCCGCGGCCCCGGACGTCTTGCGCGACAAAGGCATAGCCGCGCGAGGCGAAAAACTCGGCCTGGAGCAACGAAAGGCCCCGGCCATAGCACGTCCGGACGAGGATCACCGGCCACTTGCCAGGTTGCTCCGGCATCACGACGTCGGCTTTCAGCTTGGTACCGTCGCGCATCGTCGCCTCAAGCCCGGTCGTGCGCTTCGTCTTGTACCTAGGCTGACTGAGCTCGGGAAACTTCGCAAGGGGGTCTTCGAAGACCCCTTTCGTACCCTCCAACTCGAACACTGTGGACTGCGCTGGGATCGAGATCCCGAACGTGGTCTCCTTGTTGCCGACGATCTCAAGGTTCAGCCCCGCAATCTTGAGCCTGAGGTCGCTAGCGACCACTGCCCCCGTGCTGCTCACAACCTTTCGATCCGCGCTGGAGACGATCTCGAACTCCAAGACGGCTAGGTTGTCAATCGAGAACCCACGAACCTTCGACATAGAGGGCCTCGACTCGTGGTACCGAAAGAACGAGCCCAGAACTTGCGGGTGAATCGCCGAGAAGCACGGCATTCCGGCAAGATCGAGGGGCACAGCGTTCGCGACCACCTTGCCGCCTTGCTCGGCGGTGAGCTTTCCCTCGCCATAGGTCGCCTTGACGTTCACCGGGCCCTGACTGAGCGAGAACTCGAACCGACTCAAGGCGCCGTGTTGGACCTTGCCCGACAGAGAGCTAGCGATCGTGATCGTCCCCACCTTCATCTCCGTGGTGGAGGTGAACGAGCCGTCCGCAGACGATTCGTAGCGGTTCGTACCGACGTGCCCCCCCTGCACTTTGATGTTCGTTACCAGCGCGTCTGCGCGAGCCAGGAAGGTCAAGACCGCCAGAGCGAGGGTCGGAAGGGCGCGCCTCATGGTTCCAAGCTACCAGAACGGAGCAACGACGGTTGCAACCTCGGTGCCTATGCGACCGGTAGGGTTCACGGCCAAGGGCACACAATGGAGCAAGCACTTGTCCCAGTACAGACGCTGACCTATGAGGGCCATGCGCAGAAGTACGAAGGCGGCATTGATCTTTGGTTGGCTCGCGACCTGCAACACCTTCTGAGGTGCAAAGCGTGGCAATACTCCTTTGGGTTGTCGTGAAGGCACGCACTGCATGCGAGGTCGAGGCTAGGATGCTGAACCGAGCTTCTGGCTACCTCAAATGCCGGAACGGAGATCTGAGTAGGAAGAAGACCGCGTTGGCCCAGATGTTCTTCGCAGGCCGGACAAGGGGGGTAGAAGTCGTCGTTTGTGCCGGAGAGTTTGGCCGTTAGCAAGAGGCTCGCCGCAACGGGAATGGAGATCTCTTCCGGCCTTTACCAGCAGGCTGGAGGAGGGGACAGTCTTGCTCGATACCAAGCAACGGGGATCAGGCTCTGCTCGGATCGCCCACTCAGGCGATGAGGTCGGTTCGGCAAGGCCCCAACGGACGTCCGGCAATGCTCAAGCCCGAACCTATGCCCGATCTCGTGCACCGCGACGTTCGTGATGCGCACAGCCAACGTCTCGGCCCCGGCACGCTTCACGAATGCGTTCTTGGTCGCAAAGATGAGCGACGCGTCGAGCGTTCCAGTGCATCCCGGATCGGCAACGCTCCGATATCCCAAAGCACTCAGGTTCGCATCCCGTACAATAGAACCATGCAGAACGGAGGAAGCACACCCCGGCCCGCCTCGTTGTCGCAAGCGGAAAGGATCGCGCAGAAGACTTGGCGCGAGAAGGTCGGTCTGGCCGAGATGCTCAAGGGAGGGGTGATCATGGACGTGGTCAACCCCGACCAGGCCAAGATCTCCGAGGATGCTGGAGCGGTGGCGGTGATGGCGCTCGAGCGGGTGCCCGCCGACATCCGGCGCGACGGCGGCGTGGCCCGAATGAGCGACCCGGAAATGATCCAGGGAATCCAGGCCTCGGTCTCGATCCCGGTGATGGCCAAGTGCCGGATCGGGCACTTTGCAGAGGCCCAGATCTTGGAGGCGCTCGAGGTGGACTTCATTGACGAGAGCGAGGTTCTCACGCCCGCCGACGAGGAGAACCACGTGGACAAGCACGGCTTCACTGTGCCCTTTGTGTGCGGGGCGCGGAACCTGGGCGAGGCCCTGCGCCGCTGCGGCGAGGGCGCGGCGATGATCCGCACCAAAGGCGAGGCGGGAACGGGCGACGTGGTCGAGGCCGTGCGCCACATGCGGACGATCATGTCGCAGATTCGGGCGGTCGCGGCGGCGCGGGAGGACGAACTCTACGTGTTGGCCAAGGAGATGCAGGCGCCGCTCGAGCAGGTGCACACAGTCCACGAGACGGGCCGGCTGCCCGTGCCGAACTTTTCTGCCGGCGGGATCGCGACGCCGGCGGACGCGGCACTGATGATGCAGCTGGGGGCGGAGACGGTGTTCGTAGGGAGCGGGATCTTCAAGTCGGGCGACCCGGCCAAGCGGGCGAAGGCGATGGTCGAAGCGGTTCTCTTCCACCGCGACCCGGCCAAGCTAGCCGAGATCAGCCGCGACCTGGGCGAGCCGATGGTAGGCATCAGCGCCGGCTCGCTCAGGCCGGACGAGCTGCTAGCGGGCCGGGGCTGGTAGGAACCGATTGCATAATCTGCGGCCCGTACATCGTCCCGAAGCCGGCTCGGACTTGTCTGGTGAATACCGCAATGGAAAATGAACACAGCTTTGCATCAACCCTCCCGCTACGATAAGTAGGAGCTATGGGTACCGCCGACAACGCCGATCTCAAAGCGCTCGAAGATTTCTGCGTCGACAACCCTGACTTAGAAGCGCTCGAACAACTGCTCGGCGAGTTCAACATCTTTGAGGCGGCGGGGCTGACCGACCAAGAGACCAAGCACTCCCGGTTCCTTGGTTTCCTGCTCGACCCACACAACCCTCATGGGTTGGGCACCAAGTTCTTGACCAGGATCTTGCAGGCTGCAGCCAAGTCGGCCCCCGAAACCGGCTCAGGAGTGACCGCCCTCGATCTCGAATTGATGGATATGAGCGATGCCGCTGTCGCGTGCGAGACGGACAACATTGACATCGAAGTCCAGAGCCCGGCCAACAAGTTCGTCGTGGTCATCGAGAACAAGATCAAGGCGCGGCAACACTCCGACCAACTCGACAAGTATCACCGAAGGACGAAAGTGAAGTTCCCAGGTTGGCGTGTGCTCTTCGTATTGCTGTCCAAGGCTGGGCAAGAGCAGGATCGTGACGGACGCTATCTCACTCTTTCCTATGACACTGTGGCCGAAATCACGAGGTCAGTCGCGGAGTCGGCGATGGGCCCAGAAGTCGCACTCGCGATGAAGCACTATGAGAAGTTGTTGAGGAGGCACGTCGTGTCCGACGCGATTCAAGACGAACTCTGCCAAAGAATAATATCTAAGCACCGCAAGGCGCTGACGATCCTTGCAAAGCAAATGGGTGATCCGGCCAAACAAGCAGTCGCCACCATTGAAGCAATCATGTGCGAGCAAGGTTTCGAGGTCAAGAAGGGGTTCCTCGTCCCGCAGTCCTGGGTTGATTGGATGCCTGCGGGAAGCACTCGACCTTGGCTAGTAAGCTTTTGGGTCGAAAACTCGGTCAGGGCCTCCGCAATACAGCTCGAGATCGGTCCGACAGATGACAAAGCGCTCCGAGCCGCAATGGTATCAGCTGCCAAGACTTATGGCAAGCCATTTCGTAAGTTCGGCACATCGAAGGATGTGTTTACGAGGATTCTCAGGCTATCCCTAAGCAACACGAAATTTGAGGACGCCGAGGACGTTGACCAGTGGCGTGATGCTGTGAAGGAGAGATTGAAGTCGTTTGTCACTGCGGCTCTCCCTATTGTCACAAAGGTTTTGCAAGATGCAGTCGTCGGCCATCAGCCGGCAGGCGACGTTCGAGAGGCCTACTTCACGGACATACCTCCGTCGAGATCGGTGAACTCGTCTACGCGACGATGAAGCGGATGAGTGAGATGGTAGGCATCAGCGCCGGCTCGCTCAGGCCGGACGAGCTGCTAGCGGGCCGGGGCTGGTAGCTACCCGCGCAAGGGCCGTTCGCGATCGTGCGGGGCGTTCCCTCGCTTCACGGCTCAGCCGAATGTCGAGTTGGCGCGTCTCGGCCCAATCCGGGCTACTTGCTATTCTCCGCCATGATGCCTCTGGCGGCGCGGTTTAGGCGGCCCGGGCAAGGTATTGCCCGGGCCGAAGCGGCGGCGTTAGCCGACTCGCCAGACCGTCTGGTCTACGCCGACCGTCCATGTCGAGTTCGGGACGGGGCCGGTCGGTTTCCAAGAGAGCCGGGATCGGACCCGGCCTGTGCCAGGCTGAACGAACCGCGCCGGGTTTGGAACCGGGACGGAGAGTTTCGAGTCGCTCAGAGTCGCGTTGCGAGCGTCGGTCTCGACCCACGCCGCGGAAGCAAAGTCGAACAGCTCGAGGGTCTGGCGCAGCCCTGCCACGCTCGCACGGGTGTCCATGATGACGCTCATGGAGGACGGCGCGGGGTTTGGCGAGGTTGCCTCAACCAGGATGCGGACAGGCGGCGCGAGTTGGTTCGGCACGACGAACTTGGCGAGAGAGAGCCGGGAGTCGTCGTCGGAAAGGAGGTCCACGACCTCGCCCTCCACCTTCCTGCCAAACTCAATCGTGAACGAGTCGGGCAGGGCGAAGTGGGCGTGGCCGTCTGGATCCTTCTGCTCGGGCGTAAGCAAGGCGAGCCAACCCTCGACTCCTTGCGAGAGCTGCCCGCTGCCGGACAGACTGCAAGTGGGCTGGATCCAGCCGTCGTGGGTCATAGGCAAGGGCTTCACGCCTTGCCCGCCGCACCCGTCGGTGGGCCCGGCGCCCTGGCTTGCGTTCGCGAGCAGCAAGGTGCCGACTGCGGCCGCGTCGGTTCCGTTGTCGTCACCGTTGGGGTCGGGGTCAATCACGGTCAGAACGTTCGCGTGCTGGTTGGTTACGTAGGCGTAGTAGCCCCCGCCAAGCTTCGCGCCCCAGTTCACGCCGTGGGTGCCAGCGGGGGTTGGGACATAGGCGACGACGCGGTCGGACCACGTGTCAATGATCGCGACGTGGTCCGCTTCGCCGGTGTTCGCCCGGGCCACGTTGGTGAGCGAGAGCACCGCGGTGGCGGCCCACCGCTCGTCCGGGCTGACCGGCGTCTGGATCGGAACTTGCAGGGTGTCGAGGAGCCCGAAGCCGGGCTTTCCGTCCGGGGTCAAGGTGACCGGGATGTTCTTGACGAGCGCCAGGCCGTCCACGTCGAGCACAGTGACCATGCCGGAGACGATGTTCGCCACGTAAGCCTTGTGGCGCCCGTTGACGTGGCATTCGCCGACGGCCACGGGCATTTGGAGCGCGCTGGCGAGCGGGTCCGCGGGGTCGTAGCTGAACTCACGGATCAGCGATCCGGTATCCGAGTCCATGACGCTCACCGAGCCCCCCACGCCGATCCCGGTAAAGACGTTCGGGACGACGACCCGGTCGCCTTCTCCGCAGGTGAGCCAATGGGCGTGGGGATGGGTCTTGCCATTGCCGGTCGGCGACTTGTCTACAATCCGTAGGCCCTGGGGTCCGTCCGCCACCTTGACAAGGTCGTTGTCGGCGCTGAGCGGGATGGTCAGGAGCCCGGCAAGCGGCCCGGCGGGGATGGTAACGATGTGGGTCGGGGCTTCCCCGACCGTCACGGAGCCCAGGATGCTGCCCGTGGCGCGGTCAATCTTATTGACCCACTTGCCGAACCAGTTGCCGTTATAGACGGTGTCGAGCCGGAAGTTTGCCCACATGTTGTGGGGGTTGTTCCAGAGCCCGTTGGCGGTCAGCCCGTTGACTTCCCTCTCGACCCGGAAGCTAGCAGCGTCGAGGATCGTGATGGTCCCGGGCTTGGCCACCCCGCGCTCGTCGGCCTGACCGGGCACGCGCTCGAACTGCGAATTGACCCAGACCTCGCCGACGCCGGGGATCGAGGGCCTGCGCTCGTGGCTCTGATCCAGGATGTCCCACTTGGCGAGCTTGGCCGCGTCGTCGGGGGCGACGGTGGTCATGACCGAGAGCACGGTCGCGGCCGGGAGCGACTGGACGCCGAGGTGGCGCAGGAAGGGCAGCGACCCCGCCGTGACGTCTGGGATCTGGCCGTCCGTGCCGCGGACAGCGACGACCCCGGTCATGTAGGGGTGAATTTTGCAGACCACCACGTAGACCCCAGGAAGGTCGAACTCGGCAGAGAGCGTGCCCTTCTGGGAGGAGTCTTGGTCAATCTCGGCTTGGGAGCCCACGGGCTTGACGAGGAGGGTGACGGTGTGCCGCGTGTTCGTGCAGCAGTCGTCAATCTTGAAGTCCACCTCGTCGCCCGGGTCTATGACACTGAGCGGGGAGTTGGTCGTGACGCTCTTGAACCAGTTGCCGGGCTCGTCGGTCAGGAACATGGTGTCGTCGGCCCAGCCGAGGGCGGCTACGGCGAGGATGGCGAGTGCGGATGATGCGCGGTACATCATAGTTGGGCAGAGGCGGCGGCAGTCGGGAGAGATACCTTGTCGGTTTGTGGCTAGCCCCTTCGTCCTATCGGGCGGCGAGGCTGGTAGATTGGGGTTATGATCGCCGTCGAAGCGCTCGCCTGCCTGCAAGAGCTAGCCGACCCGAAGGTGCGCGCCGTAGCCCTCACGCACGGGGCGAGCGAGGCTTGTCTCGGAGTGAAGATGGGGGACATCCGGGCGCTTGCCAAGCCCATCCGGGATGGGCACGGGCTCGCTCTCGAGCTTTGGGAGACCGGGGTGGACGAGGCGCGGCTGCTCGCTTGCTTGCTTTTCCAGCCCAAGCGACTGGGCGGGGCGCAGCTCGACGCGATGGTGCGCGAGGTGCGGTACCCGCAGCTCGCCGACTGGCTGAACGCCTACGTGGTCAAGGCGCACCCGGAGAAGGAGGCGCTGCGGGAGCGTTGGATGGCGGACCCGGACCCCGGCGCGGCCAGAGCCGGTTGGAGCCTGACCACGGAGCGAGTGGCGAAGAGCCCGGAGGGGCTCGACCTGGGCGGGCTGCTCGACCGGATCGAGGCGGAGATGGGTGGGGCGGACGAGTTCGCGCGGTGGGCGATGAACTTCTGCCTGATCGAGATCGGGGTGCGGCACGCCGAGCACCGCGGGCGGGCGGTGGCGATCGGGGAGAAGCTCGGCTGCTACCGCGACTATCCGACCTCGAAAGGCTGCGTGTCGCCCTACGCGGCCACGGCGATCCCAGAGATGGCGAAGCGGTTAGGGTGAGGGGGAGAATGCCCGGAGGGGGAGGCCGAATGCGGGCTGATCGAAGTCTCTCCAGATCGTTTTGCAAGAAAGTTGACAAGATCGCCAATAATCTGTGATACCATCGAAACCTTGGGAACTGGATTCCCAAAGCCTGCCGAGCAGGGGGCAACAGTGACAGACAGACAGACAGACATAGGCCTGTCATTTCCAGGATCCTCGTAGGAAGTGGCGTAGCGATGTGCCTCGTTGGTGCCGCGAGTTCCGTCCCGTGGCCCGCCCCCGGCGCGAGAGCGGTGGCATTCGTAGATGGCCCTGCGCGGCAGGACGGGCTAGTCGGGGTTCGAGTGCGCTTGGACAATCCGACGTTCCAAGCCGTGAATGCAGCGGTGTCGGGGAACTGCTGCTCGATGGACGGGGTTACCTACGTCCGGCTCGCACCGCTTGCGAGCCAAGAAGTAACGGCCCACGTTGACCCAGATTCGACGCGGATACGCACAGGAGCACCGGTCGTCGGGGTGAGCTTTGCGGGCCACGCGGTGAATCGAAGGGTCGGGCTTGACCTTTCGAATTTGGGACACCCGGGAGGGGCGGACAGGTGAGGATCCGGGGCCTGGCGCTGGCCGTTGCCGCGATCGCGGCCATTCCGGCGGCGGGTGGACCTTTCGATCGTTGCGACGTCATGTACGAGGAGTACCCTGGGATCACGTGCGTAACGGTTCCTGAAGGGGGCTGCGGCGCCCCGCCTGGCGAGTATACACGGCACAAAGTGCCAAAGTACAACTGCGTACTTTGGGGTAGCGGGTGCACAATCTCGTTTGGCGCGACCACCGCGATCAAGTACACATACACTTGCGTGACGAGCATCACCGGCCTCTGCGTCTGCCCGACGACGGGCGGCTCGATCACAACCTACATCGTAAACCAAGACCGGTGCTGAGTCACCGGCAAACGGGGCCGGGCTGATCCCGGCGAGGAGGAAGAACATGAACAACATGAACAACCAAGCAGAACGCAACCGCTCCCAGTCGAGCCGGTTGGCCACAAAGGCTCACTCTGGCCTTGTGGCGACCATCGTCGTGGCGGCCTTCGCCGCCTCAGCCAGCGCCCAGCGCGTGTCCGGGTCGGTCGCCGTCGTGGTGCCTGCTCCCGGCCGGAGCGCGGTGGAACTCGCCGCCCAACAAGAGTTCCAGCTCCGGCGGATGGGGTATGACGAGGACGTCGTCAGCCAGAACCGCCAAGCCATGCAGGACGCGGCGGCGAAAGAGGCGGCGGGCCTCTCGGCCAGCGGGGAGTTCGAGTACGCCCGCGACGGGGAGGCGACCTTCCTCCGAACGGTCGGCACGACGACGATCCCGGGCCAGTCGAGGTCGGTCGTTACCGAGCGCTTCGACGGCGGCAACACGATCATCGAGGTGGACGGCCAAGCTCGCGTCTACCCGGGCGACGGCCGCGAGATGGCCAGTTCGCCTGTCTTCGACGTAGCCTTGCTTGGGCTGGTCCCGGCAGGGTTCGAGAGCGAGAGCTCGACGGGTGGGGAGACCGTCTACGGACGTCCGCGCAACGACCTGCTCGAGCGCCTGGTAGTCCGTAGGGATGCGAGGGGTGAGATCACGAGCTTCGAGTTCGGGTACGTCACCCCTGAGCAGTACCGAAAGCCTGGCCAGCCGGCGTTCTCGGTCGTGGCGAGCGGCACGCGCAGCTCGTCCGGGAGGGAGGTGGACCTCGCCTTCTACGGCGGGGCGAAGGTCGTGCAGATGCAACAGATCCGCCTCGACGGCGAGCCGTCGGCGAGCTCTGCGAAGGGTTGGCCAACGCTCGCGCTGGGTACGCCCGTCGTGGACATGCGGGGCGGCGAGGGCCGCACGGCGAACTACGCGTACGCGGGCAAACTTCCCGGGCTGCCCGGCAGCTCGCAAGCGCAAGAGCGCGCCGGGTTCCCGGCCGGGCTCGCCTGGGTCGGCGGCGGGGTCGTAGCGGTCCTTGCTGGCCGCTCGCTCACCAGGCGCAGATAGTATCAAGCACGCTTGGGCGCGGGGACGCGCCCAAGCAACGGCTCAGGGCTCTACGAAGTCTAGGTCGCGGTCGTAGATTGGTGGCAGGCGCCAGACTGCCTAGAAGGCTGCGGGCAGAGTCAAGGCACCGAATGTGACGGAGTTCGGCACGAACGCGAACGAACGCGTTCTTGGTGCTTCGCAATACCTGGCGCAGCCGCAAGAACAGCGTGCCGCCATCAACCCGCGCGCACTCAGCGCGAACCCGGTCTCTTCGGCTCTGCGATGGCGGGGAAGCGGCGGGCGTCTTCGCTCATGGACTGGGGCTTGCCATAGAGCTCGGGGCGCATGTAAGTCCCGCGGACGAAGTCCGGCTTCTCCGCCTCGACCGGCGCGCCGTAGGCTTGCATCCATCGGTCGTTGCGCCGCGCCTCGACCCGCCAGAACACCTTCGCGCCCGGCTTCGAGGTGCGGATCAAGAACCGCCCGCCCGAGACCTCGCGGGCGACCTTCGCCATGACGAACGAGTCGGACGAGTCGGACACGGTCAGCTGCACCGTGGGCTCGGTGTTGATCTCCTCGAAGTAGTCGGGGAGGCGGACCCACGCTTCGCCCCGGGCGTCGGTCACGACGCGCCCGCGGTAGACGTTGAGCGGCTCTTCGCCCTCGGTGCAGTAGTGCGAGAGCGTCTTGTTGGTCGGGTCGAAGGGGTGGTCAATCATTTACTTCGCCATAATAATATC